>Ga0307471_100001912_pt1 | contig 11757 bp, 9 predicted proteins | sample atmos_gasesAM3C__2_FD_204566 | JGI IMG/M metagenome (GOLD analysis project Ga0307471, IMG submission 204566) | Hardwood forest soil microbial communities from Morgan-Monroe State Forest, Indiana, United States - atmos_gasesAM3C_515 | ecosystem: Environmental > Terrestrial > Soil > Temperate... | reverse complement strand
TTCGTAATGGAACTGGTCTTCCGCGCCAACCTGCACAGCCCGCCGCAACTCAACACTGCCGCCTTCGTCCCGGCCATCCTAACGTTCCTCGGATTCACAGCGGGGTGGATAATTCGCCTCGTTTTTCACTTCTCGAGAATGGAGTTGAAGAAATGAAGAAATATTTGATCGTCATCGAGACGACGCAAACTGGATTTTCTGCATATTCTCCTGACTTGCCGGGCTGTATTTCCACTGGCCGGACCCGGGAGGAAATCGAGCGAAATATGCGCGAGGCAATTGCATTTCATCTCGACGGCTTGCGCGAAGAAGGGCAGCCGGTGCCCGAACCGCAGAGTTATTCGGCTTCCGTCGAGCTTTCTGCCTAGAACTGCTGCGTAGGTCCACTTCAAAATGAAAACGCCTCCGATGTGGCGGACGTACTTTCTCTTCTAGTTTGATGATTTTCTAGAGGTAATCGCGCGACGGGCCTTCCAGGAAGGCGCGCAGCTTGCGCGAACGCGACGGATGGCGCAGCTTGCGCAAGGCTTTCGCTTCGATCTGGCGAATGCGTTCGCGGGTAACAGCAAAGGACTGGCCGACTTCTTCCAGCGTGTGCTCGCTGCCGTCGTCCAGACCGAATCGCATTTTGATAACCTTTTCCTCGCGCGGCGTCAGGGTCTTCAGCACGGAAGACGTCTGTTCCTTCAAGTTCAAGTTGATCACCGCATCGGAAGGCGACACCACGGCCTTGTCTTCGATGAAATCGCCAAGGTGCGAATCTTCCTCTTCGCCGATTGGCGTCTCGAGGGAAATCGGCTCTTGCGCGATTTTCAGAATCTTGCGCACCTTGGACACCGGAATATCCATGCGCTTGGCGATTTCCTCGCTGGTGGGCTCGCGGCCAAGTTCCTGCACCAGCTGGCGGCTGGTGCGCACCAGTTTGTTGATCGTTTCGATCATGTGCACCGGAATGCGGATGGTGCGCGCCTGGTCGGCAATGGCCCGGGTAATGGCCTGGCGAATCCACCAGGTAGCATACGTCGAAAATTTATACCCGCGGCGCCATTCGAATTTATCGACTGCCTTCATCAGGCCGATGTTGCCTTCCTGAATCAGATCCAGGAACTGCAAGCCGCGATTGGTATATTTCTTGGCGATGGAAACCACCAAGCGCAGGTTGGCTTCGATCAATTCCTTCTTGGCCTGCTCGGCTTCCGCTTCGCCGCGGTGAATGATCGTCAGCGTGCGCTTTAGTTCCGTAAGTCCGACTTCGCTGGCTTCCTCGATGTCTTTCAGTTCGGTGCGGCGCGTGCGCAATTCCTTGCGCGCTTCGGCAGCCACGTCGCCCTTGGCCACATCGACGCGGCGCTCCAGGCGTCCGGCCTCGCGCTCCAGCGATTGCAAGCGCTCCACCGTGCCGCGCATCTTGTCGATCAGCCGCTTTTTCTCAAAAGGATTGAAATCAATGTCACGAACGGCCAGCGAAATCTCCACGCGCGTGCGCGCCACATCCCATTTGGCATGGATGTACGAGCGCTTCTTGGCTTTCGGCGTTTTTTCCAGGCGAACCGCTTGCTTCAGCGCATTTTCGTAGAGCTTGGCAATCTTCTCAATGTGCTTCAGCGTCTGCTTGGTCTTGTTCGCGATCTTCTCTTCGGTAAGCTCCTCGTCGTCGAACTGCACGATTTCCTTGATCGAGCGCACACCCTTGCGAAGATCCTCGCCAACCGCGATCAGCTCCTTAATGACGATCGGCGATCGCGTGATGGCTTTCATCACCACCAGTTGGCCCCGCTCGATGCGCTTGGCGATCGTCACTTCGCCTTCGCGCGTGAGCAACGGCACCGTGCCCATCTCACGCAGGTACATGCGCACCGGATCGTTGGTCTTCTCCAGCGAGCCCGGCGTCAGGTCCAGATCGCTTTCGCCCTCGTGCGCCTCTTCCTTGACGGCAACTTCGCGATCCCCGCTCTCACCCGACACTTCCACGGCGCGCGCCGCCTTGGCGGACGCCGCATCCTCATAAATCTCGATGCCATTGCGCTCAAATGTCGTGAGAAGGTCGTCGATTTCTTCCGAGGAATGCACTTCGGCAGGAAGCGAATCATTTACTTCGTCGTACAGCAGGTAGCCGCGCTCCTTACCCACCGCGATGAGCTGGCGTACCGCATCGTATTTCTCTTCAAGGCCTACTGCCGCCACAAATCCCTCCCCAATTTCACCGTGAGTCCGCCGCTTGCGGCATTATTCGGGGCATTGTTTTGATTCGCTGAGGCACAAACAGGCGTGCTCGCCGGCGCGAACTGCCGGGTCTTTCCCCAGAAGTTCTTTTTATTGACCGCGTTGCGGTCGCCAAGAACGTAGTGTGAAGCCCTCTGCACGCGTAGTCGCCGCTCGCCCGTGCGTCGCCTGTGTCCCGCGTTTGGTGCCGCCCTGCCGCTAACCTCTTAGAATTAGATGCAGTTAGAGGTAAAACCGCTACTCGCGAAACCCTATTACGCTACACGTTTAAGTCGCGTGGCGTCAATAATTTAATTGATTTGCAAAACGGCGAGGTAACGGTTCTGCCCCTAGCGAGTTGCCGCCAGACGGCGCATCAGCTCTTGTTTTTTCTGCAACAACGTACGTAATTCCGGTCCAGCAGGACTGGCCTCGATGCTTCGCTGCACATCCGCGAGCTGTTTCTCCGCCTGCCGCTGGCGCAGCGCTTCCAGGCAGCTTTGCGCTTCCTCCCACGTCGGCTCCCCGGATTCCTCGAAAAGGATTTCGTAGAACAGCCGGCGCTCGCGCTCCTCCAGGGCGGCGGCGACTCCCGTTGCTTGCACTGGCTGGCCGGAAAGGCTTGCAACAATCAGCGCCGCAAAAATCTTTTCCGTCTCCAGCCCGAGATAAAGCTGCCCCTGATGAAGCTCTTGCGCCAGCTCGCTCCGGAAGCCTTCGCCTTCCGCCAGCATGCGGATCAGCCGGCGTTCCACCGGCTTTGCGGCGCGCCCTACCAGCTCCGGCCGAGTTTTCACTTCGCTGCGCCGCTCCGCCGCGGCTTTGCTCAGGGCCGCGCGCAATACCGGCTCATCAAGCCGCAGCTGCTGCGCGATGCGTGTGGCCCATTCTGAGCGCAAAATGCGGTTGGGAATTTTTTGCACGTAGGGCAGAAGGAAATTGACGGCGCGCAGCTTGCCTTCCGCGGTGCTCATGTCCATCTGCCGCGCTCGCGCGATCAAATAGTCCACGTAAGGCGGCGATTCCTTGAGCAGCTTCATGTACGCTTCGGCGCCTTGCTCGCGAATGAATTTGTCTGGATCAGCTTTGCCGGGCAGAGCCAGAACGCGGACTTCGAAGTCTTGCTCCAGCAGAATCGCAATCGAGCGTTCCGTAGCGGCCTGGCCGGCGGCATCGGGATCGTAGTTCACAATGACCCGCTTGGTGAAACGCCCCAACAGCTTGATCTGCGGCTCTGCCAGACTCGTGCCGCAGCTTGCCACCACGTTGCTCATGCCTGCGCGCGCCACGGCGATGGCGTCCATATATCCTTCCACGAGCACCGCGAAATCAGACCGGCGCAGGGCCTCCTTGGCGCGATCCAGATGGTAAAGCACGTTGCTCTTCGAGTAGATCGGCGTTTCCGGCGAGTTCAGGTACTTCGGTTGATCGTCGCCAAGCGCGCGACATCCGAAGGCCACGATTTTTCCGGATTCGTTCGCGATCGGGAAAGTGATGCGGCGTCGAAAGCGGTCAAACAGTCGGCCGCCCTCACCGCGAGAAACCAAGCCTGACTCTGCCAGCAGTTTTTCCGCGTATTTCCCTTTCAGGTGCCGCAGCAGCGAGTCGCCGCCGCTGGGCGCGTAGCCTATGCCGAAACGCTCGATAACATCTTGATCGAGGCCGCGGTCCTCCAGGTACGCGCGCGCCGCCCTTCCTTCTGCCGTTCCTTGCAATTGCTTCACGAAAAATGTTTGCGCCTCGCGATGCATCTCCACCAGCGTTGCCCGCACGCTGCTCTGCGTACGCTCCGCGGGCGAACTGGGCTTCGGCTTGGGGATCGATATGCCGCACTTCTCCGCGACCAGCCGAAGGGCGTCGGGAAATTCGCAGCGCTCCATCTCCATCACGAAATTGAAAATGTCGCCGCCCTTGCCGCAGCCAAAGCAGTAGAAAATTTGTTTGATCGGAGAAACAGTAAAGGAGGGCGTCTTTTCCTGATGAAAAGGGCAAAGTCCGCTGAAATCCTTTCCTGTTTTCTTGAGGCGCACGTATTCGCCGACAACCCGAACAATGTCGGCTTGTTGTTTTACCCGCTCCGCAGTGGAACCCGCTTCCGCCATTCGATCTATGATCGTAATTCTACAACCGTGATCGCTTTCCCGCCGCGATCTTCCGCTTCGAACGACTGTTTGGCGACCAGCGGATGGTTCTTGAGGAATTCGCCCAGACCCTTGCGCAGCGCACCCGTCCCGTGGCCGTGAATGATGCGAACCCGAGAAATGTGGGCAAGGGCCGCATCGTCAAGAAATTTGTCTACTCGCTCGGTCGCTTCTTCGACAGTCGAGCCGATCAGATTGATTTCCTCCGTTCGCTCGTGACCTTCTCGCTGTGAATGAACCGACATGCTCCCGGTTACGCTGGCACTTGCCGCGAACGTGGAGGTCCCTTCGATGCCCACGATCTCGTCCACAGCTACTTTCATGCGCAGCGGCCCGGCCTCTATTTCCGCCGACGAGCCGTCCAGCCGCCGGAAGATCACCGGCTTATTGAAGCCTCGCACGCGAATCCGCGCGCCGGGCTGCAAGCGCTCCGCGCTCACCGCCTCCGTTTGCGGCGACGTGCCCAAATCCGCCTGCGAGTCCGCAAGCGTCTGCACAACGGCAGCGTTTAATTCTTCGCGTGCCTCGCCGCGCGCGTCCTGCATCTTGCGTCGTGCCGTTTTCTCTAGCAGCCCGCGCAGCTCGCGCTCTTTCACCGCTTCAACCACGCGCGCCACGTTCTCGTCGAAGCGCTTCTGCATCTCCGCAAACCTTTCTTCCAGCTCCTTGATGCGTTTCTGCTGCCGTTCCGCCCATTGCGTGCGCAGCTTCGCGCGCTCTTCTTCCACTGCGTGACGCTCCGCGGTCATCTGCTGCTGCATGCGGTCTAGCTCGTCGCGGCTGCGATGCAAATAGGCGATGAGATTGGCGGCTTCCCGCGATTCTGGTGCCAGCAAACCTCGCGCGCGCTCGATAATCGAATCAGCCAAACCCAGTCGTTGCGCAATGGCGATTCCGCTCGATCCGCCCGGAACGCCCACCATCAGCCGGTACGTCGGCCGCAAGTTCACGTCGTCGAATTCCACGGCGGCGTTCACGACGCCAGGCGTCGTCGAAGCGTACGTTTTCAGCCGGTCGTGATGGGTGGTGGCCAGGACGATGCAATTCTTGGCGCGAAATTCGTCCAGTAGCGCCACAGCGAGCGCCGCGCCTTCTTCCGGAGCCGTGCCCGTGCCCATTTCGTCCGCCAGCACCAGCGATTTCGGCGTAGCCGCTTCCAGCATCGCTTTCAGGTTCAGCATGTGCGCGGAAAATGTCGAAAGGTCCGCGGCGATGGACTGCTCGTCTCCGATATCCACCAGCACGCGGTCAAACAGCGGCAGCACCGCCCTCTGCGCTGCAACGGGAATGCCCGATTGCGCCGACAGCACGGCGATGCCGGTGGTCTTTAACGCGACCGTTTTGCCCCCCGTATTGGGTCCGCTAATCACCAACACCCGCTCGTCGCCTCCCAACGCCAGGGACATCGGCACGATTGCTCGGCTTTCGCCGCGCAGCTTGTCTTCCAGCACCGGATGACGCGCCGCTTCCAATCGCAACTCGCTGCGCTCGGTGAACTCCGGCATGGCGGCATCGAAATCGCGCGCAAACCGCGCCCGTGCAAAAACGCTATCCATCTCGGCAATGGTCTTCGCGGCCGCCAGCAAGGGTCCGCGCAACATCTGCAAGCGCTCGGTCAACTCCCGCAGAATACGCAGAATTTCCGCGGATTCTTCTTCGGCGAGCTGTACAAGTTGATTGTTGGCCTCCACCGTTTCGAACGGCTCAAGAAAAACGGTCTGCCCCGTTCCGCTTGCGCCATGCGCGATACCGGGTACGCTTCGCCGGTTCTCCGCACGCACGGGAATGACAAAGCGGTCGTTGCGCAACGTCACGTAGTCTTCCCCCGCTTCGGCATTTCGCGCTCGCAAGATCTGCTTCAGCACTTTCTGAATCAAATCACGCGTCTGTGTGATACTGCCGCGAATCTTGCGCAACGTGGGAGACGCGTCGTCGCTGACCTCCCGGTTTGGCAGCACACAACGGCGAATAGCGGCCAGCGCATCGCGAAAGTCGGCCAACGAATCCGCTCGAGCCGCTAACAGCGGAAATCTCGCGGCTTCTTCGCGAAACTGCTGCCGCAGCCATCCGGCCGTCTCCAGCAACGAAGCCGCGTCCAGAAGTTGCCCAGCCTCAAGCACTACGCCCGGCCCCTCGATCTGCTCCAGCCACTGCTGCGGATCCGCCAGCCCTCCAAATCCCAGATCGTTCCCCGCGCGCAACCATTCTCGCGCCTCGCGAATCTGCGCAAACTCCGATTCCAGCGCCGCTCGCTCCGTGCGCGGTTGCAGCGCGTCCACGGCCCGCTTTCCCGGTGCGCAAGTCGTCCGCCACCGCAGCAGCTCGAGCAGCTTGTCAAACTCCAAAACGTCCTGTGCGGTTCGTCCCATCTCGTTCTTACTGCCGCTTCCTTTCAGGATCTCTTTTTAGATGAACCGCCACTTCCGCCGGCGTCGCTGCCACATGAATCAGCCGCCCATTCGCCTCGCCCCAAGGCGCGTGATGGCCTAGTTCCACTTCGCGCACCCGTTCGATGATGGGCGACCAGAAGTTTCCGAGCACTGCAAACGGTTTGCCCGTCATCACCGACTTGTTCAACATCTCCCAAACCACGGCGAGCTCCACGAGCGTACCGGTGCCGCCTCTACACGCCACGAACCCGTGCGCGATCCGAATCAGCTCGAAGAGCCGCTCCTGCCACGTTTCGACCCGCACTTCCACATCAATCCACGGGTTGGCCTTTGCCGCGAAAAACGCGGCAGTGACGCCATACGTCTTCCCGCCGGCTTCCTTCGCGCCGCGAGACACTGCCGCCATCACTCCGCCGTACCCGCCACTGCACACTGCAAAACCGTTCTCAACCAGTGTCCGGCCAAGCTCACGCGCCTCTTCGTAATCGGCGTCGCCGTCGCGCGGCCGCGAGCTCCCAAACACCGTCACAATTGTTTCCCGCGCCATCGGTCCATTCAGTTCGCACGCTTGACATGCGCTCGCGCCGGCGGTTTGCGCTCAAACTCCTCCATCATAGCCAGGCACAAGGCGTCAAGCGTATCCGAGGCTTCATGATTTTTCCCGTCTTGGTTGTTACTCAGGAAAGAAAAAATCAATTTCCGCCCTCCGGGTGTTTCCGCAAATCCGGAACGCGCACGCACATGCTCCACCGAGCCGGTCTTGGCATGAATGTGCCCGGCGGTGGCGGTGTTCTTCATCACGGTCTCCAAAGTTCCGTCTACGCCCGCGACCGGCAGCGAAGCGTAGTACGGCGCAAACCACGATTGATCTTGCGAGTACTTCAAAAGCGCAACGACGGCCCGCGGCGTCACCAAGTCGTGTCGCGAAAGCCCCGAGCCGTCGCTCTGCGTCACGTCGCCAGGAGCAATCCCCGCGGCGGTGTAAAAATCCGCGGGAAATTTCATGAGGTCCTCCGGCGTGTTCCAAATCCCGATGTTTCGAGCCGCTGCTCGCAATAGCACCTCCGTGTGCAGGTTCTGGCTGATCTTGTTGACCAGCTTCACCGCATCCCCTAGCGGCACAGACACATGTTCCGCCAACACCGCGCGCGGCCCAGCCTCCGCAGCTTCCGGCACGTGCGTCGCTCTCGACTTCCCCGAAATCTTCACTCCGCGCTCGGTGAGCAGCCCCGCCAGCAGCGCCGCCGCATGCTCCGCGGGCTCGTGGATTGCCAATATCAGCCTGCGTGGAGTGCTGCGCGCCGGCAGCGTGCCGCGGACCACCACAACATGGGAAGCCGGCTCACGAGTCAGCGTCAGGTCGGACTTTATCTCTGCCGCGGACGTGACCACGCTGTTTTGCACCACAAAGTCCGGCGTCCCTGGCGTGACCACTGCTTGCACCGGAGCGCCCGCCTGCTCCCCTGGCGTCAGCGTCATCGTAACCGTGTTATCGTCGACCACAATCGCCGACACCGCGGCACCGTACTGCCACACCATGTCATCAATCTCCCAGCCATTCGGGTAAGCCTCACGCGGGAAGTAGCTATCGTCGCCGACCACGTCCCCGGCGATCTCCTTCACACCTTTCGCCACCAACGCGTCGGCCAACTCCGCCAGCGCTTTTTCCGGAGCTCCGTCAAACTCCTCTTTTAGGTCGTAGGGGAATTTTCGATTCGAAAGGTTGGGATCGCCGCGCCCAACCAGGAATAAGTCGCCCGCCAGCGTACCCTCCGGCGAAACAACGCCTCGCGTCTCGAGCGTAGTGTGAAAGCGATAGTCCGGTCCCAGTTTGGCGAGCGCCAGCGCCGTAGTGAAAAGCTTCATGTTGGAAGCCGGCACAAAATACTTATCGGCGTTCCATTCATACAGCGTCTCGCCCGTCGCGGTATCGACGATTAGGATGCCCCATTCGCCCTTACTTGCCGGCGGCGCAGCAAGCAACGCCTCCGCTCGTTCGCCAAATTTCCGCGTAGCCGGATCCATCCGCGGTTTCTTGGCTTTCGACACCCGAGCGGATTCCGCTTTGGCCTGTGCTTCCGCGTCGCTGGCGAAGCTCCCGCTGCCCAAAATCCCACAAACCAAGATCAATGCGCCGCATGCCAACCCTCGTCGCCTCACCCTGCCTCCTGCTGGCAAATTGACTTCCGGGAAAGTATAGTCGAAACAGCACATGCGCTTCGTTTGCAGCAGTCGGCGACCCTGGAGGCGCGCGGCCGCGAAGCGTAGGTCGACCCCGAACTGTGCAGTGGAAGACTCCGCAGGTTGCGCCCAGAACCTCCGGAATTTTAGAATCGCATCAACCAAAATTTAAGCGAGGTGATTTGATGTTGAAGCGAATGATGTCCTCCGTTCTGGCGCTGGCTCTTGGGTTGCCGCTCTCCGCGGCTGACAACAAAAAGGAAGTGGATCGCCTGGAAAACTGCGGACTGGTCCTGAAGGAGATTCTGGACATTCCCGATGATATTCCCCAGGACCTGCTCGACAAAGCCGAGTGCGTCATCGTTTATCCTTCCGTGATGAAGGCCGCCTTTGTTCTCGGCGCGAGCTACGGCCGCGGCGCCATGTCCTGCCGCACCGGCGAGCACTTCACCGGCCCCTGGAGCGCGCCGACCATGATGGCCCTCGAAGGCGGCAGCATCGGATTTCAGATCGGCGGGCAAGCCACGGATTTTGTGCTTTTGATCATGAACCCGCGCGGAGCCCGGGCGGTTCTCAGCAGCAAAGTCAAGCTGGGCGCGGACGCCTCAGCAGCGGCGGGCCCGAAGGGCCGCGACGCTTCGGCCGAAACGGACGTCACCATGCGCGCGGAAGTCCTGACGTACTCGCGGGCGCGCGGTCTCTTTGCAGGCGTTTCGCTGCAAGGATCAACCGTACGTCCCGACAACGACGCTAATACCAGGGTGTATGGAAAAAAGGTCGACGCTGAATCCATCGTCTTCAAGGGGGCTGTCGCGGTTCCGCCCGCCGCGCAAAAGCTGGTTGCCTTTCTGAACCAGAAATCGCCGAAGAACACGTCAGATCCCGCCTCCTTGAAGTAGCCCCCTCACTGAGAACGAAGAGGCCCGGGCTTGCTCGGGCCTCTTCTCATTTCTGTCTTGCCCCGCGCTGGTAGCCTGGTTTGACTTATGCTCATAAATGACCTACAGTCATCTACGGTCGCCAGTCACTATGCCCAGGATCCCCCAACAGCGCTCTCGCCCCAAGCCACCCTCTCGCGCCGCTACCATGCCTCCCGCGTCCGATCGCCGCCAGCGCCGCAGCGCAGAAATCCGCGAGCGGCTCTTCCGCGCCGCCCTCAAGCTATTCGCCGAAAAAGGGTTTGCTGAAACTACGGTCGAAGACGTCACCAATGCCGCCGACGTCGGCAAGGGCACGTTTTTCAACTATTTTCCCAGCAAGGAGCACATCCTTATCGCCTTCAGCGACATGCAACTCGCCAAGCTGCAAAGCGCCGTGGACAACTTTCGCCAGAGCAAAGAGCCTATGCCCGTCTTTCTTCGCGCATTGAGCGTCCGCATGACCGAGGAGTCCGGGCGCGCTCCCGACGTCGTCCGCGCCATCCTGCAAGCCAACCTTTCCAGCTCTTCGGTACGCTCAGTGATGCGCGAGAATCACAGTCGCGCGCACGGGTTGATGACACAACTTGTGCAAATCGGCCAGGACCGCGGAGAGTTCCGCCAGGATTTGCCCGCCAGCGAACTGGCTCATGTCTTCCGCCAGACCGTTTTCGGCACTTTGCTCATGTGGTCGGTGTACGGCGACGCCACCCTGCCTGATCGCATCAACACCGCGCTGAACGTCCTCTGGAACGGGCTGGCGCCTCGCGAGGCGGCATCGGCCGCATCGCCGCAAGCAGTTTCGTCCAAGGAGCAGTAGTCGATGAATCGCAAGGGCCTCGTCATCATCCTGGCAATCGCAGCCGCCGTGGCTGCTACCGCTTACGCCGCCGGCTGGTTCCGCCGCGATTCTGCGATGCAAGGCTCGGGCACCGTAGAGGCGCGCAACATTCGCGTGGGCTCGAAGATCGGCGGCCGCATCAGCGAGGTCCTCGTTCGCGAAGGCGATCGCGTCAAGCCCGGCCAGGTGCTGATCGCGTTTGATGACAAAGAATTGCAGGCGTCTCTCGAGCAATCGCGCGCCGCCGCGCAAAAGGCCCAGCGCGGCTACCGCCCCGAGGAAATCGCCGAAGCCCGCGCAGCCGCCGCGCAAGCCAAAGCGGAATACGAGCAGCGCAGGAATGGCTATCGCCGCGAAGACATTGCCGCCGCACAAGCCGACCTCGACCGCGCCAAAGCCGACGAAAACCGCTCACACTTGGATTTCGATCGCTACGACGCGCTGGCCAAGAAGGACCTCGTCTCCAGACAACAGCGCGACACCGCCGAAGCCGCCTGGCGCATTGCCGTTGCGACCGTGCAAAACGCGCAACACAAGCTCGCTGAGTTGCAGAGCGGCTATCGTCCCGAGGAAATCGCCTCCGCGGAGGCCCGCTATCGCCAGGCGCAGGCCACGCTCGAGAAACTCGAGCACGGCAACCGTCGCGAGGATATCGAAGGCGCCAAGGCCGCGCTCTCCTACGACGAGGCCCGCTTCCGCGAGCGCCAGGTAGTTGCTCCCGCCGCCGCCATCGTCGAAGTTCTGGACGTGCGGCCCGGTGATCTGGTCGCTCCCAACACGCCGGTGGCCACGCTCCTGGAACAAGACCAGATCTACGTCCGCATCTACATTCCGGAGACCGAAATCGGCCACGTGAGAGTCGGCCAGAAGGCCGAGGTCCGCGTCGATTCCTTCCCCCACAAAATTTTCGACGGCGAAGTGGAACAAATCAACCAGCAAGCCGAATTCCTTCCGCGCAACGTGCAGACCCGTGAAGAGCGCGTGCACCAGGTCTTCGGCGTGAAGGTGCGCATCAGCGATCCGAGCGGTCAAGTGCTCGCGGGAATGGCCGCCGACGTTAAACTGAAAGCCGCAACCTAAACCAT
>Ga0307471_100001911_pt1 | contig 11765 bp, 11 predicted proteins | sample atmos_gasesAM3C__2_FD_204566 | JGI IMG/M metagenome (GOLD analysis project Ga0307471, IMG submission 204566) | Hardwood forest soil microbial communities from Morgan-Monroe State Forest, Indiana, United States - atmos_gasesAM3C_515 | ecosystem: Environmental > Terrestrial > Soil > Temperate... | reverse complement strand
GGCCCAGGCGTCGAGCACCGGACTCAGGAGCGCCCAGGCCTTCTCCACCCAGTCCGCGCGTCCGTAGAGCGTCGAGTCGCCGTGCAGGGCGTCGAGCAGGAGCCGCTCGTACGCTTCGGGCGGCTCGGCGCCGAACACCTCGCCGTAGCGAAAGTCGAGACCGACCGGGCCCAGGTTGAGATCGGGCCCCGGTGTCTTCGCGGCGACGGTCAGCGCCATGCCCTCGTCGGGCTGGATGCGGATCACGAGCTCGTTCGGCGCCACGCCCTCGCCGCGGAAGATCATGTGCGGCGTGCGGTGGAAGCGGATGGCGATCTCGCTCACGCGCTTGGCCATGCGCTTGCCCGTCCGGAGATAGAAGGGCACGCCCGCCCAGCGCCAGTTGTCGACGACGAGCCGCAGCGCCGCGTAGGTCTCCGTTCGCGAATCGGGCGCGACGCCTTTCTCCTGCCGGTATCCCGGGACCGGCTTGCCGCCGCCGAAGCCGGGGCCGTACTGACCGCGGAGCGCCACCTCGTCGATCTTGCGCGCGTCGATCGGGCGAATGGCCTGCATCACCTTCTTCTTCTCGTCGTGCACGGGGCCCGCGTCGAAGGTGACGGGCGGCTCCATCGCGATGAGGCACAAGAGCTGGAGGAGGTGATTCTGCATCATGTCGCGGAGCGCGCCGGCTTCCTCGTAGTACGCGCCGCGCGTCTCCACACCGATCGACTCGGCGACCGTGATCTGGACCTCGGCCACGTGGTTGCGGGTCCAGAGGGGCTCGAAGATCTCGTTGGCGAAGCGCAGCACCAGCAAGTTCTGGACGGTTTCCTTTCCCAGGTAGTGGTCGATCCGGTAGATCTGGTCCTCGCGGAACACGCTGCCCAGGTGGCTGTTGAGCGCGCGGGCGCTCTCGTAGTCGTGCCCGAACGGCTTCTCGACGATGATCCGTGTCCAGCCCCCGCGCGGCTCCGCAAGCCCGGAGGCGCCGAGGTTGGTCACGATGGCGTCGTAGAGGCTCGGCGGCGTCGCGAAGTAGAAGAGCCGGTTCGCGGGCCCCGGCCGGGAGCCCTCCACGCCCTTCAGCGTCTCTTCGAGCCGGGTGTAGAGCGCCGGATCGGCGGGATCGCCGGGCACGTAGGACAGGGACGAGGCAAAGCGGTCCCAGACGTTCGCGGAGGGCGGCTTCGTTCGCGCGAACTCGCGCACGGCTTCGCGCATGCGCAGGCGAAACTCGTCGGGCCCGACTTCGCTGCGCGCGCTGCCGATGATCGTGAACGGCTCCGGCAGCGTCCGCCCGGCGTAGAGGCTCCAGAGGGCGGGCACCAGCTTGCGCCGGGTCAGATCGCCCGACGCGCCGAAGATGACGAGCGTGAAGGGCTCGTCTGTCGACGTCGCCATCGCTAGCGCCCTTGACTCACCGGGTGCAGCGCCGCCGCCGCGCGGTCGGTGAGCCAGATGAGCTCGCCGTCCGTCGGTCGGACGAGCGCCGCCGGGAGCCCGCTGTGCTCGGAGAGAACCGTCCGCACGATCTTCGCCTTCTCGGGTCCGGTGACGAGGAACACGACGCGCGCCGCAGCGTTCAGCACGGGGAAGGTGAGCGTCAGCCGCTGCGGGATCTGCGCGGCGGCGACGTGAACGGCGGCCACGGCCCGGAAGACCTCGCGGAGCACCGGCGAGCCCGGAAACAGGGACGCGGTGTGACCGTCGATGCCGAGGCCCAGCAGCACGACGTCGAAGCGGGGGAGCTCGCCGCGCTTGGTGCCGATGGCGCCGGCCAGCTCGGCCGCGTACGCGGCGGCGGCAGCGTCGGCGTCGCTCTGCTCGCCGTGCATGCGGAGGATCTGATGCTCGGGAATCGGGACCTTCGACAAGAGCGACTCGTACGCCATCCGGTAGTTCGACTCGGGGTGATCCGGCGGCACGGCGCGCTCGTCGCCGAAGAAGATCCACGTCTGGTCCCAGCGCATGCGCTCGCTGAACGCGGGAAGCGCGAGGCACCGGTAGGTCTCGCGCGGAGTTTCCCCGCCGGCCAGGCAGAGGAGAAAGCGCCCGCGCTCTCTCACCGCCTCGGTCGCGGCGTCGACGATCAGATGGGCTGCGGTCTCGGCCAGCGTGGCGGGGTCAGCGCATACGGTCAGGTTGGCGTCCGATGCCATAGTCAGATCATACCCTCTCGTCGAAGCGGCGCTGCCGTTCGATCGCATCGCGGAAGCGCGCGTGGTGAGCACGGTCGGGCGTGAACGTCTCTCCGAGCGTCTGCCGGGCGGCGGCGAGATCGGGCAGAATGCCGAGTGCCTCGAGAGCGAGCAGTGCGGCGCCACGGCTCGTCGCCTCCGGCTCCGCCGACCGCGTCACGGGGTGGCCGAGGGCGTCGGCGATGATCTGCGACCACGTCCGCGAGCGGCCCAGCGCGCCGCCGGAGGCGACCACCGTGTGCTCGGCGGACGCGCACGAGGCCAGGAGCCCATAGACCATCGCGAGCCGCAGCGCCACGGCCTCGAGGGCCGCGCGCAAGATTTCGACGGCGCTCGTATCGAGGCGGAGCCCGCTGATCACGCCATGACGTCCGCCGCGCCATCCGGGCGATCGCTCTCCGGCCAGGTGCGGCAGCACCGTGAGCCCGTGCGCGTCGGGGGCGAGTGTCGCGAGCGCGGCTTCGATCTCGTCGTCGGCGCCCAGACGCAGGATCTCTCGGCACCACGCGAAGACGTTGCCGCCCTCCGAGGTCGCGCCGCCGACGAGGGACCGGCTGCGGTCGACGCGGTAGCGCCAGAGACCGCGCGACGGCGTGAGGTTGTCGCGGGTGACCACTCTGAGCGCAGCCGACGTGCCCACGTTGAGGGCAACACGCGCCGGATCGGCGCAGTCCGAGCCGATGTTGCTCGCGGCGCCGTCGCCGATCGCGGGAAACCAGCTCGCGGTTCTGAGCGCCGGCCACCGGCCGGCCCACGGAGCGCGCAGCCCGTGACGTCCTTCGATGCGAGGGGCGATCGGGAACAGATGTTGATCCTCGAGCTCGGCGGCCGCCAGAGCCTCCGGATCCCAGCGAAGCCTGGTCTGATCCATGAGCCCGGTGCCGGAGGCCATCGACACGCTCGTCGTCGCGTCACCGAACAGCGAGAGCTCGAGGAACTCACCGAACGAGCCCCAGCGCGACACCCGCTGGATTTCGGCCGGGCGCTCGCGCGCGAGCCAGCGCAGCTTCGCCGGCCAGTACGAGGAGTGAAGGTGGCAGCCGGTACGGGCGTGGACTGCCTCGTCGTCCAGCGCGGCCCGGAGGAGCTGCGCTTCCCCCTCGCTCCGAGTGTCGGCCCACATGTAGACGGGCGTGACCGGGTGCCCGCCGGCGTCAAAACCCAGGAGACCATGCCAGAATGTCGCCACGCCGACAGCCCGGGTCTCCTCGGGGGGCCGATTGGGGTGGATCGCGTCGATGCACGCGACGACCCCTTCCAAAAGCCGCGCCGGGTCGTGCTCCAGGCCCCCATCGGGTGTGACGGTCGGCGTGTGCGCCACCTGGTGCGACCGCCCGGCGATCGCCCGCCCGGCTCCGTCGTAGAACCCGCCGCGGACAGACGACGTCCCGACGTCGAGCGCGATGACCATTGAGCTAAGATAGCCCCATGACCGAGAGCTGGGAAGTTCTGACGCTGAGAGGACTGGCCGCCGCCGACGAGCGCGCCGAGCGGTTCGACGGCACGCTCGTGATTCACCGCGTCGGCAGCCGGGAGCCGGTGGAGTCGGTGTCCGTCTCCATCAAGCGCTCGGTCCTCATCGAGCTCCACGAGAGCCTCGGGCGCCTCCTCGCCCGATCCACAGGGATCACACGGAGACCGTCATGACGATGATTCGCGTCCTCAGCCCGGTCGGCGTCGCCGGAGGCGACACCGCGAGCGTCCCGCCGCTGCCCGGGTCTCTGTCCGGCCTCACCATTGGCTTCCTCGACAACCGGAAGGCGAACTTCGATCTGCTCGCCGACGAGATCGGCGCGCTGCTCGCGAAGGAACAAGGCGTCAAGGCAGTCGTCCGCCGCCGCAAGGCGAACGCGGCGACGCCGGCCGCGCCCGAGATCGTCGCCGGGCTCGCCAAGGACTGCGACGTCGTCTTCGCGGGCTCAGCCGACTGAGGGTCGTGCACGTCGTGGAGTCTCCACGACGCCATCGAGCTGGCGAAGGCGGGCACGCCCGCCGGCGTCATCACCACGACCGTCTTTCAGGGCCTCGCGCTGAGCGAGATCGGCGCGCTCGGCGTCACGGGGCTTCCGCTCCTCGTGCTCGAGCATCCGCTCGGGGGCGAGCGTAGCGAAGGCGTCAGTCGCCGCGCGCGTCAAGCCGTCGACCAGCTCGTGAAACTGCTCGCCGCGCCCGGATCGGGCGCGTCGGAGCCGGCTCGCGCCGGCGTCAGGCCACCCTCGATACAAGCCGGCCTCACGGCCCCCGCTACAACAAATCCGGGCGACTCCGCGATTTCAATCCCGGATACCCCCGAGGCCATCCTCGCCGCCTTCTGCGAGCGCGAGTGGTGCGACGGGCTTCCGATCGTCCCGCCGACCGAGGAGCGCGTGCGCGCGATGCTCGGCGGCGCCCAGCCTGACCGTTTGCTCGGCGTGATGCCACCGCTGTGGCGCCTGGTGACACTCGAGAAGCTCGCCATCAACGCCGTCATGGCCGGCTGCGAGCCGGCGGCCTTCCCGCTCGTCGTGGCCGCGGTCGAGGCGATGCTCGATCCCGCGTTCAATCTGTACGGTGTCCAGGCGACGACCCATTCGGTCGCGCCGCTTCTGATCGTGCACGGCCCGATCGCGGACGAGCTCGGTGTGCATGGTGGCAGTGGCTGCTTTGGCCCGGGCTTCCGCGCCAACGCGACGATTGGCCGGGCGATCCGCCTCATCTTGCTCAACGTTGGGGGCGCCTGGCCGGGCCGGCATGACATGGCGACCCAGGGAAGCCCCGCGAAGTTCTCCTACTGCATCACCGAGCGCCGGGACGCGCCCTGGGGCCCGCTGCACGAGACCAGCATGGTGACGGTGTTCGCCGGCGAGCCGCCGCACAACGTGAACGATCACGTGTCGACGACGGCCGCCGGCATTCTTGCGACGGTGGCCGACACGTCTGTCTCGCTCGGATCGAACGTCGGCTGGTACTTCTCGCAGAGCCAGCTCCTGATCGTCCTGGGCCCCGAGCATGCGCAGACGATCGCGAAGGACGGCTTCGGTCGCGAGGACATCCAGCGCTTCATCTTCGAGCACGCGCGGCTGCCGCTGCGCACGCTGAAGCTCGGCGGCATGTGGGGGATCCAGGACTGGCCGCGCTGGATGAATGCGGTCACCGACGACGACGCCTTGCTGCCGCAGGTGCCGTCGCCGGAAGACGTGATGGTCATCGTCGCCGGCGGGCCCGGCAAGCACTCGGCGGTCGTCCCGAACTGCACGTTCAGCCGCGCGGTGTCTCGCCCGATCCGGCCGCTCTAGCTACCAGCGCTGGTCGGGCGAACGCGGCCCCCGGTCAGCGCCGGTACACGATCAGAAGACCGAGCGCGGTGAGCAGCAGCAGCGCGCCGAGCCATCCGCCGGCGCCCAGCATCTCGCCGAAGAGCGCCACGCCGAGAATCGTTGCGGTCAAGGGCTCGAGGAGCGTGGCGACTCCGGCCACCGAGGCCGGCACGTGGCGAAGCCCGACGGTGTACATCGCGTAGGCGCCCGCGGTCGCAATGGCGCCGAGGTAGAGAAGCCACGGCCAGCCCAGCGCGAGCTGAGGACCCGGCGCGGGGATCCAGAACAGCGCCGGCGTCAGGAGAACAGCGGCGACCGTGAACGTGAGCGCGGCCAGAGGCAGCGGCGCGGACCGCACGAGGCTCGCCTTGGCCGCCAGCACGTAGAGCGCGTAGGCGAGCCCGGCGACCAGCGCGAGCAGTGCGCCGCCGACGAAGCGCGGCGGGAGAGCGGCGCCCGGGGCTGCGACCAGGAGCGCGGTGCCGAGTACCCCGAGGCCGAGCGCCACGTGCACCGGTCGCGACTGGCGCTCACCCAGGAGCCACGGGGCGAGGGCGGCGATGACGAGTGGCGCCGAGCAGATCGCGACGAGCGCCACGATCACGATGCCGCCGAGGGTCACGGCCGGGAAGTAGGCGGCCTGATAGCCGGCCATGCACGCGCCCATCGCGAGGCAGCGCCAGCGATCACCTGGGGCGACGACCAGCGATGCGCCCGTGACAAGGGCCGCCCCCAGCAGGAAGAGGGCGGCGATCCAGAGCCGCGCGAGACCGACCAGGAGTGCGCTGGCCGCCGCGCGATCGGCGAGCACCATCATCACCGAGCCGCTGGTACCCCAGAGCATCGCCGCAAGCCCGATGAGGATGAGACCGCCGGCGGTCCAGGACGCTTGACGGGCTTGCGGCACACCGCGATCATAGCCCGCGAGCAAGGAGGACCTTCCATGAAGATCGGATTCATCGGAACCGGAGCGATGGGGCGGCCGATGCTGGCGAATCTCGTGAAGAAGGGCCACACCGTGAGCGCGTTCGACGTGGCCGAGGCCGCGCTGGACGGGGCCGTCCGCGCCGGAGCCGCGCGCGCCGCCTCGGCGGCGGCCGCCGCCCGCGACGCCGAGCTGGTGATCACCATCCTGCCCTCGTCGTCGCACGCCGAGTCGGTGTACCTCGGCGCCGGCGGGGTCCTCGAGGCGGTCGCCCGCGGCCGCCTGTGCATCGACATGTCCACGGTCGACCCGAGCGTCTCGCGCCGCATCGCCGAGGCGGTGACGGCCCGCGGCGCCCGCTTCCTCGACGCGCCAGTCTCCGGCGGCGTCCCGCGCGCCGAGGACGGGACGCTGGCGATCATGGTGGGCGGCGACGCGCGCGACTTCGAGGAGGCGCGCCCGGTACTGGCGGCGATGGGCGCCAACATCATCCACGTCGGTCCGGTGGGCTCGGGCGAGGTCGCCAAGCTCTGCAACAACCTGATCGCCGGCGTCGCCGCCGTCGCGGTCAGCGAGGCGTTCCGGATCGCCGAGGGCTTCGGGGTCGATCCGAAAGTTCTGACCGACGTCATCTCCAAGTCGTCGGGCAACACCTGGGTCATGGAGCACATGCATCCGGTGCCGGGCCTCGTGGGCAAGGCGCCCTCGAGCCGCGACTACGCGCCGGGCTTCACCACCGACCTGATGGCGAAGGACCTCGGGCTCGCCGTCAACGCCGCGCGCGAGCTGCGCGTGCCGGTGGTGGTGGCGCCGGCGGCGCAGCAGGCGCTCCGGCTCGCGTCGTCGCACGGCTTCGGTCGGAAGGATTTTTCGTCGGTGTATATGTTCCTGAGAGCATCAAGCCGTGAAGCGCCCGTTTGATATACTGCCGACCGCCGCGCGTGTGAACGGTCGAGGAGGCTCGCCGTGTCGACGTACGTGATGTTGAGCACGCTGTCCGAGTCGGGACGCAAGGTGCTGCGCGGCCGTCCCGGATGGATCCGGAAGGTCAACGCCGACGTGCAGCGAATGGGCGCGCGCGTCGTCGCGCAGTATGCGGTCCTGGGCCCTTACGATTTCGTGACCATCATCGAGGCGCCGGACAATGCCACCATCTCGCGTGTGTCCGTCGAGCTCGGCGCGCGCGGCGGTGTCGCCGGCATGACGATGGCGGCGATCCCGCTCGACGAATTCATCGGCCGGCTGGAGCGCGGCGCGCACCGGCGCGGCGAAAGGAAGAAGCGGTGAGCGTTCTCAGAATTCACCCCGAGAAATGCACGGGGTGCCTGCGCTGCGAGCTGGCGTGCTCCTACATGCAGACGGGCGACTACCAGCCCGCGAAGTCGGTCATTCGCGTCTCTCCGTTCGAGGGCCACACCTCGTACGCGCCGTACACCTGCACGCAATGCGCGGAAGGCTGGTGCATGACGGCGTGTCCGGTGGGCGCGATCACCATCAGCGCCGTCGGCGCCAAGGACGTCCTCGACGACCTCTGCGTCGGCTGCAAGCTCTGCACGATCGCCTGCCCGTACGGGACGATGTTCTACGACCCGGCGACGCGCAAGGCCTTCAAGTGCAACCTGTGCGGCGGCGCCCCGGCGTGCGTCGAGGCGTGCCCGACGGCCGCGATCACCTACGAGGACGTGGCCACCGGCGACTGGCTCGGCGACTTCGCGGGCGAGCGGACCGCCCGGGTCCTGAGCGGAGCCCGCTGATGGCCGCCCGACACCTGATCATCGGCGGCGGCACCGCGGGGATGAACGCGATCCGGACGATCCGCGAGGAGGAGACCGAGCGCTCGACGATCACGCTGGTGAGCGCCGAGCGTCCGTACTCACGCATGGTGCTGCCGTATTACCTCGACCGTTCGATCGCGGAGTCGCACGTGTTCACCGCGACCCCGAAAATACTGGCCGGCTGGGGCGTGACGGCGCACGTGGGCAAGCGCGCGACCGCGCTCGACACCAAGGCGAACGTGTGCACGCTCGACGACGGCACGAAGGTGGAGTACGACGATTGCCTGATCGCCACCGGCTCGTCGGCGGTGCGGGCGCCGGTGCCGGGCGCCGACGGCCCGGGCGTGCACTCGTTCTGGACCCTCGAGCAGGCCCGCGGCGTGATCGCGCAGATTCGCCCGGGCAGTCACGTGGTCATGGTCGGCGCGGGCTTCATCGCGTTCACCATCCTGAATTCCATCCTGGCTCTCGGCGCCACGCTGACGATCGTCGAGGTGGCTCCGCGCATCCTGCCGCGGATGATCGACGACACCGGCGCCGGGCTCGTCGAGGAATGGCTCAAGCGGCACGGCGTGAAGGTGCGCACCGGGGCGCGGCTCACGAAGATCACGGACGCGAAGGGCCGGCAGAAGCTCAGCTTCCCTACTGGGGGCGACCTGGTGGCCGACGTGGTGATCATGGCCACCGGGATCCGGACGAACCTCGACTGGCTGAAGGACTCGGGCGTCCGGGTGAATCAGGGCATCGTCGTCGACGAGCACCTGCGCTCGAGCGTGCCGAACGTGTACGCGGCCGGCGACGTGGCCGAGGGGCGCGATCTGATCTCGGGCGCGAATGCGGTGCACGCGATCGAGCCGACCGCGCAGGAGCACGGCCGCGTCGTCGGCGCGAACATGGCCGGCAAGACCGTGTCGTATCGCGGCAGCCTCATCATCAACATCGTCGAGGTCTGCCATCTCGACGTGGCGTCGTTCGGCGCCTGGGAGGACGCTAGAGCCGAGACGGCGTCGGGCGTCAAGGCCGACCGGCCCGCGTATCGCAAGCTCCTCTGGCGGGGCGAGCGGCTCGTCGGCGCCATCATCCTCGGCCCCTCGAGCGACATCTGGACCACCAACGACGTCGGCATGCTCAAGGGGTTAGTCCAGTCCGGTGTCGGGCTTGGGCGCTGGAAGGCGCATCTCAAGGCGAATCCGTTCGACATCAAGCCGGCCTTCATCGCGACCAAGACCACGAGCGCCTTGCTGCCCGAAACCATTCTGGGGCGTCCGTCCAAGGCGCCCGGGGAGACTCCGGTAGCCGTATGAGTCCCACAACCGCGACCGCGCCGAAGCGTCCCAAGGCGAAGGCCGAGACGACCCCGCGTCCAGGCGGCTTCGCCGGCAGCCTGCTGCGCGTTGATCTCACACGCCGCACGTGCCGGGCCGAGCCGTGGTCCCCCGAAACGCAGCGCGAATTGCTCGGCGGCGTCGGTCTCGGCGCCATGATCCTCTATCGCGAGACGGCAACGAAGAACGGCAAGGGCAACGTGGCGTGGGACCATCCCGACAACCGGCTCGTCCTGGGAACGGGTCCTCTGGCCGGCCTGCCGGTGTGGGGCACGGGCGGCCTCACCGTTTGCACCATCGGGCCCGGCACCAACGGCCCGACCTCCACCCAGGCCAACGGCTTCTTCGGCACGAACCTCAAGTATTGCGGCTACGACGCGATCATCATCCAGGGGCAGTCGAAGGACTGGGTCTATCTCTACATCAACGACGACGTCGTCGAGCTGCGCGACGCCAAGCCGCTGCTCGGCAAGGACACGTGGGAGACGCAGAACGCGCTCTACCGCGAGACCGGTCTGGTCGGTCACCAGCTCTCGGTCTACTCGATCGGCCCGGCCGGCGAGCACCTCGTGCGCTTTGCGGCCATTCAGGGCGACTTCGGCCACGTCGCCTCCAAGAACGGCTGCGGCGCCGTCATGGGCAAGAAGCGGCTCAAGGCGGTCGCGATCGTGAAGGGCACGAAGGCGCTCCGCGCCGCCGATCCGCGCGGCCTGATGCAGGCGGCGCAGGACATGTCGCACGACTTACAGAGCGACCCGTCGGCGCGCTCGCTCTACGAGTACGGCACGCTGCCCGGCGTCGTGAACCTCTCCAAGATGGGCGCGTTGCCCATCAAGAACTACACGACGAACCTGACCTCGAACGTGGCCGGCGCCGACATGAGCCTCTGGGAGGCGCCGAAGCTCCGCGAGAACTTCGACCACCGCGGGCATCAGTGCAACGCCTGCGGCATGCACCACTGCCACATGTCCGTCATCCGTCAGGGCGCGCAGAAGGGGCAGATCGTCGACGAGCCCGAGTACGAGGGCTGGTCAGGCTGCGGCTGGGCGATCGGCGCAGCCGACCGCGACGGCGTCGCCTGGCTCAACACCGAGTGCGACAAGGCGTGCGTCGACGTCAACGAGTGGGGCTGGCTCTGCGGGTGGGTGATGGAGTGTCAGGAGAAGGGCTACATCACCCGCGAGCAGCTCGGCTTCGAGCTCAAGTGGGGCGATATCAAGGGCGCACAGCGGCTGCTCTGGATGGTGAGCCGCCGCGAGGGCTTCGGCGACGTCCTCGCCGAGGGCGTCAAGCGCGCCGCCGAGAAGCTCGGCGGGCCCGCCAAGGACTGCGCCGTCTACATCGAGAAGGGCGCCACGCCGCGCGGCCACGACCACCGCGCGCGGTGGGAGGAGATGCTCGACACGTGCACGTCGTCCACCGCCACAATGGAGACGGGCAACCCCGTGCACCCGACCGAGATCGGCCAGCCCGCGCGAATCAACCCGTTCGACGGCGAGCAAGTGGCCAGGTACGTCGCCGGGCTGCGGGGGCGCCGGAGCTTCGAGGACTCGCTCGGCATCTGCATCTTCACCTCGCGCGTGCGGCTCGACTACATCTGCCGCGCCCTTTCGGCAGCGACCGGCTGGAATTTCACGGTCGACGAGGCGCTGCGGTTCGGCAAGCGCACCGCCGCCATCAATCGCGCGACCGCGCTCCGCTGCGGCCACACCGGCGCGCTCGAATATCCCTCGGCACGCTACGGCTCCACGCCGGTGGACGGTCCCGCGAAGGGGCAGGCCATCCGCGCGCAGTGGGAGAAGATGCTCGACACCTGGTACAGCGAGGTCGGCTTCGACAGGAAGAGCGGCAAGCCCTTGCCGAAGACCCTGAAGGGCCTCGGGCTCGACTGGCTCGCCAGAGACCTCTGGGGCAAGAAGGCGTAGAGTTTCAAGCAGATCGGGCCCGGAAGGGCCCGATCTGATCCCGCCGTTCTCGCACGCACGCGCGCCGCTCGCTTGACCCCTTCCGCGCCGATGTGTTAATTTTTGGCACTTTAGCCTACTCGCTCGAGACTCGGGGGACCCATGGCGCAAGTGATTGGATTTATTGGACTCGGCATCATGGGCCGGCCAATGGTGAAGAACCTATTGAAGGCGGGCTACCCCCTCGTGGTGCACAGTAGGAGCCGAGGGCCGGTCGACGAGATCGCCCGCGCCGGCGCCAAGGTCGGCAGCTCACCACGAGACGTCGCCGCGCAGTCGGACGTGCTCATCACCATGCTG
>Ga0307471_100001910_pt1 | contig 11769 bp, 9 predicted proteins | sample atmos_gasesAM3C__2_FD_204566 | JGI IMG/M metagenome (GOLD analysis project Ga0307471, IMG submission 204566) | Hardwood forest soil microbial communities from Morgan-Monroe State Forest, Indiana, United States - atmos_gasesAM3C_515 | ecosystem: Environmental > Terrestrial > Soil > Temperate... | reverse complement strand
GCCGGCGCCTGATTCCCCCAGCCATTGCGGATGAAGGTGATGACGTCGGCGATGTCCTGGTCTGACAACTGCTGCCGGAATTGCGGCATGCGATAGGCGTCAGGCGTACCCTCGGCGACGAGTGGGATCGAGCCGTTCAGCATCAAATTGACGAGCGAAGACGGCTCGTGATCAAGCACGACCGGGTTGCCAACCAGGGCCGGCATATACGGCGTGAAACCTTTGGCGTCGAACCCATGACAGCTCGCGCAAGCGCCGGCGTAGACGGCACCGCCGGGCTGCGTTGTAGGCCGGTTGAGCAGTGCCGCCGTCGTCGCACTATTGTAGGCGATCGCCTGTTGCGGAGACGTGGCCGGCAACGATTTCAGATAGGTCGCGATGGCGTTGATATCGCTGTCGGACAAGTATGACGTGGAGTTGTTGACAGCCTCGGTCATCGACCCAAACGCGGTACCGATGCGGTTATGGCCCTGCTTGAGAAACGCGACGACGTCCGTTTTCGACCAAGTACCGAGACCGGTCCGGATGTCGCCGCGCAGGCTCGGAGCATACCAAGCGTCGAGCTCCGCGCCGGCGAGATAGCTCGGGCTGCTGTCGTCGAGCGACTTTTCCTGGATACCGATTCCGCGCGGGGTATGGCAGGCGCCGCAATGGCCGGGGCCCTGGACCAGATAGGCGCCGCGATTCCACGCGGCGTCATGGCCGGGCTTCGCGACATAGCTGCCATTAGGAGCGAAAAAGGAATTCCAGATCGCGAGCGGCCAGCGGAAGCTGAGCAGTGCCGGAATCTCACTTTTCAAATTTGCCCGACGGACGGGCGGCACCTGATTCATGAAAAAGCGGTAGAGCGCCGCCACGTCCGCGTCGGAAAGTTTGGAGTAGGACGGATAAGGCATCGCCGGATAAAGATGGCGACCGTCCTTGGCAATCCCCTGCCGCACGGCGCGTTCAAAATCGGCAAGAGTGTACGAACCAATGCCGGTCTCGGAATCGGGCGTGATGTTGGTCGAGTAAATCGCACCGAGCGGCGTGCCCATTTTGAGGCCGCCGGCGAACGCCTTGCCGCCGGGTATCGAATGGCAGGCGACGCAGTCGGCGGCCCGAGCCAGGTATTCGCCGTCACTGAGTGGCGGACTGACGGGGTCGGCGGCGCGCGATGTGCCGCCTGCGCACAGCAAAATCAGCGCACAAAAGACCACCCTTGAAACGATCGTCACGTCGCTCATCCCGAGTAACTGCCGCTCCATGCTTTTGTCCGCTGGCGGGCTATGTCGATGTACTGAGATCGGTATCCATAATCGGCAGCGTGCGAATGCGCTTGCCGGTTGCGGCGAAGATCGCATTCGCCACCGCGGCGGCGACTGGCGGAACGGCAGGCTCGCCCGCCCCGCCCCAGATATCTCCACCGCTCGGCACCAGATGGACGTCGATCCTCGGCGCATCTGCAAGGCGCACCATCCGATAAGTGTCGAAATTGCCTTGCACCGCGGCACCATCCTTGATCGTGATCTTTCCGAAGAGAGCGGCCGTCAAACCAAAGATCACGGAGCCCTCAGCCTGCTCGGCGATCGTCTGCGGGTTGACCATGTGACGGGTATCGAGCGCGACAGTGACGCGATCGACCTTCAGACGACCGTCCGACTTCACCGTAACTTCGGCGACCTGCGCGCAGAGACTGTCCGTAAAAGTGCAAATAGCGATGCCGCGCCCGCTCCCTCGTGGCAGCGGCTTGCCCCAATCGCCTTTCTCGGCGGCGGTATCCAGCACCTTGAGCCAGTCCGGCTTGCCTTTGAGAAGCCTGCGCCGCATCAGATAGGGATCGATAGCGCTTGCCGACGCGATCTCGTCCAGGAAGCCCTCGATGGCGAAGACGTGCTGGTTGCCGCCGGGCGCGCGATAGAACCATACCGGCAAGTGGGTATTCTTGAGGAGCAATTCCACGCGCGTGTTGGGGACCTCGTAGCCGTTGCTCTCCAGGCAGTCGACGGCGGGCGGCTCGGCCTTATCGGCCGGAAACGGGATGCCGACCGTCTGGTAGATTGACGAGGTTACGATACGTATCGACCATGCGGTCGGCATTCCATCGGCGCCCACCGCAGCCTTGAAGCCGACCACTGCATGCGGACGGAACCTGTCCTGCCGGGTGTCTTCTTCCCGCGTCCAGATCAGCTTCACGGGACGCTTGACAACCTTCGCGATGGCGATGGCTTGCGCGATGTCGTCATTTGCATCGCGACGGCCAAAGCCTCCCCCGAGGAACGCGTTGTGGATATGCACTTGCTCGGGCTTCAAGCCGGAGAAGCGTGCGGCCGCACCGAGCGCCGCCTCCGCGTCTTGCGATCCCACCCAGACATCGAGCCGGTCGGGCTGCAGATTTACCGTCGCATTCATCGGCTCCATCGGTGAGTGCGAGAGATATGGCGTCTCATAGATAGCCTCGAACGTCCTGACCGCGCCCGACATCGCCTTATCGACGTTGCCGTCATTGCGCGCGGTCACCATGCGTTCGGTCAACGCCGCGCGGAATTGCGCCGAAAGCTGCGCGCTGTCGACACTCCCCGCGGCCCCGACATCCCATTCGGGCTGCAAACGGGACAAGGCCCGTTTGGCGCGCCAGAAGGTACCGGTCGCGACAACGGCCACAGCATTCTCAAGCTTGACTACGCGGACAACGCCCGGCGTGCCGGAAAGCACTGACTCATCGACGCTCTTGAGCTTGCCCCCGCGCACGGGACAAGCGTTGATGGCGGCAAAAACCATGTCCGGGACCTGCGCATCCATTCCGAACTTGGCCGACCCGTCTGTCTTGTGCACCAAGTCGACACGCGGTATTCGCCGGGGAATGAAAGTGAACTGAGCCGGTGTTTTGATCGCGGGCTCTTTGGCGAGCTTAACCTTCGCGGCGTCAGCTGCGAGTTCGCCATAACGCAGCGTGCGGCCTGAAGGCCGATGGGTCACCACGCTCTGCGCCGCGACGCACTCCGACGCCGCAACCTTCCAGCGCGCCGAAGCCGCGGCAATGATGCGCTCACGGGCGCTGGCGCCCACCTGCTGCATCTTCTTTTGCGACTGACGAACGGACATGCTGCCGTGCGAGTACATGTCACCGTAGACTCTGTTCTCCCGGACACTGCGGGTTGACGAGGCATATTCGATCCGCACCTTCGACCAGTCGCACTGCAGCTCTTCCGCAATGATCATCGGCAGAGCTGTCATGCTGCCCTGTCCCATCTCCGATCGCTGATAGCGGATCAAAATCGAGTCGTCCGGATCGATGGCGATCCAGGCGTCGATTTCATGCGGCGCATGGTCGTTGTCGTTCCAGGGTTGTTTCGAGATGGTCGCGGCGCGAGCGCTGTCCGGAGCAGCGGCGATGCCCACGATCAAGCCGCCGGCCGCGGACGCGGCCGTGAGAATGAAGTGGCGGCGGCTGAAGGTTGAAGCAGTACCGGTTCCGTGCATTGCGACCACCTCAGGTCCTCATCATGTCCGCGGCGCGATGAATGGCGCGGCGCAGTCGTTCATACGTACCGCAGCGGCAGATATTGGTAATACTCGCGTCGATGTCGGCGTCGGTCGGCTTGGGAAAGGTCTTCAAAAATGCAGCCACGGCCATGATCTGCCCGGACTGGCAGTAGCCGCATTGTGGAACGCCTTCGTCGATCCACGCGCGCTGTACCGGGTGGTTGTTGTCCGGGGAGAGGCCTTCGATGGTGACCACCTTCGCGCCATCGAGAGCACCGATCGGCACCGAACAGGACCGCATTGCGGCGCCGTTGATATGCACCGTGCAAGCGCCACACTGCGCGATACCGCAGCCAAATTTTGTGCCGGTCAAACCGATCACGTCGCGCAACGCCCAGAGAAGAGGGGTATCTGGCTCGATGTCGATTTGCCTGGATACTCCGTTGACGTCGATCGTGACCACTGCGGCTATCCCCCCCGGCTGCTACCTTGTTTCGTCATATTCATTTCAATTCTCCTCCGTTAAAAATTCATCCGCATTATCGTTTTCGCCGCAATTCACTCAATTCGGGAGTCGCGCTAGCTTGTGCCCAACGGGCGGGTATCGGTCCAGTCCTGGATCGCCCTTCGCTGTTTGAAGTACCGTTATGTGTCCACCTTCGCGAAAGGCTCCAGGTATCGAAGACCGAGAGTCGTTAGGGTTGGGCTGGGCCCTTCGATCTTCACGAGGTCGGCAAGGCAATTGAGTTCCTCTGTCGCGAAGTCAGTTGGCTGGCTGCTTCGGCACTAATGCGCCCAGGCGGGGGAACAGCTTGATGGCGGTCCCGCTCATCACCCGAGTTCGCTCATCCGCGGTAAGTTCGGTGGTCTGCTCGAGCCGCTGGACGCAGTTCACGCCCAGGTCGCGGCGGATGTAGGGGAAGTCCGATCCGAACAGGACCTGGTCCAGGCCGACAACATCTCTCAGCATTCGCAGGATGGGGTCGCGATAGGAGAGCGCCGTGTCCCAATAGAGCCGTCGCAACGTGTCGGCGACAGGCCCCCGCTCCTCGCCGCCAGGGATGACGTTCATGTCGTCGACGATGTCCCAGCGCCCCGCCAGGTATGGCGCCGTACCGCCGGCGTGAGAGAAGACGTATTTGATGCTGGGCGTTCGGGCGAAGCGATTGCTGTAGTGCATCTGTGCCAACGCCCGGGTGGTGTCCGCTGTGAAATCGATCAGGGAATCCGGCAGGCCAAGGTGGTGGGCCGAGGGGTCGGGCGAGGCCGTGGGGTGGACGAACACCACTGCCTTGCGCCGCTCCAGTTCCGCGAAGACGGACTCGAAACGGGCATCGCCTAGATAGACCCCGTTCGAATTTGAGAACAGCACTACACCGTCCAGCTTGAGCGTGTCGAAGGCGTAAGCCAACTCCTCCAGGGCTCCATCGACGTCTGGCAGCGGCAGAGCGGCAAAGCCGCCCAGCCGTTTCGGATGCGCCTGTATCAGCTCCGCCGACAGTTCGTTGCAGCGGCGCGCGAGTGACCTCGCCCGTGCATCGTTGCCCACGTGGACCCCGGGCGTGGATATCGAGGTTATCGCGACGTCGATGCCCGCCTCGTCCATGAATGAGAGCATTAGATCGGTGTTCCACGGCGGCGGCGCGATGCCGCCCACCGGATTATGCGCGTCGTTTGTCTCGCGAAAGAAGAAATCCGGCAGGATGTGGTGGTGGACGTCAATGGTGAAGGACATGGCTGCGCCTCGTCATCTGATGTCGGCCCGGATGAATTCGCCCTCAGCAAAATAGCGAAATTCCCGCACGCCGTTGCCCTCTGTCACGCCACGGATATCAGACATCCCAATCTCCTTTGAAAAAAGCGACCGCGGCGTTGGCTGCAGCCAGCCGCCGGCCGCCCTTGTGTTTCGAACTATCTGGCGCCCTGCAGCGCGCCGCCTGGCAGGCCGACTTTCGAGCGTCGATTATCGATGCTGAAAGCGCCCGCGCCGTACGCCACGATCTGGAGCAGACCGCCTGCCATCACCACGTTTTTTATGAAGTGAAATGTCTGATTGGGATCGGAGAAGTGGGCATGAAAGAACACCGCTGTGGCCAGGCAAAACAGGGCAAATATGGTGGCGACGACTCGCGTGCGATAGCCCACGATGATGAGGAGGCCACAGCCGACCTCGACGGCGATAGCGCCTACATAGGCAACGGCTGGGGGCAAGGGGAGCGTCGAGGACTTACTCAAAGCAATCGTCGCGTCGTAGCCCATGATTTTGCTTACTCCACTCATCATGAAGGGCAGGCCGATGAGCAAACGGCCAACGAAGGGGAGATATCGCGTAGTGTTCATTGCATTGGCTTCGGGTTTTCAGTGCATCAAGTAAGCCCGTTCGTCGGAATCGACAGGCAGGGCGTCCCGAGTGTCCAGAGCATGGCGTCGAGCACCCTGTGCTGAACAGGTGACGCCTGAATATTTCTGCGGGAAAATTGAAGGCGATGGCGTGATTCTGAAAGGTCGGCTACGATCAGCGACCACAACTGTGCCCATGAGCCTTCCCTCGTCACCGAAGTCTCGCTCCAGTCATGGATCAAAAAGGTTCAGCGGCTACCGAATTCAGGGAGTTCGCGCGCACCCTACCCAGCACGTCGGCGCAGTGGGATCCTTTTTCTGCGTACCTTGTCGAGCATACGCCGCTGTATGCTCGTGCAGCCTTTCGCGATTATGCGCTCGGTGTATACACGTCGGGGCGTCACTTCATCCGCCGCGTCATCGGCGGCAACGTAGCTGAAGGCTGGACCGGTCCCGGAACAATCAATCTGATTCCACCCGCTATCGACGCGGTATGGGAGGCAACCGGATCTTCGCGCGGTGTCGTCATCGTCATGCGTCCAGAGTTCTTATCGCGCGCGATCGAGGAACATTGGGATGTGGATTCCAGGAATGTCAGAATGATCAAGCAGTTCCTAATTCGCGATCCTGTCATCGAGGCGCTAACGGTAAATCTTGCACGCGAAGCTTCGACCCCATCTCCAGCGGGACGGCTGTATGCCGAGAGTGCTTGTGAATTTCTAGCGCACCATCTGATTCACCACTATTCAACCTTGTCGGCAACTCCGCCGCGGCCCTTTGGAGGCCTCCCGGCCCGCCGGCTCAAACTGGTTCTCGAGTACATAGAAGACAACCTCGGACGGCCAATCGAATTGCGCACTTTGGCCGCACTTTCGGGAGTCAGCGCTCGTCACTTCGAGCGCGCTTTTCGTCAAAGCATGGGAATGCCGCCGCACGCCTACGTCCTAAGGAAGCGCTCGGATGCTGCCCGTGACATGCTGATCAATCAGCCGGAATTGCCGATTGAGCACATCGCCGCTCGGCTGGGATTTAGCAGCACTCATTTCTCTTCGGCATTTCGTCAGCGGATCGGCTGTTCGCCGAGTGAATTTCGGAAAAGGAATGCCCGTTAAGGTGCGTCGTCTCGAATATTAAGCGCCATGTCCTCGACAAAGTCCGAATCAATGACGGCGCGTGAGCGTCCGAGCAGACGGCCCGTCCTATTAGACGCTGGGACTCAAAAAACGCACTCGGACGAACGACAGTGAGCTGTGACGGACAGGTTGTAGGGCACAACCGGGTACGTCGCTCGTGAGCCCTTCGTTCTCTCAGAACATGCCGTTGGCGTTGGCCCGCGGGATGTTCGGGGCGATGAGTGGGGCGGAGTTCTGGCGTGTTCCCACCAGCTGCAAGGTGTCCCAGTGCTCGACTGCCCTGCCCTCTGCATTCAACCGATAGATGTCGACGCCAGCGATGCCGGTATCGTTCGGATCATCGGTGAACAGATTCAGGAAGTTCACATGCGCCCAGACGTGGTCGGCGACGGCAATGATCTTGTGGACGACGACGCGCGCGCGGGCTCGTTCGCTCGTGACCTTTCCAAAGAACTGACCGAGCGCGACAGGCCCGTCGGGAATGATCGGGTTGTGCTGAATGTATGACGGGCTAATGAATTTGGCCGTCGCCTCTTCGGATCGCTTCTGATTGATCATCAACTCATACAGCGCGAGCACGTTGTTCTTGTTGCGCACGGCGCGGCTGTCAGCCGCGTCAACGAGTTCGATCATGGTTCTCTCCGTAACGTGGAGTTGAGGACGTTTGTGGTCTAGTTCAATCCGGCAATCTCGAGGCGGAGAGCATCCTGTTCCGCGTCCGATTGCTCGCGCACCGCGCGAAGGATTTCTTCGGTATCCCGGCCAACCGCAGCTAAGCGTGGTGCCGGGTTCTGCTCTGCCACCTCAATCACGCGCGCCGCGGCCTCGGCTGAGGCGAGCCCGCTCCCCTGCATGCTGTTGAGTTTCGCAGCGAACGTGTCGAACGCCTGTCCGTAGAGATCGCGCTCTTGCGCCGTCATCCGCTCGGCCGTACGAGCGAGCGCCGCCGCGGTCTTCGCCGGCCCGCCGGTTCGCATATTGCCGGCCGGCACGACGACGACGTCGATGCCGAAGGGTTTCAATTCGGCCCGATAGACGGTCGCAAACACCTCCATCGCTGCCTTCGATGCGCCCGATGGCCCGTTGAAAGGAAGCGGAAGGCTGGCGGTCCAGGTGCTGATCTGCACGATGCGCCCGCGCGCTTTCCGCAGCGCCGGCAGGAACGCGTTGACGACCGACAAAGCGCCGAACAGATTGACCTCGAACTCATGCCGCACGGCGTCGAGCGGCAGAACCTCCAGAGGCCCGGGAGTGAGAATGCCAGCGTTATTAATGAGGAGACTTAGGCCACCGGCGCCCTGGGCGTCGGACACGCTGGCAGCCCACGCTCTCACAGCCTGCACTTTGGTGATGTCGCAGACAGTGAGGCTGACGCGCCCGCCGGAGGCCTCTTTCAAATCCTGGACCTCCCCGGCGTTGAGCGCCGTACCGAAAACGACGTAGCCCTTGGTTGCAAGCCCGAGGGCGATATCGCGTCCAAGACCGCTGCCGGCGCCGGTAACGACAGCGGACCGACCTGAGTTATTCGATGGCAGCGACATTGCAGATTCCTCTCCGTTGAGGCGCCGTTCGACTGGCGCGACCTTAGCGTTCCGCATTGCGACGTGGGGGCCTTGCAAATTGACTATCTGTGTCGCGAAGAGTGGAACGACAGTGCTGCTGCTCTAGGACCTGGAGACATGACGCATCATGCAAAGACTTCCGGAAGGACCTCCTCGAGTTCAGGCATAAGGTCAATCGCTCGAGGCTTTGTCGATAAATGTGTAGAGGGCGTGGATTCTCCCGCGCTCGAACACCGCGACATCCATCCCGGTGACGACAGGGGCGGCTCGCTCGGGGCCGAACTGCCAGAGCAATCGGCCGTGGTCGTGATTCACTTGCGGGGGACCCGCCATACGGAATGTGAATCCCGGAGCGCCTTGAAGAATCTTGTCTACCCTTGCGTTGAGGGCATCGCGACCGACGATCTTTTCGTTCCCCTCAAAGAAAATGCAGTCTTCCGCGTAGATTTCGCTGATGACGCTCTTGCGGAGTTCTGGATTCCTCTGGCCGAACACTTCCAGAAGATTTCTTTCCATCAGATGACCCACTGGATTGCTCATCATCCATCCTCCAGCGCACGGCATGGCGCTTTTCCGGTGCCTCGCACGTACGATCGATTGCCAGCGGCCGCATCGCGAACCGCAAAGGGCTCGCCGTTCCGAGTGCTCAGAGCATGGCGCGAAACACCCTGTACTGAACAGGTGGCGCCTGAATATCTCAGCGCGGAATTTGAAAGCAATGGCGTGAATCTGAGACGCTGGATAGAATCGCTGGCGAGCAGAGAGCCTATGAGGCTTTCGTCGTCGCCGCCTGGGTCAAGTCGTGGGTCACGAAGGTTCAGTAATCACCGAATTCAGGGAACTCTCGGGCGCTCTACCTGGGGTGTCGGCGGAATGGGATCCTTTTTCTGTGCACCTTATCGATCAGACGCCGCTATATGCTCACGGAGCGTTTCGCGATTATGCGCTGGGTGTATACATGGCTGGGCGTCAGTTCGTTCGCCGCCTGATCGGTGCCAACGTAGCTGAAGGTTGGACCGACCCGGGAACAATCGTTCTCACTCCACCCGGTATCGATGCGGTATGGGAGGCAAGCGGATCTTCGCGTGCTGCCGTCATCCTGGTTCGTCCGGCGTTCTTATCGCGCGCGATCGAGGAAAATTGGGATGTGGATTCCAAGAATGTCGGAATCATCAGGCAGTTCCTAATTCGCGATCCGGTGATCGACGCGTTAACGCTAAATCTTGCACGCGAAGCTGCGCACCGATCTCCAGCAGGACGGCTGTATGCCGAGAGTGCTTGTGAGTTCCTAGCGCACCATCTGATTCACCACTATTCGACCTTGTCGGCAACTCCGCCGCGACCCATCGGGGGCCTTCCGGGCCGCCGGCTCAAGCTGGTGCTCGAGTACATAGAAGACACACTCGGACACCCCATAGAATTGCGCTACTTGGCCTCGCTTGCGGGCGTCAGCATTCGTCATTTCGAGCGCGCTTTTCGTCAGAGTATGGGAATACCGCCGCACGCCTACGTCCTCAGGAGGCGTTTGGATACTGCCCGTGACCTGCTAATTAATCGGCCGGAATTGCCGACTGAACACATCGCGTTGCGACTGGGATTTTGCAGCAGCAGTCATCTGTCTTCAGCTTTTCGTCGGCGAATCGGCTGCTCGCCGACTGAATTTCGAAGACGACATGCAAGCTGACGTGCGTGGTTTTCAATATGGGGTGGACGTACGCTACCGAGTCGGCCGACAAGGTTCGACCCCTATAGCCGCAACTGAGAATCACTCGTTCCGCGAGAACGGCTGCTAGAGGACTAAAAAAGGACTCCGACGAACAAGTCAGTTTCGACGACCGGGCTCGTCGTGTTCCGCACCTGCGGCAGCGGCATCGGTAAGGCAGCACTAGGGTCTCCGGCCGCAGCAGGCGCGCCAACCCTGACCGCAGACGTGCTCAGCCCGAGCGGAGAGAGGGTTTCGGCTACAGCGCTCGCCCTGCAGAGCTTCACACACGGTGGCAACCGGGTTCCGCATCAAGTGCGGTGCAAGGCCGCAGGTCGCAGTGCCTGCTCAATAACGGTCGTTCGAGGCGGCCCTATTCGGCTTAGGACACCGTTCACGTATCCTGCCCGCAAGAACGAGATCGACATGGGGAACGGCATGTCGGGAGACGCGAATGAATCCGGGGAGAGGCAGGCGCCAGCCGGACCAGCGCAGCACCCAGCCCCTCTGATGTGTCCATCGATGCCTTTGTCAGGTATGCCTCGCACGATGCGCCTGTCGCCAAATCCGTTGTCGAGGTGCTGGAGAAGTATCATTTCGCAGCTCCACCGCCATCGATCGCTATGTTGACCGTCGCAGTAGCCGCTGTTGCTCAATGCGACACCCCGTGGGGCGGTTCCGAGGCGCCTTCGATCTTCCAGACCTCCCCGGTGAGGGTGACGACGTATGCGGTGGTCCCGATGAACTCGAGCGAGGTCGGTAGGTTCAGATGGTCTGTGATGACGGTCAAGGTGCCGTCCCCATTGACTTTCACGAGCGCGCCGCTGTTCGGCTGCGCCGGAGAACCCGGAGGGGCGCCCGGCACCCCCGGCCCCTGCGAGAGCGCGTAGAGACTACGATCGCGCAGACCATGCCCATGCTCGCCAACGTGCTGCTCGCAGCACGCGATGGCAGGCTCCACATCACCGTCACGGATCTCGAAGGGGCCAAATTCCACGTCGACGAGGAGGGGGGCGCCGGAGGCCACCTCCGTGGCAGTGGTCGACTTCGGCCCGAACGCCACAACCTTGCCGTTCTGGGCCAGGTGTGGGACGGGGCCGGCCTCCGCCATGTAAATCGTGTTGCCCGACACCGCCAGCCCGGTCGGGACGATGTCGTTGAACGCAATCAACACGCTGATCTCGCCGTCGAGTGTGACCCGCAGCACGCGGTTGAGGTGCCCATCGGTCACCAGGAACCCGCCGCGGAAGGTTTGCAGCGCGTACTGAACTCCGGTCGGGATGAAGAACGGAAACGGAATGGTCGGCGGATTGTTGATGTTGAAGTCGCCAATGTCCGCAATGATAGTGAAACTGTCTGGGCCGTCCACTCGGTAGATGCCGTCAATGTCGCTGCCGCCGACGTCAGGGTCGACGAGGGTGACCAGCACATACGCGGTCCTGTCGATGAACGAGACGTCGATCGCCCCACCGATGCCGACCGCTGGGATCGCCTTCGGCAGACCGCTAGCGAAGGTGGTGAGCTCCCCCGTCTGCGGATCGACGCGCGAGATCCTACCGGCTGCGCC
>Ga0307471_100001909_pt1 | contig 11771 bp, 11 predicted proteins | sample atmos_gasesAM3C__2_FD_204566 | JGI IMG/M metagenome (GOLD analysis project Ga0307471, IMG submission 204566) | Hardwood forest soil microbial communities from Morgan-Monroe State Forest, Indiana, United States - atmos_gasesAM3C_515 | ecosystem: Environmental > Terrestrial > Soil > Temperate... | reverse complement strand
TGATGCCCTTCTGCATCAAACGGCGCATCGCTTGTTGCAGATCGCCCGTTTCGTTCATGTAATCATTGAGCTGATCGAACACACTGTCCGAGTCCAGAGAGTCCCGGAGGCTGGCGTCCCAGCGGCTGTATCGGATGTGCACCATTGACGATCAGTCCTTGGAGAGTAGCCAGGAGGCTACTTGCCGTAAGTTACACGCCCCCCCTCAATTTCCTTATTGAGTTTTTGGTGCAGGTGAAGCCCTTCCAGGACGAACTCCGTCGCCGAGGCCATCAACGACGGCGATTCTTGGATTCCAAGGGTGCGAATGGCCTCCTTTAACCCGGGAATTTCTTTGATGCCCTCCAGATAATCCTGGGAGGCCATTTGGTCCGAGACCTCAACTCCCCAACCCGAGTTGAAATACTCCACCACTTTATGGAGAGCATTCAAGCTGAAGTATTGGTCAAACACTTTGACAATGGAGCGGTTCAAAAGCTTTTCCACCAACTCCTCCTCCTTTTTGTCCTCCCCCACATACTCCATTTCAATTTTTCCGTTCGTTGACGCCAGCACCGCGTGGAGGTCGCTGACTCTCGGAACGATGTCGGTTTCCTTGCACCGAAGCGCGCGTTTTTCCGCGTTGCTGATCAATGTTTCGTAATTGTTGATGGTCACCCGGACGCTGACGCCGGAGGATTGATTGATATCGTTGGACTTGCGCGCTTCAAAGGTCAGATGACCGAGAATTTCTTTCATGAAGCGCGGCACTTCTACCTTGCGGCTGCGACCCGCTACCGCCTCCGCCTCTTGCTCCATGATCACAAGTTCGTCATCGAGGCTCTTTGGATAGTGCGTGCGAATCTGCACATCGAAGCGATCCTTGAGCGGCGTGATGATCCGGCCGCGGCTGGTATAATCCTCGGGATTGGCGCTCGCGACAATGACGACGTCCAGGGGCAGGCGGATCTTGTATCCCTTGATCTGCACGTCTTTCTCTTCCATCAAATTGAATAGGCCCACTTGGACCTTTTCCGTCAAATCAGGAAGCTCGTTGATCGCGAAAATGCCACGGTTGGTACGCGGCACCAAACCATAGTGTATGGTTTCCTCATCCGCCAAATAGCGACCCTCCGCGACTTTAATGGGATCGATTTCACCCACCAGATCCGCAATCGACACATCCGGCGTCGCCAGTTTCTCGCCGTAGCGCAGGTCTCGATCTATCCAATCCAGAGGCAAAGCGTCGCCCAGTTCCGCCGCTTTTTTGCGACAAACCCGGCAAATCGGTTTGTAAGGATTATCGTTGATTTCGCAGTCTTGCACGACGGGGATCCGTTCATCCAACAAGCTAATTAGCCCGCGAATGACGCGGGATTTGGCTTGGCCCCGTTCGCCGAGAAAAACCATGTGATGGCCTGAGAGAATAGCATTCTCGATTTCCGGAATAACCGTGTTGTCGTATCCGACGATACCCGGCAAAATTCTTTTGCCGCTTTCAAGATACTGGACAAGATTTTTTCTCATCTCCTCGCGAACCGACAAGACCGCCGTTCCGCTCCTTTTGAGCTCCCCTAGAGTTTTCGCCTCATTCACGTGATCCGGCCTCCCTTAAAAATTTATTGCCAACTTTCGGCTAAGTATTTTCCGTTTCTCTTTCATTGCTTTTCGCTCTTGCAACGGCGCGCTAAGCGACTGATTCACCGTTATGGCGAGAGACGTTCGAAATGGGGTTTCAAACGATCATAACTATCAAGTAAATGTTGCGGCATGACCCGGGTTTCTCCTACCACCGGCATGAAATTCGTGTCCCCTTCCCAACGCGGCACCACGTGCCAATGCAGATGATCTTCAATGCCGGCTCCGGCGCACCGGCCCAAATTCATCCCCAGATTTATTCCGCCCGGATTTAGCGCCCGGCGCACGATATCCACGGAGCGCCGCAGGGCTTCGTTTAAGTCGCTATATTCCTCCGCAGAGAGGCTTGAAAGATTATGCTCATGGCGCTTGGGCGCCAGCAACAAGTGACCATTGTTATACGGATATTTGTTGAGCATGACCACGGAGTGGGCGGTTTGGGCGATTACCAGAGCCTCGCGCAGATCGCTTTGTTTCGACTTGTCACATAAGATACAGCCAGGCTCCTTCGAGCCTTCATCAATGTAAGTCATTCTCCACGGAGCCCAGAGCTGCTTCATTCGCCAATGCCCTCTGCTTCATCGACGCTCTTACCGTCTACCCTCAGGCGCAACTCCTTCCCCACCTTGAAAAACGGAACCCGCTTGGCCGCCACCGAAACCAAAGCTCCGCTTTTGGGATTGCGTCCCTGCCGCGCACGTCGATGTTTGACCACAAAGCTGCCGAAGCCACGGATCTCGATGCGATCGCCCTGGGAAAGCGCGTCCACCATAGAGTCAAATATCGCGTTGATGATCACTTCCGAGTCGCGCCGCGACAAGTGGGGGAACCGCTTATTTACTTCGTCGATTAAATCCCTTTTGGTCATATGATCTCCTGCCCACACACGAACGTGTAAATTACAATTGCATAGCCCTTAATCCATGGTTTCGTCGGGTCATTGCAACAATGACGGCGACCATTCGTAACGCAGCCAGCCGCGCTCGCCGCTCGGTAGTTTTCTGCCGAACACGCCGAAGAATAGCTTTTCCCACCAGCGCTCTTGGGCCTGGCGTGAGTAGTAAACTGCGGGGTTTGCCTCCAAGCCGACGCGCTTGGCGGCCAAATCGATGGCATCGTCCAAGGTGCCGAACTGATCTATCAACCCTAGTTCCTTCGCCTGAGCCCCCGAGTAGACCCGGCCGTCCGCTAGCTTTTTAACTAAAGCTTCGTCCAAGCCGCGCCCCTTGGCCACCGCGCTGATAAATTGCCTGTGGACATCGTCCACCAATGATTGCAGGATTTCCCGTCCTTCGGGAGAAAGCGGCTGAAACGGCGAACCGATATCTTTGTTGGCTCCGCTTTTGATGTTGTATCCTTTCACGCCGATCTTTTTCATCAGCTCCTCAACGTTGCTGAGCTGCATGATCACACCGATGGACCCGGTGAGCGTCCCCGGGTTGGCGACGATTTTATCGCATGCGCTCGCAATATAGTAGCCGCCCGATGTCGCCATACCACCCATCGACGCGATGAATGGCTTGCTCTTCTTGGTTTTTTGAATCTCCTCGAAAATCTCTTGCGTCGGCGCTACCGCTCCCCCCGGGGAATCAATGCGCACGACCACCGCTTTGATCCAGGGCGCTTCTTTAAACCGCTTCAGTTCAGTCATGACATCGCGAGAATCATCGATGGTGCCTTCGATCTGTAATACCGCGACGCCGTCACCGGCAAAAAGCGACAGCGCCTTGGAATCTCCACCGGTGAGATAAGCGTAGAAAAATGCGCCTACGAAGACGACAAGAATAAATACGCCGAGCAACCCCAAACCTTTAAGAATCGGATGACTTTTAGCCATTGCAGCGCGACTCCAAAGCAAGCGCGAATCGAACTTTGAAAACCCTTTTTTGTGGGCTACTGAAATTTCTGGAACTCTTGCTACGCGCAAAGGACCAAGCGCAAAGCATCTCAACTTCGCTCTTTGCTCTTAGCGCCATGCTCTTTGCTGGGTGGAAGCTCCACAGAGACGACCGAGCGCAACGAAGCATGGCACTCCTCTTTAGCAGCTCGCCAGCTTCTTTATCGGCCCTTGCGAGTCGTCTGTCCGTCATCGTCGCGATCGAGCCTGAGATCATCTTTTAGAAAGGACTCGAAAGAAAACCTGGCGCCTTCTTTTTCTCGTTTCAAGTAGCTATCCATTTCTTGCCGTTCTTCGGTCTTGCGCAAGGCGCGAATGCTGAGGCCGATTTTCCTTTCGGCGGGATCGATGTTAATGACCTCGGCTTCAACTGCGTCGCCGACCTTAAATAGGCTCGATGGTTTATCGACTCGTTCTGAGCTCAACTGCGACACATGAATCAATCCTTCGACCCCTTCTTCAATGCGCACGAAAACACCAAAGTCCGGAACGCTGGTGACTTGCCCTTTGATCTTTGATCCAACGGGATAGCGCTGCGCAATGATTTTCCACGGATCGGTACTGAGCTGTTTGATGCCTAGCGAGAACCGCGCATTCTCAACGTTCACGCCGAGCACCGTCGCCTCAACCATATCGCCTTTTTTGTACAGCTCGGAGGGATGTTTGATCTTCTTCGTCCAGTGAAGATCGGAGATGTGCACCAATCCATCGATGCCTTCCTCGATGCCTACAAAGATGCCAAAATCTGTCACGTTGCGCACTGGACCTTTTACCACGCTTCCCACCGGATATTTTTCCTTCGCTTCTTCCCAAGGGTTCGCCATCACTTGCTTGAGCCCTAATGAAATCCGGCGATGACCAGGATCGACATTCAGAACGACCACCTCGACATTTTGGCCGACATTGAGCAGCTTCGAAGGGTGAGAGATTTTTCTGGTCCAGGACATTTCGGAGATATGAATCAGTCCTTCGATGCCGCTTTCCAGCTCAACAAACGCGCCGTAATCCATCAGGCTGATGACTTTACCCTGGATTCTAGAACCCACCGCGTATTTTTCGGCCACCGTCTGCCACGGATCCGGAGTCAGCTGCTTCATGCCGAGAGAAATGCGCTCCTTTTCGGAATCGAACTTCAATACGACGACTTTGATCTTGTCTCCGACCTGGACGATTTCCGAAGGGTGGCTGATACGGCCCCAGGACATATCACTGATATGAAGGATGCCGTCGATACCTCCCAAATCAACGAAGGCCCCGTAGCCTGTGATATTCTTTACAGTACCTTCGAGAATGACACCTTCTTCCAAGACTTTGAGGATCTCCTGTTTGAGCGAATTCCGTTCCTTTTCCAGTAGAGCGCGGCGAGAAACTACGACATTGCCGCGGGCTCGATTGTATTTAACGACGGCGAAGCGATCCGTGGTGCCAATGAATCTATCCAAGTTTCGGCTCGGGCGAATATCGACGTGGGATCCGGGAAGAAAAGCCGGCACTCCGACATCGACCTTAAACCCGCCTTTCACTTTGCCAATGATGTTTCCTTGAATGCCCTCGCCCTCATTAAAAGCCTTTTCAATCTTTTCCCACACTTTCATGCTTTCGGCGCGTTGGCGCGACAACACAATGCCGCCATTTTCGCCTTCGGAAGAATCGAAGTAGACGTCAACGTCATCGCCGACTTTGACTTGCACATTGCCCTGGCGATCCATGAATTCCTGCACCGGAATCTGTCCTTCGGACTTGTAGCCGACGTCAATGAGAACATGCGTGGAAGTGATACCCACCACTCTGCCTTTGACGACCCCTCCCGGTTTTACCGTGCGCAGGCTTTCTTCAAACAGAGCTTCAAACTCATTGGCGCCGCCTGGACTCGCGCCGGTTTTCTGTTCATCATTTTGGACCATGCCCCCTGACTCCGATCTTCTTTAGTTTGTTAGAGACTTTTGTTTAATGACTCGCATAACTCGCTCTAAGACAGCTTCTGCGGCGAGCCCGGAAGAATCGATGGCGAGCGCATCCTCTGCTTTCCTGAGCGGTGCCACGTCCCGTTCGCTGTCTCTTTTATCCCGCTCCTCCAGCTCCCGAACGGTTTCTTCCAAGGTTACGTCGCGCCCGGCGGTGCGAAGCTCTTCGTAGCGCCGGCGGGCTCTTTCCTGAACCGAAGCGTCGAGATAAATTTTCACTTCCGCCTGCGGAAAAATCACCGTTCCGATATCCCGGCCTTCCGCAACCACGCTCCCCTTTTGTCCTAAAGCCCGCTGCAACTCTAGCATCCTTTTCCTGACCACTGGAAAGGCCGAAGTCTTGGATGCCATTTGACTGACTTCAGGCGTGCGGATCAAGGCTGACACATCCTCGCCGTCCAACAGCACCTGTAAGTTTCCTTTCCGTTCCGCCAAGTCGATCTCTGTCGCTCCCACGATCTTACCTAAACTTGTGGCATCGCCTAAGTCCAACCCCTGTCTTAAGATCTTCAGCGCCAGCGCCCGGTACATGGCTCCGGTATCCAGATAGGTATAACCCAGGTTTCTGGCTAACCGTTTGGCCAACGTGCTCTTTCCAGCGCCCGACGGCCCGTCAATGGCGATAATCAACTCCTTTACCTTTTCGCAGCGAATATCCTCTCTATCAGCTTCTAATGCAAACGAATTTGGTCCAACAAGCTAAAGAACCCTGGGAACGAAATATCGGCGCAATCGGTGTCATCGATTTCCACCCCGCCATCAGTCGACAATCCGGCAATGGCCAGCGCCATCGCCACTCGATGGTCACCAAAGCTCCGGACCTTAGCGCTCAGTAAGCGATTTCCTCCCCGTACCGTCATGGCGTCCTCCCGCTCTTCTACTTCGACGCCGAGCCGGCGCAGCCCTTCGGTCATTGCCGCTATGCGGTCTGACTCCTTGTAACGGAGCTCCTTCACCGCGGAAAATGTCGTAACGCCGTTCGCCAATGCCGCCGCGACTGCCAAAACCGGATACTCGTCAATCGTGCGCGCCACCCATTCCGGTCCGACATCTACGCCTTTGAGCGATCCCCCGACCACTCTAATATCCGCGACCGGCTCCCCGGCTTCCGCGTGCTCGTTGGCTAATTGAATAGAGGCCCCCATTCGGCGAAGAATCTCAATGATCCCATCGCGGGTCGGGTTACATCCGACATTTCGGATCACAACATCGGAGCCTGGAATCATCGCTGCCGCGACCAGAAAGAAAGCCGCGGAAGAAATATCTCCGGGAATGCGAACATCTTGCCCGGAAAGACTTTGCCCTCCGTTAACGGCAATGGTCTGGCAGTTGAGCGCAATCTCACCTCCGAAGCCGCGCAGCATGACCTCCGTGTGATCGCGCGACTTAAGAGGTTCTTCCAGTGCCGTCGTGCCGTTCGCCTGAAGCGCCGCTAATAGGATGGCTGACTTCACTTGCGCGCTGGCAACCGGCATGCGGTAGTGAATGCCGTGGAGCCCGCCTCCCGAGATGTCCAGCGGCGCCAGGCCGTTGCCGCCTTTGCTGGCAATCTTTGCGCCCATGAGACCTAAGGGATCGATCACTCGCTGCATCGGCCGTTGCCGCAGCGACCCATCACCATCCAGTTCACTGCGAAATGGCCGCCCGGCCAACAGACCGGATAAAAGCCGCATCGTCGTTCCCGAGTTGCCGCAGTTTATGGCCTCCATTGGTGAGCGGAGCCCATCCCAACCTTTGCCCTCAACGTGCAGCGCATCGCCGTCGCGAAAAATCTCAACGCCCATTTGGCGAAATGCCCTCACGGTGCGCGAATTGTCATCGCCGCCGGATAAATTAAATATTCGGCTGCGGCCTTTCGCGACGCTGGCGAGGATGACCGCCCGATGCGCAATGGACTTGTCTCCCGGCACCGAAATTTCGCCGTGCAGGGGATGCTTAACTGGATCAACACGTTTCATGCAAAACTTCTCAGACGATCTGCTCCCTCACCTCGTTGGCGTGGGCGAATTCATGTTCCAGCGACGAACCGTTGCCACTATCAATCCAGCGCTTCATCTTTTCGAGATTGCGAATGTAGTCGCCGAGCGACTTTGACACCGCTTTGCGGTTGAGCAGACAGATATCCCTCCACAGCTCCGGGCGGCTCGAAGCGATGCGCGTGATGTCCTTGAATCCTCCGGCGCAGAACGTCTTGAGATCCACGCCGTCCACTTTGGTTTGGTCGAGCGCGTTGACCAGAGCGTAGGCGACAACATGCGGCAAATGGCTCACCACGCCCAGAACTCTATCGTGTTTTTCGGCATTCATGATTTCCACTTTGGCGCCAACTCCCTTCCAAAGGGCCGCCATTTTTTTGAGCGCCGCGCGGTTGGTTTTCCTGTTCGGTGTCAAGATACAGCGCCGCCCGTGGAAAAGATTTTCTACCGCCGCGTCAGCGCCCCACTGCTCGCTTCCGGCGATGGGATGGGCGCCCACAAAGTGTATACCCGACGGCAATACCTTCTCTACCCCTTTTACGATTTCAGCCTTGACGCTGCCGACGTCGCTGACGATGCAACCGGAGCCCAAGCGCGGCAAAAAGGCAGCCGTCAAAGGCACGATGGCTTGCACAGGCGTGCCCATCAGCAAGAAATCCACTCCCGACGGAATATCCTCCTCGCGCAGGAAAAAATGATCGATGATGCCTTTTTTTTTGGCGATCCGCAGGTTTGCTTCGCTGCGGCCAAAACCGACGATCTCCTTCACAAGGTTACGCCGACGCATATCCAAGGCCAGTGAACCGCCTATCAGCCCCACTCCAGCAACCACCATCTTTTGAAACATGCTCACTTTCAAAACTCCCTAATGTTTTTTGATGATCTTGCCAAAGGCTTCGATGAACCTCCGGTTCTCTTCCATGGTTCCCACCGTCACCCTTATGTATTCCGGAAATTCGTATACCGCCATCGGACGGACGATCACCCCTTGAGCAAGCAATTGCTGAAACGCCTCCTGGCCATTGCCAACTCGCATTAGGATAAAATTGGCCTGGCTCGGCACCTGCTCCAATCCCAGTTTCGCAATCTCCTTTCTGAGATACTCCATACCCTGGCGGTTCACTTCAAGGGTTTTGCGCACATGATCGTTATCTTCCAACGCAGCCAATGCGGCCCATTGCGCAGCAGCATTGACGTTGAACGGTTGGCGCACGCGCTGCATCAGACTGATAGCTTCCTTTGAGCCCACACCATAACCGATCCTCAATCCCGCCAAGCCGTACAGTTTTGAGAACGTGCGAAAAGTCAAAATCGTTCTACCGCTCTGATGATAGGAGAGAGAGTTCGGATAGCCATGATCCTCGACATATTCAAAGTAAGCTTCGTCGACCACCACCAAAACTTCTTCCGACACTCTTTCCAGAAACCGTTCCCAATCACCGCGCCGAAAAATAGTGCCCGTGGGATTATTCGGATTGGCTAGAAGAACAACCCGCGTCTTCGGCGTAATCGCCTCAGCCATGGCCTTAAGATCATGGGTGAAATCGCGCAGGGGAACGACCTTGCCAACGCCTCCCGCAGCTTGCACCACCAGGGGATAAACGACGAAGGCTTGGCGCGCCATCACCGCCTGATCGCCGGGACGCATGAAAGTCCGCACCGCCAGCTCGATCAGCTCGTTGGAGCCGTTGCCAAAAATCACCCGCTCCGGAGCGACCCCCAGCTTTTTCGCCAAGCCGTTTTTCAGATAGAAGCAGTCGCCATCCGGGTAGAGATGAAGCTCGGAGAGCTTGTCACGAATCGCGGCCATCGCCTTCGGCGAAGGGCCCAGTGGATTTTCATTGGACGCCAGCTTGACCGAATTAGAAATTCCAAACTCCCGTTCCACCTCTTCGATGGGCTTGCCCGGCACGTAGGGCACCAGGGTTCGAATATGCTCGGCCACTTGATCGACGACGTTCATACACCACTCGGATAAGAGCCTAGAATCTTGAGGAAGATGCAATTGTCTTCCAGCGCCTTGATCGCTTTTTTAACCCGAGGCTCTTCTTTGTGACCCTTAAGGTCGAGAAAAAAAAGATACTCCCAGGGTTTGTTTTTTATCGGCCGCGATTCGATTTTGCTCAGGTTGATTCGGCTCTTGGCAAAGGGCTCCAACATGCGATGAAGCACCCCGGGCTCATCCTTCACGGAGAATACCAGCGAGGTCTTGTCGTTCTTGCCTGGCTTCGAATCCTTATCGCCGATGACCAGAAAGCGAGTGATATTAGTGCTTTGGTCTTCGATGTTGGCGGCGGCGACTTGAAGCCCGTAGATCTCCCGGGCCAGGCTGCTCGATATCGCGCCGGCAGTCGGATCGCCCGCAGCCATCATCGCGGCGTGAGCTGTGCTTGCGACCTCCTCCACTTGAGCTTTAGGCAAGTGACGCGATAGCCAGTTGCGGCACTGGGCCAGAGCTTGCGGATGTGAGACGATTTTTTGAATATCTTCAGAACGTCCGCTCTGCGACAAGAGGTTATGATGGATATTCAAGAATATTTCATCGGCAATGTGCAGTTCGGAGTCCACCAGCAAGTCCAACGTGTGGGCAACGACCCCTTCGGTGGAATTCTCAATGGGCACTACGCCAAAAGAGGCCCTGCCCTGGCGAACCTCTTGAAACACTTCGCCGATGCTGGCCGTCGACAGAAAAGCTGCCGCGGGACCGAATTTTTCCCTCGCTGCGAGGTGAGAATAGCTCGCTTCGACGCCGAAGAAAGCAATCTTCAGCGGCTCCTCAAGGGAGCGGCATGCACCAATGACTTCTCTGAAGACTGAACGAATTGCCTGTTCGGACAGAGGACCGCGGCGGCTTAACTGAGAAACCCGATGAAGGATTTCCTGTTCACGGCTGGGGACGTAAATTTCTTCGTTGTTGAGCTTTTTGTTATGGCCGATTCTCAGCGCGACAGAGGCCCGATCGTTTAACAGTCTAACTACTTTTTCATCAATTTGATCGATCTTTTTTCTGAGAGCATCGACCGACTCATTACGACTCAATGACTTACCTCGCCGAGGCGCACACCACACGCGATCAAATTCCTGGGCGCCACTGACGTAACCTATCTTAATTACTAGCGAATAGCAAATATTGCCCGCCCTTTACCCTTGACGAATTCCGCTGCCTCTCCTATTTTCGATGACATGCAGGAAATCATCTTGCCGGCGGACGAAACGGCAAAAAAATTGGAGAATTATCTCAAGAAGCGTTTTCCAATTGGCTACGTGAGAAAGCTGTTTCGCAAAAATGGCATCCGCCGAAATGGCCAAAAGGCAAGGCCCGACGACCTTTTACGGCACGGCGACCGGATACAAATCTTTATTCCCTTTGAGACGCAAGCCAAAGGAGCCGGGCGAGAGACGCTTTCTCGGCCTAAATTGCCGGTCCTTTTTGAAGATGACGAACTGCTGGTGATCAATAAGCCCCCCGGCGTCGCAGTTCATGAAGCAAAAGGGATCCCAAAACGAGAAACGGTTCTGGGCATTTTGGAAAACCAATATCGAAGCACAGGGATCCGGCCGCGACTCGTTCATCGACTCGATAAAGATACTTCGGGCGCACTCGTGGTGTCCAAGACGGAAAAATCCGTTAAGGAATTGGAAAGCCTGTTTGAGGAAGGCGAAGTCGAAAAAGAATATCTTTGCTTAGTGGCGGGCCTACTCCAGCAAACCGAAGGAAAGATCGACTTTCCGCTGCCCGGGAGAGAAGGCAAAGTGGTTCGGGCATTGACCCGCTTCAGGGTGGTGAAGCGCTTCTCGGAAACCACGCTAGTGCGGGTCGAGATTGAGACTGGACGCATGCATCAGATCCGTCTCCACTTCGCCAAGCTAGGGTACCCACTGGTCATGGACGAACAGCATGGCGATTTTTCTTTTAACAGACGGTTTCGAAAAAAATTTGGCTTAAAACGCCAATTTCTCCATGCCTCAAGGATAACGCTCGACTACCGCGGCAAAAAAAGAACTTGGACCGCGCCGCTGGCCGGAGATTTGGACGAGACAATCAAGTCGGTCGGGACGGTTTTGAAACCCTCCCCCGCCGAGAGCTGACCGGCTGGGAGATTATCACCTCAAAGCTTGAAAACCAGCATGATCCCGTCGCGGATGGGAAGCAGCACGTTTTCGACGCGCGCATCATTGCGGATGCGTTTGTTTAACGCGTCGATGGCGATGGTGCCGGGATCGGAGGGTTCCAGCACTCTACCACTTCTGAGCATGTTATCGAGAACGATTAACCCCCTGGGGCGCACCAACTCCATGCAAGCATCGTAGTAATCT
>Ga0307471_100001908_pt1 | contig 11772 bp, 10 predicted proteins | sample atmos_gasesAM3C__2_FD_204566 | JGI IMG/M metagenome (GOLD analysis project Ga0307471, IMG submission 204566) | Hardwood forest soil microbial communities from Morgan-Monroe State Forest, Indiana, United States - atmos_gasesAM3C_515 | ecosystem: Environmental > Terrestrial > Soil > Temperate... | reverse complement strand
CTGCGGGAAGAGAACCGAGCAAGATCCGCGCAGCGTTCCTGACCTCGCAGCTGACCCGGGGCCAGGTCGTTGCCATTGAGCAGGAAGCCAACAAATTCCTCAAACAGCACCCGCCCCTCACCAACAGCGAGTCCTCGTATTAGGCGTTTCGTTCCGGATCGCGGGGGCAGCCCCCTTACGTGGCGCCGGCACCTTGCCGGCTGTCGCGAAGGCGTCCTCGCCCTCGCAATCGCGGGCGTAAAATATAACAGGGAGTTCTTGTGCTGACTCTTCGCGAACTCGTCGACCAGCGAGTGCGCGAGGGCGACCTCTACGAAAAACTCGATCGCGATCGCGTTCGCTGCTACGCCTGCGGCCACCGCTGCCCGATTCCCGAAGGCCAACCTGGTGTTTGCAAGGTCCGCTACAACCGGGGTGGCAAGCTCTATGTCCCCTGGGGCTACGTCGGCGGCGTGCAGTGCGATCCAATCGAGAAGAAACCGTTCTTCCACGCCTATCCCGGAGCCCTCGCCTACAGTTTCGGGATGCTCGGCTGTGACCTCCATTGCGCCTATTGCCAGAACTGGGTTACGTCGCAGGCTTTGCGTGATCCGAATGCAACCTCGCCGCCCCTTGAGGCTTCTCCCCGGGATCTGGTCCGCGATGCCCTTCAGCAAGGTGCGCGAGTACTGGTCAGCACCTACAACGAGCCGCTGATCACCGCCGAATGGGCGGTTGCGATCCTGAGGGAAGCGAAAGCCGCAGGGCTGATCACAGGCTTCGTCTCGAACGGCAACGGCACTCCGCAGGTCCTGGAGTACCTTCGCCCATGGCTGGATCTCTACAAGGTCGACCTGAAGAGCTTCGATGACCGCCACTATCGCCAACTCGGTGGCCGTCTTCAGCCCATTCTCGACACCATTCGCCGCCTGCACGAAATGGGACTCTGGGTGGAGATCGTCACCCTTCTGATCCCCGGCTTCAACGACTCCGACGACGAACTGCGGGGACTGGCAGAATTCCTCGCCAGTGTCTCACCTGAGATTCCCTGGCACGTCACCGCCTTCCATAAAGACTACAAGATGACCAGTCCCGCGGATACGCGCCCCGAGGACCTGTTGCGAGCCGTCGAGATCGGCAAGCAAGCCGGGCTCCGCTACGTCTACGCTGGCAACCTTCCCGGCCGAGTCGGCAACCTGGAAGACACGCGCTGCCCGGGTTGCGCTGCCACGCTGATCAAGCGCTACAGTTACGAAATTGATGCCTATCGCATCACGGCCGACGGGAAGTGCCCCTCTTGCGGTCGTGCAATTCCCGGCCGTTGGGCTTCGCACTTCAACGGTCAGGTTACTTCCCATCCTTTCTTGCCTCGCCGGGCGTCCCGTTTGGTTACAATCGCACATCGACACTAAGCTCAAGGAAAATACAAACCTTAAAGGGATGCGAAGACTCTGTTTCATCGTCGCGGCGCTGTGTTTGTTGAGTGCCTGTTCACCGCGCGACTTCCTCACTCGTCGCTTGGCCGCGGCGCTCATCGCCGGATCCGATGCCTTCACCGCCCCGCAGCAGTTCTGGCTCCGCATTGGCCCGGTTTCCAACAAGGATTTCTCGTCGCCGCAGTACCTGGTCTTGCAGCATCACGGTTGGATTGTTGGCGGCACCACCCCGTGTCCGCCCGACGTCTCGCCCCCTCCCTGTTGGGAAGTGGCCTTTACCCCGCTGGGTGTCGACGCATTTCACGACTTGATTCGTGGTACTGAGACCGGCAAGGAATACTTCAACATCCCCACCGCAAGAAGGGAACTGGTCGCTGTGACCGGGATCAGCAAGAGCGGTGACACGGCGGATGTGGAATTCACCTGGCGCTGGGCGCCTCTCAACGAAGTCGGTTCTGCGCTGAACACCGGTGGCGTGCAGTACAAGTCCACCGTGGCCCTCAAGCACTACGACGATGGCTGGCGGCTCGTCGAGGGCAGCGCATCCCGAAGCAGCCAGCCCATCGACGACGCCCTCAAGAATGCTGAACCGGTTCCGTAGGAACCAATCGCCTTACTGAACATGCCCCTCGATCACGCGCCGTTGCGCGCCGTTTTGCGTGAGTCGCGTTGCGGTAATATCTCTCTGCTTCCTCTTACATATGACCCGATCATACTTTCTCGGCCTCGCTCTCATGTTTGTGTTGATCAGCTCGGTTTTTGCCGCCGAGAAACCGAAAATCAGCTTCGACGAGTTTTTCAACTCCGTGGATTTCACGGCGGTCCAGATTTCTCCGGACGGCAATTCCGTGGTCATCGTCACCGAGCGCGCCGACTGGCACCGCGAGATCTACCAGACCGACCTGTGGCTGTATCGAGACGACGGCCACGGCAGCGGTTCCTTGACCCAGCTCACCCAAGCGGGACACGACTCCGTCCCGCGTTGGTCTCCCGACGGACGCTGGCTTGCCTTCTTGTCCGAACGCGGCTGCCCCAGCGGCAAGCGGCACGATGGAGACGACGACGATGGTAGAGACGCGGACGAGAAAGCCGCGCAGATCTATCTCATCTCTCCGAATGGCGGCGAAGCTTTCCCGATCACATCCGGCGACGAAGAGGTGCATACCTTCAACTGGTCTCCTGACTCCAAGACGATTTACTTTTCCACACGCACTCCCTGGAACAAAGACCAGAAAGATGCATACAAGAAGATCTGGAAAGACACCATTCAGTACCGCGGTTCCGAACGCGGCGACGTGATCTTTGGTCTTGACCTGCAAGACGCTTTGCAGCGTCACGCCGCCGCCGGTACAAAAGAGATCTCAGATGCCGAAAAAGATGACAACACGACACCAGGTGCTCGCGTCATCGCGAGCTCGCCTTGGCGCGCTGAACGTTTGGAGGTGTCCCCCAACGGCCGTCGCCTTGCGTTTGTCACCACCTCAGTCTCTCAGCGCGAAGAGAAGCTTGAGGAGTTCGAGATATACTGCGTCGACCTTGCGCACCCCGCTGCGTCGGAACCTCGCCGCCTCACCCACAACCAGGCCCTTGAGCAGGATCTAACCTGGGCAAAGGACAGCCGGCATATCTTCTTCCTGGTCGACTACGGCTCGACCGAAGGAACCTACCGCGACTATCAAAGGCGTCTCTACTGGATCGACGCCGAAACCGGTGAAGTCCAGCGTTGGGCAGGCGATTTCGATGGAGCGGTCATCAGCTACGCGGGACTCCCCGATGGCCGCGCCCTCGCCACGGGCCGGCTCGGCACCGAGGTCCAGCTCTATACGCAAGAAAATGCCAAGTCGGTGTTTGCAAAGCAACCAGGCTGGGCCGGCACCTACGAGATGGCGTCTACCGCGAAGTCCTCGCAAAGATTGGCATTCGTCTATTCCTCGCTCGATCGTCCCGCCGAGGTTTTCCTCGCCGACGCGCCCGATAAGCTCGATCAAGCCCGCCCCATCACCGCTTTCAACCAGCTCTTCACCGAGCGCGACCTGCCCCGTGGCAAGACCTATCGCTGGAAGGCGGACGACGGCACCACAGTCGAAGGCATACTCATGTATCCCCCGGGAAAGTTCGAAACAAAGGACCTGCCGATGCTCACCCTGGTCCATGGCGGGCCCAACGACGCCGACGGAAACCACTTCGAAGCGGATTGGTATCAATGGGACCGGCTGGCGGCCACCAACGGCTGGTTGGTTTTCGAGCCGAACTACCGCGGCTCGACCGGCTATGGCGACAAGTTCATCCTCGGCATCATTCCCGAGATTGTTTCCCGGCCGGGCAAAGACATCCTGGCCGGCGTGGATTCACTCGTGAAAGAGGGAATCGCCAACGCCGATCACCTGACTATCGGCGGTTACAGCTACGGTGCCTATATGACGAACTGGCTGATTACTCAGACCACCCGTTTCAAAGCTGCGGTTACCAGTGCCGGAGCCGTGGAGCACGTCGCCAACTGGGGGAACGACGACACCGTTCTCGACGACGCTCACTTCCTTGGCGGCCGTCCCTGGGAGGCACCCAAACGTTACTACGACGAGGCTGCCATCTATCAGATGGACAAGGTTCGGACGCCTACTCATATCGTCGCGGGCGCCGAAGACGTGCGTGTGGCGCCACTCCAAGCCTACCTGCTCGAGCGCGCCTTACATTCGCTCGGCATCCCCAGCGCGCTGCTGGTTTTTCCAGGGGAAGGCCACTCGCTCGAGAAGAATCCCTGGCATGGGAAGATCAAAGTCCGGGAGGAGTTGCGCTGGCTGCGGAAGTACGCTGGAGTCGGTACCGCGCCATAAGCAATGGAGGGTTCCTCACCGAATGAGCCGCAGCCTCTTCAGCTCACGCATCTCTTTTTCGAGCGCCGTCACGGCCTTTTCGTAAGAGCTCTGCAGGTTGTCATTGCCGGCTACATACATCCAGTGATCCAGGAATAGGCTTTCTTTCGCCGTGTAGATGGCGATACTGATCGCCGTGCTGCTCTTGTTGACGTCGGCGTCCATGCCCACCACGCTGACCACCATCACCGACTTGTCCTTGTCTGTTACCAGGCAATAGGGATCGGATTCCTTGATGCGGTCTTTAAAGCCTGTAACCCACTGGTCCGCGGCGCTGTTCTCCTTGATGGACTGTACCAGGTAGATGGCGGTAATCCCGGGATGATTCTTCCCTTCACAAACCGCCGCGGGCGCGGAGCCGGAAACGAGGGAGACGAACAACAGAAGCGGGACTACGTGTCTCATAGCCGATATTTTCACTTGAGCCGATCGGAAAGCATTCTACACTCCTGCCCACAACCCTCGGCAGCCACAAGGGCACCAGGAAATCGGTTCGCCGTGCACTCTTCGACGGAAGAACGGGACTTGAATCTACTGTCCGGCAGGCCGTCCCGAGGCCGACGCCATCTTCACCCGGTGGGACGTAGCTGCGAAGCGCTCGATGCCTTTATACAGGGCTTCCGCGATCTGCTGCCGGTATTCAGCGCTCTGCAGTCGCTGTTCGTCGGCAGGGCTGCTCACGAAGGAAATCTCGGCCAGGATCGACGGCATCTGCGTCCCGGTCAGTACCACAAACGAAGCTTCCTTCACTCCCCGGTTCCGAATGCCCTTACTCTGCCCCGCCAGGGCTCCGTAGAGAGCGTGTTGCACGCTGGCCGCCAATTTTCGCGATTCGTTGACTTTGTCCTTCAACTCCACGCCCGTGAGTTTCGCCTGCGTGACCCCGACGGCGTTGGCGTTTTCGCGATACTCGATGTCGCGGGCTTCGGGCGGAGAGAAGAAGCTCGAGTAGTAGGTCTCCACGCCGCGCGCCGAAAGCAGGTTGCTGTAATTGGCGTGCACCGAGACGAACAAGTCAGCCTGCGCCTTGTTGGCCAGTTCCGCGCGCTGTTCCAGCGCGATGTAATTGTCATCCTTGCGGGTGAAGACGACCTCGCTGCCCAGCCTGCTCTCCAGTAGATCTCCCAGGCGTTGCGCTACTTCCAGCACCAGGTTCTTTTCCAGGAGACCCTCGCGTCCGATGGTTCCGAGGTCCCATCCCCCGTGCCCTGCGTCCAGCACGATGCGAAGTTTCGGGGCGCGCGCCCGCAGCTGTAGGTCTTCTTTCGTAGGCGCGCTCGGAACTATTGTCGTCCTGTTTCCCGGTCCCGCTGGCGCGGCAAACGGGTCCATCTTGGGCTGAAGCTGTTCCTTATTTTCCGGCCCACGCACCTCGATCACCAGCCGGTGCGGGTTCTCTTCGCGGCTCTCAGAGAAACTCGATCCCGTCTTGGTTTCCAGAACCACCCGCGTTACGTTATCGACTGGTTGCGCCACCCGTATGCGACTGACCAGCCCATCGCGCACGTCGATAACCTTCCCATTCACTCCCGGCGCCAGGGAGGTGTCCAGCAGGTCGTAGTAAACCCGTTCCGGGTCAGAAAGCCGATGTTTTTCGTACTGCACCGGATCTTGCTGTACCGCATCCTGCATGTCGATCGCGACCGTCGTCGTTTCCCCTGCCGACCATACCCGTATGCCCGTGACCAGAGGCACGCCCGACGCCTTCCCGCCCGTCGCAGGGCTTGCGGTTCCTGTCTGTGCCGTCGTCGCGGTCGAGGCATCCGGAGCGCTCGGCGACATCGACGAACGGAGCGCACCTGGCTGCCCCGTGATCGAGGTCGTCGAACTCTTCGACGCCGCGGCCACGGTGTTGTGCGAAGCGCCGCGCGACCGCCACCACAGTCCTCCCGCCAGCAAGGTTCCCAACAACACAACTATCGCTACCAGCAATAACGCCGGGCGAAGGTGTTCCGTGCCATCGATGTGAAGCTCCGGCGCGATGTCTTCCTTGGAAAACTCCAGCGGGATCTCCCGCAGCTCGGGTTCTGCGGCGTGAGGTTGCGCCGGGGGCGGCGGACTCATCGGGATCTGCCGCAGGCTTTCCAGTTCCGCGGACTGCAACTCAGCGGCGGCCACTTTCGCCGCCCGAACGATCCGATCTTCGTCTTCCGGTTTCAGAGCGGCCAGTATGAGTTCGGCGAGCAGATTCAGGCTGCGTACGTCGCCATCGTCAAACCCGAAGGGCTCCGTAGAAAATGCTTCCAGCAATCCGACCACGCTCGACTGGCCCAGCAGAGGCACCGCCACCATCGACCGTGTGCCTAGCCTTCGGCAGGCCTCCACGTTCACTCGGGGATCTTTCTCCGAGTCGTCGCAGCGCACGATCCGTCCGGTGCGGAAACATGCCCCTGAAAATCCCGCTTTTGCGTCCAGCCGTACTCCCCGATCCGGCGCCATCGTCCCCGCCGAAGCCCGGCAGATGATCTCATCGCCTTCAGCCAGCGCAATCGCGATCCCGTCCGCCCCGCTAATCGTCAACGCCCGCTCCGCCACCAGCTGCAATACATCGTCGAGCACGAACTTCTCGAACTCCCAGCCGTCGTCTCCCGCTCCCAATCCCGCAGCGTATCGGCGCGCCTCTTCGGCTCGCTTGCGTCGGATCTGTTCGTGGAGGGTCGAAAACGCCAGCAGCGCCTGCAGCGCTTCCCGCCGGTCCGTCGGTCGAGCGAGGTCCCTTTTCACATCGAGGATGGAATCCTGCGGTTGGATTGCCTTAGTGGTTAACCCAACATTCGTGTTAGAGGGGTTCGTTGCCATGCAGGGGCCGGCGTATTCAGGTGTTTCTCCCTGAAATTACCCAGTGTGGGCAAACGGCAAGGCCTTGTCAATTAGCCGTTCTTCCTATTACCGGAGTTCCGCCAACTTCGGCATTTACCGGCGTACCACCGGGCGTCACTGGTAAGTTACCGGGCTTTGTCCCCGCTTGCAATGTCCCGCAGTACACGAAAGTCACCCTGTCTTTATGGGGCGCTCCTCCCGGGCCCAAATTGGGAAGGCGCCGCCGATCAAGCCTTCCGCGAGGCTCGATTGGGAACTGTCCCCAACTTGGATCAGCCGTGGCCCTCCCAAAACATACGCATTGCCCGCGCAGCCGAATCGGCATATCCTGATCGGTAGGAAGCGACCCCAGGGCTGTGTGGCTGTGGAAGAAGAATTAAAGCAAGCGTCGAAAGCCTCGAAACCCAAGCGGTTGAAATGGCTGTGGCCCATGGGCCTGATGGCGACCGGACTCGCCGGGGCGGCCGTGGTCCTTCGGGGTTGTTGGCACAGCAAAATGAGCTGGCCCGTCCGTTCGCAAGGGTGCTCCTATCAGGTGTGCACCGGCTGCGGCATCAAGCGCCTGTTTGATGAAGACGGCTTTCGAGGCTACGGTCCCTATAGCTACGATCTTCAACATCTGCTTGCTATAGATCGCGCTAAACGATTGAAACATAAAACGGAAGAGCCGTCCTCCGAACGTCGCAGCGCCTCCTGATTTCGTCTCCCCGAACCATTCCTGCTACTGCAGATTGCGCCTTCCCCAAGGCTAAGATTTCCACATGCAGCCTTCCCCCGCCCCATCCCCGGTCGCGCCGGATCGCCGGATGCATTACCGCCATCCCATTCATTCGCTGGTCTACGTAAGCCTGGACGAGGGCAACGGGGGGATCATCCGCAATCTGAGCGAGGACGGCGCTGCCATCCAGGCCGTAGCGCCCCTGCGCCCCAACCAGTTCCACCGCATGCGCTTCGACCTGCTCGGCCCGAGGACTCGCATCGAGGTCCAAGGACAGGTAACCTGGGCCAGCCCTTCCGGACAGGGCGGATTGCGTTTTACGGATCTGTCTCCCACCAGACGCCGCCTGCTGAACGATTGGGTGCTGCTCAACCTGCTGCGGCGGGTCGAGCAGGCTTGCCCCGAAATCGTAGGCCCAGTCGACGGCAGGGACTTGGTCCTGTCCGCGTCCGCCCGGCCTGCCATTCACTTGCCCCCTGCTTCCCTTGGCAATCTGGCGGCAGAGGCATCGGCTTCTGGCGCCCTGACTCTGACCTGGTGGCCGCGACCAATGTCGGCCCGCACCCTGGCTCGGCTGACCGATGGCCTGGTGCTGTTTTCGGCTGTCCTGATGTTCTTGTTCGTGTTTCTGACAATTACAGAGACTTTGCCCGCATGGCCGGTGACCCTTGGACTGGCCGTTGGTGTCTTCGGCGTTTTTACCGCCCTCTACCGGTACCTCTTTACGGTGATTGGTTGCGGCACGGCAGGTGTCCAGCTCGCTAGGATGGCGATCGGAGAGCAAGAGCAGCTAGCGCTGCCTAAGTCGGAAACTCGTTTCCGTTGAAAGAATTAAGCTCCGACGGCCCGGATTCGCACCCGCGGATTCACTGTGCGAAATACTGCTGCGCCAACCACAACTGTAAACCCTTCTGCAGTCGCACCGGAACATCGACAAAGCGAATACCCGCATTTCCGAGCTTGTCAGTCCAGGCGATTTCCCCTTGCGCTTTGACCGTATAACGCGTTCCCGGCAGTTTGAACGACACCTGGATTGGCTCCCGAACGTCGAGATCCCGCTCCAGATGAACCCCGATGCCGCCCTGGCTCAGATTCAGCAGCTCCGCCTGCACGCGCTTCCGATTCCCGCAATTCAGAGCTACTGGAATGTCGATCGACTGGCGGTGATACCGGAGCCGCCCGTCCAGAATCAGGTTGCGCGCCGCCGATAACGTGCGCACCGCTTGCTCCACCGAAATCGGTTTCTCGAAACTGAACAGCGCTCCGGTCGCATCGATGGCATGCCGGTCGCGCGGCCCGCTCATCACCACCAGCGGAACATTCAATGGAAAGTGCGAATCGCGTTGCAGATGGCGAAGGAAACGATCCGTCCCGCTCAGATCACAATCTACGATCAGCGCATCCACTTTCGATTTGGCCAACTTGGCCTGCGCCCGTTCCGGTTGCGATTCAACATCAACATTGATGTGCAGACCACCCAGGATGCATTCGAGAACGCTGACTTCCTGCCAGTCGCGGGAAACCACCATCGATGAAAGTGTCATGCTTTGACTCTAGTCGCGTCAGTAATCGTGCCCTAGATCACGAAGGTAATGGGAAGAAAGAGCCATGCGCTGTCAGCGCCTCGCATGTGTCGTTGTTCAGTTGTTGGCAAGGATGATTTTGCTGACGACTAGCGACTGAAGACTTGCAACTAGTCGTTACGCCCCCGCGGCCTTGCTCTCGCCGCGATACCACTCCACCGTCCGCCGCAGTCCTTCTTCGAACTTCACTTTGGGTGCGTACCCAAGCTGCGCTTCCGTTTTCGCGATGTCGGCCAGCGAGTGCTGAATATCGCCTTCCCGTGCCGGCGCATACTTCACACCCCCGGCGTATCCCGTAATTTTCTTCAGAAGTGCGAAGGTTTCGTTCAGGTCGGCGCGTGTTCCCGTGGCCACATTGAAGACCCGGCCCGCCGCCTTGTCCGCGGGAGCTTTTGATGCCAGCAGATTTGCATCGACTGCGTTGTCGATATAAGTGAAGTCGCGGCTCTGGCTCCCATCCCCGAAGATGGTTGGCTGCTCGCCGCGCAGCATCTGCGTAATGAACTTGGCCAGCACTCCCGAATAAGGCGACGTCGGATCCTGCCGGGGACCGAAAATGTTGAAGTAGCGCAAGCTTACCGTCTCCAGTCCATAACAGCGGTAAAACGAAGTCATGTAGTATTCGCTCGCAAGCTTGGCTACCGCATACGGCGAGATCGGGTTGGGTGCCATCTCTTCGTGCTTGGGTAAGGTCGGAGTGTCGCCGTAAGCAGACGACGATGCCGCGTACACCACTCGCCGAACCTTGGCATCTCGCGCCGCGATCAGAATATTCACCGTGCCGTCCACGTTGGCTTGGTTGCTGCCCAGCGGGTCTAGCACCGACTTGGGTACCGAAGGAATCGCGGCCTGGTGGAACACGCAGTCCACTCCCCGGCATGCGTCTTTCATGGCAGCCGCGTCCAGCAAGTCCGTTTCGCGAAAGTCGATGCGCGTAAGAACCTCCGCGATATTCTCGTGCTTTCCCGTGGAAAAATTGTCGATGCCGCGAACCTGCTCGCCCGCCTTCAGCAATGCTCGCGCGATCGAGGATCCGATAAACCCCGCGACCCCGGTGATCAGATAGAGAGCCATAGGAATTGATCATAACCAAAGCCATGAGTTTCCGGGCGGTCCCGGTAGGTACGACAGTAACGTTTCAGAAAACGGAGACCTACTGGCTCTTGCGCAGCAGTTGGAGGAATTCTTCCTTGGTCAGCAGTTGACGCGCTTCAAAAAACTCCGCTACGGCCCTCAACGCCGCAGCTGGAACCACCAGGGGCGATCCTGGAGTGTTGGCCGCAGCGCTTGTAGCAGCAGCACCCGATATTCCCAGTCGCGCCGCAGGAAGAAGCGAGCGCACCATTTCCTGGAGGCGCAGGCGATTCTCGTCCGAGATCTCGCGGAAGGCGATGCCAATCCCCAAGAAGGGATAGCAGACTCGTACCTCGCCCCGCACTTCCGCCCGCAATCCCTGCCATTCCAGCCCCAGGTCCACCATCGCTCCCACCGGGAACGTGGCCGTCATCTCCACGTAGCAGCCATTCAAGCTCAGGTCGGTGAACGTCCCCCAGGTGCGAACGTTCGTGCCCCCGACGCGGAATTCCGCGCTCCCCTCACACTTGTAGCGCGGACTTCGCCGCCGCTCTGGCTCTACTTTCGCCGCCGGCAACTGGACTACCGGCTCGGCCGAGGTTGCCAATCCGCACTCTTCATCTCGTTTCAGCCGCCGAAGATAGTTTGCGCCGGTGGTTTCCGGGCTCATACCGCGGGTCGTCGGGAAGACTCCCCTGTATCGTTTTATCGGGAAGCGGAGCCGGTGGGCATCGTTACGAAGGTCGATTCCGCATTTTGCATAGCCGGCGTAGTTCTGCCAAGGGAACAGTTCAGGGAACAGTTCAGGAATGGGCGGAAGTCGCGGCTTCCGTCGCCTTCCGGATCTCCTCCCACAACTCCCTGCGCCCCACCCCGGTTTTTGCCGAGAAGGGCACGATGCGGACGCCCGCATATTTCCGCTCCAGCGCCTGCAGCGCGTTGTGCAGCTGGTTGCCCGACAGCCGGTCGCTCTTCGTCGCCACAATCACAACCTGGCGGCCGGTGGCGCTCAGGAACTCCAGCAACTGCTGGTCGCTGTCTTGCGGCGGAACATTCACATCGACCAGGGCCAGACACAGCGCCAATGTCGGCCGCGTCTTCAGATAGGGATCGACGAAGCTGGGCCACTGTGCCGAAGTTTCCCGCGAGATCTTCGCGTACCCGTAACCGGGCAGATCGGTGAAAATCATCTCGGGCTTGGGCCTGCCCGCGATGCGCAACTCGAAAAAGTTAATGGCCCGCGTGCGGCCAGGGGTGGAGCTCGTCTTGGCCATCTTGCTGCCGACCAG
>Ga0307471_100001907_pt1 | contig 11775 bp, 11 predicted proteins | sample atmos_gasesAM3C__2_FD_204566 | JGI IMG/M metagenome (GOLD analysis project Ga0307471, IMG submission 204566) | Hardwood forest soil microbial communities from Morgan-Monroe State Forest, Indiana, United States - atmos_gasesAM3C_515 | ecosystem: Environmental > Terrestrial > Soil > Temperate... | reverse complement strand
CCCAAAATGCCCCCGATGCCAATCAGTAGATACTCCACTCGTTACCCTTCCTTGCTTCCCTGCCGCGAAAATAAAAAAACCCCTACTCGCGTTGTACGCAAAGTAGGGGTCATCAATCCGCCAGAAGCTGGATGGTTTACTCGGCGAACCCCATCGCCTCTAAATTAACTTTACCGTAAAACATCTGGCCGCGATTTACAATTCGTCATTCCGTTTCATTTCTTATCTTCTGGCTTCACATATTTCACCGTACCGCCGCCCTTTTGTGAGTGGAGATAGCCCTCCACGTCGCTGAGGGGATTCGTGTAGTAGCGCATGCGATGGGAGACGAGGTCGTCGGCCTGGAGAGCCATATGGAAGGGGAGATCCTTTTGCATGTAAGCGGCAATTTTGGCGCTCTCCAAAGTTGCCCCGTTCCGGCTGGCGAGTTCCTTCGCGAGAGTTTCGACGTAATTGTCTAACTCTTTCTCGGGTACGACTTGAGACACCAAGCCGACGCGCTCGGCTTCCTCTCCGGTAAGATTTCTACCGGTGAGTGAAATGTAAAAGGCCTTTTTGATCGGAATTCCACCGTGAAAAAGGCTCGGAGTTGCCGTGGCGCCATAGCTCCCTCGAATCACTTCCGGCATGCCGAATTTGGCCGTATCCGCCGCGACCACGAGATCGTGGCCGTTGATCATGGCGAGGCCGCCGCCGAGGCACCAACCTTTGACCGCCGCGACGGTTACTTGGGGAAGGTTACGCATGATGGCGACTATTTCGACTACGCCTCCGTCGCCGCCGCGGATGCGCCGGCGGTGGCTCTGGCCACTACGCATGTCATAAAGATCTCGTCCCGAAGAATACGAGTCGCCGGCGCCCGCGGTCACAATGCAGCGAATCTTATCGTTGTCGCCAAGAGATCGCAGAATGTCGGCAAGCTCTTTGAGCAGGGCGATGCTCAGGGCGTTTTTCTTTTCCGGCCGGTTGAGGGTCAGCCAGGCAACGCCGTCGGCTTCGTTGACGTTTGTGAGGATGAATTTGTTATCGGCCATTTTGAGTCTCCTTGGGAATTGTCGTTTCAAACTATTCAAGTCGTTGCCCTCATCCTAGCCTCTCCCACAGGGAGAGGGAAATATCGCTTGCGGTCCGCCCCGAATCGAGGCGGAGAAAGGAAATGAGTTACCCTCGCCCTCGGAATCGAGGGAGAGGGAAGAGCCTGCCCCGGACTCGATCCGGGGGTGAGGGTGCAAGGCCTCATCGCGTCTAACTGAACCGGTAAAAGCTTTTCGCATTCCCCGCAAGAATTTTTTGCTTAGTCTTGTCAGAAATATCCTTGCGGCGAACGACTTGGCTCACACTGTGCGGCCATTCCATGTCCCAATGCGGATAGTCAGACGCGTACATCATGCATTCGTCGCCGAACTGTTCGATGACCAAAGACAAAACTGATTCCTCGCCTTCGCAGGTGAAGTAGCAACGATGGTCTTTGATATACTCGCTCGGCAACATCTTGAGCGCTTCCATCTCCGATTTTCGCAGGTGATATTTTTCGTCGAAGCGTTCCATCCAATAGGGCAGAAAGCCGACACCGGCTTCGAGAAAACCGACTTTGAGCTTCGGAAAGCGGTCGAGCACGCCATTGGAAATGATCGACACGATGGAGAGCATTTGCTCGAAGGGGTGGGACGTCATATGCACGCCGAGATATTTATGAAAACGTGTGTTGCCCACTGCGACTTGCGCAGTGGCGTGAAAGCCGACGGGCACGCCCAGTTCTTGGGCTTCAGCGTATATCGGATCGAATTGCGGTTGACCCAAATCTAACCCGGACTGCACGTAGGTTGGCATCATGACTCCAACGGCGCCTTTCTCGGTCACAGCGCGGCGGACTTCCCTCACTGCCTCCGGCACGACTTGGGGCGCAATGACGGCGGCATATTTGACCCGATTGCCCGAGCCTTTACAGAAATCATAGGCCCAGTCGTTGTAGGCCTTCGCCAGCTCAGCAGCGAGATCCAACTCGCGCACCAAACCGATTGACAGCGCATTGCTCGGATAGGCGACGGCGTCGCCGATTTTCTCCACGTCAAGGTCTTTGCAGTATTCGGCGGGGTTCGCCGGCTTACGGCCGGTAGTACCGTTTAAAAAAATATCCCAGCCAAAAGACGGGAAATAGGGACCGCTGCGCGCGCGGTAGCGCTCGGGCAAGTAGTTTTTATACGCCGGGCCGTCCAAATGATGGGCATCGGCGTCGATGACAATAAACGGGTGATCCACCATTAACCTCCTCGACGACTGGAACGGCTTGAACTGCTTGAACGTTTGGAACTGTTCCAGCCGTTCAAATCGTTCAAGACGTTCAAAACGTAAGACCGTTCAATTAGTTAAAATACGACAAAGATAATCTCGTCATGTTGAACCTTGAACTGCGCGCTGCGCGCGCTAGTCCTGCAGCCCGTAGCGCTGTGCAATCGAAAGGAAAATCGAGCCAACGACTACGGTACCGATGGTGATGACGAGACTGAAGGCCGCCAGCTCACCGACATGGCCGTTGTCCCACAACTCCCAAATCGTTACGGCCACCACTTGCGAGCCGGGAGAATAAAGCAATAACGCGATCCCAAGCTCCTTAAAAGTGATAAGGAAGATGTAGATCCATCCGGCGAGCAGCGCCGGCATGATGAGCGGTACGACGATGCGACGGACCGTCTGAATCCAGCTGCCGCCGCTGGCAATGGCAGCTTCTTCGAGCTCTTTATGAAGACTAAGCAACGCCGAGTGGCTGAAGCGGATACCATAGGGCAAATAGCGCGCGATGAACGCCAAGACAAGAATCCAGATCGTGCCGTAAACGGGAACCGGCAAGATGAGGTACATCTTGAGTATGGCGATGCCCATGACAATTCCCGGAAAAACCAAGGGCAACATCGCCATTTGATCCAACACCCAGCGCGCTTTAATAGACGCGCGCACGATCAACCAGGCGGCGAAGAACGTGATCGCCATAGCCACCGTCGCGGCGCTGATGCTTACCGTCAGGCTGTTAAACACCGAGCGAATGACGCCGCTGTCGTTAAAAGCAGTGACGTAATTATTCCAGGTCAATAGCGAAAGCGCGCGGCGGGATGGGACTTGGGCGAAGGGCAAGAAAGAAGACCACGCGATGGCGACAACAGGCAAAAACTGCAGCAGCGGTAGAATCAACATCAGGCAGCCCCCCAGCCAGCGCCAGCGTCCCAGCGCAATACGGTTAGGGCGAAAAGCCTTTCCGCTTATGGTGGTGAATTTATAGGTCTTGCTCGTGATCCGGTAATAGGGATAGAGGCCCAAGGCCACTAAGCCAATGAGAAGAATGGAGTATGCGCTCGCCTCGCCGTATTTGGGAATCAATCCGCCTCTGATTTGTAGATAAATTTTCGTCGTGAGCACTTCGACGCCGGCCGGAATGCCGATCAATGCCGGAATTTCGAAGGCTTCAAGAGAACGGATAAACGTCAGGATCAAAACGGCAAGGAGGCTGGGCAACGCAAGGGGAAGAGTAACCCGTCGGAACACTTGCCAACCGCTGCTTCCTGCAGTGGTCGCGGCTTCCTCCAATGAAGGGTCCATGGAACGAAACGGCGTCGCCATCAGCAGGAAAACTATGGGTATCCAGAGGAAGCTCTCTACCAAAACCATCCCTGACAGGGAAAAAATGTTAAGCAGAGTGGTGCCGGTTAGGCCTACGACGGCGGCGTTGAGAATCCCGGCTTTCGGTCCGAGAAGCATGATCCAGCCGACGACTTTAATAATCCCCGGGATGGCAAACGAGACGTAAGCCGAAACATAAGCGAGTTTGCGGAACGGAGCATCGCTGCGCTCCGCAAGCCAGGCTAGGGCTGTCCCGTAAACCAACGCAATGGCCGCGCTGCCGACCGAAAAAATCATCGAGTTTGCCAGCAGGGTTTTGACGTCGCCAAGAGATTCAATAATATTTTCAAAATGCTGGATGGTAAAACTTCCGGCTCGCAGACCGCGGTCAACCACCAGGCTGGTCTGAAGAATGAAGAAAAAAGGCGGCAATACCAGATAAGCGATGGTCAGACCTGTGAGGAGAAACAACCATTGATTCGGGTTACGCATCATCATCGCAAACATACGCTTGGCCCTCACATAGCTATGAGTTCGTTCCTAAGAGTCTGCTGAAAAAAACCTGATGTGCTTCGTTGCGCTCAGTTGCCTCGCTCCAGTTGGCTTATGGCGTATGGCTTATAGCGTATGGTTCGCGCGTTCCAACTATATGCCATAAGCTATCAGCCATACGCGAAGTATGCTCGCCTTTGCCTGTCGCTTGCTATATATCAAATCCAGTCATCAAGACAATTAGAATGACAAAGCTTATCCTTGCCAAGGGCTCCTTCGGTACCTCGAGATGCACTTCGTTGAAGCGCCATTGCGAGCCCCCTCGCTGAATCGTGCTCTGCAGGATGCCGATACCACAGCCTGGACAGTGGTCGCAAGAACGGTGCAGTCATTCGAATGAACGAGTCCGCAGCCGCCGTAACCTGCCAGTGACTCGTATTGACTTCATGGCAGCTTCTCTTCTAGAGTTTCACGATGCCGCGAAGTCGCCGATAAAATATTTCGGAGTTTATCAAGTTATTACGCGGGCGAATCAGCGTCGGAACTTATTTTGTGACGAAACGGACTGGTCGTGACTAGCCAAACGGCACAACCAGATAAAGGGGAGTACACAATGAAAACAACACATGCCAGGAAAGCGATCGAGACCAATAATCGACACTCCAAAAAGGCCCAGATCGATCGCCCGCAAAATTTGGGAAAACCACAAATGAAGTGGGGGAGCGACGTCGTTGCCGAGGTAACTCGAAGACTCAACCTCAAATACATCGCTCTAGTGCCCGGCGCCAGCTATCGCGGCTTTCACGACAGCATCGTCAACTATCTGGGCAACAGCAATCCGCAAATGGTCATCTGCCTGCATGAAGAGCATGCGGTTGCGATTGCCGATGGCTACGGCAAGGTGTCCGAGCAGCCGATGGCCGTGGCATTGCACTCCAACGTCGGGTTAATGCATGCGAGCATGCCGATCTTCAACGCGTGGTGTGACCGAACACCGATGGTCATCTTCGGCGCCACCGGCCCCGTGGATGCGCATAGGCGCCGTCCCTGGATCGACTGGATCCATACATCCAAGGATCAAGCGTCCATGATTCGCAATTACACCAAGTGGGATGATCAGCCGGCCTCGCCTCAAGCGGCGGTGGAGTCGGTGCTGCGGGCTAATCAGATCACGCGCAGTGCGCCCTATGGCCCGGTATACATTTGCCTCGACGCCGGTCTGCAGGAGTCGTCGCTTGCGGAGGAAATTTCGATTCCCGATCCGGCACGCTTCGCGCCGGCGCCCTCTCCCGCGGCACCGCGTTCTTCTGTGCTGAACGTTCTGAAAGCCATCGACAAGGCGAAGTTCCCGCTGATCCTGATGGGCCGCGTTTCGCGCAAGCAGGCGGACTGGGATCGGCGCGTCAGGTTTGCCGAGGCGATCGGCGCCGCGGTGTTGACCAGCAGCAACGATCCAGCGGCATTCCCGACGACCCATCCGCTCCACTTCGCCGCGCCGTGCTTGCGCCCGAGCAAAGATGCGACAGTCTTAATCGAAAAGGCGGACCTCGTCATAAGCATTGATTGGCTGGATCTCGCCGGCGTATTGCGCCTGGGTCTCGGCACCGCGCAAACACAGAAGCCCGCGGACAAGACGATCATCCATTGTTCGGTTGATAGCATTCGTACCAACGGATGGAGCATGGATCATCAAGCCCTCCCCGCGGTGGATATTCCGATCTTCGCTGATCCCGATCAATTCGTTGAGCAGATGCTGGACGAGCTGGACCACAAGAAGGTGACCAAAGTCAAAAACAGACCGGAGATGAAGGGCCTCATGCATTGGAACAATGCGCCTGTGCGCAAGCCGTCTCAGGGTCACGGGCAGCCGATGACGTTATGGGACATGGCGATGACCGTAAGGGAGTTCGCTAAAAAATGGCCCGTGACGTTTGCCCGTTTGCCTCTGGGCTGGCCCGGCGAAGCTTGTGAGTTCGACGGACCGCTTTCTTTCATGGGAAATGACGGCGGCGGCGCCGTCGGCACCGGACCGGGCCATACCATCGGTGCCGCGTTGGCGCTCAAGAATACAGATCGGCTAACCGTCGGCGTCATCGGCGACGGTGACTATCTCATGGGCGTGAACGCACTTTGGACGGCGGCCCACTTTGATATTCCGGTGCTGATCGTGGTCGCCGACAATCGCTCTTACTTCAACGACGAAATGCATCAGGAACGTGTAGCGCAGATGCGCAGCCGGCCGGCGCAAAACCGCTGGATCGGCCAGCGCATTGACGATCCGCGCGTCGATTTGGTCGCCATGGCGCGAGCCCAAGGTTTTCAGAGTGAGGATCCTGTCTCGACGACTGAAGCCTTAGCAAGAGCCCTCAAAAAAGCGGCTGAGATTGTCTCCAATGGCGGTCGCTATTTCATCGATTCGGTGGTGGAGCCAGGCTACGCCGATACGGGCCCGGATCAACGCGCGGGCGGCAAAAACTAGACATCTGTCGATTGCAGTCTGTTAACCACACCAGCGTCCGGTGAATCCAATCGTTCGACACGTTCGGCGTACATGAGTGCGATGCTTTGGAGATCGACGCCCGCTAGCTAGTAATAAAGGTTTAAATCAGGAGCCTGGCGTCCAAAAATACGCGACTATCAAGATGGAGAAATCAGAAAGCAATCCGCATTTGCAAGCCGCGATCATGGAAGTGGTAGAAAACCAGCTCCGCGGTAATGATCCCCCTCAGACGCGCCAAACTTTTAAACGTCTCATTGAAGCCGGTCATTCTGAAAAAGAGGCTAAGCAACTGATCGCATGCGTCGTCTCGGCGGAGATTTTTGACGTGCTCAAGAAGCAAGAACCTTTCAACCTTGAACGGTTTGTGAAAGGTCTCAACAAGCTTCCCCAATGCCTTGAGAAGAAGAGTGAAAATTGAGTTTGACCGTATCTTCAGAAAGCTGCGTAAAGGCTAATGACACCGGAGTTGAAGACACCGCACTTTCAGACCGGTATCACGTTTTATTCTTTATTGAGCTGATTGAGGGCATAAATTGACACGTTATATTGGCTATCGTGGTAAACAAGCGGCAGGTACTTGAGTATAAGCTCGGGGGCCGGAGCAAAAGCCAGATCATCGTGGACAATCACATAATCAACTTGCATCTGCCGAAGTAATCTAACTCCCTCGAAACTGGGAAAGCTAAACATTTGTTTTCGCAGGCTGGCGTGATGATTGGGAAAGAAGCCAGAGTAGCCATTGAGCATCTGGCCTTGGAAATACCGGCTTTCCAACATCCAGAGGGTCGTCTGTTCGAAATCTACGACATTGGTGCTTGGGGAAAAGGGCAGCATAACGAGGCGAGGGGGTCGATCTAACTGGTTTAGCCAATTTTGCCACCGGGCGTGGCGCTCTAAAGAGGGCATTGGCTGGAGGGGGAGAGGTAGCGCCAGAGACTCGAACAAGACAATAATCGTAGAGCTCAACAAAATAATCAGGCCCAACCGCTTGTTTGATATCCAATGCCTAAGGTTGGCTAAGCCAAAACCGGCCAGGAGAACCAAATGGATCTGTACGAAAACTGCAAAACGAAAAGGGCTGCGCAACTGGGCAAAACCGGGAACGTAAGCCCAAAGCCACTGGTACGGTTCAAAACCGCCGACTTGAAACCGCAGTCCCAAAGAGAGAATCAAGGCAATGATAACGGCCATGATCAGATACAATCTGATTCGTTGGTGCCACCGCCCGAAAAAGCCCCAGGGTCGCCAAGAGCATTAACCCTATTCCGGGGAAAAGGCGCTCGCCCGAGCCTGATCTGATACCTAATATTTGTCCGTAAAATAAATTGTAATCCAAAAAACTAGTGTAGTAACTCAATCTGGCCGAATTTTCCTCAATGGTCTGAAGAGTGCGGCCGAAGCCGTATTGACTTAATTTTTCGTGTTGAACCCATAGAAGTGGGCCGGTTAAAATCAGACTCAGAAGGCCAGCAAGCAGAAAAACTCCCAAGGTTTTCGGCTTGAAATGTTCAGGTCGAAGTTGAAAAACAAAGGCCAAGGACAGAAAGAGCAGGCTAAAGAGGCCATAGTAGCTGCATGTGAAAAATGTTATTGGAGGGCCTAACGCCAGGCAGCTGACGGTGGGCCAAGAGGCTTTTCCCGAACTGCTCTGGACTAAAAATCGACTTAGGAAGAGGAGTGACCATAAAAAACCGAAGATAGCAATCAGTTGCAAAACACCCATCTGCCCGGCCACAAAGGGGAGTGACTGCATGATCAGGCCGGTTGACAAGGCAACCAAAAAGGATCTGCGCCACTGTCTTAGCAAGCTGTAGGCGAACCAGCCATTCAGAGTTAAAAAGAGAATCACGGTGCTGTTATAGCCGAGTGCAGCCGACTGCAGTCCCAACCAGAACGGCATTGCTAAAAAGGCGCTGAGGGGTTGGATGTCTGAAAAGGCAAAGGTGCCAGTGAGCGGCGCAAATATGGGGGCATCCCAATAGTTAGGATAGCCGTGCGTGAATTGGTCAATATTCCACTGCAAGGTCCACAAATTAAAAAAAGGGACGGTTCCTACTTTTTCATTGCCCAGCGGAATATGAGTAAGGAGGTATAGTGGCAGGGGCCAAATCAGCACCAAGGCCCACAAAGCAAAGAAGGCAAACGGGAACATAGACAAACCAACACAACTTTTGGTTGCGAGCTTCGTTCCATAGGCTAATTCTGAATGAACAAACACTAAGCCCGGATTATTCTCAGTCAACCTAATTTTTTACTGCCAAAGTTATGCAGAGAACCCCAGTTCCAGGACACCAGCATATCAGATACTTGTGTGACCAGGCAAAAAATTGTCTGCTTATAACAACTACATCGACCAGGTATTCCAGCCAGTTCGGCCCCGCCTAGAGATGGTTGTACTTAAACGCGATCCGTGATCATGGCTTGAAGGGAGACGTGGTGGAACAGTACTGCATCGTTACGGCACGCGGGTTTCTAAATGGAGTTTGTCACGACTGAGGGAAAACCGGTTGCGGTTCTAATACTCACCGAAACCGATATCTGAACCAATGTTGCGGAGCGAGATTCTCCACGCCAGGGGAACTTGTTCCACCTCCCGGCGTAATTTAATTTGAGGCACGACGAGTTTTGCAATAAACAGGTGACATGATCACCGCTCATGCCGACGTTGTCGGGAGTCTGCTCCGGCCTCCAGCGCTGCTTCAAGCGCAAAAACAATTCGCGACTGGAACCATTAGCGACACACAATTCAAAGAAATAGAAGATCGCGCCGTAGACGCCGCCATCGCCTTACAAGAAAGCGTCGGGCTGGAAGTCGTCACGGACGGAGAGATGCGCCGGCAATCGTTTCAAAGCCAGATGACAGCGGCGGTCAGCGGCTTCGGTGATTTTGATCTTGACGCCTTTCTTTGGGGTGCTTGGTACGATGAGCATGGAGTTAAGAAAAAGCGGCGTCCCCGCCGGCTCGGAGCGACCTCAAAGTTACAAAAGCTTCGTTATCTATCAGCCGATGAGTTTTCTTACCTTAAGAACAAAACGAGCCGCATTCCCAAGGCAACGCTTCCCAGCCCCAGCTTATGGGCTAACTTCTGGTCGCCGAAATATTCCAGAGATGCCTATCCGACGCTGGATGCTTTTCTAGCCGACATCGTGGGGATCTTGCGGGACGAAGTTCAGGAGCTCGTTCGTCGCGGAGCGACTTACATTCAAATCGATGCGCCGCAGTACGGTCTCTTGCTCGACCCACACACGCGAGCTTTCTATGAAAAACTCGGCTGGACTCTTAACCAGTGGCTTTCTCTGGGCATTGAGTTAGACAACGCCATCACGGATGGCTTTCCAAGCGTGACTTTTGGATTCCACATCTGACGCGGCAACCAGGGCAGCCGGTGGCTGTCCCAAGGGGGTTATGAGGCAATTAGCCGGGAACTGTTCGCCCATCTAAAGGCACAGCGACTGCTGCTAGAATACGACGATGCGCGCTCGGGCTCCTTTGCTCCGCTCAAAGACGTGCCTCAGGATAAGTTTGTGGTTCTGGGACTGATCACCACAAAGAGGCCGCAACTCGAATCCGTGGAACTTTTGACACAGAGAATAACCGAAGCGAGCCGATACATTCCGATGGAGCGACTCGGTCTAAGCCCACAATGCGGCTTCGCCTCTTCCATCATCGGCAACGATATTTCGCCCGAAGATCAACGACGAAAACTGGAGCTTGTAGTTCAGACAGCGCGAGAGCTTTGGGGATAAGTTACGATGTGGTCTGGGTCAGTGCTCGTAGAACCAGAGTGACACCGATGATGAATAGCAATATCAGCAGCCCACGGTTGAAGGTATGCTGATTGACACGGTCTTGCGTTTTGAGCCCGCCGTAGAATCCCAGCAGGACAAACAGCGTCACTTCCAGGGACAACGACAGCGTCGACCAGTTGAAGAGATTCCATGTCGAAACCGCAACCAGCTGGCTTAATTTGGTAATGATGAAAATCGCGGCAATCGACTTTATAAATTCTATTTTGGGCAGCTTCAGATGGTAGAGATAAATCGCCAATGCCGGACCGGCAGCATTGGTCATCCCGTTTAGAAAGCCGCCGATCAATCCCGCGGGAAGGGAAAGCATTCTTTCGAGTTTGGGCGAAATTGTAAACTCGAAACGAAGCCAATTCGACAGTATGAAGATCAGCACCATTACTCCCAGGCAAAGATTGAGCACCCAAAGCGGCAAGGTAATAAGAACCTTAGTCCCCCAAAAAACCCCAATGACAGTAGTCAGAAAAAACCATCCAAAGCGGCGCAACACGGCGACTGGAAATCCGCCACGAAAGATCTGTGTGATGTCCATGACAATGTTTGGGATGATGAGTATCGTGATGGCGGTGCGGATATCCAGCAAAAGCGCAACCACCGGAGTAGCGATCAGCGGGAAACCCATTCCTGAAGCTCCTTTGACGTAGGCGGCGAACAGGAGAGCGACTGCCACAAGAACATGTGTTAGATCGAATGACATTCTAAGCGAAGCGGTGTGTCACAGTGTCGGCATGGGAACATAGTTGAATTTAAATTTCTCTCTGGACCTTTCGCAGGATTTCTGAATATTGGAACCGAACTGCATGAGGTTTATTCGTCGTACACCTATCCGCACTTTTGTTATTTATCCTCTCATCACAATCCTTTGGGAGCTAACTATCAGAGCAGGAAAGCTTGAGCCAAACTTTTGGTTCCTGCCGCTGATGATCTGGGGTTTTCTCCAGTACCGCCTCTGTGGTCTATATCGAATCAAATACGGTGGCGGCGGACCCGGACTTGAAACACCGCCGGACCGATTGGTTTCCAGCGGGCCATACCGTTGGACACGCAACCCGATGTATCTGGGCCATATTATCTTTCTAATTGGTCTGACCTTAACGCTAAAATCAAGCCTCGCCGCCGGGATCACTATAGCCGTTGCGCTGTGGTTCCATTTTCGCGTCGTCGACGATGAGAAAAAGCTGGCGCTCCGACTGGGCCAGCCCTACGTCGATTACACAAAATTAGTGAAGCGCTGGGTCCCCGGACTCTTTTAAACCGGCGGTTATAGTTCAATGTTCAAGCAGCAGCGTTGACAAAGCGCGCCTCCCGACCTACCTTCGATTGGCATGGGTAAAGATTCCCTCATTTGCGACGAAACCTGCCTA
>Ga0307471_100001906_pt1 | contig 11777 bp, 13 predicted proteins | sample atmos_gasesAM3C__2_FD_204566 | JGI IMG/M metagenome (GOLD analysis project Ga0307471, IMG submission 204566) | Hardwood forest soil microbial communities from Morgan-Monroe State Forest, Indiana, United States - atmos_gasesAM3C_515 | ecosystem: Environmental > Terrestrial > Soil > Temperate... | reverse complement strand
TGTGCTCTAATTAATATAAGAACTGGTTCGGCGGAACGTTACGTGGAAACTGATGGTTATGGCTCCTCTGAGACTGAAGCATTTCAAGCTGGTCAAACCTTCTTGCAGAACTCGACGCCTCTTGGATTCCGTACCAGGCACTGCCATTCGCTGGGATGCGTTAAGAAGTAATGAATCGAAAAGTACGAGACGCGTTGGGCAAAATGGATGTAGGTAGCCATCTGGATGTTTGGGAGGCCGCTAAGGTGATCGTGAAGGAACAGAGTGAGGGCGCCGTGCCTCACTTATTGGAACTCATGGACCGGTCCCACGACACTGAACGGAAGGTTGCTGCTGCATGGGCTCTTGGGTTATTGCGAAACGCGATGGCACTTGACGTAATGATTCGAATATTAAACGATCCGTCAGAGCCGCCCGCGTTAAGGGACCAAGCAGCCGAATCATTGGGATATTTGTCAGATTCCAAAGCTCATGATGTGCTCGTCAAGAACCTCACTGACCATAGCGTGGATGTCGTTTTTTCTTGTGTCTTTGCCTTGAGAAGCTTAGGCAGACGTGATGATATTCCTTACTTGGAGGAACTAGCCCATGACTCATCCAGGCTGAACTCCTACGGATCTTCGCTTGCACGGGAGGCACGTGAAGCAATTGAACAAATAAAGAGGACATCTCCCGAGTAGGTTGGCTTTATTCAATAACATAGATTCACGATGGCACGAACGCCGCGTACAATCGCGATTTTGCCTACGACGACCTCAACCGGCTCACGACGGCAAACGGCGGTAGCTCGCTCTGGGGCAGCGGAGGACGCGACATCGACAGTTCTGCCGACATGCATCGGTATATACTAGGCAGCCTACAATCTGACAGGCATCTGCGCAAATGTGAATCGGCGCAGCCATATGAATTGCTGGCTTCTTACGAGGCGGGCAAAGGCGTCTGTATCGATTGCGGCGCCAAACGTTCCAGCGGCAGGTCTGCATTTGCAATTCTCACTGTCATTGACGAGAGTGGACAAGAACTCGCATCGGCTGAGTGGCAAGACTGGCAGGGCGGTTCCGATTACCAAGTCGCGAATCGATTCGTCGCTGACCTTCGCCGGTTAGTGAACGGCGACCCAAAAAGCGAGATACCAAAACCGCAAGAACGTTGAATTTGACCTCGACAAGCCTCTGCCACCGCGAATGGCGGAACGGTCAGTGCCACGCTTCCGGATCGACCCGCCTGTACCTGCCGTGCTAACGATTCAGCCGCCCAGCATGACCGGCGGCAAGAGTGCGACCGGTACCGTGACACTCAACGGTCAGGCGCCCGCGGGCGGAACGCTCGTAACCCTGACCAGCGACAACGGCGAGGTCTCTCTGCCTTCGAGTGTCACAGTCGTGCGTAGCCAAACGCGCCTGCTTGCAAAAGGCCGTAAGGTTCTCCTTGCAATATTGCCGACCACACGTCGACCTTACGATCCCCCTCGCCAGCGGATGCTCGTACCGAGTGCAAAGCTGTGACGCGGACGCGGCATCCACTCGAAGGTCACGCTCTATCCCGAGGATGGTTGCGGAGCGAATGCGTGGCGGGTATCCCCCGGAAGTGGCCGTTGACAGCAGTACACGCACCTTCACCGGGAGGTACGCGCATCTTCACCGGGAGGTACGCGCACCTTCACCGGGAGGTACACGCACCTTCACAGGGAGGTACGCGCATCTTCACCGGGAGGTACGCGCATCTTCACAGGGAGGTACGCGCATCTTCACAGGGAGGTACACGCACCTTCGCCGGGAGGTACGCGCATCTTCACAGGGAGGTACGCGCACCTTCACCGGGAGGTACACGCACCTTCACCGGGAGGTACACGCACCTTCACCGAGAGGTACGCGTACCCACCCCGAGAAGCACGCGCACCATCCCCGAGAGGCACGCGCACTATCCCCGAGAGGTACGCGCACCATCCCCGAGAAGTGTGCGCACTATCCCCGGGAGGTGCGCACACCATCCCCGAGAGGCACACGAACCCTCCGCCGAGAAGTGTGCGCACCGTCCCCGAGAGGTACACGCACCTTCCCCGAGAAGCGTGCGGACCTCTCACCGGGGAGAGTTGCGGTCCGAGCCGACGCTTCCAGGATCTTAGTCGCCCATAACGAGAACATTCTTAGTTACCTCTTCGAGTAACCGAGCGCCGGAAAATTCCTGAGGTTCTCGCGAGGCCGAGGACGGAGGGAGCTGTGACCTTTTTTTCGCTGCAACGTCTAAGTAGGTATGCAGGACAGATCGGATTCGCGCGGCACGGGCAGGGTGCCGCCTCGGGCGCGCGGCGTTCAGCCGCCGCGCGTGACGTGGCCGCTGTCGAGGATGCAGGGAGCTGTGACTATTTTCCCGCTGCAACGTCTAAGTAGGTATGCAGGACAGGTCGGATGCTGAGTGCCGCTTCGCGCGCGGCGTCCGCGTCGAGCAGTCGCGTGCAACGCGAGGCCCATGTCGCCGATAGAGGATGGAGGGTGCTGTGACCTTTTTCCCGCTGCAACGTCTAAGTAGGTATGCAGGACAGATCGGTTCTCGCGGCACGTGGGCAAGAACTCACGCGGAGGCGCGGAGACGCGGAGGGGACGAGGCGCTTTTTCTCCGCGCACTCCGCGTCTCCGCGTGAGTCCTTCAGGCCAGAAGCAGCAGGTACCGTCGTCGCGGATGGAGGGTGCTGTGACCTTTTTCGCGCTACAACGTCTAGTAGGTATGCAGGACAGATCGGATCCTCGCGGCACGGGCAGGGTGCCGCTTCGCGCGCGAACGTCAACGTCCAGCGGTTGCGCGTGGCGTGAGGGACTCATGACGCGGTCGAGGATGGAGGAAGCTGTGACCTTTTTCCCGCTGCAACGTCTAGTAGATATGCAGAACAAGTCAGATTTTTGCGGCACATGCGCATTGTGCCGCCAGGCGCTCGCGGGCTGACGGCCAGCCTTCGCGCGTAACCCGACGCTCATGCCGCTCGTAGCGGCGGCATGAGGTCTTGGCACCGGGAGAGAGAGAGGAGGTGCTCAAAGGGTAGTGACTTGTGGTCGTTGATCCCTTTCCGCTATAGGTCCGTCGAAAATCCGAGTTCGCGGCACGTGCGCACGGTGCCGCTTTGCGCGCGAGGTTGGCGCTCAGCCCTGGCGCGTGACCCATCTCATGTCCATACCGCTCGTAGCGGGGGGGCATGAGGTCTTTCGATTGAGGTGCTTTATGACCGACATCCCTGTTCCCAGCGTTCCTCCCGTGGCGCCGGAGCCACCGAGAACGCCGTCGCCCTATGACCTGACGGCCGCTCAGTTCCTGGCGGCGTTCAACTCTGCCATCGCACTGATCCCAGCGTTCGTTCCGAAGCACCCCGAAACCGCGAAGTTCGTGCGCCGGTATGTGTCATTCTCGGACGACCTGATCACCAGCACGATCGCCGCGGTGGAGGCGAACCCGGAGCTCGCCGTGGTCAAGAAGTTCGATGTTGACAAAGCACGGGCCAACGACCAGTTCATGACCGCGTACCGGACGGTCATCGACGCGGTGGCCGAGCTCGAAGCGAACCTGAAGTTCACGTGCCAGGCCCGCAAGGCCGAGACCATCGCCGATTGTCTGCAGATGTTCGCCATCGCCAAGGGCATCGGGCGTGATCCCTCGAGCGCGAGCGTTGCAGTCCACGTCGAGAACATGAAGCGCGATCTGAAGCGGCCGCGAAAGAAGACCGCGAAAGCGGGAAAGACGCCGGCGGGCAAAACGCCGGCGCCTGATCCGACCAAGCCGCCCGTCACGCAGTAAGCAGCACGCGTAGCAGTTTAGCGGCACGGCCGCGCCTTGGAGGGCGCGGTCGTGCCTAACACAGACCTAGACAGGCTAGCACAACTGGACACTCTCGTTAACTTCCATAATAATCTCCGTACACCCTGTGCCCGTACCAAACGAACCCGCATTCCGCCGCTTCCCTCACCACCGATCGTTCGCGCGGCTCGGCGCCACACACGAGGGTCTGATCCTCGCCAATAACCTTAGGACCGTCGTCGCCGTAATCCGATCATGAATGACGAACATGGCCAAAGGCGGCTCTAAGTCTCGCAGCGGCCGGCCCGCGACGCAGGCGAAGTCAGCCGCCGCGCCGCCGGCCGAGAAGCAGAGCGCTGGGAAGCGCTTCGGGCGAGTCCTGCTGGTGGAGGATGATGATCTGGTGGCCATCGGTCTGACGGCGCTTCTCGAAATGGAGGGCATTGCCGTACAGGTGGTCGGTCGAGGACTTCTCGTCGTTAAAGCCGTCGAGAGCTTCAAGCCGGAGGCTGTGATTCTCGACTTGACCTTGCCGGATATCGACGGAATCGAAGTGTTTCGCAGACTTCGCAAACGCTGGCCACAACTGCCGGTCGTGTTCTCCACCGGTCACGGCGGCGAGGTGGAACTGACGGCAGAGTTGAACAGCTCTCGCGTCGAGCTGCTGCGAAAGCCGTATGAGATCGGGGATCTGCTGTCTGCGTTGCAACGGATCGCCGCGGGGTGATCGATCAGCTATTGGCCATCCTTCCGTCCGGCGGCGAGCAGCTCGCGGTATAGCATGCGCTCGCCGCCTCACTTATGCCGTACACGAGCGATCGCCCTGCCACCGGCATCACCTTCGGACCGGACCGCCTCGCGGAGCTGGTCGAAGCTCTGCCGGTCGGTGTATTCATCCTCGATGGTGCCGGAGCGGCGATCTACGCGAATGGCGCGGCCCAGGCTCTTCTCGGCCGCGGCGTGGCCGCGGGTGATCATGCCGATAACCTCGGGGAACGGTTCTCCGCGGTTCGGGCCGGCACCGATGAGCCGTACCCGACCGAGGGCATGCCGATCGTCCGCGCCCTGGCCGGCGAGCGGACGAACGTCGATGACATCGAAGTCATGCGCAACGGCGAGCGGATCGCGCTGGAGGTGACGGCCACACCCGTCCGCGGCGAGGGCGGGCGGGTCGAGTTCGCCGTGGCCGTGTTTCAGGACATCACCGTGCGGCGGCAGGCCCAGCGGGCCCTGGCCAGGTTGAACGAGGAGCTGGAGCAACTCGTCGTACGCCGGACGACCGAGCTCGCGAACACCGTTGCCGTGCTGGAGAAGGAGATCGCCCAGCGGACGGTCTACGAGAACGACCTCATCGAGGCCAGGGCCACCGCGGAAAGGGCCAGCCGCGCCAAGAGCGTTTTTTTGATGAACGTCAGTCACGAGCTGCGAACGCCGCTCAATCACGTCATCGGCTTCAGCGATCTGCTCTCCGACAGACTGGTGGAGCCGAAGCACAAGAAGCTGGCCGAAACGGCCGGCGCCAGCGGCCGGGAACTGCTGGAAAAGGTGGACCGTCTGATCGAGCTCGCCCGCGCTGATGCGGCACCGGCCGCGGTCGCGGTGATCGAGTTCGACTGCGACGCCCTGCTCAGCGAAGCAGCGGCCCCGTTTGGCATCCGCTGGGATGAGAGCCCGCCGCTGGGGCTTCGCAGCGGCCCGGCCATCGGGATTCTGCAAGTTCTTCATGACCTGCTGCAACGGGCCACGGCGCTGGCCTCGCCAGAGGAATGCTCCTTCTCGGCGTACGCGATGAACCACGAAAACGAAACAAGACTGGTCGTGCGGATCGCAAGCGGCGTGCTGGCCGCTCGCGTCCGCGCCGTGGCGCAGATCTTCGGCGAGCAGGCGGAGCCCGACCCTTCCCTGTTCCGACAGCAGGAAATCGATTTCGATCTCGCCGTCGCCCGCGCCCGCGCCCGCGTCATGGGCGGCGACCTGAAGGCATCCGGCGAGGATGCTGTCGAGCTGACGTTGCCGATGGGTTGACGGTTGTCGGTTGTCGGTTGTCGGTTGTCGGTTGTCGGTTGTCGGTTGTCGGTTGTCGGTTGTCAGCGATCAGAACCGATAGGCCGCGAGACTGCGAGACCGCGACCGCGAGACCGCGAGACCGCGATTTTGATAGGCCCAACCACTTCCTGGCCCCGATCGTGCTGATAGAGATATTGCTCACGGGCAAAAAGGAAGACACAAGATGAAAACGACCATACGTACCGCAGCTTGCATCATCGGACTTCTCGTCGCATCCGTCAGTTTCGCTCAGGACCGGCAGGACCGCGACAGGATTCAGTTTAACGACCACGACCGCCAGGTGACTCAGGACTGGTACAGGCAGCACCAAAACACGAGAGGCTTGCGAGATCGAGACAGGCTATCGTCCGACCAGGAGGCTCGTCTGCAGGAAGGCCGGCCGCTCGATCGCGATTTGCGGCGGCACAGTTATGCCGTGCCCTCTGACCTTCGCCGGCATCTCCCGCCAGCGCCAGCGCATCATCGCTACATGACCGTCGGTGGCCATGTGGTCCTCGTTGACAGCGGAAATGTCGTCCGCGGCGTCATTCACATTCATTTGTAAGCGGTTCGACTCTCTTCGGGAGTCGGGAGTGGGGTTCGGGAGTAGGAGCCAGGCGAAACGGGTGACCTTTCTCTCTCCGACACCCGACCCCCCGAAGAGACGTCACGCCGTTCTGCCGCGCTCTCGGATCTGCAGCTCGAGCCGGACATCAGTCAGAGTGGCAAGGATCTGGGACATCGTCTGCGGCCGGTCGTAGAGATTCTTGCGGAGCGCGGTCATGACCAGATCGCGAAGCTTCCAGTGGATGAGTGCAGGCAGCGGATCGGGCTCACGCTCGACGATCTGCGCGAGAACGTCCATCACGCTCCCGCCGCTGAACGGGACATGACCGGACAACATCTCATACAGGACCACGCCGAAGCTGTAGATATCGGAGCGGTTGTCGATGATCGGCTCGCCGCGCACCTGTTCGGGCGAGAGGTAGGGCAACGTTCCGACGAGTGAACCCGGACGGCGGAGCGGATCCGTGGCATCGCCGTCACCGCAGAGAGCCGAGACGCCGAAGTCCAGGACCTTGACCACTCCGTCCTTGCGGATGGCGATGTTTTCGGGCTTGACATCGCGATGCACCAGCCAGGCTTCATGCGCGGCGGCAAGCGCGCCCGCGGCGGCCGAGGCAATCTCGACTACTTCCATGACCGTCATCGGCCCGCGTTCCATGCGCTCCCGCAGCGTCTCGCCCTCGATGAGCTCCGTGATGATGTACTGGAGCTCACCCTCGTGACCGATGTCGTAGAGAGTGACCACGTTCGGGTGATTGAGCAGAGAGGCCAGCCGGGCCTCGCGCTCGAAGCGCCGCACCTGCTGGTCGTCCGCGTCGCCGCGGAGAACTTTCAACGCCACCTTGCGATGCAGCAAGGTGTCCTCGGCCGCGTAGACCTCCGCCGACCCTCCACCGCCGAGGTGATTCAGGACGCGGTACCGGCCAATGCGCAGGATATTCACGACGATCGGGCTGACGATGTCGCATCCGTGCCAGTCGCGAGCGTGAGCTGTATCACGCTTTGCAGAATCGTTACGTCGGGCGCAAACCTCTGCCTCACATTCGATCCAGCCGCGATTTCGAGGGATGGGAGCCACTCCCGGTTGTAAAATGGTCCCTCCCAGAGAGAGGGGCACGCATGTCCTGGTTGTCGGTGATGTCCGCTGTCGCTGTCGGTTACATCGTCGGTCGGTCGGTAGTCGAGGTGTTCAGAAAGGTCATCGCCATCTACCTGGCATGGTGATGGCGACGGATGAGGGTCCGTCCATGAACGGATCCGACCAAACGTACGGAGCTTGGGGCTTTCCAAGCCGTCGCTCGGCTACCTTGGTAGGCTCCAGACCTAACCCTATAGGCTCCAGACCTAACCCTATAGGTCCCAGACCTAACCCTATAGGTCCCAGACCTAACCCTATAGGTCCCAGACCTAACCCTATAGGTCCCAGACCTAACCCTATAGGCTCCAGACCTAACCCTATAGGTCCCAGACCTAACCCTATAGGTCCCAGACCTAACCCTATAGGTCCCAGACCTAACCCCACGGGCTCCCGGGCCGTCAGACCCCCGTGGCCGCCAGGGTGGCGATGTTGATCGCGGTGTCGCACATCATGAACAGCATGTTGTTGCCGGGGCCGCCAAAGCAGAAGTTCGCCACGCCTCCGGCGAGAATCTCGCCGAGGATCCTGCCGCTGGTGTCGAAAACCTGAACACCTGTGCCTGAAGAGCTGTAGACACGGCCTTTGCCATCGACCTTCAGACCGTCGGGGATCACCGGTGTGACGACAGCGAAGAGGCGCTCGTTGACGAGATGGCTGCCGTCGGCGACGTCGAAGGCGCGGATGTGGTGCGGCAGGTTGATGTCATAGGTGTTCGGCCCCTCGATGGCGCCGGAGTCGTTCACGTAGAGGATGGATTCGTCAGGCGAAAAACAGAGGCCGTTCGGCTTTTTGAACGTGTCGACCACCACGGTGGTCGAGTCGTCGGCCGGGTCGTAGCGGTAGACGAAGTTGCCGACGAGCGGCGGGGGGCGAAACCCCTGCAGCGCACCGTAGGCGGGGTCGGTGAACCAGATCGTGCCGTCGCTCTTCTCGACGATATCGTTCGGCGAGTTGAAGGGAAGTCCAAACCAGTGGTCAACGACCGTCTCGACCTTTTTCGTCTTCAGGTTCATGCGCGAGATGCGCGCGGCGGTCTGATGCGAACCCTGTTCGCAGATGAGGAGCCGTCCCTGGTGATCGAGGGTCATGCCGTTGGCCATGTTCGCCTCGGCGACGAACGTGCTGACATCGCCTGAAGCGACGTCGAGCCGGCCGATGGCCACATTCCTGTCACCGAACGAGGGGATGTTCGTTGTCACCGGCACGGTCGTGAAGAGAACGGCGTCCCAGTCGCGAACGTAGACCGGCCCTTCGTGGGCGTTGACGTTGGGCACGGTCTCGTAACTCGGGTCGGGCCCGAGAACGTCGAGGAATGCATCCGAGTAGATGACGAAGTGATCGTTGTCCTTCAGCCGCCGTGAACGAGCCATGCGATTCTCTCCCTCGTAGAGGTGGGTGTTCGATGGACGAAATCCCTACCCCTACCCTCCGATCAGCGTTAGCCGCGGCATCTTGGGCGTGATGCCATCGCCGGACGAGCGGCCCTGCGCGTGTCGCCAGAGCCAGGGCAGAAGGTGACGGTGCGTCCAGGCGGCTTCGGCGCGAAGGCGGTCTCCCCAACGCGGCGGAGGCACGGGCGGTAGCGGTTCGGACCATGACCCGCTCGCGCCGGCCAGGCCGAGGTGATCGGCGAGCGCGTCGGCGATCCGCGCGTGTCCCAGGGTATTGGCGTGGAGGCGGTCGTCCGACCAGAGACGGGGATCAGACGCCACCGGATAGGCGGCGAAGTCGCAGACGATCGTGCCAGTCCTCGAGGCGGCATCGCGGATGATCTGATTCATTTGCCTCAGCCGGCCGCGCACCATGCGCGCGAGCGGCATCACGTCGCCGAGGTCGGGAAGGGTGAAGGTGATGACGGTCGCGCCGGCGCCGGTGAGCGCGCGCTGCATCGCCTCCACATCGTCGCGGAGTGCGACCGAATCGAAGCGCGGCCGCAGCAGATCGTTCGTTCCGGAGACGAACGCCACCAGGTCCGGCTGCATCGCCACCGCCGCATCGAGCTGCTCGCGGCGAATCTGCCGCGTCGTCCGCCCGCGGATGGCAAGATTGGCGTAGAGCACGCTCCCCTGTTCGGCGGCGAGCTTTCCGGCTAGACGATCGGCCCAGCCGCGATAGCCACCCCGCCCATCGGGATCGTCGAGTCCTTCGACCGTGCTGTCACCGATGGCGACGTAGCGAGTGAATCGGGGCATGGAGGGATGTTAGCCGGAGTCAAGCCTATGCGATGATTCGCCGCACCTCCGTGAAAACGTACCTCCGTCGCTACAACGCACGGGTTGCTGCCGCGCCGCGGTGGCGGCGGATGGAGATCCTGCTGCGCGACACACTGGTCGAGCTGGGGCATGAGGTGCTCGAACAGGAGTGGGAGGCGGAGGGCGGCGAGGCGCGCGGCGACTCGGCATTTGCCATCCTGCCGCATGCGACGCGGCGGGAGCGGCCGGACGCCGATCTTTTCTTCAAAGAGATGCATCTGGCTGGGCTGTTCACGGTCGATGTCGATGGTTGGGGGGTCGAGCACTCGGCGGTCCGCCGCGGCATCGACTTTGAGAGCGTCGACGCCGAGGCGGCAATTGCCCGCGTGGCTGTTCTGCGCAAACGCATCATCGCGGCGAACCTCTCCCGCCTTCCGCAGCCCGAAGGCGGCGAGGCCCCCAGCCCGGGCTACTTCCTTCTGCCCCTGCAGCGCCAGGGCGATTCGGTGATCACGGACCACTCGCCGATCTCCGTCGTGGCAATGCTCGATGCCGTCAGCGACTGGGCGGAACGGCGACGGCGGCGTGTGGCCGTCAAGCTCCATCCGTTCAGTCACGACGATCCCGGCGTCATCGAGGCGGTGGAACGACGCACGCGATCGAGTTCCTGCGTCTCGCTCGTCCGCGGCAACATCCACGCCCTCCTCGCTGCCGCGCATGGCGTGTTCGTGATCAATTCCAGCAGCGGCTTCGAGGCATTGCTGCACGCCAGGCCGGTGGCGACATTCGGCGATTGCGACTATGCCCGCGTCACCTTCGCCGCGACGGCGGCAACGATCGACGATGCCGCGGCGTGGTGTGATGCGTACGGGCCGCGCCAGCGTGCGCGCACGGCGCAATTCGTCGACTGGTATCTGTCGAGACATGGTTACTACGTGGGTGATGACGATCTCGCGGCCACTGGCGAGCGGCTGCGCGGCTATCTGGCCGCGGTGGTGCCATCGTGACGCTCACCCTCGGTCAGCTCGAAGAGTTCGCGCGGGACGGCGTACTCCATCCGCTTCCGGCTCTCGATGGCCATGAGGTGTGCCGCTTCCGACGCGGCGCCGAGGAGTTGGCGAGCTGGTTCGAAGGCGAGAAGCCCGCGATCTCGTCGCAGGCGCATCTCTTCCACGGCTGGGCATACGACCTGGTCATGCACCCGCGTGTACTCGACACGGTGGCGGCGATCCTCGGCGAGGACATCCTCGTTCACTCCACATCGCTCTTCTTCAAGCAGCCGCGGACGCCGGATTTCGTGTCGTGGCATCAGGACGGCTTCTACTGGAACCTCGACGAGCCGCGCCTGGTCTCCGCCTGGATTGCGCTCACGGACAGTGCGCCCGACAACGGCTGCATGCGCGTGGTACCGGCTTCGCACGCGCGACGCCTGGAACACCGGTCGGCGCCGATGCGCGAGCACGACCTGCTCGCCAGCGGGCTGGAGATCGCCGTCGAAGTCGACGCGCGCGATGCGCGCGATGTGGTCCTGGCCTCGGGTGAGATGTCGCTCCATCACGCCCTCATCGTGCACGGCTCGCGCCCTAATGGTTCCTCCCGTCCTCGCATCGGCTTCGCTGTCCGCTACGTCGCCAGTGGTGTGCGCCAGGAGCAAGCGCATCACGAAGTGCTGCTTGCGCGCGGGCGCGATCGTCACGGCCATTACCGAGTCGTCGAAGGACCGCCCGCCGACGACGGGGACGCCTTCGTCCGCCAGGCCGCCTTCAACCGCGAGCGTGTAGATCGGCACCTCTTCGCGCTGAGAGGGCGGTAGGGGGTTAAGCGGTCTCGCGGTTGCGGGGTCGCGCGGTTGCGGGGATTGCGGGGTCTCGCGGTCTCGCGGGTTGCTAGGTTGCTGGGTTGCTAGGTTGCTGGTTGAATTTTGACCGTCGCCTCATCATGGCAACTCAAGGACTCAGCAACCAAGCAACATAGCAACCCCGAGACCGCGCAACCCCGAGACCGCGCGACGCCGAAACCGCGCGACCCCGAGACCTCGAGACCCCGAAACC
>Ga0307471_100001905_pt1 | contig 11778 bp, 7 predicted proteins | sample atmos_gasesAM3C__2_FD_204566 | JGI IMG/M metagenome (GOLD analysis project Ga0307471, IMG submission 204566) | Hardwood forest soil microbial communities from Morgan-Monroe State Forest, Indiana, United States - atmos_gasesAM3C_515 | ecosystem: Environmental > Terrestrial > Soil > Temperate... | reverse complement strand
TCTCCCCCATGTTGCGCAAGCGGCCGTGCGCGAAGGCTGGGCGGACGTGGTTGGCCTCGGTCGAATGGTCCTGAGCTACCCCGAGTTGCTTTGGGACGCCTCGGAGGGGAACCCAATTCAACGAAAACGAATCTGCCGAACCTTCAGCGACTGCACCACAGCTCCTCGAAAGGGGTTGCCTTCCGGATGCTACCCTCTGGACCCTTTCTACAAAGATTCCGACCTGATGGATAAGTTAAGTGCTGCGAAAAAACACTGATCACGAACCTTTCGCCGTCGTATTCTCAATCGGAGATTCGCGACATGACTATCGAAACACTGATGAATCGGCGCAAGCTTCACCGCAAGGTTCATGGAATCGCCGCCGCTTTGTTACCGTACAGATCGGATGGAAAAATAGCTGTTGATGCATTCCAGCGGCATTTAGTGGCAACTCACCGTTCTGGGTTGGTGAACGCGGTCAACATGGATACCGGCTATGTGAACTACCTCACAGAAGCCGAGAAACGCGATGTATTGCGCTGGACGCGAGAGGCTCTTGATGGCGAGACTCCAGGGAAAAGTGCTCCGTTCGTCTCGGGTGCTTACATTGAGAATCAGACAGGAGACATCGTTACCCTCTTCCGTCAGCAGATCGACTTGATCGTTGGATCAGACGGCACCCCGATTCTGTTGCAGACTGCGCGATTGCATGGCAAGTCCGCCAAAGAGAAAGCCGCAACATACAAAGCGGCTTGCCAAGGTTATCCGCACGTCTTAGCTTTTGAATTGGGCACCATGTTCGCGCCTAACGGCGAAATCTTCGATGAAGAAACGGTTTGTCGTCTGATGGATATTCCGGAAATCAAAGGGATGAAGCATTCTTCCCTTGATCGGATGATCGAACTCAATCGCCTCGCGCTACGCGACAAGCACCGGCCGGACTTTCGCATCTACACGGGAAACGACCTAGGCATCGACATGATCGAATATGGCTCGGACTATTTGCTCGGGCTGGCCGGCTTCATACCGGAGAAATTTGCCGAACGCGACCGCCTCTGGGAGTCCGCCGACGCTGACTATTACGCCCTAGCGGATGCCCTGCAATATCTCGGCAACGTCGCGTTTCGCGTGCCGGTTCCCGCCTACAAGCATTCCGCGGCGGTGTTCCTGCATATGTGTGGAAGGATCCCAACCGATGCGGTCCATCCTGACAATCCGAGGCGTCCCGAGTGGGAACCGCAGATTTTGCGCGATTGCGCCCTCCGGCTAGGCGTCGGGTAAATGGCCTCTGTTAAACAGCTACTTCGATCGTGCCCCCGGACTTAGCAGCACGGTAAATAGCTTCGACCAGGGCGATGCTTCGCAGGCCCTCGCGGCCATTGCAGACAGGGGTGCCGTTTTGCTCGATCGCGCGAAGGAAATCCTCAAAGAGAGCCTGGTGACCGCGAATGTCACTAACCACCGCCGACGACGCACTCTGATTGTTGTCGTGCGCGATCCCTTCACGGTTGCCGGTTGATGCGGTGCGCAAGTCAGCGGACAGGATGCGATCCTGTTCTAAAATCACAGTGCCCTCCGTTCCCGAAATCTCCAGCCGTCGCGGATATCCCGGATAAGCCGCAGTTGTCGCCTGCAGCACGCCGAGCGCTCCACTCCTGAACTTCAGAATTGCAAGCGCGGTATCTTCTGCTTCAATCGCATGGAGCACCCTGGCCGTGCGAGACTGCACTCGAAGCACATCGCCCAGTAGCCAGAGCAGGAGGTCCACCGTGTGCATTGCCTGATTGATCAAGGCACCCCCGCCATCAAGAGCCATGGTCCCGCGCCACCGCGAGGCTCCGTAGTACTCCGGCTGTCGGTACCACTTTACCCGCGCATCCGCCAGGAGAGGCTGGCCAAGGCGCCCCGCAAGCACCCACTCCTTGAGTTGACGGACTCCCGGCTTAACGCGGTCCTGAAACATCACGCCTAGTTTCACGCCTGTACGCTCTACCACCTCGATGAGAGCATTCGCGCGCTCGGCGCTGATGTCGATGGGTTTCTCCGTGAGGACGTGAAGACCACGCTTGGCCGCGGCAATGCCGTGAGTGGCATGCAATCCTGACGGACTTCCGATGGCAACCATCTCCATCGGGCGATGCTTCAGGAACGTGTCCAAATCCTGGTACGGCTTTCCACCGTGTTCTTGGCAGAGACCCGCGACCCTGTCCGAATTGGTTCCCCAGATGGCGGCGATTTCGACGCCCGGAATCGCACGCGCTGCGCGTGCGTGGGTATTCGTAATATTCCCGCCGCCGATTAGACCGACGTGAATCATCATACGACTCTTAGCATCAAGAGTGCAGGCCTGCAGCCATCACGGATGCGATCCGGAACGACTTTTCTCTACTCCTGTAACTCGGCTCCCGGGCCAACAGCGACCACGAAATAGACGGCAGCAGAAGCACCAACGTTCCGTATCCCATGCTCTTCGTTGGAACGCACGAAACCGACCGAGCCTGGCTCCAGACGGTGGGCCTTACCATTCACCGTGAGTTCAATAGTTCCTTCCCGGACGAGCCACATCTCCGAATGCGGATGATGATGGGTAGTAGCAGTGGGGGCGCCACCCGGGGGCAGCGTGGTTTCGTGCACCTCAAGGCCCTCCCCCGTAGCGAGCTTGCCCCTCATCATCAGGCGGATCTGGGCATTGTTGTTGGCAACGTGCATGGGCGCCTTATCGAACGCGAAGGCCGCCGAAGGCAACGAGCTATCTTGCGCGGAGGCCTGCAGCTCGATTGCAATTGGGAGCAGGCTTGGAAGCATCAAACAAATCTCACGTCGACTGACGGACATCGAGCATCTCCTGTGGGACATAGGTCACATTGAATGCTTCATTGCGACATTCGAAACACGTGGCGATTCATCGGAACTCGCCCGGCACCACTAAGTGACTCCGCTTCCGGGCGGCATCATAGCAGACTCTCTTGCGAGGGTTGCAACAGGACGTAGGAACGGAGTTAGTCGTGACTCCCTCTGGCCCTATCTTCGCGATGAGAAATTCTTCTCACGCTGGTCACTGAGCGTGATGTTGGTGTAGGCTGTCCCGGAATTAACTCCGGAAGAACAAACACTCTCCATGCTCCTGGTGAAGAATTCGAAGCACACGCTTAAGAAGCTCGGCACTGTGATCCTTTCGTTGTTCTGCGCGCTCGGGTTGCGCGCCCAATCGCCAGACCTGTCGGGCATCGCTCACGTGGCGTTTCGCGTCAACGATCTCACAAATTCACGCGACTTCTATACCAAATTGGGCTTCGAACAGGCATTCGAATTCACCGATGCAGGCAGAACATCGGTTGCGTTTATCAAAGTCAACGACCGCCAGTTTATCGAGTTGTATCCGCGTACTGCGGACTCTGAACCGGGCGGCCTGCTGCACATTTGTTTCGAAGCAAGTGACATTGAATCGGTCCACGCCGATTACCTCAAGCGGGAAATGCAACCTGCGGAAATCAAGAAGGCGCGGGCCGGCAACCTTCTGTTCGTCATGCACGACCCGGAGGGCAAGTTACTTGAGTATACACAGTACCTGCCGGACTCGCTCCATTCCCGGGACCACGGAGAGCACTTGGGGGAACATCGAATTTCAGATCACCTACTAGAAGCGACTTCTGCGGTCAAGGACATCCCGGCGGAACGCGCATTCTATGCCACCAAGCTGGGATTTGAAAGTACCTCTCCCACTGAGGCCGAGTTCTTCATAGGTGGAAACTCGGTTGACAAGGTTCTGCTTCAGCCTCAAACGGCTACAGCACAGCCGCGCATCATCTTCAGAGTTTCGAGCGTTCGAAGGACCGCGCGCGACTTGCGTAGTCGAGGATTTCACGTACTGAAAAGCCGCGACGCAGTTTCGATTGCCGACCCCGATGGCGCCATCCTCTCATTTGTCTCCATCCCCCCAGCAACACACTGACAGATTTCATCACTACGACACTCGATGAGCAACAGCTACTGCTGCGAATTCGCAGCCGCCGGAGCCCGTACTGGAGAACCCGCGCCCTGTTTCAGAACCACAATCTGATTTGCGTTTCCCCCTGGAAAAACCTCCCTCTGGCCCCCCGGCCATTGCACTTCAATTCGACCATATTTTTCGTCATCCTCCAGTCCGATGTGCACGCGCGGATCGTTTTGGGAGAGATAGCTTGCCCCCGTCTGAACTTCGCCCGAAATCCGACGGTTCCCCACATACACATAGACCCGCGCCCCCACTGCGTCGCGGTTTGCTTTGGTGCCGACACAGCGTACCATCAGCCAATTCTTCTTCGTCCCAATATTTTTCAGCAGACTTGCTCGCGCATCGAGATTGTTGATCACGATCTCGAGCGATCCGTCGTTGCCCAAGTCCCCCACCGCCAGTCCTCTTGAGGCCCACGGCTCACTGATCCCGATGCCTGCGCTATTCGACATATCTTTGAACTTTCCCCCACCCGCATTCCAGTACAGCAATCTCGGCTGCCGGTACTTGTAGTTCAGGGGACCGCGTTCAACTTCCGGGTAAACGTGCCCGTCCGCCATCACAATGTCTTTGCGGCCGTCGTTGTCGACGTCGAGAAACTGAATCCCCCATCCCAGGTATTGCGTGTGTGCGCCCAGGCCCGACTCGTACACTCGGTCGGTAAATGTACCGTCACCGTTGTTGTGGTAGAGGTTGGGCACGTCGTCGCTGAAATTCGTTTTCGCGATGTCGACGTACCCATCTTCGTCATAATCCGAAACAGTGACCCCCATGCCTGCCTGCTCCTGCCCGGCGTCGCTCAGGGCTACGCCGGAGGCGACTCCGACCTCCTCGAAGGTGCCGTTCTTCCGGTTGTGATAAAGCAGACTTGGTCGCGAGTCGCATGCGACGTACAAATCCGGATAGCCGTCGTTGTCGAAATCCGAGGCCAGCACGGTGAAACCGTAGCACCCTGTCGCCTTCCCAATTCCGCTCCCCGCGGACACATCGGTGAAATGCCCATTGCCGTCGTTGTGAAATAGTAGATTGTGTCCGGACGGAAGGCCGCGCGGACCGCACATCACGGCCATCCCCTTCCACTGGCAATACCCGCCCGAACCTGGCTCTGGAACTTTGTTGCGGTCGAAGTCAACATAGCCACTCACCACCAGGTCAAGCTTGCCGTCAAGATCGTAGTCGAAGAACGAACACCCTGTGTCCCAGCGCACTACATCCGACTTCAGCCCCGCTGCCTCGGTTACATCTTTGAACGTTCCGTTTCCTTGGTTGTGATACAGGACGCTGTGCCCATAGTAAGTGACAAACAAATCCTCGAAACCATCGTTGTCGTAATCGCCCACGCACACACCCTGTCCCCATCCGACCTTCCCCAAGCCAGCCTTCTGGGTAACGTCGATGAAATGCAGGTTCCCGAGATTGCGATAGAGGTGACTGGTCGATTTCTCGCCGCGACCCTTACCATCCATCGTGGTCGCATTCACCAGGAGGATATCCATGAGGCCATCGTTGTCGAGATCGAATATCGCAACTCCGTTGCCCGTTGTTTCGAGGATGTAGTGCTTGTTGTCGGCAACTCCAGAGACGTTCTCTGCGGTCACTCCGGCGTCAGAAGCGATGTCCCGGAAGTCAATTACGACCGGAGGCGCAGCAGCCTGGGCGGCTTGTTCCGAGCGCGCGATTTCCGGGAACTGATGTATCTGCAGAAAAATAATCAGGAGGCCCGCTTGCAGAATTCGCGGCATGTTCGGAACAGTATCTCTCATTCTTCCGGCTTGATTGTCGCATCCAAGCGGTCTCTCACCAAGTCGAGAAGTTCGCACGGCGGTTGCGAGCGAAACACGGGCGCACAACGAGCACTTTCATCAGTGCCTTTGCTGACGCAGAGCGATGCAAAGATAGCCATGATGAGTGCCGTTCCGTCGAAAGCCTTGCACGCGCGCTTAGGGACGCAAAGACTGCAACAAAAACGTTACTTTGAAAGTGAGGCATGACACCGCTGCGTGCGTCGTGAACGGCGATTTCAACATCCTTCAGTTTTGCCAAAAAAACGATTCGGAAAAACTCGGTTGACACCAATTTTTGAGTGATGTTACCTACGTGCAGTTCGGGGATGGCAGTCAATAGTCCTTTTCGTTTAGTTCAGTCAAAAATTCACAGCCGAGAGGTGGGGCTCATGATTCCGCGTCGAATCATGTTGTTTGGGTGGCTTGCGCTGGTACTGGTCGTATTGAGTTCCTCTAGCGCCTGGGCACAATTTACCAGCGGCATTGAAGGCACGGTCAGTGACACGACCGGGGCGGTTGTGCCAGGCGCAACGGTGACGATCAAAAACGAGGAAACCGGCGCCACGCAAACCGCTCAGACGCAAGAGTCCGGGTATTTCCGCTTCACCACTCTGCCCTCCGCCTCTTTCAGCATCAGCGTCTCCGCCCGCGGCTTCAAGACCACACTTCAAGAGCACGTACTCGTGCGCGTGGCGGAAACTAAGACAGTCAATTTTGGCATGGTAGTGGGTGGTGCCGAGACCACGGTGACAGTTACCGCCGAGGCTGCAACGGTCGAGACTTCGCAAGCCCGCGTATCAGGCGACGTGTCGGAAAAGGAAGTCCACGATCTCCCCTTATCCGGTCGGAATTTTTATACCCTCGTAGTTCTCACTCCAGGGGTAACGGGTCTGGCCAGCGGGGGCGGTCAGGCCTACGCACAGGCCAGCGGCGATATCTTCAACCCGGAATACGGCGTCAACCTTAACGCCAACGGCTCGCGCGCCGAGTCCAATAGCTTTCTCATCGACTCAGCCTCCATCGATTCCAGCCAGCGCAACGGTGTCACCAACGTTAATCCCAATGCCGAAGACGTTCAAGAAGTGCGCGTGGCTGCCAACCAATTCTCCTCAGAATTCGGGCGCAATGGCGCCGCGCTGGTAAACATCATCACGAAGCAGGGTTCAAACAAATGGCACGGCACCCTCGGTTTTTATCATACCGATAACAAGTTACAAGCCGCGAACAAGTTTCAGTCGGCGGGTGTGCCAGTATTCCGGCGCAATGAAGGCGCGTGGAGCTTCGGCGGTCCAATTTGGAAGGACCACACGTTCTTCTTTGCGTCCATGGATTTCCTCAAGTCTGGAGTGGCGACCGGTCGGTCTTCTACGATTCTGACGCCAGACTTCATAAATTTCATGCAGGCGAACTTCCCGAACAACATATCGACGTACGTAGCGAAGACGTTTCCGGCGTCCATCACCCCGACCGGCAACTTCACCACCGCTGGCACTATGGCGGGAACGGACTGCTCTACGTTGTCTTCGCCCTCGAACCCGATTTCGACTGAGGTCGGAAACATTCCGTGCAACTTGCCGGTTACAGGCGTTGGGAACTTCGCGACCGGCCTCCCCCGCAACGGGTTCCAGTACACTGTGCGTGTCGACCACTCGTTTAACGACGGCAAGGACCGCATCTTCGGCTCTTTTAATCGGACAACGCTTCACCAAGTACTGTTTGGGTCTCCCTTCGTGTATCCCGCGTTCAACACAATTGAGCCGACCTACAGTATGCATTTCGCGACGGGCTGGGTTCACGCCGCAGGAAATTTTGTGAACGAGTTCGGCTTCGCCACGACTCGGCCGTTCGGAGAAGCGCTGGTTAACCACCCTGAAGTCCCAGGGATCACGGTGCTCGGGATCGAGGGTTATCAGACAGGGTGGGGTCCGAACGCATTCGTCCAAAATAATTTTGAGTGGCGCGACGTAGCCTCATTCACTCGCGGTTCGCACAGCTTGAAGGTCGGCGGTAACGTGACGAGAGGACGTGCGGACCACGAATCCTCCAGGGTTTATAACCGGCCTCAATTCGTTTTCAACAGTGTCTTCGACTTCGCCACAGACACGCCCAGTGTCGAACAACAGTTCGGCTTTGACCCGAACACCGGCGCGCGCCTCAACAAGTTGTACAGCCTAGTGCGGGACGGATCTCTGTCCGCGTTCGTCCAGGATGATTGGAAGGTCAGACCGAACCTCACCGTGAATCTTGGCCTGCGCTACGAGGACTTCTTTAATCCTTCTGACGGCCTGGGAAGTAAGGGTGTCTGCAACATGGCATTTCCAAGTTCCAGTGGCAGCCTGGAGAGCATGATTCCCACTGGGGTGATGACCTGCGGGAAGCACCTTCTGAATCACACTCTGAACACGCTTAGCCCTCGTATTGGGTTTGCCTGGGATCCAACCAAAGTGGGCAAAATGTCAGTGCGTGGCGGTTTCGGAATTTTCTACGACAAGCCATCCGAACAGCTCTACAACAACTACTTTACGAATAGCCCGAAGTTTGCTCTTGGATCTGCTTGCTCGCAGTGCCCCGGAAATCCTCCGCTGTTCGCCTTAGGAACAACTTCGGTTCCGCCGTACGACTATCCGCTCCCTCCTGGCATCCAACCCGGGTTGTTGCCCAGTGGGGGGTTAGCTCACGGCCAGGCAAGTGTCAGTGTGACCAACCCGAACCTCCAAGCTTCTTACATGGAGAACTGGTTCTTCGGAGTTCAGCGGGCCATCACCGGATCTACGGTGGCCGAGGTCGACTACATCGGCTCGGCGGGCCGGCATTTGTACACAACCTATAACGTGAATCGGTTCGCGGGAGACTTGATCCAGAACGGCGGGAACTTCACAGGGCTGGCTCCTGGCTTTGGTGCGATCAACTACGCTCAGTCCACTGAAAACAGCGACTACAACGGGTTCACCGCATCCTTGAGGCAGCGCGCTAGCCATGGTGTTACGTTCAGTGCCGCCTACACGTTCTCGAAAGCGCTCGATCAATCGAGCAAGCTCGACGGCTCGGAACACGTCGACGCGTTCAATGACAAACTGGCCCGTGGGCAAGCCGATTTCGACGTGCGGAATCGACTTGCATTCACTACGCTCTGGACCATACCCAGTCCGCACGGCAATGGATTTCTGAACAAGGCCCTAGGCGGCTGGGAACTGACGAACGTCACCATTCTGCAAGGGGGGCAGCCGTTTTCCGTGATCTGTACTGCCCAGTTTGAGCCTCCAAAGGACCCCGTCACTCATCAGGTGATCCTCCCCATTACACAAAACAATGGCTGCGACTACAACGCTGACGGCACAAATTATGACAGGCCCAATATGTCATCGTTCGGCAACACAAAAACCGGACTTTCGCGGTCTCAATTTCTCACCGGGATATTTCCCTGCGGCGGAACAGTGTTTTGCAGTAACCTCTTCCCTGCTCCTGCGCTTGGCCAAGAAGGAAACTTGGGAAGAAACACTTTCCGGGGACCGGGTTTCGCTAACACCGACTTCTCGGTCATCAAGAACATGAAGATTCCCTGGTTTTTCGGCGGCGAGGCCGCCAATCTGCAATTCCGCACAGAGTTCTTCAACGTGTTCAACCGCGTGAATCTGACCGGGGTTGGCAATGACATCGGTAACCTGTCGACCTTCGGAAAGGCCACCTCAACCTACCCCGCCAGGGACATTCAGTTCGCCCTGCGGATTGCGTTCTAGATGAAGTAAAACGACGCCCTGGAGTAAGGTCCGCCTTGCTCCGGGGCGTCTGTAACAGTGACAATGGATCATGCGCCGTGCCCAGTGGCGGTTTGTACTCACACTCAATTTAGCCTTCCCCCTTTGCTTTTCTCTTCAGGCGGCTGAGTGTGCGCGAACGCCATATGAATGTGCCATGTCGGAAGTGGAGCATCAGAAATTTCAGGATGCCATACGTTTCTTGAAGGTAGCTTTGCAGGAGTCTCCGCACGACCTGAAATCGCTCAACCTGCTCGGCATTGCGCTCACCGGCGCGGGGAACCGTGATCAAGCCAACCAGACATTCAAAGAAGCGCTCGAGCTTGATGCGCACTTTTACTCTGCCCGCAAGAACCTGGCCATTAACGAGTTCGATCGAAAACACTTTGCCGAGGCCGCGGTGCAGTTCCATCGAGTTTTGCTCGATGCTCCCGAGGACGAAATCGTACACATCTACCTTGGAGAGATCAGCTTTCAAAACAATGACTTCGACGGCGCGCTCGAGAGTTACGAGAAAGGCCAGCGTCGAATCGCCCAGAAAGGCGCCTGGATCGTGCACTACGCACAGTGCCTGCTGGTCCGGCACGAGGTGGCGCGAGCAACGACGATCCTGAAACTGCTCCCAACTGGTGATGCTGACGATCGCTTCCAGGCTGGTTTGATTCTCGGCCGAGCGGAGGCGTATTCACCTGCAGCCGAATTTTTCGGAACGGCACGCCCGCGCTACAGCGATCCCTACGTCGCCGGATACAACCAGCTTCTCATGCTGATCAAGGCCGGCAGTTATCCAGAAGGGATCGGCCTTTTCAAACAACTCGTCGGGCAAGGCTATCGGCACGCCGAACTCTATAACGTTGTTTCCGAGGCTTATCTGAAAACTGGACACCTTCAGGAGGCGTACGACGTGTTGCGGACGGCGACCCAGATCGAACCGGAAGCCGAAGACAACTATGTCGACCTTGCCTCGGTTTGCCTCGAGTATGAAAACTATCCGTTGGGAAAAGAAATCTTAGACGTTGGCATCCACTACATCCCGCGCTCATATCGTTTGTACATCCAGCGCGGTGTCACCTTCGTGATGAGAGGCTCTCTCGATCTGGCCGAAAGAGATTTCCAGACCGCCAGCGAACTCGCCCCTGACAAATCGCTCCCCTACTTCGCACTTGGCTGGGTGTGGGTCCAGGGCGGCCAGACAGAAAAGGCGGTGGGGGTTCTTCGCGAAAAGAGCAAGCTTCCCGGAATCGACTTTCTGGTTCCATACATCTTCGCTGTCGCATTAGTCCATTCCGGCGCGGAGCCTGGGACTCCGACAGCAGATGAGGCAGTAGCCGCCTTCGAGTCGTCGATCCGTTTGAATTCCAATTTCTCCCACGCGCACGCTGAACTCGGCAAGTTGCTATTCAAGCAAGGCCAACTAGACCGCTCGATTGCCGAGCTCAAGACTGCCACTACCCTCGATCCCAGCGACTCTGGTCCTGTGTATGTACTGGCCCAGGCGTATCGGAAGAAGGGTCAGAAAGCGGAGGCGGATGAGATGCTGGCCAAAATCGCCCAGCTTCACGCGGACGACCACAATCTGGACGTCAGGAAGGAATTGAAACGCCTGGTCCGTCAAGACACCGCGCCATCCTCACAAGTTGAACCCAACCCATGACCATTGCTGTCGGGCACGATTGGCACTTTGATCGAGCGCGGCGTTCTTCCACCTTGTTCTGCCGACCCTTGCAGACCGCCAGCCTGATCGTTTTCCTGGCGGCGCATGGTTGGGGACAGAATTCGAAGAACAATAATAATCAGGAGACGCACACCGGCTCCGAGTACCGCAACGCCGCCCCCGGAGTTCGCTACGTTGGTTCGGACAAATGCAGGAGTTGCCACGCCACGATTTACACGCAATACGCTCACACAGTCGACTTCGTTGCCTGGCAAACTTGTGGAACTGGGCTGGCTGACCAAACCGGTAGAAATCTTCAACGAGCGGCAGAACCGACACTATCAGGTCTTCACTCGCGACAACCGTGTGTACCAGAGCGAATACGGCCTGGACGAGCAAGGAAAGGAAATCTTCCGCCACACGGAAGAACTTGCTTACGTGGTCGGCACTGGTGCAAACGGTGTGACCCCCGTGGTCCGCAGAGGCAACTACCTGTTTCAGGCTCCAGTTTCGTATTACACCAAAAAGAAGGCTTGGGATCTCTCCCCCAACTACGAAGTACGGGATCTCGGATTTGGCCTTCCGGTAACGGCTGACTGCATTGGATGT
>Ga0307471_100001904_pt1 | contig 11778 bp, 5 predicted proteins | sample atmos_gasesAM3C__2_FD_204566 | JGI IMG/M metagenome (GOLD analysis project Ga0307471, IMG submission 204566) | Hardwood forest soil microbial communities from Morgan-Monroe State Forest, Indiana, United States - atmos_gasesAM3C_515 | ecosystem: Environmental > Terrestrial > Soil > Temperate... | reverse complement strand
AAAAACGATTGGCTGATGTCCTTCCACAGCGAAAGGAAGGAGTCACTGGTCTCGATCGCGAAATCATCCTTGGTTCCATACTCCAGATGGTGGCGTCCGCGCATAATCTGGCGAACTTCATCGACACTCTCTTGAATCTTGGCGGCTGAGCCCGCGCGCGAAGTGATGCGCAACGAGTCCTGCTGCGAGCCGTATTCCTTCCAGTAGTTGCTCAGGGGGAGGATGATCCAGTTGTCCAGGGAGGTGCCGAGCGACGAGCCTTCTTTCTTGCCCACACCGATGACCTGGCAGCCAACGTTGTTCCAGCGAATTTCCTTGCCGACGGGATCTATGCCCGGCATCAGATTGTCCACCAAATCCATCCCGATGACGCACACGGGCGCAGCGGCGTGCAGGTCTGCGTCTGTGATGTGTCGTCCTTCCACAAGGTCCACGTCGTAGAGTTCCGGCATCTGCGGAGTCCAGGCGCGCAGGTTAGTGTCCTTCAGCGAATTCAATCCGCTGCGCACCTCCACCCGGCCGCCGAGCGAAGCGCCTATTTCCTTGCAGGATTTGCAGAGCGTGCGGACCGCTTCGTAATCGTCATAGGTCAACCGCTTGCGTTTCTGAAACTCCAGGAAATCGTCCACGTTGGTGATAATGGAGGGCTGTTTGGCCAGGCCAAAAACGTCCGCGCCCAGCCGGAAGACCCTCGTGGCCACATATTGATTCGCACCGTTAATCAGGCTTACGACCAGGATCACGGCGGCCACGCCAATGACTACCCCGATGAGCGTCAGCACGCTGCGCAACTTGTGCGCCCATAGGCTCGATGTCGCGATAGAGACAGCTTCGCCCAGGTGCAATGAGGAGGTCCGCGCCACAATTGCTCTTCATTCTATACTACGTGTCTTTGCGCTTTGTAATTACGCGACACTTTCGCGGAACTCATCTTCGCAGGGCCCGATGAAACGGGCAGAAATCGGCGCTCAGCTCGCGAACTTGCTGCGGCCCTTAACTCTCTAATTATGAAGTGCTTAAAGGCGAAGCTGCTGGGTGGACCTCAGTGACTGCGTTGCCGAGCCTTCAGAGGTCCCGAGGACGCAGCTCTCGCAACACCCATATTCATTCCCCGACCACCAACAGCGCTAGTTGCGTTTCCTTCTTTAGCCGGATCTCGCCCTTGGACCACGCTAGAATCGACACTCGTTTCCCGCCCGTGGTCTTAAGAATTCTCAATTGCAACCCGGGTAGTCCAGACACCCCTATGCTGGAAGTGGTGAGTGGCTCGATTCCTCCATGTTCGGCCTGATCGTGGCCGCTGGCGATCACGTGATCGAACTCTCCGGGCATCCCTCTTCCTCCCGCGACCGTCGAGTTCTCGGGCAGTTCGGTTTGAGGCGCCAGGGCTCGAATGAGAAGGTGGATTGTCTGTGGCGAGCCGTTCTTGCTCCTGACGCCGTCAAAAACGACACCAACCATGTTATCGGGCTGTTTCGGGGAAGCCAACTCAACCGACGTAACGTGGCCTAGCAAAGTGGAGCCCTTTTTCAGCACGACCTCTTTGCCCACCTTGACATCGTGAGTCGTCTGCGCTTCCACCGGCTCACCAGGGGTGCACTGCTGCAGATCAAGAATCGTCGCCAACTTCGCAAGTACGACCGTGTCCCCGGGAATGCTGAGGACGGGTCCAGTCGTCTGAGGATTTGGAGTGGTCTGGCCTGCGGCAAAAATCGCCAACGCAAAAACGAACAATCCAAGTGTCGCGCTTCGTTTCATTCGGGCACCTCCCGAGGTAATCCGCCGGATCTCACGAAATGAGCGGTAATCCAGGCATCAATAACCTAGAGAGTACCAGAAGGTCGAGGTCCTGGTCACTTGATGGACTCCCAGATCACTGGCCTGCAACTTTCAGAACGAGCTGTGTCCCCTTTTTGAATTTCACATCAGGCTTGGAGAGGGCAATGATTGTCAAAACCTGCCCATTTGCTTCCTTGCGATTTTCTAAACGCACCCCAGGAAAACCGCTGACACCAATGCTCAGTGGTGTTAAGCGGCCTCCGTTTGCAACACTCGCGCTGACCTTACCCGGTACCGTTGCCGACGTAGTTGCACCCTGCATTCCCCGCCCCTCCGAAACAGTGCTATTCTCAGGGCCTTCAGGCTCCGGTGCCATGGCGCGAATAAGCAAATTGATTGACTGATCTTGGCCATTTTTAATCTTTACTCCATCAATCACAATGCCCAGCATGGTCTCCGGTTGCGAGGCTGAGGAAAACTTCACAACGGAAATGTGCCCCAGTAGAAGGGAGCCCTTCTTCAGCAATACCACTTTCCCTTCCCTGACATCTTCCGTTGTTTGTGCCTCGACAGAATCGCCAGGTTTGCACCCCTGTGGTTCAAGATTTGTGGCCAACTTAGCAAGAATTGCCGTCTCTGCGGGAAGTGTGAGTGTGTTGGCGGCCGCTGCCCCTGTTGATTGGTGGTTCGAAGCCGCTGGAGCCCCCGTCGCAAGTGAGAATAATAGCGACGCCCTCATCAACTTCGCAATTTGGATCATCCTGCTCCTCCCGCAACAATTAGGCGGATCTCCGCAGGCGTTTGCAGGGATCCCAGTGGTGCAGAAACTGATAGTAGCAAAAAAGAAGGACCGTCGAGGATTGAAACTCGGCGGTGGAAGGAGAGTTCCGTCGTGGGCAAAAGCAAAAGGGCGTCCCGGTGATGAAGGGACGCCCTTTTTGGTTAAGGGTTTATGCAGGTTAGAACGTGAATCGGCCTGTCACCTGAATTTCACGGCCGGATACCGCCGAGCCAGTGAACGCACCGTACGGGCTCGTTGGCGGTATGTCCGTATTCACGATTTGACCCAACTGGCCGCTCGTAATGTCTCCGATCGGGTTTCCGAAGTTGGCATGGTTGAAGACGTTATAGAAGTTGGCGCCGAGCGCAAAGGTCGTGCGCTCGGTTAGATGGAAGTTCTTCAGCACGGAGAAGTCCGAGTTGAAGTAGCCCGGCCCGCGGAACTTGTTCCGGCTCAGCGTGCTGAAGCTCGATTCCCCTCGCGAGGGTAGGAATTGACTGGAACTGAGGCATGGGGTGGAATTGGCGCTATACGTATTCGCCGACGCCGAGCCGCAATCTAGTGTCAGCGGGCTGCCCGAAGGTGAGGCAATGAATGCCCCGGCAGCGTTGACGCTGTTCAGGATGGAGTTCGCCTGGCCCGGGACCAGACCATCTGTCACTGAGAACGGCAAGCCCGTCCGCCAGAAGATGGCACCGGAAACCTGCCAGCCGCCCGCGACCGTTTCTACCATCTTGTTCGAGAACTTGAAGGGCAGTTGCCAGACGTAGTTGGCGGAAATATTGTGCCGGGTGTCATAGTCCGAGTTGGAGTAATTGCACGACAAGCACACTGGGTTCGCTAGATTGATGATACTGTCGTTGAAGCTATAGGGCTCGCCCGTGCCACCGTTCGAAACCATGTCTTGCGTGTGAGAGAAGGTATAGTTGATGGTTCCAGAGAAGCCCTTGGTGAGCCGCTGTGTGAGCGACACAGATAGGCCGTTGTAGTTGGAAATGCCGCTGTTCGTCAAGTTAAACACGTTGTTAACTCTTCGATCGGGTCTGGTCAACGGTAACCCCACAAAGGGCGTACACGTATTCAACATCGACTGCGGGGCGCCAGTGCAAGCTGTATTCACCGTATTCGGAAGCGGTGCGGAAGAGTTTGCGTACGGGTTGTTGGTGAACTCTTGGTAGCCGTGGTTTCCAACATAGTTGAACGATACTACGGTCCTGGCCCCAAGCGATTGCTGGAGTTGCAGGTTCCATTCGATGTACATGGGGTTGTAGACCTTATTCGCAACGGAGTTATAGTCCGGCGGAGTGCAGGGCAGACCCGCAGCAGCGGCTGCGGCCAGGTAAGCGGCGCGGTTTCCGCCAGCAGCAACGGTGCTCGTAAAGATGTTATCGCAAGTCTTTTCCGAGACATAGGCGTTGGCCGGTTCAGCCGGAGAGAACGCCGGCGCCGTGCTGATCGTGAATTGCCGCAAGGCCATGGCATTGTGCATGTAGGCGTCAATCAGCGTTCCGGGGTACAAGTCGCTGAAGAGACCCACCCCGCCGCGAATCACGGTGGTGCCGGGTTTAGTGAATTTCAGGTTGGGTGTCCAGGCAAAACCCACGCGGGGTTCCCAAGCTACGGACTGCAGGTCTGGAAAGGCATGGCTCAGATTGTTCACGAAGAGCTGATTGAATGGGACGCTGTTATCGTGATTGACATCCGGGAACGTGGTGTACAAACGGGAGTAGCAATCCTGATAACAGACGGCATTGGAGTTGCGATCCGCACGAATGCCCAGGGTCAGTTTCAGATTGGCATTCACGCGCCACTCATCCATAAAATACAGGCCAAGGCTGTAGATCCCGGCGGAGGTGGAGGTCAAAACTGGCCACCGCTGGCTGATCTGGTCCAGGAGGCCCTCGACGAAATCCGTAGTGCTGAAGATGCGCATGCGCGGAACCGTGCGCACCGAGTTGGAATGGTCGGAAATTTTGTTATAGCGGAAATTTCCGCCAAATTTGAGGGTGTGGTTGCCCTTCGTCCAGCTGAAGTCGTCAACGATTTGAATCTGGCTGACGTTGCGGCCCTGTGGGAAAACGTTGTTCTCTCCGCCTAACAAAATGAGAGTGGACGCACTCCCCCAGCCACTGGTATCGAAATTATACAATGCGCCGGGAAAGGTGGCCTGTGCAGCTGTTGATTCCGTCCCAAAGATGGCGCTGTACCAGAGTCCGGAGAGAATCAACTGGTTCGTCTTTGTCGGGCCGAAAATGTGAGTCCAGTTGATCTGGCCATCGTACTCGGGTTGGACGCTGGTAGCGTTGAAAATGGGGCTGACAGGATCCGTATATGTCGCCTGAGTGCCGCGGTCCATGCGATAGCGAATACTGACGCGGTCGGCTTCCCTGAAAAGCACATCCGCCTTAGCTGCCAGAGTCCACTCCGGGCTCACCGCGCCCACCGTGGATCGGTACCATTGAGCGCAAGGCGTGCCGCCCCCCAGGTTAGTGCCGTAAACCGGGTTCGTGGTTCCGTTCATCCCGCCGAATTGCGCGAAACCCGTCACCACGCCACCAGAGCCGTCAGTGGTGTTCAAATCACCGCAGCCGAGGTTGTTGGTGCCGTCGATGGTGTCGTTCACCGGCTGGGCTCGATTGAGGCCAGGAGCACCGTTCATAAGGGTAAACATGTTCTGGTAGAACGGGATAGAGGCGGCACTCACAGCACTGTTACCCGCTTGCATATTATTGATAACCGCTTGCTGGAATGCAGGTGTTGGCAGGGTTTCCTGGTTGCTCGTCCCTAGGACATAGCGGAGCCCCTCTTGGTCAATGAAGAAGAACACCTTGTCCTTCTTGATTGGACCGCCCACTGACCACGCCCACTGATTGTTCACTTCGTGGGGTAGGGGCGTGTTGGTCGCGTTATTAAAGAAGTCATTGGCGTTCATCCCGCCGCTGTTATACCAATACACCGCGTTGCCGTGGAATTGATTCGAGCCGGACTTGGTCGCGTAATCGACCTGCGCGCCAGCCTGACGGCCATACTGCACAGTGTAACCGTTGCTAATTACTGCGGCTTCCTGTACTTCGTTTGTGCCTAACATCAGGTTGGTCGCGCCAGAGTTGTTCAGATTTAGATAAGGGTCATTGGCATCGTTGCCGTTAATCGTAAAAAGGTTTGCCGTCGCCGGAAGACCGAAAGCGGTGAAGTTGCCGTAGCCGCCGCCACTCGAAGTGTTCATCAAAACACCGGGTGCAGTCTGGGCGATCATGGTCATGTCTTGTCCGCCGTTCGGCATATTCTCAACCTGCCGGGCTTCGAACGTCGTGGACAGGTTCGCGTTTTCCACCTGCAGGAGTGGAGGGGCTGCTTCCACTTGGATGGTTTCGCTCACGTTGCCCACTTCCAATTTGAAATTGCTAGCGATATTCTGGCCGACGACAGCTGTGACTGGCTTCTCGATCTTGCGAAAATTCTGCTTCTCGACGGTCAACGTGTATTCCCCAGGCCCAATAATAGGGAATGTATAGGCCCCGGAATTATCTGTGACCGCCGTAAGCACTGCCCCAGTGCCCTTGCTGGTAAGGGTGAGCGTCGCCCCAGGTACTGCGGCTCCGGTCTGGTCCACCACACTGCCCGAGATGGCGCCGGAGACTGCCGACTGCGCTGCTGTGTTCGTCGCGAAAGACCCGACGAGCACCGCCGCGAAAACGAAAAACAACATCGTCTTAAACAGCTTCATTCAAACCTCCTTAAACGGTTTGGTGCCACCTTGCGGTGACGTCCACTATAAACTTGAAAGGCAAGCTACCTAGGGATGGCAAACTAGCGGAATCCCCAAAACTCTCTGTATTTTTGCTGTAAACCCCCACCACAGGAGCCAGTAGCTGTAAGGATTGTTGGCAATTGACTAGCCAAACCAACGCAGACTTAATAGGTGTATTTTCTTCGAGTTACACGAACACTGGAAGGCTCTCAATGGCTGGGCATATAAAATTACATAAAGCCAGATAACTGCTACGCAATTTCATATATGCAACCCAGCTTCCGCTCTGCTTCCCGCTCCTGCGACCCGGTCACTGATCGGCCGATCTTCGCCGGAGATCACCGCGACACTCAGCCAACGCAAAAAAAGAGGGGCGCCCCGAAAGCCGCCCCTCTTCTTGCTCGCGTCTACGCGGTGCAGATTAGAAGGTGATTTTCCCAAACACCTGGACAATGCGCATCCCCTCCGCCGCCGAAGCAAACGCTCCGTACGGTGTGGTTGGCGAAACGACCAGCGCGGTGATCTTGCCGAAGTTGCTCGACACGTCGCTCGACACCGGGTTCTGGAAGTTCGGATGGTTGAGAACGTTAAACGCGTTGGCACCCACTGCAAAATTGAGCCGCTCGGTGAGCTTGAACGTTTTCTTTAGGTTCAGGTCCGTATTGAAATAGCCCGGCCCGCGAAACGCGTTGCGCGCGTTGGCATTGAAAGTTGTGGGGGTCACGAGACCCGTGAAGCAAGCCGTGCTCACACAACTGCTGCCGAAGTTTCTCGGAACGCCCGGTTGTGGCGTGTAGAGAATGTCCGCGAGAAGCGTTCCGTTCGCGGTCATGTTGTTCCCCGCGAGAGCGAACTCCTGCTGTGCGTTGGAAATGCTGAACGGGAAACCCGTCCTCCAGAAGAACGTTCCGGCTACCTGCCAACCGCCGATGAGCGAATTCAACCACTTATTCGACGATTTGACCGGCAGGTCCCACACGTACGCGGCACTGAATTGATGCCGCAAATCGTAGTCGGAAGAAGAGTAGCTCTTGTTCGGATTTGTCGGATCGATCTGAAGCAGAATGCTGTTGTTTAGGCTATAGGGCAGAATGCCGCCGTTAGACACGTTGTCGGTTGCATGGCTATAGCTGTAGCTGAAACGTCCTGAGAAGCCGCGCCACAGGCCCTGTTGAATCGATGCCGTCAGGCCGTTGTAGTTCGAGTAGCCCTTGTTGGTCAATTGCTGCACGGCCGTCACGCGCGCGTCCGGAGCGGCGGCGGGAAGCGTCGAGAATCCAAAAGCGTTCAGGTACGGATTAACAAGAAGAATATCATACCCGTGGTTTCCCACATAATTGAAGGACACCATCCCGCCCTTCCCAAAAGCCTGCTGCACCTCGAAATTCCACTCGATGAATTTGGGATTGTAGGTCTTCGATGTTACGTCATAAAGCGGGGGCAGGGCCGCCGCGCAAGCAGGTGCCGCCGCTTGATACTGAGCCAGTGTCTGCCCGGAGTTAAACGCCGTCTGGAAAGCCGTGTTGCAGGCCCCTACATTGCTGACCCCGCTCCCCGCTTCTGTCGGGTCTATGGTCCCTCCGGCGACCGCGAAGCTCGTTACCTCCGGGAAGTTCGTTGTGAAGTTGTCGAGAATCGTCCCTGGGTAGAGATCCGTGAACAGTCCCACGCCTCCGCGGAGTACGGTGTTTCCCGCTTGCGTGAATTTGGTCTTCGGCGTCCAAGCAAAGCCGACGCGCGGTTCGACAACGACCGCTTCCACACTTCGCAAAATGCTGCTCTGCCCGGGTTGCACCATTTGGTTAAACGGGACCGTTGCATCATGAGACAGGTCCTGGAACGGCGAAGCGGGAAGCGATACGCATTTCGTCTTACAGTAGCCGCCCGAATTGCGATCGACACGAAGCGCCGCGGTAAGTTTCAAATTGGAGGTTACGCGCAACTCATCCTGGAAATAGACGCCAAAGCTATAAATAGCGATCGGCTGCGGTGAGGTGAGCGCAAAGTTCTGGTTCGTATTCGTCGTGACGGTATCAGTAGCGAAACCGAGCAGCGTCGTGTTGATGGCCGGCGGATTCGTCAATTCGGAAGCGCGGAAGTCGCTGACATCGTCACGCCGGAAGTTGACTCCCATCTTGAAATTGTTGCGCCCCTTCGCGATCGACAGGTCGTCCACGATTTGCCATTGTTCCACGTTCCGGCCTTGCGGGAAAAAGAACGCGAAGGGGAAAAAGCCCCCCACAGCGCCGAGGCAGGAGAGACCAGAGTCCGAGGAGCACAGAATCTCTGGAAAGGCGGCGTTCGCCGCCGCCAAGTTCGTGGACTGGAATTTCGCCGAGTAGTACAGATCAGAGAAAATGAAATTGTTGGCGATGCTCGGCGTGAAGATATGCGTGTAGTTCAATTGGCCTTCGTTTTGCGGCTGATGGCTCACGGCATTGAACACGGAATTGATGGGGTCCGCATAGGTCGGCTGTGTGCCACGGTCGAATTTCACCCGTCCGAACACTTTATTGTTGTCGTTGATATTCCAATCCACGCGCCCGATGATCAGCCATTCCTTGTTGCCGCTCGCTCCGGACAGGGTTACGTTGGACAGGCACTGTGTCGTGCCGTTTGGAAGGCCATACGTTCCATTCGGTCCAGCAAAGATTCCACCTGCGTTGTTGTTACCGGGATCCCCGCCGCAAGAGCCGTCCTGGGGTACTGCATTTGAAGCTCCCTTCGCTCCGTTGTAAAGCGAGAAGGCCTGCTGATAAAACGCCGATGCCGACGCCGGTACCTGGGAGAGGACGTATTGTTGGAAGGCCGGAGTCGGCAAGAAGGAGCTGGTAGATGTCGCAAAAATGTAGCGCAGGCCCTCGGTGTCGGCAAAGAAGAACAGCTTGTCTTTCTTGATCGGTCCGCCGAAATTAGCAGACCATTGATTGTTGTTCTGAAACGGCTTGGGCCCGGCGGGACCGCTGTCTTTCAGGAAGAAGTCGTAGGCGTTCAGCGCGCTTCCTGTCCAATAGTAGTTCGCTCCGCCATGATAAGCATTCGTTCCCGATTTCGTGGTGTAGTCGATCTGCGCCCCGGCCTGCCGACCGTATTGTCCTGTGTAGCCGTTGCTCACGACGGCCACTTCCTGCACGTCATTCGTGCCGAGTAGCAGGTTGCTTGCGCCGGAGTTATTCAGATTCAGGAAGGCGTCGTTGTAGTCATTCCCATTGATCGTAAAAAGATTCGACGTTCCCGGCAGTCCGAACGCGCTGAAGTTACCGTAGCCGTTTCCACTCGATGTGTTCATGGAAACGCCCGGCGCCGTCTGTGCAACATAGGTCAGGTCATTCCCGGGATTCGGGATGTTCTGCACCGTGCGCGTGTCAAACGTCGTTGCGATGTTGGCGTTCTCGGTTTGCAGTAGTGCTCCTTCGGCGTTCACTTCGATCGTGGTCGTGCCTGCCCCCAATTCCAAAGGCACATTGACGGTAGAGTTCTGACCGAGTTGCACAGCTACGGCGCGCGTCGACGTCTTGAATCCGTCTTTCACGATCGTCATCGCGTAGTCTCCCGGTTTCAACAACGCGAAGCGATACTCACCGCTGTCGGATGTCGTTCCTGAGTAAGCTTCCCCCGTAGCTGTGTTCTTCAGGCTTACCGCCGCTCCGGGCACCGCCGCTCCGCTGGGATCTGTTACTGTTCCCGTGAGCCCGCCTGTGACAATCGTTTGCCCCGCAACCTCCGGTGCATGGAAAATGAACAACGCAAGAACTAGAACGAATACGTGCCACAAATGTTTCTTCATTTTCACTCCTCAGAATTTAGACACACTGCTACCCGAGCCTGACGCTGCGCGAAACGGGGCGGTGCGATCCTATGTAGCGCGCACACACTTTCCGCGAAGCCGGCGCTTCTGCACAGATAGGTTTTGATCATTCGACCGTATGCCGCGAACCCGCTACACCCCCGGGTTCAACTTGCAGCATCCAGCGTCATTCGCACCTGGAAGGAGCGCATGGTAGAAACCACTCGCGCTAAAAACGAATGACGTTCAGGGCGACAGACTATTGTGCAAGATGAGTGCCACTCTGCGATACCCCATATGCATAACATTATCAGCCGTTTAGCTGCACATAAGCGGGAACGCTCGGAATCTTCTTTTGAAATTTTGGAAACTTATACGAGATTACATAGGCTTTCGTTGAATCGAGAAAACATATGAAAAAAAACAGAACATTCTCCGGGATTCAAACGAAGCTTTTCTCGCTCAGCTTGGCCGAACGGGACCCGTTCTTGGGATCTGCGATGGTATTCCCCGGTCACGACGCTATACGCGATCAAGCAAGATTTAGGCGACTGGCACTCCAACTCAAGTTGCCGTCGAGACGTTGGAAGAGCTTTCGCATGTGGGCCCGAGTACGAGCTTCGTCTGATCGACTTAATTCCTTCTCTTGCCTCTCGGTACTGCTGAGTCTTCGTGAAAGCTGCCTACACGAAATGTGTTCAGGCAGTTTGGGCGGCGCACGGAGGCCAGCGCTTAAGCGCGCCTCCTCCGACCCGAGCGGGGACGAAAACGCCGCTAAGTTCCAAGTGTGTGTCGGGAATGGCCACATCTCCTAGGAACGCTCAATCAACGGCGCGCCGCTTCCACGGGTCACCCCGTCAGACTTACTCTGAAGGGAACAAACGAAACTAGCCTGCGCCGCCGAAGCGCCTCGTACCCCGGAGGTCGCAGGCTCGCTTTTTACTTTGGATCGAGTCCAGGTCAAGCTTTCGCTGCTGTTGCCTGCTGAACGCGCATCTGTTTCATAAACTGGCGCATGGCCGCGACATGACCCGGTGACCGGCTCTCGATCCACGTTTCGTAACGCTGCGCCGCTTTTTCCAAGTTCGCGAGGAACTGCTTGTTCGCGAACCGCTCCCGGCCCTGCGCGACCGTAGGCTTGACCATTTCCCAGACCCCGAAAAACTCCCCGCTGGTCTCAAAGAACAGGCCTTCGTGGAGCAGGCCGTAGTTGAGCAATGCGCAGGCTTGTTCCCAATAGCTGAGCACCATCATCACCAGCGCGCCTGCTTCCGTTCCCGGAGCCGCGATTCGCATGGCGTCGTCGAAATTGTCCACAATATAGTTCTTGAAGAACCAATCACGTCCCTGACGCAACCGTGCCTCTCGGCGCATGTCGTAGACCTGCAGGTGAAGTTGCGCTTGTTCGTGCGTGGGTTTTGTTTCCATGTTTGCTTTTCTCCTCTTCTTTTTATTGTTACTAGCACCAACTACCTCGAACCATGCCGCGTGCCGGGCGCTGTACGTCATTGATTCTCGCCGCAAGTTCAGGTGCGATTCAATAACTGTTCGATTTCGACCGTAAGTCCACCCGGTCCTCTTATGTAGGCAGCGCGTGCGCCCCACGTTCGGTCCTGCGGCGCCTCGATCGGTTCCGCGCCACGGCTTGTGATCAAACGATAGTCTGCATCGCAATCCTTA
>Ga0307471_100001903_pt1 | contig 11780 bp, 10 predicted proteins | sample atmos_gasesAM3C__2_FD_204566 | JGI IMG/M metagenome (GOLD analysis project Ga0307471, IMG submission 204566) | Hardwood forest soil microbial communities from Morgan-Monroe State Forest, Indiana, United States - atmos_gasesAM3C_515 | ecosystem: Environmental > Terrestrial > Soil > Temperate... | reverse complement strand
TAATGTTGATCAGCACGCCGCGCGCGCCCTTCATCGAGACATCGTCGAGCAGCGGGTTGGAGATGGCGGCTTCGGCCGCGCGGATGGCGCGGTTGTCGCCTTCGGCCTCGCCGGTGCCCATCATGGCCTTGCCCATTTCGTCCATCACGGTTTTGACGTCGGCGAAATCCAGATTCATGAAGCCCGGCATCACCATCAGATCGGTAATGCCGCGCACGCCGGAATGCAGAACCTCGTCGGCCATGCGGAAGGCCTCGGCGAAGGTGGTGTGCTCATTGGCGATGCGGAAAAGATTCTGGTTCGGGATCACGATCAGCGTATCGACGAATTGCTGCAATTCGGCGATGCCGGATTCGGCCTTGCGCATGCGCTGGCCGCCCTCGAAATGGAAAGGCTTGGTGACCACGCCGACGGTGAGGATTCCGCTTTCGCGTGCCGCGCGCGCGATAATCGGCGCCGCGCCGGTGCCGGTGCCGCCGCCCATGCCGGCGGTGACGAACAACATGTCGGAGCCGCCGAGGCAGGCGATGATGTCGGCGATCTGTTCTTCCGCCGCGCCGCGCCCGATTTCGGGCTTGGAACCGGCGCCGAGGCCGCGCGAGACATTGATGCCGAGCTGAATCTTGCGCGGCGCCAAAGATTGCGCCAGCGCCTGCGCATCGGTGTTGGCGGCGATGAAATCGCAGCCCTGCAAGCCGCAACGGATCATATTATTGATGGCGTTGCCGCCGGCGCCGCCAATGCCCATCACGGTGAGCCGCGGCCGCAAGTTGTTTTCCGGTTCTGCCATCGAGAGATTGATCATTATGAGCCTCCGAAAGGCCCGGAACAGAAGGCCGGGCGCGAAAAACGATTCCGCGATATGAATCCTTTCACTTGATTCGTGCAAGAGCGATAGGGCCCAGAATCAAATAAATTTCAACACTTTGGGCTTTGGCGTGACAGTAATGGCGGCGTTAATACCGGTTACTTTTCATTTCGGCTGGCGAATTTAGAATCTTTGCAAGGGGTTGGAAATGAATCTGAAAGCTTTGTCTGAGAAGTTGTTTTTACAGGCCAATCCAGAAAGCCAGCGAACGATTAAGCTGCAATAAAAGCTCGTCATTGAGGTGGCCGACATAGTTACGCAGGCGTTCGCGCCGTATGGCCGAAATTTTATCGATCATGACTTGCGATTTCACGCGTAGCCCGTTGCGGGGCGTAGGATCGACGGACAGGCGAAAAAGCGGGGCGTCGATCACATGGCTGGAGACCGGACACACGACGATACTGGCATGCGTGTCGTTCGCTTTTTCATTCTGAACGATGACGACCGGGCGTGGCTTGCCATAGTCTCCCGGAATCGAGGCAAGAAATACGTCGCCGCGTTTCACGGCCCATCAGTCCATGCCAGGGACTGTTCGAGGAAATCGAGAACGGCTTTCTCATCGGCGCCCTTGCTGGCTCGCAAAGACTGGCGTCGCAATGCCTTGGCGACGGAGGCCGAACGTGTATCGGGCACCCACACCTGAACAGGCCGCAACCCCGATCGCCGCAACCGCTGGCGGTAACGATTCATTTTTTGTTCGGCTGTGAGTGGTTTTGACCGGCGCATATATCCCTCATTCAAAGTAACATGTTACTTAAAAATGGAAACAAAGTCAAGTCATTTCTGCAACGTCTATTACATATTCTGCTTCAACCACTGGCCCATTTTTCCAAATACGGTGCCGCCGCCTTTGAGATCGCCCATGCTGTGGGAGGCGGCGAGTTCGGGCTGCATGGCGACGGCGAGCAGGCCGGCGGTGGTGGCGAAGGCGGGACCGGAGGTAGATTCGGCAAGACCGGTGAAAGACGAAGCCTTGCCATTGGCGCTATGCGTGCTGCGCGCCACGCGCAAGGGGCGGCCGAGGCGCACCTGTTTTTCCAGCATGCGCTGCGCAAGCTCGCGCACGCCCGGCAATTGCGAAGCGCCGCCCGTCAGCACCACGCGCCGCCCGGCGGCTTCCTGATAACCGCTTTTGTCGAGCTTGGCGCGCACCATTTCGAAAATTTCCTCGAGGCGCGGCTGAATGATGCGCACCAGATGCGATTTCGGCACATGGTTGGCATGCTCGAGCGAATCTTCCTCGCCCACCTGCGGCACGTCGATGATTTCGCGCTCGTCCATCGGTGAGGGCAGGGCATTGCCATATAATGTCTTGAGCCGCTCGGCATGCGCGAGCGAGGTGGTAAGCCCGCGCGCGATGTCGCTGGTTACATGCGCGCCGCCGACCGCGATGCCGCTGGCATAGACGGCGTTGCCGTCGAAAAACACGGCGAAACTGGTGGTGCCGGCGCCCATATCGATCACCAGGCTGCCCAGATCCATCTCGTCTTCAACGAGGCAGGCCAGGCCGCTGGCATAGGGCGCGGCGACCAGCTTGTCGACATCCAGATGGCAGCGCGCAATCGCCATCACCAGCGTGCGTACCGGGCCGAAGGCGGCCGAGACCAGATGCAATTGCACGCTTAGCATATTGCCGATCATGCCGAGCGGATCGCGCACGCCTTTTTGCGCATCGAGCGCGTAATGCACCGGAATGGTATGAATAAGCTCGAACGGATGGCCTTGCGCATCTTCCGGCGCCAGCGAATGGCCTTGCATCAAGATGCGCTGCAGATCGCCTTCGCTTACGTCGCGGCCGTTGAGCGGCAATTCCACATTGACGGTTTGCGACAACAGCTGCGCGCCCGACACATTGACGATCACGCGCTCGATGCGCTCGCCGGCCATTTGCTCGGCGGTGGCGACGGCCGCGCCGATCGCCTGCTGCACGGATTCCATATTCGCGACCGCGCCGTTGCGCATGCCTTCGGCCAGCTGATGGCCGATACCGATCACGCGCGGCGGCCCGTGCGCGTCGGCGCGGGCGATGAAGCAGGCAATTTTGCTGGAGCCGACATCAAGCGCGGCGAACACTTCGCCCTGTTTCGCGTGCGGCTTGCCAAGCAGCCAATGAGCGAGAGGCTTCATAACCGCGCGTCCCCGTTCGAATGGCTGGTGCTGGCCGGCTGGACGATCAGCCGGTCCGGCAGGCGCAAATCGATGGCGACCACGTCGCGCTCGAGAATTTTCTGCTCGGTGATGAGCTGTGAAAGGCGCGCGAGCGCTCCTTCCACGTCTTTCTCCGGCAATTTGACGATGATTTTCGGATCCAGATGCAAATCCCAGCGCCGTTCGCTGACCCGCACCGCCGCCGTCATCAGTTTTTCGATGTCCGGATAGGGTTTGAGCGCGGTCAGCAGATTTTGCGTCTCGCTTGGCGCATCGGAGCCCACCACCAGCGGCAGGGACGGGAATTGCTCCGGCCTTGCGTTGGGCAATTCCTTGCCGTCGCCGTCGATGACCACGGTGCGCGTTTCATGCTGCCAGCGCGCCAGCGGCACGCGCTCGGTCAGATGCACAAGAATGGTATCGGGCAGGCGGCGCTCGACGGTGACCGCGCTGACCCACGGCAATTTGGCGAGGCGTGCCTGCGCCGCCGCCGGATCGAAACTCAAAATCGGTGCGCCGGTGCTGGCGCCGTCGCCGAGTGCGGCGATGATCGCATCTTTGGCGGTTTGCTGGCGGCCTTCGACCAGCACATCCTTGACCGCGAATTGCGCCTTTTGCGTGAGATGCAGGCCGAGATTTTCCACCTTGCCGACCTGACGCTGGGGCCAGCCGATATGCCACAGCCAGAAGCTGAGCCCCGCGAGAATAAGAATGGAACCCAGCAGCAAGCCAAGCCGCATGAGCGCGCCATACAGCGTGCGCTCGCGCGTGCGCACGCGCATGGTATTTTGCGTGACGCTGCCGCGCAGGGGAGTGTTTCGAAAACGTCGCATGGAGGCCCAAGCCGGTGAATCATCAGGGGCAGAAAGGATAGCAGGAATATAAGGGGATGTTGAGCGGCAGATAGGCCGTTTCATCTCTGCCTAATTGGCCTTTTTAACAGGATTTAGCCGCGATTTATTGCTGTTCCGCATCAATCCAAATTCGACCAGTCTCTCCAAAAACGCCCGCGGGTAAAGCGGCGGTTGTTCGGCCAGCGCCTGGTGGAAGATGACCGTGGAGGCGGTGAGGCCGGGCAGAGTGTTGGCTTCGATGATGATGGTTTGATCGCTGTCGACATTGAAGAAAATATCGATGCGCGCATAGCCCTCGATGCCGAGCGTTTTGGCGGCCAGCGCGATTTTTTCGCGGATCAGCGCGATTTGTTTGGGCTTTACGATGCTGTCGGGTGGCGGCGTGAGATTGACGCCGGTGCCGCCCTGAAATTTTTCCTCCAGCGATAGAACGGCGCCTTGCGCGACCGTGATGCTTGGCGAGAGGGCGTGATAGGCGCCGTTTTGCTCCAGCACGCCAACGGTCAATTCGATCCAGCCGGTTTTTTTTCGGTAAACCAGCTCGCGATCTTCAATATGGATATTGTCGGTGACGATGAAAGGCTCGAGGATCAGCTCGTCGGCTTTTTCCGGCAATTCGATTGCCTGCTGCAGATGCTTGAGCGTGCCCGGCATCAGCACCGGCTCATGCGCCTTGAGTGCGGCGAGATAGATTTTCAATTCTTCGGCGGATTGCAGGCGCACCACGCCGGCCGAACAGCCATCCGCCTGCGGCTTGATCAGCAAATCGCGGCTTTGCAGTTTGTCGCAGGCTTGCTGCCAGAGATTATTTGCAAAGTCGGGCTCTGTACCCTGTTGAGGGCCCCCCACCCTAACCCTCCCCGCAAGGGGGAGGGGATTAGACCGTCCATTTTGAACGTTGGTTTCTCTATCGGGACGGAGATGTCCCTCCCCCCTCGCGGGGGAGGTTAGGAGGGGGGGGGTGACGCCGGGGGCCGTAGATTCAGAATCCGCACAATCTTGAGGCAGTGCGAAACTAATTTTCGCCGCCGCGGTGAGCAGGGGATCGTTGAGCGCACGGATGGAAGCGCCGGTCGCGTTTTTGTCCATGCAGAGTTTCGAGGCCGCTGGGCCGGAGCCGTTATAGGCGAGGCCATGTCCATCGAGCATCGCCTGCAGCGTTCCATCTTCGCCCGCGCCGCCATGGAGGCCGATAAAGACGAAGGCATTTTCATTTTTTGCCTCCGCATAAAATTCATCTAGCTTCATACGACGGGGCATTAAATCCGCGTTGGCGGGCAGGGGCGGCAGGCCGAGGCGCTGGCGCAAAGGCGGCACCAGAATTTTCAGGCGCGCCGTAATACCCGCGGCTTCGGCGCAGTGGAACAGGATTTCCTCGCAGGTGTGATTGAGCGTATAGCCGTAGGGCAATTGCCATACCTCGCCACCGGGCGCCCATATATAAGGAGTAGGATCGAAGCCCGGCGCGTGGCGCAATTTGAGCCACACATTGGTGCCCGACATCAGCGAGACCTGCCGCTCGGCGGTCGCGCCGCCGAACAAAACAAACACTTTCTGCGCGTCGCGGTTTTTGGGTGGCGCTTTTTCTTGCGGATCGCGTTTGGCGCGCCGCGCCGCGCCACTCACGATATGGCGCAAAATATCGCCGTGGCTCAGGCCAATGCGGCTGCCCTGTATGAACAGGAAACTGTTCTGCTCCATGCCCGAAATCGGATTGAAATCGGAGAAGACCACGCGGCCGTCTTTCATCAGCCAGCCGTCGAGGCGCGCGAAATCGCGCATGCCGAAGAAGCTGAATAGCGCCTCGGCGGCTTCCTGAATGCCCTTGATGATGTCGTCGCCGAAACGCGGCGGGCAATGATAGGCGACATGGCAGGTGGGCAGATATTTATGGCGGAAGCCGAAAATGGAATCGTCGCCGGTGAGCTCGACCTCGGTCGGGATCAGCGCGACCGGCCTGGCTTCGGCATTCTGCAAGACCAGCACGGTGAATTCCTGTCCGTCGCAATAGGGCTCGATCATGGCGGCGTGGTCGCGCCCGGTCGTAAAGATTAGTCGCGCTTTCTCAGCGGCCTCTTCCGGTGTGGCGGCGGTGGCGACGCCGAGGCTCGATCCGCCCGCCGTCGGCTTGACGACAGCTTGTTCAATACGATGCTCGGCAAAAAACGTGGCGAGTTTTTTGGCGATCGCGGCGTCGGATTCATCCTCGCGCACCACGCAATGCGGCAGCGTCTCGAACCCGTGCTGCGCCAGATGGGCGTTCGCCTTCGCCTTGTCGAACATCAGCCGGCAGGCTTTTGCGGGTGAGCCGACAAAGGGAATTTTGTTTTTCTCCAGCAGCGCCTGCAATTCGCCATCCTCGCCGAAGGCGCCGTGAATGGCCGGAAACACGATATCCGCCGCGCGCAATTCCGTGATGAACTCCTCCGCGCTGAGGGGCTTGGCCGCATGGGTGAGCTTGAAATCGAAATCCGACGGCGTGTTGGAATAAAGCTGCGCGGGCGACAGGCGATAAAAATTCTTCTCCGTGTCGCAATAATAGGGCGCGATCTCCCAGCCGAGCGGCGTCAGATGATCCATCACCGAACGCGCGGAATTGAGCGATATGCCTCGCTCGGCCGATGGTCCCCCGCAAATGACGGCGATGCGCATGCCCTCTCCCTAAATCAGATCATAGCAATATACGCGCCCCCGGTTGGCCCGTTTGTGCCGGAGATGGGACCCTGCGAAAAATTTGTTTTTGCGGCCGAAAATAATTATACAGTGTTTTCAAAGGGTTTTGCCATCCTCCTGGCGATGCCGGCCGGGTATAGATCCAGGCTTCCGGAATTCGGTTTTGGCTCTAGGATCGCGGCCATACCGAATTCGGCACATTAGGAATATATTCCTATCACAAATGGGGGAAAAAAGCAAGGGGCTTAATCACCCGCCCCTTGGGGCGGGTGATTCTAATTTATAAGCCCCGCTCTTTCTTGCTCACCCCGATCCTCTGTATTTCCCAGCGCAATTCAATCCCGAATTTATTCTTCACGCGCTTGCGCACTTCCTCGCCGAGATTTTCGATTTCGGCGGCGGTGGCGCGGGCGGTGTTGATTAGAAAATTGCAATGCTTGTCCGACACTTTTGCCTGCCCGATTTTCAACCCGCGGCAGCCGGCCGCCTCGATCAATTGCCAGGCGTGGCGGCCTTGCGGATCGTTTTTGGGATTGGCGAAGGTCGAGCCGCCTGTTTTCTCGCGGATCGGCTGGGTTTCGCCGCGTTTCTTCTGAATCTCCTGCATTGTTTCCTGAATTTTATGCGGATCGCCGGGCTCGCCCTCCATCACCGCGCTGACGAAGATCGTATCGGCCGGCACCGCGCAATGCCGGTAGGAAAAACCCATTTGCTCGTTATTGAATTTGCGCTGGGCGCCTGAACGCTCCACCGCATGCACCTCGCTGACGATATCCTTGAACTCGCTGCCATAGGCGCCGGCATTCATGCGCAAGCCGCCGCCGATGGTGCCGGGAATGCCGCAGAGAAATTCGAGCCCCGCATAACCGGTTGATTGCGCCGCGCGCGCGACATTGAGATCGACCGCCGCCGCGCCCGCGGTGAAAGCGCCTTGCTCGATCTTGATTTGCCCGAATTGCGGGCCGAGGCGAATGACGACGCCCGGCACGCCGCCGTCGCGCACCAACAAGTTGGAAGCAAGCCCGATTACCGTCACCGGCACTTCGGCCGGGCAATGGGAAAGGAAATAGGAAAGATCCTCGGCATCGGCCGGGCGGAACATCACCTCGGCACGGCCGCCGACGCGAAACCAGGTTTGTTCGGCGAGCGGCTCGTTCGGGGTGAGCTTGCCGCGCGCCTCCGGCAGGCGATGAAGCAATCCCTCATCCGGAAAATCATCCTCGCGCAGGCCGGAGGAGAGGGGTGGGCGCTGGGGGGACATCGTTTTTTCCGATCATTATTCTGCGCCTAATTAAACCACGATTTAGTTAATTGATACAGAGGAAATGGGATTAATTTATGGTCGAAAAAACGGCTTAATAAAAATATTTTTTGAGTGCTATAACAGGTAAGATTTTTGTCTAAAGAAATTTGCAGGAGCATTTTTTGTATGAGTACGTTCACCTTATATCACGGCACCGACCAGCTTTTTGATCGCGTCGACTTATCCTTTGCCGGTCGTAACTGGGGCGGGATGTGCGGTGAAGCAGGGCCCGAACTTTATGTGAGCGCTTTCGAAATAGGCGCGCGCAAGTGGGTGCTGAATGCACATCCTCATGCCGCAACCATCGTTATACTCAAAACTGATATTGATAGGGATAATTTTTGTCTTTTGCGCGGCTTAGATAGCCCAGCCCAGGTTATCGACGGCGCCAGACTGACGGTGGTCATGGATACGTTACTCGCCGGACGGGAAGAAGAAACCATGATTTATTTAAATAGCATCTCTCAAGGCAGACCGGTTAATTTGCCCGTGGGCGAAGCTACTGCTGATTACCTGTTGCGATGCAAGGCGCTGATTGACAGTACGGATGCTTTGTCGAATTCTTTCCTTTATCAGCTCTATGATTTATTTTTAAAAACGCAAGCCGAACATGACGAATTGCAGATATGGTGTTCCATCGAAGAGCTTTTTAAAAAATTAGATATCGATGCAATCGATATTTATAGCGACGGCGAAGAGATCGCCATTTATCGCGGTGCATTAGAAAAAATGCCTGAATGGCGGCTGCACTCATATTACGGACATAAGTCCGCATTGCCGAAAGTGGGCTTAAGTCTAGGTGATGTGGTAATTGGAGCTGGAAATGCGCCGCCGTTGCGCGGGCCCACGTCCGTACCGGAACGGCCGGGAATTCCTAGCCCGCCTGCCGGGCGTTTGCAGCGTTAATCGCTTCCAGTTCTCCCGGCAGCGCGTGCGCCCAGGCGCTGATGGAGCCGGCGCCGAGGCAGATCACATAATCGTCGGCGGCGGCGAGTTCGGCGATCAAAGGCGCCAGTTCCTTGGGCCCGATCAGCGCATGCACGCCGCGATGGCCGTGCGCGCGTAAACCTTCCACCAGCGCATCGCGATGGATGCCTTCGATGGGAGGCTCGCCCGCCGGATAGACATCGGCGACGATGACGATGTCGGCGTCGTTGAAGCATTTGCAGAAATCGGCAAACAGGCTGGCGAGACGGCTGTAGCGGTGCGGCTGTACCACGGCGATAATTTTGCCCTTATCGCCCTTGGCCTGCTGCGCCGCCTTGAGTGTGGCGGCGATCTCGACCGGGTGATGGCCGTAATCGTCGACGATGGTGATGCCATGCACGTTGCCGGTGCGTGTGAAGCGGCGCTTGACGCCCTCGAACTTGCTGATCGCCGTGCGCAGCACATGATCGGCGAAGCCGAGCTGCAAGCCGGTTGCAATCGCGGCCAGCGAATTCTGCACATTGTGCTGGCCGATGACGGGCAGGAAAAAGCCTTCGATGGTACGCGTGGTTTCTTTCGCGCGGTCGGCCACGGCCACATCGTAGCGCGTGCCTTCCGGCTTCGCTTCGATATTGACGGCGCGCACATCGGCCTGCGGCGAGAAACCGTAGGTGACGATTTTGCGGTCGTTGATGCGCGCGATCATTTCCTGCACTTCGGGATGATCGGCACACAAAACGGCGAAGCCGTAGAACGGAATGTTCTGCACAAAACTGTCATAGGCGCGGCGCACCGCGTCGAAATCGGCGTAATGATCCATATGTTCGGGATCGATGTTGGTGACGATGGCGACGGTGGCCGGCAATTTGGTGAAACTGCCGTCAGATTCGTCCGTCTCCACCACCATCCATTCGCCGGCGCCGAGGCGCGCGTTGCTGCCATAGGCATTGATGATGCCGCCATTGACCACGGTGGGATCGAGCCCGGCGGCATCGAACAAGGTGGCGATCATCGAGGTGGTGGTAGTCTTGCCGTGCGTGCCGCCGACCGCGACCGACCATTTGAGGCGCATCAATTCGCCCAGCATTTCCGCCCGGCGCACGACGGGCAAGAGCGCCGCGCGCGCGGCCGCCAGTTCGGGATTGTCTTTTTTCACGGCGGAAGAAATCACCACCACGCTGGCCGCACCCAGATTTTCCGCCGCATGGCCGATTTTGATATCGATGCCCTTGTCGCGCAGGCGCTTGACGTTGGCGTTGTCGGTAAGATCGGAGCCCTGCACCTTGTAGCCGAGATTATGCAAAATCTCGGCGATGCCGCTCATGCCGATGCCGCCAATGCCGACAAAATGGATCAGCCCGATCGATTGCGGGCTGAAATGCGGCGTGGCGGTGGCTTGGGTCCAGTTCATGCTAATTGCTCTTTGTTTCAACGACGAATAACACAGTCGGCATATAAAAGTAACAATTTTGAGGCGGAATTACTTCAGAATCTTGGCCGCTGCCCAATGGGCGAGGAATTGCTGGCGATATGATTCGGCGATTTCGGCATTTTCGATGAGTATGACTTTTTGCGGGGGACCCCAGAGGAAAATCGCATACTTGTTGTCGTAAATATAAGTCGGAACGGTCGGAAAGAATTTCTTGCTCATCCAGCGGTAATGGCTTTTTGGTTCGATAAAAGTTTTATCGCCTTCGCATGATAAAAGTTTGGTTTTGATCTTGTGTTTCACCCGCCGCTTAATTTCGGCGAGAATGCGCTTGCCGCCCAGCGTGCGATATTTTTGCTCCGCGATGCCGGAGATCATCAATTCCTTATCCGTGCCGACCAGCGTGTCGAACATATCGTGGCAGAGGCGCACCAGCGAATCCTCGCCTTCGAAAATCTGTGTCTTGAGCACCGAGCTATGCAATTTGACGCCGGGACCATCGGTAAATTGCACGCCGGCTTTTTCCAGCGCCTTTTGAATAGCGTTCAACGTGCCGATCTTAGGATTGGCGATGCGTCGTTCCAGCGTGTTGATCGACGGCTTCGACAGGCCGGCTGCGGCCGCCAGCTCGTCCTGCGTCCAGTCCAGCAGCGCCCGCGCCGCCTTGATTTGCTCGATGGAAATCATGATCGACCAAGAGGTTAGCGGAAAATGGTTAATGATTCATGCCAAAAGCATATTCTATAGTGAAAAAACATTTTTTACTTTCATATTTTTACGTTAAAATAATTATATAAGATGATTTTAACATTAAACTAAGGGAGATTTATCATGAGCGACACATTGAAACCTGGCGATGCGGTTTTGTACACCGGCTTGGATAAGCCATATATTACGTGTCATATCGTAGCGAAAAGGGATTCTAAGTGGGGTTCGTCATATCTATACGATGTCATCGCATACAATGAGGACGACACAGTTGATTTTAGCGGTGCCGTCAAACTGGATGAGATTATCCCAGACTCCACGAGGCCTCCGATAGAACCTCACATTTTGCAGGCGGATGATTACAGGAGATTTACCGTAGGCGACCATGTGATAATAAAGCGCAGAGATGGAGAACTCCATGCCAAAGTGACCTATGCAGATAGCAGTGGCGACGAGCACTTACGTATACCGCAAAACTCACGCCGGGTTTACGAGTTCACAGAAACTGGCGGCAAAGGAAGAAGTCAAACAATTAGGCCAACAGATCCGGATTACTACGAGAATCTGGAATGCACGCGGCTGGATCGTCCATACTATAGGAAATACGGGGATATTCCCAAAAATGGATGATCATTTATGCCGCCCTGTCGTTGGACGAAGAAACTCCGGTTGCCCCATCCTCGGTCGCGAAAATCGCGGCGCCCGGCTGATGCGTGCGCGCGCCGATGATCTCGCACACGCAATCGGCGAGATTGTCGGCGGCGGTGATGGTGCCCCAGGCCCGCGCGGCGGCGGCGGTTTTCACCAAGGTGCCCGGCAGCGCCAAAAGCGATTCCAATCGCACGGCCAAGGCTTCGGGCATGAAGGCCT
>Ga0307471_100001902_pt1 | contig 11780 bp, 11 predicted proteins | sample atmos_gasesAM3C__2_FD_204566 | JGI IMG/M metagenome (GOLD analysis project Ga0307471, IMG submission 204566) | Hardwood forest soil microbial communities from Morgan-Monroe State Forest, Indiana, United States - atmos_gasesAM3C_515 | ecosystem: Environmental > Terrestrial > Soil > Temperate... | reverse complement strand
TATATGGCATCTCGCGTCCTTTTTGACACACGACTACGGTTTGCAAATCTTCATCTTTTGCACCATCCATTATTTCAAGTGCAGAATGACTGCCAAGCGTGCCGACAGTAAGATCAGAATACTCGTTGACTATTTTCTGAATATCTGACCTTTTTATCATGTGATAATCTCTTTTTTGTGGATAAAAAAGCGTTTTTTATTTTAAATCTTCTTTGTCTTTAAAGTCTTTTAGTTCTTTTTCAGACTCTAATCTTCCCTTCTCAAATTCTCCTTTTGCCTTGCCAAATGTGCGAGCAAGTTCTGGGATCTTTTTTGCCCCAAAAATTAAAGCGGCTATAACTATTACGACTATTAGGATTTGTTCATAACCCATATGTGTATTATTTGGACATCTTAAGATTTAAAGGTTGCATTCTGTTTTGCACGACGTTCGGCAAAAAACATACCTATGAGATACAGTGCCATCATTGGGCCGGAAATAAACCACATGGTTATGCCACTCCCATCTGGAGTTATGGCTGCGCCAAGAATCACTATAGCTATTATGGCATATCTGATATTTTTTCTCCAGAACTTTTCGCTTACTAATCCTGATGCCGAAACTACATACATTATCAACGGTAGCTGAAATGAAACACCAAATGATAAAAGAAATTGTAATACAAATGTAATGAAGTCAACAACATTAAGGAAAGTCAATAGCTCAGATGATTGACCATATTTGTAAAGAAATTCTAAAATGTAAGGAGTTACAAAAAGGTATGAAAAAATGCATCCAGCTATGAAAAGACAAACAGCTGGAATTGTCATGGATCTGATTATCTTAACTTCTTTTCTGTCAAACGCTGGAGCTAAAAATCCGATAAATTCTTTTACAATTATTGGCATTCCTATTACTATGCCAAGTAAAACGGCAACATAAAATTGAGCAAAAAATGCCTGACCTGGTGCTGTTTGGATTAACTGTACTGTTGGTGGCAACAACTGGTGTTTCATTGCTACAGTAACTTGTGCTGCCATGTTGTCAAACGGATTTGGATTTGGATAATACAATGTTATTCCATTATAAACAAAAGGTGTTAGATGAAAACCAAGTATGAAAAACGTGATTATACCAACTGCAATGACCATTCTAAGTACACGTTTTCTAATCTCATCCAGATGTTCGCTTATTTGTTTTAGCTCATCCATTGGGTGTAGTAAAATGGTGAAAACCATATTAAATCTCTTTTATCGTAGATTAATTGGAAAAAACGGGCAATCTATTTAATCTCGAAGATCAGAGCGTGAAAAATATGGTACTTATTTGGTTTATGATGCAAGACATTTGCACTTGATCAACTATAAGGTAACAGCACCTGAATTTCTTTATCATGTCAAATTGTTCTGAACTGTCTTGTTACTAGTTGACAAATCTTATAATGTGTCCTAGGAACGAATATGTAAGAAAATGGTTAAAAAAACACCAAAGAAAGCAAATAAGCTTCTCTGGATCGCAATTCCATTGATGATAATTGGGCTAATAGTTGTAATTATAGGATTAATTCAAGGAAGCTATGACACAAACTCCACATGGGTAATTGGTATAGTGATCATGTCAGGTGGTTGGATATTGTTTAAGATTACTCCTAAAAAGAATTAAATTTCTATTTTACTTTCCAGGAACAGGTAATATTTTGTTGGCGGGTAGATTACTTCGTTCTTGTTCTGGTGCTGAAAAGTTCTCAAGCTCAACAGTAATTTCAGTGCTTACCTCAAACGTCTTTTCAAGTTCTACAGCAAGATCTGCAATATCTTTTGGAAGATAAATTTCTCGAGAATCCTTGAAAAACATACGTTCACCTTTTTCTGCTTGTTCCCCACCAAATTTGTCCTTTAGGAATTTGGCTAATTTTTCTACCTCATCACGCTTTATCATGTTATAATAGAATACTATTCCGTGAACTGAAGTATAGTCCCAAGGTGTTCCGTTTCTATAGCAAAATACTCCAAAATGAGTTCCCTTGTCGTCTTTACTACATTTTATTTCCCATACCAGTACCTTTTTTGGATCATACTCTGCTTTTCTTAATTCATCTACGGAAAGCTTCCAATATCGTAAACGCGACATGTTATCAATGAATAAATATTCGCTTATAAAATTGTGTGCATGGAAGTTATTCCTAGTACACGTTTAGAGATATTATCTGAAATGGAGGAAAGGTATGAAAATAAAGACAAAGAGTATTTTATGAGTCTTTTAGATCACAAAGACTTTGTCATAAGGACAAGAGCGGTATGTATTCTGGTAGATTTTGGAGGAGAAGAAATGGTTTCACATGTTGCCACTGTTTTAAAAAATGATTCAAACGAGCTTGTAAGACATGAAGCCGCATTTTCGCTTGGTCAGATGTGCTATCATAGCGGAATAAAACCACTTGAAGATGCAGTCAAAAACGATCCGAGCTTCTTTGTAAGACATGAAGCTGCAATTGCGTTAGGAGTTATAGGCTCTCAGGAAGCAAAAGAAACACTACAGGGGGCTCTTGAAGATTCAAGCGAACCAGTAAGGGAATCTGCAGTTGTGGCTCTTTCTAATTTGCAATTTATGGAAAAATTAAGCAAAAATGAGAGATTTGCCAAGCTAACTGGAGGTTAGAGCGCTGTTACTTTTGTTCCTTCAGGGGATGACTCAAAATTGTATATTGTATCAACATTAGAATTTTCAAATATTTCAGAATCATGTGTAATTATAATAAATTGAGATATTGCAGCCAGATTAGCTTCAAATGCATTAGAGAGAATTCCTACAAGTGATTTTCTACGCTCTTCATCTAAATGTGTAGTTGGCTCATCCAATATGATAAAGTTAAGATTAGATGAGCCCAGAATGTGTGCCATTCCAAGTCGCAGAGCTAATGCTATGCTGACTTTTTCACCACCGCTCAGAGAATCAAGTTCTAGAATCGTGTTTCCAGAATAGCATAAAATTCCTACATCGCGAGCTTTTTCCTGCAACAAAATCCTTTGGATCTTTACGTTAAATGCAGACAAATATTCTGATGCCTTTTGAGATATCAAGTTTAGTGCCCATGATCGTAAGCTTGTTGCAACAGGTCCATCTCTATTAAAAATCTGGCTTCGTATTTCTTCTAATTGTGAAACATATTTTTTTACTAAAACAAGTTCCTCTAATGCTTGGGATATTTTTTCCTCTTGTTGCTTTGCGGTTTGTATTTTTTGTATTATTGCACCGATTTCTTGTTCTAACATGCTTAGGGATTTGTGTTTTTGATCAAAAAAGTTTTTTAGATTTTTAAACTCTATCAAATCAAATCCACTAGTTTCTTCTTGAAGTGACAATATTGTTTTACATAATGACTCGGAATGAGAATCTATTACCAAATGTATCATATTTTCTGATGAATTAAATTCGGATGGAATTTTCTGGATGTTATTTTTTAGCAGAATAATTTCCTCTTTTAGTTTCGCTAACTCTTGTGGCTGCCTTATTCCATGTATGGCAAGTATTCTTTCTGCATTGAGAGCCTTTTGTAGATTTTGCTCAAAAACGTGCTTTCTTTCACGATTCTCTTTTTCCAGTTTTGTTAGCGAATCTATGTTATTTCGTATTTTTGCAATCTCATTACGAATGTGTTCTTCCTCGAAAAGAGGATTGAGTGTTTCTACTTTGGAATCACAGACTGGGCACTTTCCGTCTTGCAGTTTCAACCTTCCTGCGAGCTCCTCTTGGCCACCAAGCTTGCCTATTTTTTCTACAAATTCTTGAATTTCTCTTCTTGATGACTCTAACGCGTTTTCTATTTTTACTAGTTGTGATTCCATTTCTTTTTTGGATGATGTGTGGGTAAAACACCCATCACAATCAGAAAATTTTTTCTCTTTTTCCTGTATTTCTTTTTTAAGAGAAGTGATTGCAGTCTTTACATATTCAATAAGTTCCGACTTCCTTGTTTCTAGATCTTTTATCTTTATTTCTTTTGCAGATTCTGATTCGATCTTATTTTGTAGTTGAACAAGTTCACTTTCTTGTATTTTTTTCTGCGTGATCATCTCTTCTCTTTGTGGCTCTGCTAGATTGATCTCTTTTGTTAGAAAATCAATTTTAATTTTTAGGCTTTCAATATCTCTATCATCATATTCTAATTTCTCCTTTATAGAAACACGAAAATTTTCTATAATTGCTTTCATTATTTCAAACGCTGTATCAAGTTTGTCAATTCCAATAATTGCATTTACTAATTCCTTGAATTTTTTTGGGTCTGCATTAATTATGGAATTAAGTTCACCTTGTTGAACTATAGATGCTACCTTGAGCTTATCAAAATCCATTCCTATCAAAGACTCAATTGTTTTTGTCATGGATTCGCCAAATTGCTTTCTTTCTCCTGATGCAAGCGGTATGAGAGTACCGTTCTTTTTCTCAAAAAACTGGGCAGAAACTATTCCCTTTGAATCAATTTTTCGTATTGCCTCAAATCGTCTGTCTAAAATAGAGAAATCCACCTTGGCATATGCCTGGTTTGCACCTCGACGAACCAATCCCTTGTTAGAATTTCTTGTATGTTGTCCAAATAGTGCAAATGTTATTCCGTCTATGATGCTTGATTTGCCTGCCCCGTTCTGGCCAACAAAAACTGTTACACCCTTGTTAAATCCTAGTTTTGTATTAGAATGCGAAAGAAAGTTGCCAAGCTCAATTTCGTTTAACATTTTTTCATGCCCTTTTTGAATTGGTTAAAGTTTTCAATTACCAAATGATTTGCTTCTCCAATTTGGTTTTTTGAAAGAAGTGGAAGTAGGTCACTTATTGCAAAATTTGCTAGACTTTCAGAGCTTAGGATATCTTTTGCAAGCTTTAACATTTCATCATCAATTTTTTCGGGTTTGTCAATAAACACTGAACCTTCACTTTCTTCTGACATTATTGTTTTCCAAAAACATCGCAGTGTGAGAGGAAATAGTCTTGCAATTTGAGATTGGACAAGATCAGCCTCTATGTTGTCGCCATGAATTTTTATTTCAACTATTGGTTTTCTTGAAAATGATTGTATTTTTTCTGATAAAATATTTACTTCTTGTGTCAGGTTGTCAAAACTAGTTCTAACTGAATATTGAGGTCTGGTATCAAGTCTTATCCAGTTTGGTTTTGCTTCAGATGATGATATATCTACTTCGTAAAATCCCTTTTGTGTTTCCTTGATTCCTTCACTTGAGGTAAGTTCTATGGAACCTGGATATGCTAAAGGTCCGCCTAAATGATTGAATTTTTTTAATTCTCTCTCATGAAGGTGCCCCATGGCATAGTAAGTAAAGTTCTTTGGAAGATCTATAGAATTTAATTCTCCTGCAAATTTGTTTATTTCTGTAATTCCTTGATGTAATACAAGAATCTTGTGACCCCCGTGATTCTTTACTTCTGCATCAGCCTTTGCAAAATCTTGCTCAAAGGTATGAATTTCGTTTTTTCTTCGTTTATCATATCCTATAATCATGACGTCTTTGTATTGAAATGGCTTTCCATTTCCAATATATTTGGAAAATTCCAAGTTATGATAGACAAACGGTATTGGTGTTGCACGCATTCTACTAATGTCATGATCACCAAGAATGAAAAAAGAATCAATATTATTTTGTTTTAAGCGCTTTAGCGCATTTGCCAAAACCAGGATTGCCTTTCCCCTGGGAGTTGGTATATGAAATATGTCGCCTGCTAAAATTACAAAATCTACATGATCATTTATTGAAGTGTCAATTGCTTGATTAAATGCGGAATATACGTCATCTTCTCTTTCCTCTGAATGATATTGTACAAATCCTAAATGTGTGTCTGCGATATGGGAGAAAATCATTAGTCCATCAATAGATCTTTTTGTACTAGTCCTCGAGTTGATTCTACTCCGATTTCTTTGAACTTTGCAGATTCTGACCATTCTAATACTGCATTAAGATCAGAACCTACCGTCTTTCCTTTTACTTCATCTACATGTACTATTGCTGGTAGATTGACCCATTGTCCTATGAGAACTGCGTCACCTATGTTCAAAGATGGTAACTGAGAAAGCAGATCCTTACTGAGTGATTCTGCAGCTGAGGCAATTTGTTGCTGATCGTCATCTTGTACAATTTTCATTATGGCAAGCGAGCCCATTTGGCTTAATACGTTTGGATCAATGTTTCGAGGTCTTTGAGATACAATGCCCAGCCCAATTCCAAACTTTCGACCCTCTCTTGCCACTTTGGACGCCCAGTATTTTGTATCAGTGTGCTCTCCTTTTGGAATAAAAACATGTGCTTCTTCAATTATTACAAAAATCGGAGCAGAAAATTTATTGCTCTTTCTTGAAGATTCTTTTCCTCTTTTTGCCCAGCAGGCATCTTTTCTATCTGTCAACAACTCTTGCAAATAATATGCTAGACCAGCATTTGCCTGTCTTTCACTTAGCTCAGCTACACTTAGTACATTAACTCTGCCTTCTTTTATCAAATCAACAGGATCTCCGCAACCTGGATCTAAAATATCAGAAAATCTATGTTTTGCATCATCAATCTTGTCAAGAACTCGACTTGCACTATCTGCATATCCTTTTGTCATATGCCCAAATGATGAAACACTATCTTCTAACGCTATCCAGAAATCTTTTGCTTGTTTGACTGAGTCAGTAAAGGCTTCACGCAATGCTCTTTGTTGCTTATCTGCATTTTCTCTAACCTCTATTACTTCAGCAAGCTTGTCTGCTTGCAATAACCTTGGATTTATTTTAGCTGTCATTATGTTGATTTTTGGCAGATTCAGATTTTCATAATCATTGTGATAATCGAAAATTATCAGTGTCCCTTGAAGTGTTGCTATCTGCTTAGCAATTAGTGATACCAAATTACTTTTTCCCATGCCTGTCATAGCAAGTATGCCTATGTGTCTTGAGACGATTTTGTTCAGGTTTACTTTGGCTTCAGTTTCTGAATTTCTAAGAAGCGAACCTATTCTAATCCATTCATTTTCCTTTGGTGCAAATATTATTCCCAAATCCTCTTCAGTCGCATCAAGTATTGAAGATCCTGGTAATGGAGGAATTGCGGGCAAAACAGCTTGTCCTTTTTGTAATTTGTCTAAAAATCCAAGAATTCCTATTTTTACTTTATAGTTTTTATCTCTAGAATTAAGCGATGCCACCTCTTTGCTTTCTACAGCTTCGTCAAAGTTTCGCACATCTGTTAGTGCATCACTTGAAACAATTGACCTTTCTACTAAACCTAGCAGCTTTCCATTTTGTGAATCAATGATAACATATTCTCCTACCGCAAGTGGTTTAGATGATTGTGCGGTAACTTCGGTTGGTTTTGATTCTCCTATTACAACTCCTATTGTCATCCTAGCACCTCCCTTGATCCAATTTCATTTCCTAGTCCATATAGACTAACAAGTCGTGCAAGATCTGTATGTGTTATTTTGCATTTATTGTGTGCAAGCTTTAGGGCGTAAGGATATCCAGAAACGCTATTTTTACACATTTTATCTAAAAGTGATTTGATTTCTGTTTCATCATGATCAGATCCAAATAATTCGATTTTTATCAACGGTGTAGAGTCGCTTAATCTTGCATATGTTGATGAAATAACTTTGCCTGGTCCTAATTCCTTGTCAACAAAAATTTTACTAAAACCTGGTTTCTTTATGGCGTGGTTGTAGTAAAAAATATCACCTGCCAAGGAACCAAATTTTTCAAATTGTTTTCTGGCCGAAGAGGTTTTTGATATGAATACTACATTGTTTCTTTTTTTAATGGCGGTTGTAATCATGGAAGCAAGAGCTGATTGTCTGGTTAGAAATTGAGAATATAATGAACCATCTAATATTACCACATCTGCTTTATCTACAGATGCGATACATGCATCTATTTCCATTTTACTGGCCTGTGTCTCAAGTTCGGGCGAAGGCGTACCTAGACCGTGATTATGAAATTCTGAAATCACGGTGCTATCTGATTTTATAGCTACTGCCGTAACTACCCAAAGCTCTAAACCTTGGAATTTTGTACTGTTATAGCTACTATCAATTCCTGCAATTGCAGAACCCCTCTTTTGTGGCACATATTCTATCCAATTATGCTTGGCTTCCTCTATGATCTGCTCAAATTTTTCACCTTTTAAAATAGAGAGCGTCTCTTCACGTTTTTTTAATGCGTCAATGTATACGGTATTAAGCATAAGCACACTTTGTATACATGCATAAAATGTTTAGCGTTTAAAACAGATTAGTGCACAAGCTAAGATGCAATCCATTTTGGTTTAACTCTTATTCGTAATTGTCCAGTATTAAACAATAGTTGCAGACGGGATCCCATTATCTTCATATTCAATTTTACAAGGTTTGCATATTTTACGCATAGAGGATGCTTGGTACCTTCTTGCTATTTTCATTTATGGCTGAAAAAATTAGGAGCTAATTTATTGTCCGATGCCATAGAATTTTTGTGTTTGAAAATGAAAAAACTTGGACTAGTGCAATATTAAACAACTCTACTGATGAATTTCACAGGAAATTCGATCAGGCAATTGATATGATAAAAAAAGATTTTGGCAAAAGATATCCTATGATAATAGGAGGAAAAGAAATTTACTCTGATAATCAATTTCAAGTAAGATCTCCTGCGGATACCAGAATTATTATTGCAAATTTTCCATTGGCAACAAAAGACGACGTGCTTCATGCCATAGATTCAGGAAAGGATGCCTTTTCAAGATGGAGCCAAATTCCTTATCAAAAAAGAGTTGAAATCTTTAGGGAATGTGCAGACACTTTGTCCTTTGATAAATTCCAACTTGCTGCTATAATGACATTTGAAAATGGTAAAAACCGTCTTGAAGCAATGGGAGATGTGGATGAGGCAATTGATTTTCTTAGATTTTATTCAGACCAACTTGAATTAAATCAAGGATTTTCTAAGGAAACAAAGAGTGCCAGTCCCAATGAAAAGACACAAAGCGTGCTCAAACCATATGGTCTTTGGGGAATAATATCCCCATTTAATTTTCCGTCTGCTATCGCAATTGGAATGACTACGGGGGCTCTCATTACAGGCAATTCTACGGTGCTCAAACCATCTAGTGACGCTCCACTTTCAGCATTCAAGTTTGTACAATCAATATATCACAAGGTTACTCCTGCGGCTCTGAACTTTGTTACTGGTACTGGAAGTGTTGTCGGTAAAACAATACTTGAAAGCCATCTTGTTGATGGAATTGCTTTTACAGGTTCAAAAGAAGTTGGGATGTCAGGCTTTCAAGCTTTTGTTGAGAAAAAACCACGACCATTTATTTCTGAAATGGGAGGAAAAAACCCCACAATTATAACTGAATCTGCAGATCTTGAAAAAGCCGCGGAAGGAGTTTTACATGCATCGTTTGGATATGGTGGACAAAAGTGCAGTGCCTGCTCCAGAGTCTATGTACAAAAAAATATCGCAAATCAGTTTATGGAAAAACTGGTATCAAAAACAAAATCCGTAAAGATAGGCTATCCTTGGCAAAAAGATGTTTTTTTGGGACCCATAATCAATGAAGTTGCGGTAAAAAAATTCCAGCGAGCATCAGAAATTGCAAAAAAAGAAGGAAAGGTTGTATTTGGAGGTTCTGTTCTAAAAGATTTGGATTATCAACACGGATATTTTGTCGAGCCTACAATAGTTACCGATCTTCCACAAGAACATGAGCTAATAGTAGAAGAATTGTTTTTGCCGTTTGTGTGTGTGAGTCAGTTTAATAGCTTTGATGAAGGAATAAAGATGGCAAATAAAACTAATTACGGTCTAACTGCTGGGATATTTAGCAAAGATCAAAAAGAAATTGAAGTCTTCTTTGAAAAAATCGAAGCCGGTGTAACTTATGCAAATAGGGCAGCAAGTGCAACCACAGGTGCAATGGTTGGAGCTCAACCGTTTGTAGGCTGGAAAGAATCTGGAATTTCAGGTAAAGGGGCTGGAGGAGCTTACTATCTTCTTCAATTCATGAGAGAGCAGACTCAAACTCGATGTGAATGAATAAAGGAACTTCCCAAAAGCAGAATGTTTCGCTTTCTTTCCTTTAGTCTTCTAATAGAATAGGGAAGCCAGTTGGTACCATATGGAATGTACTCTGATACTGAAAATCCCTTTTTTACAAGAATTGGTTTTAACTCATCTCGTATTCCTTTTAGCATTTGGAATTCAAATTTCCTTTCATGAGTTTTGTACAGTTGTATGGCCTCATTAACTAATTTAGAATCATGTGTTGCAATTCCAAATTCGTTGCCATTGACAAAAAGCATTTCCATTAATTTCTTGTAATTTTCATCAACCTCTTTTCTTGTCTGAAACGCAGTTTTCTTGTCTTCGTGATATGCTCCTTTTACTAGGCGCACCTTTGCTCCTTTTTTTAGCAGCTCATCCAAATCTTTTGATGTTCGTTTTAGATTTGCTTGAAGAGCTATTCCTAATCTTTCATATTTGTCAAATAGATCATTGTAAATTCCCATTGTGTCATCAGTATATTCAGATGACTCCATGTCGATCCAGACAAAAGATTGCGATAACGATGCCCTTTCTATTATTTTGCTAAAGTTTTCAGCGCACTCATTTTTGTTTTTTGATAATCCTATCTGTGTAGGTTTGATTGATACACCACCTTCAACTTTGGATTTGTGTAAATTAGAAACAAGAACAAGATATTCTGACACGGTATTCTCGATTTGATTCTTTGAAGTCATATGTTCGCCTAGCTTGTTGATTATTGCATCCATGCCATGCTTGTTTGCAAGGTGTGCAGACTCCAAAGCTTGCTCCATGGTGTTACCAGCTATCCATTGCTTGGCAATTCTGAAGAGAAATCTCTCCATTAATCCAGATTCTGCTTGTTTCAATTCATTGGCCTTCCCTTCATTATATCTAACAAGATTAATTTCAATTTATGTACTAATCTCATTTGTACGGGATTTTCTTTCCTATTACTAATAGCTTTAACAAGGGTTCACTCTAATGCTGATTGTCTTGAAGCGAATAGGACTTTTGGGGTGTGGTGCAATTGGTACTGAAATTGCATTGGCGATTGATTCAGGAAAGATTCCAGCCAAACTGACTCATGTTTTTGATTTTTCTAAAGATGCCTCAAAATTACTGGTAGCAAAACTAAATGATAAGCCTGAGATCTCTGAAAACGTAGGCTTGCTTGCTGCTGCACCAACTGATATTATTATAGAAGCAGCATCCCAAGACGCAGTTAGGGATAATGCACTCAGTATATTGCAAAACAGAAAAGATTTGATGATTATGAGTGTTGGTGCACTTTTGGATGAATCCATTTTAGATATTATAATTGAAGGTTCTAAGGATTTCAAAAGATCAATCTATCTTCCATCTGGAGCAATTTTGGGTCTAGATGGTATACGTTCTGTAAAAGATGAATTAGAATCAATTACATTGGTTACGACAAAAAGTCCAAGATCACTAAAGGGAGCAAAGTTCTTTGAAACTTCAAAACTTGATATCGAAAATATTAAAGAGTCTACAATAATCTTTGAAGGCACAGCACAAGAAGCTGTACAACTTTTTCCTGCTAACATTAACGTTGCAGCTCTTCTTAGCTTGGCTGGACTTGGAAGCTCAAACACAAAAGTAAGAATAGTTGCAGACCCAAATACTGACAAAAACACTCATGAGATAGTAGCTCAAGGTAAATTTGGTAAATTCTCAATAAAAGTAGAAAATATGCCAAGCACGAGCAATCCGAAAACAAGCAGGCTTGCA
>Ga0307471_100001901_pt1 | contig 11782 bp, 10 predicted proteins | sample atmos_gasesAM3C__2_FD_204566 | JGI IMG/M metagenome (GOLD analysis project Ga0307471, IMG submission 204566) | Hardwood forest soil microbial communities from Morgan-Monroe State Forest, Indiana, United States - atmos_gasesAM3C_515 | ecosystem: Environmental > Terrestrial > Soil > Temperate... | reverse complement strand
ATCAATCCCACGACCGGGCGCGTACACACATCTTTCGCGCTCGCCGCCACATCCACAGGGCGCCTCTCCTCCACCGATCCGAATCTGCAGAACATTCCCGTGCGCACCGAAGAGGGCCGCAAGATCCGCCGCGCCTTCGTTGCCGAGAAGGGCCACCGGTTGCTCTCGGTGGATTATTCCCAGATCGAGCTACGCCTGGCAGCCCACATGGCCGATGTCGGTGCGCTCAAAGAGGCCTTCAAGGAAGGCGCCGATATCCACGCCATGACGGCGAGCCAGGTCTTCGGCGTGCCCGTAGCCGGCATGGATCCCATGGTGCGGCGCAAGGCGAAGGCCATCAATTTCGGCATCATCTATGGCATCTCCGCCTTCGGTCTCGCCCAGCAGCTGGGCATCCCCCAAGGCGAGGCCAAGGCCTATATCGACGCCTACTTCGCCAAATACCCCGGCATCCGCGCCTATATGGACCGCACCAAGGAACAGGCCCGCGCCCAGGGCTATGTCACCACTATCTTCGGCCGGCGCTGCCATGTGCCCGGCATCAACGACAAGAATCCGGCCCGGCGCAGCTTCATGGAACGCGCGGCCATCAATGCGCCGATCCAGGGTAGCGCCGCCGATATAATCAAGCGCGCCATGATCCGCATCGATCCTGCCCTGGCCGAAGCGAAGCTCGCCGCCCGCATGTTGCTTCAGGTCCATGACGAGTTGCTGTTCGAAGTCCCGTTGGCGGAGGTCGAGGCCACCTCGGCCCTGGTGAAGAAAGTGATGGAGGGTGCCGCAGGTCCGGCGCTCGATCTCTCCGTGCCGCTGGTCGCCGATGTGGGCGTCGGCGAAAACTGGGCCGAGGCCCATTAAGTAAGGGTCGCCCGCCCTATTTCGCCCGAATACGGCCCGATTCTTGTCACCACAACTGCGGAGCCTTCTTTCTTATAAGGACATCGAACAGTCGCGCATTGGGGTTTGCTCAAAAAGAAATTCCGGCGCGCCAGTTGTTTCGGAAATCCCGGCCTGGGCCTCCCCGGCCTAGGCTCCCCCCGCCGGGGTCGCTCCTCCAGCTCGGGCGAGTCGCACGAGTTCGGAACGGGCGGCTCCGGCGTCCCGAACATCAATGGCGAAGGCGGCACGCGCGATTTCGCCCGCCCGGCGAAAATCGGCGCCTTCCGGATCGATGCCCGTCATGTGCCAGCCCATTCCCTCGCCGACAATGCGGTTCACCGCATCGCAATGATCGGCGTTCATATGGGCGAGGATCGATGGCTCGGCCGCCGTCAGCGCGCGACAATCGCCCCCAAGAATGATCTCGTCGCCATCGACCCAGCGGATGCGCCCGAATCCGGCCACGAGATGGGCGCGCGCTGGCGTCATTTGATAGAGTTTGAAATCGGCAAAGCCCGCAAAACTCGCCGCGGATGGATGGCGGGCGATGAAGCGCGCCATCAGTCGATCGTCGGCCACGGTCTCGGCGCGGCCGACAAGCGTCGCGCGCGCACCTGTCAGCGGATCGGCAAGGCCGCCGGTGCCGTCGATCAGAAGCGAGACACGGCAATCGCGCCCAATATTGCGGCTGTGCTCGGCCAGATCCGACAGCAGGAGCAGCGGCGTGGCATCGAGATCGAGGGCGAACAGCACCAGCGAAGCGTAGGGCGCGCCATCGATGAGCGAGGTGGCGAGTGCCGCCCGGTCGCACGATCGCATCAGCCGGCGCACCGTGAGGCCCGGAGCCTCAGCTGCTGGGGGCCTTGGGTCGGGTGCTTGATCGGCGTCATTCATGGCCTTGCCATTCTACATCAGCCTGGTGGATTCTTGTTTCCGGATTTCGGGATTAGCGTTGGCCGAAGCAGGGTCCGCCTATGCCCACCCTGAAAGCGCCAATGGCGCTGACCGCCGAGCTGGTCGCGCGAGTCGAACGCCTTGAGCCGGACCCGGGCCTGGGGCCCGGCATCGTGCATCTCACGGAGGCTGACTACGACGGATTGGTCAGGGGCCTGCTCGAGCTGTACACACCGCGCGAGCTTTGGGTCTTTGGCTATGGATCGTTGATCTGGAAGCCCGAATTCACTTCCGTCGAGCATCGACGGGCGACGGCATTTGGTTGGCATCGCTCATTTTGCATGACGCTGACGCGCTTTCGCGGCACGCGAGAGCAACCCGGGTTGATGATGGCGCTCGACCGCGGGGGATGTTGTCACGGTGTCGTCTACCGGCTGCCGGACGAAAATCACGCCGACCAGCTGGGACGGCTGGTGCGCCGCGAAATAAGCATCAGGCGGTCGACCAACACCGCGCGCTGGCTCACTGTCGATACGGATTTGGGCAAGCTGCGCGCGCTTGCGTTTACCGCCAGTCCCGAGGGGATCACCTACGCCGGCAAACTGCCGGCCGAACACGTCGCCCGAATTCTGGCCCGCGCCGCCGGCCACTGGGGTTCGGGTGCCAGCTATCTGTTTCAGACGATCACCAAACTCGAGGAATTCGGCATCCATGACTCAAACCTCTGGCGCCTGCAGCAGCTTGTGGCCGATGAAATTCTCGCCATGACGAAACACCCCGACGGGGGTGCTCGCCGGTGATAGGGAACCAATAGCTTGCGGCCGAGGGCTTCCGGCCCTTCGGGCACGGCCAATCGGGGCTTAAGGCGCTTGTGCCGCCAGACCTGCGAATTTGCCCCCTTTTCGGCCGTAATTCGGCCATATTGAAACGACAGCTTCCGGCGCCTATTGCCGGAGGGGAGGCTACATGCCGCAGATTATCGCGCTGGTCGACGACGACCGCAACATCCTGACCTCGGTCGCCATGACATTGGAGAGCGAGGGCTTCACCGTGCGCGCATTTTCCGACGGGGCCGAGGCCCTGCGCGGCATGGCGGCCCAGCCCGTGGATCTTGCCATCCTCGATATCAAGATGCCGCGCATGGATGGGTTGGAACTGCTGGAGCGCCTGCGCAAGCAGGGCGACCTGCCAGTGATATTCCTGACATCCAAGGACGATGAGGTCGACGAGCTCATGGGCCTGCGCATGGGCGCCGACGATTACATCAAGAAACCGTTCTCCCAGCGCCTGCTGATCGAGCGCATCCGCGCCCTTCTGCGGCGCAAGAGCCTGGGCAAGGCCGAGCCGGGCGCGGCGCCGCATCCCGAGGTCATCCAGCGCGACGATCTTCTGCTGGATCCCGCACGCCACGTCTGCAGCTGGAAGCAGAGCAACGTGGATCTGACGGTGACCGAGTTCCTGCTGCTGAAGGCGCTCGCCCAGCGCCCGGGCCATGTGAAGAGCCGCGACCAGTTGATGGACGCGGCCTATGGCGAGAACATCTATGTCGACGACCGCACCATCGACAGCCACATCAAGCGGCTGCGCAAGAAGTTCAAGCAGGTCGATACCGAGTTCAACGAGATTGAGACACTCTACGGTGTCGGCTATCGCTACCGCGAGCGTTAAGCGCCTGTCCGGACAAACGGTATGACGGCGACGAGCGATCGACCGCAGTTGGGGGGCTTGAGGGCCAGCGACGCCATCAGCCGGTCGCCGCCGCCCCCTGAATCGTCAAGACTGGGACCGCCGGGGGTGGGGTTGCAGCGGCGCCGGCGCTCCTCGCTCACCCGGCGCATCCTGACCTTGAACGTGCTGGCGCTCGCGATCCCGGTGGCGGGATTGCTCTACCTCGATGAATATCGCAACGATCTGGTCCGCCAGCAGCTCGATCTGCTACGCACCGAAGGCGATTTGTTTTCCGGCGCGCTGGCTGCCAGCGGCGTGGTGACAGGCCCGTCCGGCGACGAACAACTGTTGCCCGAGACGACCCGCAGCACCGTGCGGCGCCTGGTCGATATCTCCAAGAACCGCGCGCGTCTCTTCGATCAGACCGGCGCCCTCATCGCCGACAGCGCGCGCCTTATCGGGCCCTCAGGCCAGCTCGAAATCGAAATGCTGCCGCCCAAGGAAAGCGACACGCTGATCACCCGGCTGGTGCGTCGCCTCTACGACTGGATCACCGGAATGCTCCCCCAGCGCAAACCTTTGCCGCTTTATCGCGAACGCGCCGAGCAGGCCGCGGGGGACTATCCCGAGGTGCTCCAGGCCCTGGCCGGGGAGCCCGCCAGCGCGCTGCGCGTGGACCACAATGGGACGCTGGTGCTGAGCGTCGCTTCGCCAGTCCAGCGCTATCGCCAGGTGCTGGGCGCCGTGATGCTGACAGCCGGCGGCGCGGCCATCGATGCGGCGGTGCGCGACGTACGCCTCAGCATCCTGAAGGTTTTTGGTGCCGCTCTCGGCGTCACGGTGCTGCTCTCCCTCTATCTCGCCGGCACCATCGCGCGGCCTGTCCACCGCCTGGCCGAGGCGGCCGAGCGCGTGCGCCGCGGCCAGGGGCGGCAACTGGAGATTCCCGATTTCACCCGGCGGGGCGACGAGATTGGCGATCTTTCCGGCGTGCTGCGCGAAATGACGGAAGCGCTCTGGGCGCGCATGGATGCGATCGAGAAATTCGCCGCCGACGTCGCCCATGAGATCAAGAATCCCCTGTCCTCCCTGCGTAGCGCCGTGGAAACCGTGGCCCGCATGGAAGACCCCGCCCAGCAGCGCCGGCTGATGGCCATTATCCTGGACGACGTGCAGCGCCTCGATCGCCTGATCAGTGATATCTCCGACGCCAGCCGCGTCGATGCCGAATTGTCCCGCGCCAATAAGGACTCCGTGGATATCGGCCGCCTGCTGCAGACCCTGGCCGAGGTCCATGAGGCGACCGCGAAGCCCGGCGCCCCGCGTATCGTCGTCGGCTTGCCCAAGGGCCAGCGCCTCGTCGTCCCGGCCATCGAGGGGCGGCTGGTTCAGGTGCTGCGCAATCTGATTGCCAATGCCATTTCATTCAGCCCGGTCGGCGGCGTCATAACACTGAGCGCCCGGCGCGACGGGCGGCGCATGCTGATCTCGGTCGCCGATCAGGGGCCGGGCATTCCGCCGGACAAGGTGGACGCCATTTTCGATCGCTTCTACAGTGAGCGCCCGGCAGGCGAGAAATTCGGAACCCACTCCGGCCTCGGCCTCAGCATTTCGCGCCAGATCGTCGAGGCCCATGGCGGGCGTGTCTTCGCCGAGAATTTGAGCGATCCCGGCGGCGCGATCCGCGGGGCGCGCTTCACCTTGATATTGCCGATGGCATGAGCGCCGGCAGGCCTCTGCAGGTTCAGGGAACTTGCGTTGCGCTGGATGGCGTGGGTCTGTTGCTGCGGGGGCCCTCTGGCGCGGGCAAGTCCGATCTTGCCCTGCGCCTCATCGATAGCGGCGCCGTGCTGGTCGCCGACGATCTATGCCAGATCAGGCGCGAGGGCGAGCGGCTGCTGATCGATCTGCCGGATCAGGTCGAGCCGGGTTTTCGCGGAACCATGGAAGTCCGCGGCTTTGGCATCGTCTCATTACCCTATTTCGGCCCGGCGCCGCTGGGCCTGGTGGTCGATCTCCGGCCCGCGTCGCCGGCCGAGGGGTCGCCCGCGCCTGCGACGCTTGAATTCCTGGGTCTGAGGCGGTCCCTAATCGTTCTCGATCCATTCCAGGCTTCGGCCGTGGCCAGACTGCGATTGATGGCCAGACGATGGCCACATGGCGACTAGTGGCATTGGCCAAACCCGGGTCTATAATGCGCCCCCCATGCACCAAGCCGCGACATCCGCGCCGACGGGGGCGGCAGCCCCGGCGGCCTCTTCCGCACGACTTCCCCTCGTCCTCGTCACCGGCCTGTCCGGGGCCGGCCATAGCACCGCGCTGCGCGCGCTGGAGGATCTGGGCTATGAGGCGGTGGACAATCTGCCGCTAGCCCTTCTCAACCTGCCCGATGGTTTCGACCGGCCTGTCGCCATCGCCGTCGACAGTCGCACCCGGGGTTTCACGGCACGGGCCTTGCTCGAACGGGTCGAGCGCCTGCGCGCCGAGCCCGGCTTGAAGGTCACCCTGGTATTTCTGACCTGTTCGGACGAGGTGCTGCAGCGCCGCTTCACCGAGACGCGCCGGCGCCATCCGCTGGCTCAGGACCGTCCCGTCGCTGACGGCATCCGTCAGGAACGCTTGCTTCTGGAGGGGTTGAACGCCGCCGCCGATCTGGCCATCGATAGCACCGATCTGGCGATCGCCGATTTGAAGCGGCTGATGCTGGGTCACTTCGCCCTCGACCGGCAGCCGGGATTGGCGGTGGCGGTCGTCTCCTTCTCCTATCGCCAAGGCCTGCCGCGCGAGGCCGATCTAGTCTTCGATGTGCGCTTCCTCGCCAATCCGCATTACCAGGCCGATCTACGCGAGTTGACCGGCCGGGATCCGGCGGTGGGCACGCATATCGAGGCCGATCCCGCCTTCGGGCGTTTCTTTTCGGATCTCACCGCCATGCTCCTGCCGCTGCTTCCGGGATTCGAGCGCGAGGGCAAGAGCTATCTGACATTGGCCGTCGGCTGCACCGGCGGCCGGCACCGTTCCGTATTCGTCGCCGAGAGACTGGCCGCCTGGCTTACCGCCCAGGGCCGGCCCGTCTCGCTGCGCCACCGCGACATGGCGCGCGCCGACGACGCCTGAAAAGCAACCGAAGGACGTTCACATGATTGGATTGGTTCTCGTCACCCATGGTCGATTGGCGGTGGAATTCATCGCTGCACTCGAACATGTCGTGGGCCCGCAGCAAAAAGTCACCGCCGTCTGTATCGGCGCCGAAGACGACATGGAGCAACGCCGGCGCGATATTCTCGATAGCGTCGCCAGGGTTGATGAGGGCGACGGCGTCGTCCTGCTGACCGACATGTTCGGCGGCACGCCGTCCAACCTCGCCATTTCGGTGCTCGATCGCGCGAATGTCGAAGTCATCGCCGGCGTCAACCTGCCCATGCTGATCAAGCTCGCCAGCGTGCGCAGCGCCTCCAAGCTGCCGGTTGCCGTGGTCCAGGCCCAGGAGGCCGGACGCAAATACATCAATGTCGCCTCTCAACTGCTGGCCGACGCCGGCAGTTGACGATGGATGCGACGCCGACGCTCACCCGCGCGGCCACCATCCGCAATCAGCGCGGCCTGCATGCTCGCGCGGCGGCCAAATTCGTCAAACTGGCGAACGAGTACGAAGCCGATATCCAGGTGCGCCGGGGCGAGCTCATCGCCAACGGCCGCTCGATCATGGGATTGATGATGCTCTCCGCCGGGCTTGGCAACGAAGTCGAGGTGACGGTGAGCGGGCGCGATGCTGAGAAGGCCCTCATGGCGGTGCTCGATCTGATCGGGCGCAAGTTCGATGAAGACTGAACGCAAGCGCCGACGCTCGATCAAGGAGCAGGCCTTCGAAGGTGTGGGCGTTTCCTCCGGCATCGCCGTGGGATTGGCCCACCTGGTGGAATCCGGCGCGGTCAACGTGCCCGAATACACCATCGCCGAGGAACAGGTGGCCGAGGAATTGGCACGCTTCGCCAAGGCCGTCGCCTCGGCCCAAAAACAGATCCGGAAGTTGGGGGCCAAGGCCGCCGGCCTGCACGGCGCGGCGGCGGAGGAAATCGCCATCCTGCTGGAGGCCCATCACCAGATGCTCTCAGGCTCGCGCGTGCTGCGCGGGGTCGAGAACCGCATCCAGCACGACCGGGTCAATGCCGAAGCCGCCGTGCAGGCCGAAATCTCCGCCGTGGCCCAGGATTTCGCCGCCCTCGACGATGCCTATCTCGCCGCGCGTGCCGTCGACATCCGCGAGGTGGGCGAACGCCTGATCCGCAACCTCACCAAGACCCCCTATGCGGCCATCGCCCATCTGCCCGAAGGCACGATCCTGGTGGCCGAGGACCTAACGCCGGCCGACACCGCCCTCATGGATCCCGCATTCGTGGGCGGGTTTGCGACATTGCTGGGCGGTGCGGAGAGCCATACGGCGATCATGGCCCGTTCGCTGGGCCTGCCTGCGGTCCTCGGCGTCGCGGGCCTGCTGGGCTCGGTCAAGAACGGCGATCCGCTCATCATCGACGGCGACGAAGGCCGCGTGGTCATCCGGCCCTCGCCGGCGACCCTGGCCGAATATCATCGCCGCCAAGGCAAGCATGAGCGCGACATCCGTTCGCTCGCCCGATTGCGCCGGCTGCCGGCGGTCACCCGCGACGGCACCGATATCGCGCTCTACGCCAATCTGGAATTACCCCGCGAGTTGCATCTGGCGATCGAGGCCGGCGCGCAAGGGATCGGCCTGTTGCGCACCGAATTCATGTTCATGAACCGCGATAGCCTGCCGGACGAAGAAGAGCAGTATCAGGCCCTGCGCGGGTTGATCGAGGGCCTGGGAGGGCGGCCGATGACGGCGCGCACGCTGGATGTGGGCGGCGACAAGCTGGCCCAGGCGCTGGCGGGCCATCATGGGGCCGGCGCCAATCCGGCACTGGGCCTGCGCGCCATCCGCCTCTCGCTGAAGGAACGTCCGCTGCTCGATGCCCAGCTCGGTGCCATGCTGCGGGCCTCGGCCCATGGACCCTTGCGCATCCTGCTGCCGATGATCTCTTCGCTGGGCGAAATCCGCCAGGTGCGCGAAGCCATGCAGACCGTGGCCAAGCGCCTGAAGCGCCGCGGCTGCAAGCTGCCCGATCTCATGCCGCCCCTGGGCGTCATGATCGAGGTGCCGGGGGCGGCACTGGCCGCCGACGCCTTGGCCCAGGAAGTGGATTTCTTCGCCATCGGCAGCAACGATCTGACCATGTACACGCTGGCCATCGACCGTGGCGAGGAGCAGGTGGCCCACCTCTACAATCCGCTGCACCCGGCGGTGCTGCGGCTCATCCAGTTCGCCACCGAAGCCGCCTTGCGCGCCCGCATTCCCATCTCGGTCTGCGGCGAGATCGCGGGCGACCCGAGCTTTGCGCCGCTGCTGATCGGCCTTGGCATCCGCGAGCTCTCCATGGCCTCGCCCTCGCTTCCCCGGGTAAAGCAGCGCATCCGCCGCCTCGAATTCCTCTCCGCCGCGCGCTGCGCCCGCCTGATCATGGAACAGTCGGACGCCGGGCGCATCGCCGCCTTGCTGGACGATTTCAACGCCCTGGCGTGAGCTGGCCGACTCGGCCGCCTCGCCCGGCTTGCGCAGCGGAGCCGGGGTTGGTAGAAGGCCCGGTTTCCGGAAAAGCCAGGAGTTGCTTCGCATGAGTGCCACCAAGGACTACAAGGTCGCCGACATTTCCCTCGCCGATTGGGGCCGGCGCGAGATCGCCATCGCCGAGACGGAAATGCCGGGGCTGATGGCGCTGCGCCAGGAATACGGCAAGGCCAAGCCGCTCACGGGCGCGCGGATCGCGGGGTCGCTCCATATGACGATCCAGACGGCGGTGCTCATCGAGACCCTGGAGGCCCTGGGCGCCGACGTGCGCTGGGTTTCCTGCAACATCTATTCGACCCAGGACCATGCGGCGGCGGCCATCGCCAAGGGCGGCACGCCGGTCTTCGCCTATAAGGGCGAGACCCTGGCCGAATATTGGGATTACACCCATCGCCTGTTCGAATGGCACGGCGGGGGCACCCCCAACATGATTCTGGACGACGGCGGCGATGCGACGCTGCTGATCCATCTGGGCATCAAGGCGGCCAAGGATGCCAAGCTGATCGCCAAGCCCAACAACGAGGAAGAAGAGACGCTGTATGCGGCGATCGCCAAGCGCCTGAAGAAGGAGCCGGGCTGGTATGCCGAGGTGGGCAAGAACATCCGGGGCGTGACGGAAGAGACGACCACCGGCGTTCACCGCCTCTATGAGATGGCCAAGAAGAAGACGCTGCTGTTCCCCGCCATCAACGTGAACGATTCGGTCACCAAGTCGAAGTTCGACAATCTCTACGGCACCCGCGAAAGCCTGGTGGACGGCATTCGCCGCGCCACCGACGTCATGCTGGCCGGCAAGGTCGCCGTGGTTTGCGGCTTCGGCGACGTGGGCAAGGGTAGCGCCGCCTCGCTGCGCAATGCCGGCGCCCGCGTCATGGTGACGGAGGTCGATCCGATCTGCGCCCTTCAGGCGGCCATGGAAGGCTATCAGGTGGTGACCATGGACGATGCGGCGCCCACGGGCGACATCTTCGTCACCGCCACCGGCAATATCGACGTCATCACCATCGACCATATGCGGGCGATGAAGGACCGCGCCATCGTCTGCAATATCGGTCATTTCGATAACGAGATTCAGATCGGCGCGCTGCGCAATTACAAATGGGAGAACGTCAAGCCGCAGGTCGACGAGATCGTCTTCCCCGACGGCAAACGGCTGATCGTGCTGGCCGAGGGTCGCCTGGTCAATCTGGGCTGCGCCACCGGCCATCCCAGCTTCGTCATGAGCGCGTCGTTCACCAACCAGGTGCTGGCCCAGATTGAGCTGTGGCAGAACAACAAGAATTACGAGCGCAAGGTCTATGTCCTGCCCAAGCATCTCGACGAGAAGGTGGCGGCCCTCCATCTCGCCAAGGTCGGCGCCAAGCTCACCAAGCTTACCACCCAACAGGCGGAATACCTTGGCGTGGCCCCCGTCGGTCCCTACAAGTCGGACTCATATCGCTACTAGGCCGGGCGGAAGTGGGCGAACGTGGCTCCGTCCCGGCGGGCAGATGCCGCGCGGCGAGAGGGGCGAGTTGAACCCGAATCGCCGAATCGACCTTGATGCCGGCCCAATGCCCGATGAAACCCGCCGCCACTAGACCGAAGCGGGTGGGGCATCTTACAGTCAGCGGGTGATCCCGCTTCGCCTCTTCCCGCCGGCGCCGATCGCCGGCCTTGCCGGTTGCCTTGTCTGTTTGGGCGCTCTGCCGGCTCAGGCTCAGGGGAATGCCGCGACGACGGACGCCGCCTGGGGCTTCGGGCTGTTCGCCATGATCATCGTGGCGGTGGTCCTGCTGGGCGGGTTCGGCCGGGCCTGGCTCGTTCGCCGGCGCAGGCTCTATGCCTTCCTCGGCGAATTGCCAGGCGGGGTCGCGGTATATCGCGGCCGGCGGATCGGCCCTTTCTGGCATTCCCCGGCCTTTACCCAATTGCTGGGCAGCCCCGTGCTGCTGCCGGCGGAGGGGATTGCCGAAAACGATCGCCCGCGCTTCGTGGCCGCCTTCGGGGCGTTGCGCGAACGGGGCCAGCGGTTCGACTTGTTGTTCGCCCGGGCATCCGATGGCGATCCGCTACGCATCACCGGCCGGCGCACCCCCGCGGGCGACGATCTTCTCTGGGTCGCGGAGGCCGACGCCACCGCTTCGCCTGACGGTTTTGCAGCATTGCTCGACGGCCTGCCCATGCCGATCTGGCTGCGCGCGGCCGATCTCTCACTGGCCTGGTGCAACACCGCCTATGCCCGGGCGCTGGACCACGACCGGACGACCGTGCTGCGCGAGGGCATGGAGATCGGCCAAAGCATGTCAGGCGACGGTGGGCTGGCACTCGCCCAGCGCGCCAAGGCGCTCAACCGGCCGCAGGAGGAAAGCCACCATCTGGTGACGGCCGGCCGGCGCCTGCTGTTCGATTTCGCCGAGATTCCGCTCGTCGACGGCCGGATGGCGGGATACGCCCGCGATGTGACGGCGATCGAGGCAACCCAGGCGGAACTCGGCCGGCAAATCGCGTCCCAGGACGAGCTGCTGGAGAATCTGGGCGCCGCCGTGGCGATCTTCGGCCCCGATACAAGGCTGCGCTTTTACAACACAGCCTATGCGCGCCTCTTCGATCTCGATGGACCCATGCTGAAGGCCGAGCCGACGATGGACGAAATCTACGAGGTCGCGCGCGAGCGCCGGCGGATCGAGGACCTGCCCGACTTCCCTACGTTCAAGC
>Ga0307471_100001900_pt1 | contig 11783 bp, 8 predicted proteins | sample atmos_gasesAM3C__2_FD_204566 | JGI IMG/M metagenome (GOLD analysis project Ga0307471, IMG submission 204566) | Hardwood forest soil microbial communities from Morgan-Monroe State Forest, Indiana, United States - atmos_gasesAM3C_515 | ecosystem: Environmental > Terrestrial > Soil > Temperate... | reverse complement strand
ATTTTCTATTGACGATAGCTCACCACAGGACTAGGATTTGGCGCCTGCATCTACAGGTGTGTTTTGCTTGACGGCCGAAAGGACCTGCTCCTTGGGACCAAATCCACTCCTCGGTGTTTTCTTCCACTGGCTCGGCGGGTTGGCTTCCGGCAGCTTTTATGTTCCCTACCGCCGCGTGAAAAGCTGGGCTTGGGAATCCTACTGGCTTGTCGGCGGATTCTTCAGTTGGATCATCATGCCGTGGATTCTTGCGCTTGCGATGACCAGTAACCTGGGCCGGGTGCTCCATGAAGCCCCAGGCCGCAGCGTTTTCTGGACCTATCTCTTCGGCGTTCTCTGGGGTTTGGGCGGCCTCACATTCGGCTTGACCATGCGCTACCTGGGCATGTCCCTCGGAATGGCCATTGCCCTCGGATATACCGCTGCCTTTGGAACTCTGATCCCCCCTATTTTTCGCGGCCAGTTCGCAACGGAAGTGCTCGGCACCCGTTCGGGACTAACGATTTTAGTTGGGGTTGCCATCTGCCTGCTCGGCATCGTCCTCGCCGGAACGGCCGGCGTATCAAAAGAAAAAGAAATGTCAGAGGCCCAGAAGCGAGCGGCGATCAAGGAATTTAATTTGAAGAAAGGCCTGCTCGTGGCGACTTTCTCCGGAGTCATGAGCGCCTGCTTCGCCTATGGACTTGCCGCTGGCGATCCCATCAAGGCACTGACCTTGCGCCACGGCACGCCGACGCTGTGGCAAGGGCTCCCGGTCTTGGTGGTTCTTCTGTTTGGCGGGTTCACAACCAATTTTATCTGGTGCGCCATCCTGAACATTCGCAATCGTACCTTTTATCAATACTTCAGCACGAAGATTCGAGGCGAACTACCTGCCCGCAACTACGAACACATTCTCGAAAATGTGACCGACGCCCCCGCCGAAGAAACCGCCGCGTCTGCCGGGAACATCGAGCGTCCACGATCTCGCGCTCCTATCCTCTCCAACTATTGCTTTTCGGCGCTCGCCGGCACAACCTGGTACTTGCAATTCTTCTTCTACACCATGGGCGAAACTCAGATGGGCCGCTTCAAGTTCTCCAGTTGGACTCTTCACATGGCCAGCATCATTATTTTCAGCACCCTCTGGGGCATCGCCTTGAAGGAATGGAACGGCACCGGCCTGCGGACCAAATTGCTGGTAGCTTGCAGCCTGCTCGTACTCGTAAGCTCGACCATGATTGTGGGCTACGGCAACTATCTCGCCAAATCGTCAACTGCGATGGCGGAAGCCGAGCACAATATCGAAAAGCGTGCTCCGGCATTCACCGGCAGATAAGGACCTCCAGTGAACTTCGAATTCAGCGACAAAGTAAAGGACCTGCAGCGCCGATTGCAAGCTTTCCTGGACGAACACATTTATCCGAATGAGCAGCGCTTCCACGATGAGATCGAGCAGAGTCGATGGTCGCCCACGAGGATCGTCGAAGAGCTCAAGCCGAAAGCACGCGCCGCCGGTCTGTGGAACTTGTTTTTGCCGGAAAGCGAGCTCGGCGCCGGGTTGACAAATCTCGAATACGCGCCGCTTTGCGAAATCATGGGCCGCAGCTTCATGGTGCCCGAGGTGTTCAATTGTTCCGCGCCGGACACGGGCAATATGGAAGTGCTTGCCCGGTATGGCACGCCGGAACAGAAGGAGCAGTGGTTGACGCCGCTGCTTGAAGGTGAAATCAGGTCGTGTTTTGCGATGACGGAACCCGCGGTCGCTTCATCCGATGCCACGAACATTCAGGCGAGAATCGTTCGGGAGGGCAACCATTACGTCATTCATGGCCGAAAATGGTGGACATCCGGGGCAGGCGACCCGCGTTGCAAGATTGCCATCTTTATGGGCAAGACGGATCCTTCGGCTCCGCCCCATAAGCAGCAGTCCATGATTCTGGTGCCGATGGACGCGCCAGGAGTAAAGATCGAACGAATGTTGACGGTGTTTGGGTACGACCACGCGCCGCACGGCCACGGCGAAGTCACGTTCGAGAATGTCCGTGTTCCGGCCTCAAACATCTTGCTTGGCGAAGGCCGGGGATTCGAGATCGCTCAAGGGCGGCTGGGGCCCGGGCGTATTCATCACTGCATGCGGTGCATCGGAGTGGCAGAGCGCGCGCTGGAAGCGATGTGCAAGCGTGTGCAATCACGGGTGGCCTTCGGAAAAGCGCTCGCCGAGCAAGGAACGATCCGCGCGGAAATCGCCGCGTCTCGCATGGAAATCGAACAGGCACGGCTGCTGACGCTCAAGGCAGCGTACATGATGGACACCGTGGGGAACAAAGCGGCGCAGGCGGAAATCGCGATGATTAAAGTTGTCGCGCCCAATGTTGCCCTGCGGGTTTTGGATCGCGCCATACAGGCGCACGGAGGCGCGGGTGTCTCGCAGGACTTGTTCCTCGCGGCCGCGTGGGCGAACGCACGGACGTTGCGAATTGCCGACGGTCCGGACGAAGTGCATGCGGAATCGATAGCGAAGTGGGAGTTGACCAAGAGCAAGAAACCGGCAGGACTATAGGAAACAGGGATGAATGCTAGATTCGTCCAGTTTGCGCGCAGTGTAAAGAAGCCCGAAGGAGTATTTGGATGCCCCCGGGCATGGATGCAAAGCGCTCGTCTTTGGTCAGGCCCTGGTGATAGCGATAGTAAATCTGTTGTGCAATGACGGCGAGTTTGAAACGGGCGAACGCAAGATAGAAAGCCATGGGGGAAGCATCGCACCCCGTTTTATCCGCGTAATAGTGCACGATCTGTTCCCGCGTAAGGCTGCCGCGATGGGTTGTGGGTCCCCAGCGATTTTCCTGCAGTTCCTCAGGATCCGTGTAATCCACCCAATAGGCCAATGCCGTGCCGAGATCCGACAGAGAGTCGCCGATGGTGCACATCTCCCAATCAAGGACCCCCACAATTTTCGTGATGTCGTTCGAATCGAGCACAACATTGTCGTATTTGTAGTCATTGTGGATCAGCGAAACCGCGCTCGTGCATGGCATGTGCTGCTGCATCCACGCGGAGATCTTCTCGACTTCGGGATAATCGTGAGTTTTTGATCCGTGGTAGCGCTCGGTCCAGCCGCGCACTTGCCGTTCCAGATAGCCTTGCGGTTTCCCAAGATCGGAGAGGCCCACGGCAGCGTAGTCCACACGGTGCAGCCGTATGAGATTTTCAATGAACGATTCGCTGAGCCTCCGCGCGTTTTCCGCGGGAAAATCCAACCCGCGCGGCAGTTGCTTGCGAAGGATGACACCGTGAATCGGTTCCATGACGTAGAAAGGCGCGCCAAGGACGGATTCGTCGTCGCAATAGAGAAGCACTTCGGGAGCCGGGGCATAGACGGAGTGGAGCTTTGAGAGCACGCGAAATTCGCGGCCCATATCGTGGGCGGACTTGACCTTGCTCCCGAACGGGGGTCGGCGAAGGACCACCTCCTTCGCGCCGAGATGAAGTGAGTAGGTTAAGTTCGAATGCCCGCTGGGATATTGCAGGGCACGGAGCGGGGCCGCTTCGTTTGGAAAGTGACCGCGCAAATAAGGTTCGAGCCTGGTCAAGTCCAGCTCTTCGCCGGATCGAATGGCCGCTGGATGGTCCAGCAGGTTGCGCATTGAATAGTCCCCAAACGTTATACCGCAAGGGGCGTCGCGAAAAATTAAATTCGGACCCAGTCTCTCTTTGCGAATCAACTCTCGGATATCCGGGCTCTAGGCAGTTGCGAACTGGTCCCTGCTGAACTCGGCGAAGTTCTTGCCCTGATCGGCAAGCCGCTTCAGCAGCGGGGCCGGCTGCCAGATCTCCCCGTGCTGGCGGTGGAATTCGCACACGCGCTCGTAGACCTGCTTCAGGCCAACGGTATCGGCGTACCACATCGGACCGCCGCGATGCGCGGGGAAACCGTAGCCGTTGAGATAAATAATGTCGATGTCCGAAGCGCGCAGCGCATAGCCTTCCTCGAGTATGCGCGCACCTTCGTTGACCAGCGCATAGAGACAACGGTCCGTGATTTCCACGGCGGAAATTTGACGCTGAACAATCCCCGCCTCGGCAACCCAGTCGCGAACAAGTTCATCAACGAGCGGGTCGTGCGTCGCGCGGCGCTGCTCGTCGTATTTGTACCAGCCCGCGCCGGTTTTCTGGCCGTAACGTCCGATTTCACACAGTCGATCTTCGGCAAACGGTTGGCGGATGCCGGGCGCTTCCAGGTGGCGATATTCTTTGCGAATGCGCCAGCCAACGTCGAGCCCCGCCAAATCGCCGGTGGCCAGGGGCCCCATGGCCATGCCGAAGTCAGTAAGCGCCTGGTCCACGGCTTCGATGCTTGCCCCTTCTTCGACAAGGAACTGGGCCTCCCGGCGATACGGGCCAAACATGCGATTGCCGACAAAACCGCGGCAGTTGCCGACGAGCACCCCCAACTTGCCAAGTGTTTTGGAAACTTGCATGCACGTGGCGATCACTTCCTTGGAAGAAGCCTTGCCGCGGACGATCTCCAGCAGCCGCATGACATTTGCGGGGCTGAAAAAATGCAAGCCGATAACGAACTCAGGCCGCGACGTGGCGGAAGCAATTTCATCGATGCTCAGTGTCGAGGTATTGCTGGCAAGGATCGCGCCCGGTTTGCACCTGCGATCCAGTTCCTTGAAGACCTCCTTTTTGAGGGCCATGCCTTCGAAAACAGCTTCGATAACCAGGTCTACTTTTGCGAAATCGTCGTAAGTTAGCGTGGCCGTGATTCGCTTCAGGCGCTCTTCCGCGACCTGCGGAGAGAAACGGCCACGCTTGACGGAATTCGCGTAATTCAACCGGATGATGGCGAGGCCGCGGTCAAGCGCGGCCTGATCCGCCTCTTTAAGAAGCACGGAAATGCCTGCATTGGCGAGCACCATGGCGATGCCTCCGCCCATGGTGCCTGCGCCGACAACCGCGGCGGATCGAACGGAAAGGATGGGAGTCTCTTTGGGTATATCGGGAATTTTGTTGACCTCGCGTTCGCTGAAGAAAACGTGAATAAGCGATTTGGATTGCTCGGAGAAGAGGCAGTCAGTGAAGAGCTTCCGTTCCACCCTGCAACCTTCTTCGAATGACATTTTTGTGGCGGCTTCCACGGCATCGATGGCGGCAAGAGGGGCGAGCAAGCCTCGTTGATTCTTGGCGGCCGATTCACGCGCGTTGGAGAAGATCAGCGCATTGTCCGCCGCGTTTCCGAGCTTTTCATTGCGCTCACGCGTCTTTGGGGTGGGGCTACCCGCAACCTCGCGCGCAAACGCAAGGGCCCCGGCAAGGAGATCGCCTTCGATGATGCGGTCGATAATGCCGAACTTCAGCGCCTCCCAGGCTTTGATCGGATTGCCGCTCACGCACATTTCCACGGCTTTCGCCACGCCGGCAAGCCTCGGAAGCCGCTGCGTTCCCGCCGCGCCGGGAATAATGCCGAGTTTTACTTCCGGCTGGCCGACTTGCGCGTCAGACACAGCAAGGCGATAGTGGCCGGCCATCGCCAGCTCCAATCCGCCGCCAAAAGCGGTGCCGTGAATGGCCACAATCACCGGTTTGACACTGTCTTCGATTTTCAAAAGCAACGGAAGAAGCCCCGCGCCGCGCGGCTTGCCCGACGTGATCTTGCCGAACTCCTTGATGTCCGCTCCCGCGCTAAATGTGCTGCCGCCGCCGATCAAGACCACGGCTTTAACACTGTCGTCCTGAGCAATCTGATCCAGCGCTTCGGAAATGCCTTCGGCAACCCCCGGGCTCAAGGCGTTCACCGGAGGATTATTGATGGTGATGATGGCGATGCCGTTGTCAGTTGTGAGTTGCACTAGATCGGTCATGGAAGGACTCTCAAGTTTCGTGATTGGAATCTACGCGCTTTTCGCGGAGACGCTGCCGGAATCGATCACCGTCGCGGCGATTCGCTCGCGATGAAACGTGGCGTCGCCAAATGCCGTTTCCGACGCCTTCGCTCGACGATAGTACAGATGAAGATCGTTTTCCCAAGTGAAACCCATGCCCCCATGAATCTGAATGCCCCGGTTGCCGACGGTGCGCCCGGCGTCGCTGGCATACATTTTGGCGATGGAAACGGCTGTCGATGCGTCCGGCGAATTTTCTTCCAGCGCCCACCCGGCGTAATACACGGCGGAACGGGCGCTCTCGGTTTCCAAATACATGTCCGCGCACTGGTGCTGTATAGCTTGGAACATTCCGATCGGTTTGCCGAACTGTTTCCGCGTCTTGGCGTATTCGACCGTGATCTCGAGGGTTCGCTGCATACCGCCGACTATTTCGGCAGCCAACGCGGCGGTGGCGATGTCAAAAGCCCGCGGGAGGTCCGTCGTGGCGCCGATCTCTTCGGCTGGAGTATTGCTGAATTCAACGACGTATATTTTGCGGGTAAGGTCCATGGCCGACATGGGCGATATTTTAAGGCCGTGGGCTTTGCCATCCACAACGAATACGCCATTGTGCGCCACAACGAGGATGAAGTCGGCGACCGCCGCATCCGTCACAAACAATTTTTCACCACTAAGCTTTCCGTTCGTGGCGCTCAGCCGGACATCCCGCTGGTTCCAACTCGCGCCGGCCTCCAGAACGGCAACGGTGGCGCGGGCTTCTCCACTGCAGATGGGCGCGAGATATTTCTTCTTGTTCGCAGGCGTGGCCACGGCTTCTAATACGGAACCGGCAAGCACCACCGTCGAGAATAATGGACCGGGCAAAAGAGCGCGCCCCGCCTCTTCCATCAAGAGCATCAGCTCAACTTTGCCGAGGCCGACTCCACCGTACGCTTCCGGAAAAATGATGCCCGTGTAGCCCTGGTCGGTGAGCTTGGACCACAATGCCTCGTCGTATGCGTTATCCGTTTCCATCAGGCGGCGCATTTCAGCGCCGGGACATTCGCCTTCGAAAAATTCGCGCGCGCTGTTTTTCAGAAATTCCTGGCTTTCACTCAAACCGAATTGCATGGGATATCCCCTTAGTAGCTTCTTGGCAGGCCGAGAACGAAATGCCCGATGATGTTCCGTTGCACCTCGGAAGTGCCTGCCTCGATCGTATTTCCGCGGGCGCGCAAATAGGCGTAGGACCAGATCCCGTTGTCGATAGCGCGCGGATCGCCGCCCAGCAATTGGCCGTGGGAACCAAGCAGCTCTTGTGCGATTTGCTGGAGCCGCTGGTTGAGCTCGCTCCAGAAAATTTTCTGGATCGAGCCTTCGGGCCCTGGCACGCCCGTGGCGGTGATGCGGCTGAAGGCCCGCATCTGGTTGAAGCGCATGATTTCAATCTCCGCGCTGCATTGTGCGAGCTTCTGGCGGATGAGCGGGTCTTCGGCGGCGGGCCGGCCATTGCGCTGGATGTTCCGGGCGAGTTCGATAAGGCGGGTGATGTAACGTTTGAAGATGAGGTGCAAACGGGCGCCGTAGGAACCGCGCTCGTACATCAGGGTGCTCATCGCCACGTTCCATCCGTCATTCACTTTGCCGAGAATATTTTCAATCGGTACCCGAACATCACGAAAAAACAGCTCGTTGAATTCGGATTCGCCAGTCATTTGCCGCAGCGGACGAACTTCGACCCCGGGCGATTTCATGTCCACGAGGACGACGGAGAGGCCTTTGTGTTTGGCGGCGCCCGGGTCGGTGCGAACCACGAGCTCGCACCAGTCGCCAACCCAACCGTAGCTGGTCCACACTTTTTGCCCGTTCACAATATAGTGATCGCCGTCGAGACGCGCTTCCGTCTGTAGCCCGGCAAGATCGGAACCCGCATTCGGCTCGGAGAAGCCCTGGCACCAGATTTCCTCCGCGCTTAGAATTTTTGGAATATAGCGCTTCTTCTGCTCTTCCGTGCCATACGCGATGATGGTGGGTCCGATGAGGCCCAATCCGAGCGAATTCGCCATGGGCGGCGCCTCGACGCGCGCCATTTCTTCCCAAAATAGGGTCTGCTGCATTAGCGTCGCGCTCCGCCCCCCGTATTCCTTGGGCCAGGAAACCGCTGCCCAGCGGCCTTCGTGGAGCTTTCGTTGCCAGTCGCGCAAATACGGGAACGATTCCTCTATCGGCTTCTCGCGCCACTCGCTTCGGTCCTTGGGGACATTGGAAACAAGCCACGCACGAAGTTCGTCGCGAAATGCCAACTCCTCGGCTGTCAGGTTTAAATCCATGGCCAAAACTCCTTCGCGTTGCGTGGCACGAACCACGTTTCACAATCTTTGCCCAGCCGCGAAACGCATCCCGTATTTCAAGCCCGCTTAAGTGCCTGCCAATATTTTTTGCGCAGATCTTTCTTCAGGATTTTTCCCGTGCCGGTCTTGGGTAAACTCACTGCGAATTCGAAGGAGCGTGGGCACTTGTAATGCGCGATGTGCGCGCGGCAGAACTCGATGAGCTCGGACTCCGTTGCGGCGCCGCCCGGCTTTAGCACCACGAGGGCTTTGGGGACTTCCCCCCACTTTTCGTCGGGAACCGGGATTACCGCGGCCTCCAGGACGGCAGGATGTGCGAGGATGACCTTTTCCAGCTCCAGCGAAGAGATATTCTCTCCGCCGCTTACGATGATGTCTTTTTTGCGATCCACAATCAGCAGGTAGCCTTCTTCGTTGAGCGTGGCCATGTCTCCGGTGTGGAACCAGCCACCGCGCATCGTCTCGGCGGAAGCCTCCGGCTGGCGCCAGTACCCTTCCATCACGCCATCACTCCGGGCGATTATTTCGCCCACCGATAGACCATCTCGCGGCACGTCGTTATCGTCCGCGTCCACCACGCGGATCTCAGCGCCTGGAAATGCATATCCCGTCATGGCTTGGCCCGTATAGCGCTGCTCCCCCTCCCAGCCCAGACCCAGCTTCATCGGAGAAATCGAAAGCGCGGGGGAAGTTTCCGTCAGTCCGTAACCCGAAAAGCACTCGCAACCGAGTTCCTTTTCGACTTCCCGAATGAGGGTCGGCGAGGACGCAGCTCCGCCGATGACAACGCGGCGCAGGCTGCTCAAATTGTACTTGTGCCGCTCGGGGCAATTCACCAGAGCAGTGGCCATGACCGGCACGAGGCTAAAGGAATGGACGCCTTCCTTTTCAATCAGACGGAAGACTTCCCTGGTTTCGAAGCGTTGGATCATTACATGCTTTCCCCCGAGCAAGGTGAGGAAATGCGCGACACCCCAGCCATTGGCGTGGAATAGAGGAATAGTGTGGAGTTCGACGGCCCCGTTTTCGATATTGAATCCCAGGCAGACGTTCAGTGCATGGAGGTAGATATTTCTGTGCGTGAGCATTACGCCCTTGGGATCTGCGCTGGTGCCGCTGGTGTAGAAAAGCTCGGCGAGTGAGTTTTCGTCGATGGAGGTGATGTCGGCGCGATAGGGCGCGGCAGCCCGGAGAATAGCTTCATAGTTATCTGGAGACAGCCAAGGCGCTTCCGGAGTGCCTTCCAGTTGGCAGAAAGTTTTTACCGCGGGAATATCCTTGTGAAAGGACTCGACCAAACCGAGAAACTGCTTCTCCACGAACAGGATGGCCGCTCCGGAATCATTCAGAATGTAACTCAGTTCGCTCGCCGAGAGCCGGATGTTGAGAGGGAGCAGCACGGCGCCGGCCTCCAACACTCCATAGTAGGCTTCGAGCAAGCGGTGGCAATTGGCGCTGAGGAAAGCGACACGATCCCCCGGCTGAACGCCCGCCTGACGCAGAGCCCCTGCAAGACGGCGCACGCGTTCGGCAAATTGCCCATAGCTAAATCTTTCTTGATTGCATACCACCGCGGTTCTGCGCGGATATTGCTGCTCCGCGTAACGAAGGAACCGCAAAGGTGTGAGGGGAATGTTCATTGCCTGCCTCGCCTGGATCAGGCGGATTGGCCTCCATCGACGACAAGAACGTGCCCAGTGACAAAATCTGAGGCATCCGATGCAAGAAAAACGGCCGCTCCCTTTAAATCATCGGCCCCCCCAAAGCGGCCCAAGGGTATGCCTGCCAGAAGCGCTTCTTTATTCCGCTCGATGACTTTTTCCGACATGCTCGTCGGGAACCACCCGGGAGCAATCGCGTTCACCTGAACGTTGTACATGCCCCACTTGCAGGCCAGGTCCTTCGTGAGAATGATGACGCCTCCCTTGCTGGCGCTGTAGCCGATGGCCGAGAATTTCGGAGAAGTGCCACGCAGCCCGGCAACCGAGGCGATGTTGATGATCTTTCCGCGGCGCTGGCCAATCATGACCTTGCCCACCGCCTGCGAGAAAAGAAACGTTCCGGTTAAGTTGGTTTCGATCACCTTATTCCACTGTTCCAGCGTCATGTCCTCGGTCGGGGCTCCCCAGGACGTGCCCGCGCTGTTGACCAGAATATCGATGCGCCCGAATTGCTTTGTCGTGGCATCGACAACCTCTCGAATGCTGCCGGGCTCCTTAACGTCACAACTGAGCGCCAGGGCTTGCACGCCAAGTTTTTGCAACTCCTCGGCCGCCTGTAGGCAGCGCTCTTTCTTGCGCGCACAGAGAACCAGATTCGCCCCCATTTCCGCCAGGCCCTCGGCCATCCGCCGCCCCAGCCCGGCCGAACCCCCAGTGATGATGGCTGCGCGGCCGCTGAGATCGAAAAGCTTCTTGATGTTCATCCGCAATTCCTGGCCGTGCCAGCGTCCCTTCTTGCGAGCCAGACAGTTGCAGGCTAGAACGTGAAGCGCGCGCCGAGCTGAATTTGGCGCTTTGGAAAGGCCGACGTGAACGCAAGTGGCGTGCTCGGCGTAACCGACGTGAAGTTGGGCACGATGCCATGGACATGGAACGTAGTGTTCCCGCCTCCACCGAGGGCCGCGGGAAGTCCGAACACTGGGCCCACCTCGTTGTTCACGCTGGCGTAGTTCGTGTGGTTGGCCAAGTTAAATCCTTCTGCCGTTAACACGAGATTCGCCTTTTCACCCACTTTGTGCCGCCAGCTCAACCGCATGTCAAAATTGTAGTAGTCCGGGCCGAGACCGCTGTCGCGCGGAGCCCCAAAGGGACGTTCGTTGGTAATGTGATTATTCCCATTGATCGCGCCCCCGGCCAGGAGATTAAAAGGCAATCCGCTGTGGTATGTGAAAATCGGGCTGAGCTGGAAACCCGAAAGGATGGCCTGCTTCCACGGGCTGTCGAACACCCCGGCAATCACCACCTTATGCCGTTGGTCAAATTCGGAAAGACCGCGATCCATCGAGAGGTTCGTGGGGTCTTGCGGTCCATAGTCTGTGTTGAAGTCGGTGGAAGTGTCGAAGCCTTTGCTAAAGGTGTAGCTGCCAAAGAGCGTGAAGCGGTTATTGAACCGCTCCTTGACTTCCAGGATTGCTGCCTCGTAGAGCGCAGAGGCCGCGGAAGTGTATTGATTGTTCTGCACGATAAGCGGATTCACGAAGCAAGAAAAAGGAGCAAGCGGGTTCGCCGCAGTTGCCGCGCAGGGCAAGCCTTCGGCGCCGCCGAGCGGGTCGGTGAGCGGACTCAGGTTCCAGTTCTTGTAGGTATAGGTTCCCCCGTTGGCGAGCGGAATCGTGCTGGTCGGCGTCGTGGGTAGAAGATTCGTGTCGATGGCCACCGGAAGTCGCAGCGTGTGCGTATAGATTCCGCTGACAGAAACAGAAAGCCCTGGAACAATCTCGCGCTCAATTCCGACCGATGCCTGTTGCGAATAAGGAGGTTTATAGTTCGGCGGATTGCTGAAGAGCACCGTCAGCGGTGAGAGCTGATGGTCATTCTGGACAAAGATGCCGAACTGTTTCACAGCCTCGGGCGTGATGCAT
>Ga0307471_100001899_pt1 | contig 11786 bp, 9 predicted proteins | sample atmos_gasesAM3C__2_FD_204566 | JGI IMG/M metagenome (GOLD analysis project Ga0307471, IMG submission 204566) | Hardwood forest soil microbial communities from Morgan-Monroe State Forest, Indiana, United States - atmos_gasesAM3C_515 | ecosystem: Environmental > Terrestrial > Soil > Temperate... | reverse complement strand
TGCAATGTGTCCTCGCAGGTGTTGCCTGATGCGGATGGACGAATCGCCATCAGCTTTCAAAACGCGGGGCCCGGCGAGGCGCCTCTGACCTTGAAAGCAAAACTCGGCGCGCAGACCGGCCCGTCCGCGGCGCCTCGGGCGCTGACCACAAAGAAAAGCTGGGAATCGCCCTTCGAAGGCGAGACCGAGCGGCAGCGCCTCTCCGAACGCGCGCACCAGGACCGAGATATCGTCTACTTTCTTCAGCAACCGGAAACCCACGCTTTCAGTCTGTATCACGATTACACGGAGTCGCGGCCCGGCGTGGGCCGTTATTTGAATGTCGTTCGTGAGGGCAGCGCGGCTTCAAACCCTTCCGCGTATATTCTCGACACCGGTGAGAAGCTCGAAACACGCATCATGACGGGAGCCGAAATGGCTGCGGAGAAAATCACCGCGGATGAGCCCGTGAAGCCAACCACTCAAATCGTGTTAATCCCGTTTAAGCCGGTGACGAAAGGCCAGTCAGTGCGCCTGCGAATTTCGGAGACATACACTGCTCCAGCCAGCTATGGCCTCGATGGTGATGAACTGGTCTTCGACCGCAGTTTGGGCCGACCGCGTAACGCGGTGGTCTTGCCAGAAGGTTGGTACCTCATGGCCAGCTCCATTCCGACTGCTGTCAGGCAATTGCCCGATGGCCGAATCCGCCTTGATTTCTGGAACGGCCGCCCGGATTCCGTGGATGTCCTGATTAAGGCAAAACGACGGGTAAGTGCACCCAGCGATTCCTCTGTGAAATGAGGGCACGCCAATCTTTGCACTAACGGCCCTGCCTTGAAGACAAGCCAAGATGCCAAGTTTGAACGGGCCGCAGGCATCCTCCCAAGGGGACCGTGCGAAATATGGCCGCCACTTCCCACGGCCGGGTGTATATTGCGTGCAGTGGCCTCGATAAAGTGGGGGTCGTGGAACCCGCCCACTGACACCCCTTTCACAGGAAAATCATTTCCTGTGATTTGGAGGACGCGATGAACTCGACGGGCGTCAAAACAAAAGAACAGACGTGCCAGGGCGTTTCACGCATGGACGAACCCTGCGATGAACAGGGCCAGCGCTACTGTGAACAATGCGGCTTGTGGTTCTGCCGGTCACATTTCCCCGATCCGCAATGGCATCACTGCGCCCCTGAACAGGGCGAGAGTTAATACAAATCAAACCGGCCCTCCCCGCCAGACCGTTGGCGATTGCACAGCATGGTACGCGCAAACGATTGACGCGGAACGTCTGCTCCGTTAGCGTCAGAAGTGGCGGAGTCCCTCCCTGCTCCGCTTGTGAATTACACAAAATATCTGGGTGAGAGAGTCCATTGGCCAACGCAATCATCACACTGACTACCGACTACGGCACAAATGACCATTTGGTTGGCACGCTGAAGGGCGTCATACTAAAAATCAATCCCGACGTGACTATCGTGGACATCACGCATAACGTCACGGCCTATGACCTGCTCGATGGAGCGCTGACCATCGGCTCCGCCTATTCTTATTTCCCTTCGAAGACTGTTCACGTCGTCGTGGTGGATCCCGGCGTGGGCACCGAGCGCAGGCCGCTGCTCGTCAGCGCTCAAAACCAATATTTTATCGCGCCCGATAACGGCGTGCTTTCTGTCATTTACGAACACGAAAAAGAAAGCTTGATCGTCCGCCACGCCAATGTCGAGCATTACTACCTGCAACCCGTCAGCAAGACTTTCCATGGCCGCGACATTTTTGCTCCCGTGGCCGCGTGGCTTACGAAGGGCTGGCAAACCGGCAGTATGGGCGACGAGATTACTGACTTCAAAAAGTTTGCGATTCCCCGCCCCAAAGAAGCGGACGGCACTCTTAAGGGTGTGGTTCTGCGCGCCGATGCCTTTGGCAATCTCATTACGAATTTTCGATCAGAGGATTTCCCGGAATCCGCACTGGCAGGCGGCGCCATCAAGCTTCAAGTCGGAAATCAGGCGGTGACGCGGCTGGTGGAGACGTTTGCGCAGGGAAACAATGGCGAGGCCGTCGCCTATGTGGGTTCGAGCGGCTACATTGAAGTTGGCATGAACAAAGGGAATGCTTCACGCACGCTGACCATTGGCCGCGGCGCACCTGTCGTCCTCACAAAGTAGCCCTGGGCTTGCCACCTGCAGGATGACCTTACGGCGCTGGAGCTACTTGTCAACGGGGCGCCCAAAGCACAGCAGGTATCCGCTGTTATCAGTGATCTCGAAGGCCCTGAGTCCATCACTTGTGTTGGCCAGATCCCGAAGCATGGGAACCCCTTTGCTTACGAACTCTGTGTACAGTGAGTCGGGATCATCCGTGTAGATGTAGGCGTCCCAGCGGGCCCATTCGTGACGCGAACGATTCGGATGTGGATGGACTTCGGGCGTGATGGCCTTGAACATGAGCATGACTCGGTCGCGTCCAAGGATGGCCCAGAAGTCGTCTGTGTTTCCGTCGCCTCCTCCTTTATAACGAACGTCGAATCCCAGCTTGGACTGATAGAACGCAAGTGTAGCGCCCAAGTCGTCGACAATAAAAAAAGGAGTAACACTGTTCAACATGGCGAAAACGCCGTGGACTCCAAGATAGCGTAACAGGTGCGAGCAAGAGAAGAACAGTCAAAACCCGCACCCTTAAACCCGAAGGGTGCGGAACCACCTCTCAATTCAACGGGGTCGCCACCCGCTGGATCGAGCCAGTCGCGCCACGCGTCTCCCAGCAGGTTAAACGAAAGCACCGCCGTCATTACCGCGAGCGCGGAATACGACCATGTGCGGCGCATCGAAAAGGTGACCTCGCGCGTCGACCGGGCAGTGGCTTTGCGTTGCGAGTGAAGACTTTCCTAGGCAGCGGTTGGCGCCGGTTGCTTCCGCCGGTGCCAGTAACCCAATGCCGCGAACAGAAGGATGGCAGGCACACCGGTCAGTCCGCAAACGATAAAGAAAATGCCGTAGGCGTGAATGAGGCCGTGTGTGGTGCTCAGGCTTTCGACCGCAGCGCCGGAAAACCCTTTCAATATCTTTCCTAGCCAGGCATAGGTGGAACTCAAGAGCGCATACTGCGTGGCGGTGTATCCCAGATTGGTGAGACTCGACAGGTAGGCGACAAGGGCGACGCCGGCAAAACTGAGGCTGAAGTTGTCACCGACCATGACGAGCGCGAAGAGACGAATGCTCAAGCCCGCGAACGCGAGAGTCGCAAATGCGGCGGTCGCAGCTGCCTGTAAAATGCCCCCGATGATGAGCGCGCGCATGTAGCCCAGCTTCAGCGAGCAGAATCCGCCCGCAGCGATGCCTGCAAACGTCGCAATGAGTCCGATGGACGCACGCACCAGTCCGACCGTTTGCTTCGTAAGGCCGAGGTCGTGGTAGTAGGGATTCGCCATTGGACCCATCATAAAGTCCGGCAAGCGGTAGAGGCTAATGGCCGCTAGCATCACAAGCGCCAGCCAGCCATGAGCGCGGAAGAAAGCGATGAATGGTCCCGCAACCGCATCGAAGAACCCGCGCGCGGCCGCATCGGCGCGCTTCGGTTCTTTCGCAAACCAGGTGGCGATGATTCCAACGGCCATACATGCGCCGTAGATCCCGTAGGACATGCGCCAGCCAACGGCTGCGGCCACGATGAGGATCAGGGAATCCGTGGTCAAGAGCGCCACGCGGTAGCTGAACTGATAGGCAGACGCGAGGAGGCCTTGTTCTTCTCCGTCGTCTGCCGATTCAATCCGCCAAGCATCCACTACAATGTCCTGTGTCGAGGAGGCAAGCGCAACGACGAGCGCAAAAGCGACAAGCCGGCCTAGCCCGGCTTTCGTGCCAGTTCCGCCCATGGCAACCAGCGCCAGCCCGACGGCGATCTGCGAGAACATCATCCATCCGCGCCAGTGTCCAAGCCGCTTAAACAACGGCAAGTCAGCGCGATCCATCAAGGGCGCCCAGAGAATTTTCAGCGAATAGGCAAGACCTACCCAGGAAGAAAACCCGATCCACGTCAGAGAGGTGTGTTCATCGCGCAGCCAGTAGCCGAACGTATTGCCAACCAGATAAAAAGGAAGGCCTGAAGAAAATCCGAGCAACAACATCGCCAGCGTTTTGGGACGCAGGTAATCGGCGAGCCGGTGCTTGTGCGGACTCACGCCTTCATTGTCAACCGGGACCTTATGAAACTCAACGAAGGAATCGCGATGGTTGCGCAAACCACTAGTGCCATGAAAGCGAGCTGCAATGCTGCCGGGTAACGCTCAAAGTTGCAAAGTTAGAACAAGCCACTGGGCGGGGAGTGCCAGTAGAGGTCCACGTGAATTCATTCACCTATAAATTCCCAGGCGGGCCAGTTGAACTCTTTTGCGTTTGCAGCAACGCTTGCCCGGTTCCGCGAGTCTTCGTTTCGTCTTCGAGTGGGCGCACGCGCTGAATTTTCACGCGGGCGACACGCCTTCCGTCCATTTCCACCACTGAGAAGCGGAAATTGCCGTACTCGAAACTTTCGCCGCCTTTGGGAATAAATCCCAGTTGATCGAGCACGAATCCACCGACCGTTGCGTACGCAGGGTCTTCCGGCACGGTGATATTGTATTGCGCGTCCAGGTCACGGACGTTCAACGCGGCATCAAAAAGCTGCGCGCCATCGGCCAGCGTGAGCGGCCGCTCGACAACGTCAAACTCGTCGTGAATTTCTCCGACCATTTGTTCGAGAACATCCTCCATAGTCACCAAGCCAAGGATGCTGCCGAACTCATCCACGACCATGGCCATGCCAACGTGCCGCGTTCGCAACTCAAGAAGCAACTCGCTGGCAGGCTTGGTCTCGGGAACAATCAGCACTTCACGCAGCACGCGCCGCAAATCAAAAGCCGGAAGCGCGGCACTCTCTTCGAAGCGGCGCTCGCGATCGAGCAGGATCCACATCATGTCCTTGATGTGCACGAAGCCGAGGATTTGGTCCTGCGTGCCGCGATACACGGGGATGCGTGAACGTTGCGTGGTGGCAAACGCCCGCATCACTTCATCCAGGCTGGATTCCACGGAAAGCGTGTGCATGTCCGGCCGGGGGACCATGATCTCGCGGGCTTGGATTTGTGAGAGCTCGATGGCGCTCAAGATAAATCGTTCTTCTCCGGGCGCGAGCAGTCCGCGTTCGCGTGCTTGCTGAATCTGGATTTGCAATTCCTCGGTCGAGTGTGCCCCGCCGTGGACTTGCGCCGACGAAACGCCCAGGGCCTTCACAATCACGCCGGATACTCCGTCGAGCAGATTGATCACCCAATGAAACGTGTTCAGGAACCAGTGGAACGGCACAGCCACCAATAGGGCGACACGTTCGGCGCGAGCCAGGCTCACGGTCTTCGGAACCAGCTCGCCGATGACGACGTGCAGTCCGCTCAAGAGCGCAAACGCGCAGGCCAGCGCGACGGCATGAGAAAACAAAACGGTGCGGGTTCCAGGAGTGCCCGGCCAAATCGTTTGAAAACCTTTCGCAAACGTGGCTTCGCCGAGCGCGCCGATCGCCAGGCTCGTTAGGGTGATTCCGAGTTGCACGCCGGAAACGACGCGATGCAAGTCCCCCAGGAGAAGTTCTACAACGCGTGCGCGGACATTGCCTTTTGCCACCAGCTGGCGCACGCGGGACAAGCGCACGGCCACGAGCGAGAATTCCGTCGCCGCAAAAAAACCATTGAGTGCGACCAGCGCCAGCACGCCGATCAACCGCACGGCAAACATAGGCGAATTCTCGCTCCTTGCGGCAATTGTAGCAGTAACCCAGCGGGACGAAGGCAACTGTTGCGCCACGAGCATCGTCCAATGGCAGGAACTCGCATTGAAGCCGGGAATTGTCGCCTTGAACCCGACAGAAGTAGCCGTCTAGAGGTTGACACGGGGCGCTTTGAATTCTTAGGATATGATTTCGAGTTCAGACTATTCGGGGAAAACTGCGATAGATGGTACTGTTCCAAGCGGCATCCAACTTCCCATGACAAATATTTATGATCAGCGTTAAAGAGCTTTCCAAGAGATACGCGCGCAACACCGCTGTGGACCATATCTCGTTCGAGGTCGAGAAGGGCCAGATCGTCGGCTTCCTGGGACCGAACGGGGCGGGCAAGACCACCACGATGCGGATGCTGACCTGCTTCCTGCCACCCACGGCAGGCACTGCAACCGTTGCAGGCTTTGACGTCCTCGAGCAGCCGCTCGAAGTCAAAAAGCGTATTGGATATCTCCCCGAATCCCCGCCACTCTATTTGGAAATGCGGACAGCCGAATACCTGACGTTTGTCGGCAAACTAAAGGGCTTGTCCGGCGCCGACCTTCGGCAGCGCGTCGAGACGGTTTGCGAACGTTGCGCAATCGCCGACGTGAAGAACAAGCTGCTCGGCAAACTTTCCAAGGGCTATCGCCAGCGCGTTGGTCTGGCGCAAGCCATCATTCACAATCCGGATGTTTTGATACTGGACGAGCCTACCGCGGGCCTCGATCCTAAGCAAATTAATGAGACACGCGACTTGATTAAGAGCCTGGCGGGCGACCACACCATCATCCTGAGCACGCACATTCTTCCGGAAGTCGAGCAGACCTGCCAGCAGGTCATCATTATCAACAAAGGAAAACTTGTCGCGACAGACTCTGTAAGCAATCTGCAGAACCGGGCACGCGGGGCCGAGTCAGTGCTCCTCGAAGTGGCGGCGCGCAACGGAGACCTCGACGCATCCTCGGTGCAGAGCAGGCTTGAAAAGGTTTCCGGGGTAAGCCGTGTGGTCTTTAAAGAGAAGCGGCAGAATCGCAGCCTGTTTGAAGTCGAGAATCGCAAAGGTAGCTTCGTTCGCGGCGACTTGGCGCGCGCCGTCGTGGAATCGGGTTGGGACTTGAACGAATTGCGTCCGGCTGCGGTGAGCCTCGAAGAAATCTTCCTGCAGCTCACAGGCGAACAAGCCGCGATTTCGCCGGAAGAATCGCCATCAAAGGAATCAGGGTCATGAGGAACATTTGGATCATTTTCCGCAAGGAGCTGCGCAGCTATTTCGTTTCGCCCGTCGCTTACATCCTGTTGATCATGTTCGCACTCATCTATGGATGGTTCTTCTGGAACATGGTGGGAGCTTTCAACTCCTTTAGCATAGCGGCAATGCAACGCGGCGAGATGTTCCCCGTGAATATCAACGAGCAGGTCATCCGTGGGCTTCTGGGAAACATGAACGTGATCGGACTTTTCTTTATTCCCATTATTACCATGCGACTGTTCGCGGAGGAAAAACGTAACGGGACGATTGAATTGCTGGTCACTTCCCCCATCCGCGATGCGGAAGTGATCCTTGGCAAGTGGCTTGCGGCCGTGGCGCTCTACGCCGGCATGCTCCTTTTAACCGGACTGAACCTCGCGTTTCTGTTCAAGTTCGGCAACCCCGATTGGAAACCCATCGCAGTCGCGTATCTCGGCATGCTCCTCCAGGCCGCCGCCATGCTGGCTATCGGCACGTTTATCTCCACGCTGACCAAAAACCAAATCATCGCCGGCGCCGCCACCTTTGGCGTTTGCCTGCTGATCTTTGTTCTTGGGTGGGCCAGCGGATATGAAACCGCAACGTGGGCCCAAGTGCTCTCTTACATGTCCGTGACAACGCACATGGAGTCTTTCGCCAAAGGCGTCCTCGATTCCAAGGACTCCGTCTATTACGTGTCCGTGATTTTCCTGGGGCTTTTTCTCACTGCAAGGTCGCTCGAGTCCCTGCGGTGGAGGTCCTAAGTGAATCTCCAATTGCTCAAAGCCAGGCAGACAAAGTACGTGGCTTACGCGACGCTCTACATTGCCGTTGTGCTGGCCATCGTGGGCACGGCAAATTTCCTGGCCAACCGCTACAACAAATCTTACGACGCGACCGCCAACAAACGTTACAGCCTCTCCGAGCAGACCGCGAAAATCGTCAAAGGCGTCAAAGAAAACGCCAGGATCACCTATTTCGACCAAGGCACGCGATTCGAACGCGCCAAGGATCAGCTTGGTCTGTACGCAAATCTTTCCCCCAAGGTTCATGTTGAATACGTCGACGCCGATAAGAAGCCGCAGCTGGCCCGCGAAGCCGGAATCAAGAGTTATGGCACCACCATCGTCCAGATTGGCTCCAAGAAAGAAGAATCCAAAAGCACCAGCGAGGAAGACATCACCGGTGCTTTTATTCGCGCCATGAAGAGCGGTGCGCGAGCGGTTTGCTTTGTCGCTGGAAGCGGGGAGCACCAGTTCGACGATACCGAGCGCAGCGGTTACTCGCGCTTGCGAGACATGCTCGTAAAAGAAGAATACAACTCCAAAGCGATCAGCCTGCTGCAAAAAGCCGAAGTGCCAGCCGATTGCACGGTCGTGGTCGTGGCGGGGCCCACTGCGGATTACCAGCAACCTGCGGTCGATGCCCTGAAGAAGTATGTGGAAGGGGGCGGGCGCGCGCTTTTTCTGCTCGGCCCTCCGTTGAAAATGGGCCGTTCTGAGATTGCCGACAACGACGCGCTGGCAAGCCTGCTCGAAAGTTGGGGCGTCACTTTAAACAAGGACTTGATCCTGGACCTGAATCCCATCGGACAACTGGCTGGCTTCGGGCCCCAGGTTGCGCTGGTTACCAGCTACGATCGGCATGCCATAGTGAACGATATGAAAGGGTCGGCTACGGGGTTTCCCTTCGTTCGCTCGATGGAAGTGAAGAACGCCGGCAAGACCACCGTGGAGAAATTGTTTTCCTCGTCGGAAAGCAGCCTGGCAACAAGCAAGCTGAATTCTCCGGAAGTGAACCCCAACGATCCAAAAAACAAGAAAGGCCCCCTGACCATTGCCGCGGCAGGCTCGTACCAAACGGGCAAAGAAAATGCTCCGGGGCGCTTCGTCGTGGTAGGGAGCGCCGACTGGGCCGCAAATTCGTTCATCAATTTCAATGGCAATCGCGATCTGGCATTGAACACTTTGAATTGGCTAGCCTCCGATGAGGACTTGATCTCCATTCGCCCCAAAGATCGCGACGACCGTCGCATCACCATGACCCGTTCGCAGTTGAATTGGGTAGGCATTACCAGTCTCGGCCTTCTGCCGCTGGGGATCGTGATTGCAGGAGTTACAGTATGGTGGCGCCGACGATAAAAAAGTGTTTTCGGCACCGTCCCTTGCTCGCAGGAACAGTCCGATGAAATTTCGTGGCCTGCTCATCGCTGCCTTCGTCCTGGCGGCGCTTAGTGGAACGCTGTACTGGTCCAACCATCGCAAGCCGGCGGAGAACACCGCAACGGCTTCCGCGGATGCGGCGCCCAAGATTTTGACACTCAACCAGGCAGACATCACCGGAATCGAAATCAAGAAGCAAAGTGGTGAAGGCGTAAGCCTCGGAAAAACGGACGCCGGCCACTGGGACATCACGGCGCCAAAATCGCTTGCCGCCGATCAAGAGGCGGTGTGGAGTATGTTGTCAACACTTTCCTCGCTGAACTCGGACCGCCTTGTCGAAGATAAAGCCACCAACCTCGAACAATACGGACTGGCAACGCCGTCTCTCGAAGTGGACATCATCAAGAAAGACAGAAAAATCGAGAAGCTCATGATCGGCGACAACACGCCCGCCGGCAGCGGAGCTTATGCCGCTGTGAGCGGAGACCCGCGCGTGTTTATCCTCGCGACCTACAACAAGAGCAACATCGACAAGAGTGTGAACGATTTCCGCGATAAGCGATTGTTGACCTTCGAGTCGGACAAGCTAAGTCGCGTGGAACTTGTGGCAAAGAAACAAAACATCGAATTTGGCCGCAACAAAGACCAATGGCAAATCGTGAAGCCGAAGCCTTTGCGGGCGGACGGTTTTCAAGTGGACGAACTGGTCCGCGCCCTGCACGACGCAAAGATGGAATTCGCCGCGAACGATGATGAGAAGAAAACTGCGGCAGCGTTTAGTTCCGGCACAGCAATTGCCACGGTCAAGGTCACGGACGTATCCGGGACGCAGGAACTCCAGGTGCGCAAGAACAAGGACGACTATTATGCGAAGTCGAGCACGACGGCGGGCGTGCACAAAATTACCAGCGCGACCGCCACGGCGATGGACAAGAGCCTCGACGATTTCAGAAATAAGAAGTTATTCGATTTCGGGTTCGTCGACCCTGACAAAATTGAAATTCACGACGGCGCTAGAAGTCTTGTCTTGAGCCACAGCGGCGCCGATTGGTTGTCCAACGGCGCAAAGATGGACGAAGCGAGCGTTGCAACTCTGCTGAGTAGTATCCGCGACCTCTCGGCAAGCAAATTTCGGGACAACGGTTTTGCTGCTTCAATGTTCGAAATCACCGTTACTTCCAATGAAGGCAAGCGCGTCGAAAAAGTCATGCTTTCAAAAAATGGTGACACCTACGTAGCGAAGAGGGAGAACGAGCCAGCCCTCTACGAAGTCGCCTCCTCCTCCATAACTGACCTTCAAAAAGCCGCCGCGGAGCTCAAACCTGCCGCCGTCAAACCTTCTACTCCACCCAAGAAGTAGCTCGCGCGCTGTTCACCTTTAGCCCCAAAGAATGGCGATTGTTCAAAGACCGCGATCGCCTTCCGCGCATATTCTGCGCGGTTGCGCACACCTCGCGGCTCCTCTACACTCAAGTTTTGTCCAAAGCGTGCGGGAGCCTCCTTGCGAGCCATTCTTCGAATCTTCTTATGGATTTTTGCGGTTGTCGTCGTCGCAATCGGCGCCGTCGCCTGGTGGTTCATCTACCGGCCGCTTCCGCAGATGGACGGCAGTACTTCCCTTCCCGGTCTCCAGCAGGAGGTCATCGTCGAACGCGACCAATGGGGCGTGCCTCACATCCGCGCCGCCTCGGTCGAAGACCTTGCGGAAGCGCAAGGCTACGTCATGGCCCAGGATCGCCTATGGCAAATGGATTTGCTGCGGCGCGCCGCTCGTGGCCAGCTCTCGGAAATCCTGGGCGAGAAAACGCTCACCATTGACAAGGAATTCCGCACCTACGGCTTCGGCCGTGCCGCGGAACGCGACGTCACGCTTCTCGAACCGGAAGCCGCCAAAATCACGAACGCCTATGCGCGCGGCGTGAATAGATTCATCGATCAGCACCAAAAGAATCTGCCGCTAGAGTTTTCACTGCTCAATTACACGCCCCAGCCCTGGAAGCCATCCGACACCCTCGCGATTTCCGGATACATGTACCGGACACTGACCAACACCTGGCAGCGAGAACTAAACCGCGCCAAAGTCACGGAACGCGCAGGTTCAGAGCGCGGCAAAGATCTCTTTTTCGAAGAAGCGGCGCTGGACCATTTCGTCGTGGGCGACCCCAAAGTCCTGGACGATGGCTCTCAGCGTTCAGCCGCCGATGACGACGAAGATGATGACGATGACTTGCAACCGGATACCGTCCTCAAAGCACGTCTCGAAGACGCACATGGCGCAACAACTCTTGAGGGCTTTCCTGACCTGACCTCGGCTCTCGCGCAATCCGTCCAGGAATTTCTCAAAGCTTCTCCCGCCGAGATTCGCCAGGGCCTGGGCAGCAACAATTGGGTGGTAAGCGGCTCACACACCGCCACAGGAAAGCCCTTGTTGGCCAACGACACGCATCTCGAGCTCTCCATTCCGCCCATCTGGTACGAAGTTCATCTCACGGCTCCCGGCTGGAACGTTAAAGGATTCACTCTGCCGGGCGCGCCCATGGTCATCATCGGCCACAACGAGCACATCGCCTGGGGCTTCACCAACAATGGCGCCGACGTACAGGATCTTTACATCGAATCCTTCAACCC
>Ga0307471_100001898_pt1 | contig 11788 bp, 7 predicted proteins | sample atmos_gasesAM3C__2_FD_204566 | JGI IMG/M metagenome (GOLD analysis project Ga0307471, IMG submission 204566) | Hardwood forest soil microbial communities from Morgan-Monroe State Forest, Indiana, United States - atmos_gasesAM3C_515 | ecosystem: Environmental > Terrestrial > Soil > Temperate... | reverse complement strand
GTAGTTCCACAAAGCAACGATTCCGATGGCAATGAGATTGGCGAGATAGCGATTCATGTGCAACCAGTTGAATTCGATGTTGAGGATGATGACGTTGAATAGGATACCCAGCGAGCAAAACAGATTGAAGCGCCAGAAACGCTGAATGCGCTCAGCGAGGCTTCGGCGATGATGAGAAACGGCGCTGAAGGTCCAGAGATCGTTCCAGATGAAATTATTCAGGAGAGCGGCCTCGGCGGCGAGAATCTTGCTGCGCGTCAACCCCCAGCCGAGCATGCGTGGGTCACTGAAAAGAAAGAGCAGAGTCATGTCGATGGCGAGTCCGGTGCAGCCAACTATGCAAAAACGGATAAAGCGCGACTCGCGTAATTCGAATGGACGCGGGCGGAACAGGTGCTGAAGCTTGTAAAAGAAGGTCATGTGATTTTTAGTTTTGGCACTCGTTTCCGTGTTCTATGCGGCTCTGCGAGGGAATCTCATTTTAAACCTAGATTAGAGGTTTCGGAACAGCGGATGGTTTGCGCCTTCCCCCAAAAACGCAGCTCCTACTAAGGAACGTACTGTAATCCCTGTAGGAAACGCCCAAAAGCGCTCCTCTCTACGTGATTGTGGGTATTCGATTTCTTCCCGCTTTGCTTAATGCTGGTGATTCGATCCCGCGTCCCCAGCCACACGGGTCTAACCCCACCGGTGCGAGAGTAGATGCGGGAATTGTTCCAAGCACATTTCGAAGTGCACGCGAATGGCGATCGCGAGGCGCGCGTCGACAGCGCTGCGGTCTGGTGGACCAGTGTGGCTCTGCTGCTTGCAGCGCTGACCGTTCCGCTTTTCGCCGCGGAAGTACCGCCGCTTACCGACTACCCGAATCACCTCGCCCGTTGTTACGTGCTGGCATTCGGCAACAGTGACCCTGTTCTGAGCCGGATGTTTACTGCGCATTGGCAAATCATCCCGAACATTGCAATCGATCTGCTGCTGCCTGCACTGATGCACGTTTTCTCGCCGTTTGTTGCCGGCAGGATTGTCTTAGCGTTGTGCCTGCTCCTGCCAACCAGTGGAGCCATTGCTTTGAGCCGCGTTCTGTTTGGGCGGCGGTCGTTCTGGCAGTTGACCGCGGGATTTGCCGCATTCAACGTGCTGTTTCTGATGGGCTTCATGAATTTCTGCCTGGCCATTGGCGTGGCTTTGTGGGGCGCGGCGGGGTGGATTCACTTCCGGGAGCGATCTCCGTGGACGGCCGTGGCGATTGGAACGGCCGTTGCCATTTCGGCATTTTTCTTTCACATCATGGGATTGTTTTTCTACGCGCTTCTGGTGGGCTGCTACGAGGTTTTTGTCATTCTGGACGGCGACTTGGGTAGCGCGTACGGGCGTTCGAAAGCCTTGCGACGCGCTTCCATGGCTGCGATTCCGCTGGTCGTGCCGTTCCTTCTGTACTTGCGTTCGCCGCTGGAACGCGTGACCGGTGGTGTCGAGTGGACTTCCTATCGCCGCAAGTTTTATAGCTTATTTATTCCGTTTCTGGGGTATTCGCTTCCGCTCGACTTGCTTGTCGTTGCGCCGGTGCTCGGTTTTCTGGCGTATTGCATCTGGAAGAAGAAGGCCTGGATTTCGCGGCCAATCGCTCTTTGTTGTTGCTTGTTGCTGCTGCTCTATGCGGTCCTTCCGCAGACGGTGAAGGGCGGATTCTGGGTCGACTCACGAATGCCGGCAATGCTGGGATTCGTGTTGTTTGCGGGATTCTTGCCGCGCGGCGTCTCGGCGCGGCAACAAGCAATGATCGCGTCGCTGTTCGCGTTGCTGTTTGTGATCAAGGTCGGATTCGTCACCCAGGTGTGGCACAGCGCGCAACGTGACGTGAGGTCCGTACGAGAGGTTGTATCCAACATTGATCCCGCGAGCTTGGTGCTGGTCGCCGACGTTCCGAAAATCGACAATCCCGCCTGGTTTGCAGCCATGCCCCGGAGCCGCAACATTTCATTGCTCAATCCGACGTACTGGCACCTAGCTGCTTTTGTGACGCTCGACCGGCGCGCGTTCTGGCCGACGATTTTCGCCATCGATGCGCAGCAGCCAATTCGCGTGCTCGATCCCTATCGGGCGAACCTGGGATCCGGCGCAGTGCCGCCCAACTATCAGTTTCTGGCCGCACGCAATCTTCCCGCCGACGAAATGCGGCATTTTCCATTCATCGAGAACTGGAGCGACCGGTTCGACTATTTGTTGGTCCTCAATGCCGAGGGCGCAGCCGATCTGAATCACTTCTTGCCGGATAAATTGGAATTGGTCGATCGCCGCGGGCTCGCGGCACTGTTTCGCATCAAGGGCTGGAAGTCAGATTTACGCGCGGCAATGCGCTGATCCTTTTTAGAAACCCGCAAACGCGTCCTTCACTCCGCCCCCAGAAACGCGTAACGCAACAGGAATAAGGCGCTAAGCACCCAGATCAGTGGGCTGATCTCGCGGTATTTTCCGGTTCCTACTTTGATGAAGGTGAAGGAAAGCATGCCCAGGCTGAGACCTGTGGCTATGCTGAAGGTCAGCGGTGTGGCGACTACGGTCAGAAATGCCGGGAATGCTTCGGTGAAATCGTCCCAGCGGACGCGCGCCACCGCGCCGCACATCAGCGCGCCTACCAGAATCAGCGCCGGCGCCGTAGCGTAGCCGGGAATTGCGGCGACCAGCGGCGCGCAGAACATCGCGATCACGAAGAATCCGGCGATGACGATGTTGCCTAGGCCGGTGCGGGCGCCGGCGGCGACTCCCGCAGCGCTCTCGATATAGCTCGTCACGGTGGAGGTGCCGGCGAGCGCGCCGAACATGGTGCCAAAAGCATCGGCGAGCAGAGCGCGGCTGGCGCGCGGCAATTTTCCGTCGCGCAGAAATCCGCCCTGTTCGCAGACGCCGACCAGCGTGCCAACGTTGTCGAAGAGATCGACAAAAAAGAATACGAAGATCAGCTCGCCAAGGCCGATCTTGAAAGCGGCGCGGAAGTCGAGCTTCAGAAACGTGCCCGAACCATGGGGCAGCGAAAAAAGATGCTCCGGCCAGTGGGTGAGGCCGAGCGGGATTCCGGCGAGGGCGATCGCGACGATGCCCAGCAGGATCGCGCTGCCGACGCGGCGCGCCATCAGAATCGCGATGACCACCAGGCCCACGGCGGCGAGCAAAACCTGCGGATCGGAAGCCTTGCCGAGGCCGACGAACGTCGCGGGATTCGCGACAATAATTTTCGCGTTGCGGAGGCCGATAAAAGCGATAAACAAGCCAATGCCGGCTGCGGTGCCATGCTTCAGGCAGTCCGGAATACCGTTGACGATTTGCTCGCGGATATTGGTGAGCGTGAGCAGCAGAAACATCAATCCGGAGAAAAACACGACTGCGAGCGCAGTTTGCCAGGGAATACCGCGGCCGATGACGATCGAATACGTGAAATAGGCGTTGAGCGACATCCCGGGCGCGAGCGCGATAGGATAGTTCGCCCACAATCCCATGATCAGCGTGGCAATCGCCGAGGAAATACAGGTGGCGAAGAGCACGCTTTCGACGGGCATACCAGCCTCGGCCAAAATCCGCGGATTCACGACCACGACGTAGGCCATGGTCATGAAAGTGGTCAGCCCCCCGAGAAGCTCCTGGCGCACTGTGGTCTTGTTTTCCGAAAGGTGGAAAAGACGCTCGAGCAAGCGGTTTCCTTTGACTAAAAATTAGGCGCCCATATAGGTTGCGCTGAAAGCGTAAACAGAAGACCCACGCCCACGAGTCAAGCCTTGCTGACGAATCCAACTACACGCGCCATAGTCACAAAGTCCAATCGCACGTCGCACATTCTATGACGTTTTCAATAGACGAAACTGTTCCCAAAGCGCGCCCTTTACGGCGTTCGGCCGGATGAGACGTTCTACCATCGCGCGCGCAGATTTCATGCGCCGAATATTTGCATCGGGCCAAATCAAAAGTTTCGGGCCGGCGTCTCTTTCCTTTGCGCAGCGATGCGGATAGGCTCAGGGCCATTCGGAGGCGGATCGGTGCCGCCCGTGCCTGGAGGCCGTCCATGAGAATCAAGCACTGCGTCCTTGCCGTGGTGCTGGTGTGCGCATTCGCGCCGCGGTTTGCCACGGCACAGGTGCGGCCGCCGGAGCATCCGCTGGAAGGGCTTACGTCCGCTGAATACTGGACCGTGCATGAAGTGCTGCAGGCGAGCGGGAAGGTCACACCCGACACTCAGGTGATGAGCGTCTTGCTGCGCGAGCCCGCCAAAGAAGCGGTGCTGGCGTGGAAGCCGGGCGATTCCATCACGCGCGAAGCGGACGTGATCCTGATGCGCAAGGGTGTCGTGACCGAAGTGCGTGTCGACACTGCCGGGCACAAAATCCAATCCTGGAAGGACGTGAAGGGCGTGCAAGCGCCGATCTTCATCAGCGAACTGTTCGAGCTCGGCAATTTGGCGAAGTACGACCCGCGTATGCAGGCGGGCTTCGCCAAGCGCGGGATCAAGGATATGTCGACGGTTGATTGCGTCGCGCTGCCGTTCGGCTACTTCGCGCTGCCGGAAATGGAAGGACACCGGATCCTTTACGGGGGATGCACGGACAAGCGAGGCGCGTTTCTGACCTGGGGCCGGTCGATCGATGGCTTGTATTTCGAGCTCGACGCGGTGGAGAAAAAAATCCTGAAGGTGATTGACGAAGAAACCATCCCGGTGCCTCAGAGCCCGATCAATTTTGAAGAAGCGCCCGCGCGGCCGCGCCCCGGCACCAAGGCGATCGAAATCTCGCAGCCGCTGGGATCCAGCTTCACGATGACCGACGGCGGCGAAGTGAGCTGGCAGAACTGGCGCTTTCGCGTGCGTCTCGATGCCCGCGTCGGGCCGGTGCTCAATCTCGTGCGACTGGACGATGGCGGGAAGCAGCGCTCGGTGATGTACGAAGGCTCGATGTCCGAATTGTTCGTGCCGTACATGGATCCGGCGGAGAGTTGGTCGACGCGCGTGTTCATCGACGCCGGCGAATTTTTTCCCGGCGGCGTGCTGCGCTCGATGCGCGACGGAGTCGATTGCCCCGCGAACGCCGACTACATCGACGGCTTCGCCCTCAATGAGCAGGGTCTCCCCATGGCCCGAGCGCGCATGGCCTGCGTGTTCGAAATGGTCAGCGGCAGCCCGGCGTGGCGCCACTTCGAGGACGAGCAAATCTGGGGCCGGCCCATGCGCACGCTGATCGTGCGAACGGCCGCGGTCATCGGCAACTACGACTATCTGCTCGACTGGCGGTTCGAGCAGGACGGATCGATTCGCGTGGCCGTCGGCGCCACCGGAATCATCGAGACCAAAGCCGTCAAAGAAAAAACTTCCTCAGCGGACCATGTGATGAACGACGCCAAAGACGAATACGGCCACTTTGTCGGCGAAAACACCGTGGCCGTGAACCACGACCATTTCTTTTCGTTCCGACTGGATATCGATGTCGACGGCCAGAAGAATTCATTCATGGCCGATCGACTGGAAAAACGCGCGCTGCCGGCGTCCACGCATCGCAAGAGCATCTGGGTGGTGAAGCCAACGCTGGCGAAAACCGAGCGCGACGCGATGATCGACATCAACTTGCAGCGCCCGTCGATGTGGATGTTCGTCAATCCCAACGTGAAGGGACCGCTCGGCTATCCGACCGGCTACGAAATCATGCCGGGCACAACCGCAGCGTCACTGCTCGACCCTGAGGACGGCGTGCAGAAAGCCGGCGCGTTTTCGAATCATCAATTGTGGGTGACGCCGTATCGCGCGGACGAGCTGTACGCGTCGGGTGTCTATCCGATTCAGAGCAAGGGCGACGACGGGCTCGCCGTGTGGACCAAGGCGAACCGCCCGATCGAGAATACTGACATCGTTGCGTGGTACACCATGGGATTCCACCACGTGCCGCGCGCCGAAGATTGGCCGGTCATGCCGGTGATGTGGCACGACTTCGTGATCCGACCTTTCGATTTCTTTCCGCAGAATCCGGTGATGACGCTGCCGATGAAGCCGTAACCGCCGACGTCGCCTACTCGATACGCAGAGCTTTCATTGGCGAGATGGAGGCTGCGCGATTGGCCGGAATCATCGCCGCGACGAACGAACAGATCGCCAGCGCGACGGTGGCTACTGACAGCGCGAACGGATCCCAACTCGAAACTCCGTAGAGTTGCGCGGCGATGAGTTTGCCCGCGCCAACGGCCAGGGGCAGCCCCAGCACCAGGCCGATCATCACGCGGTTGAACGCTCCGCGCAGCACAAGCTGCATCACGCGGCTGCGGTCCGCGCCCAGTGCCATGCGAATGCCGATCTCGTTGGTGCGCTGCGCCACGCTGTAGGCGGTGACCCCGTACAATCCGATCGCCGCGAGGACCAGTGCTACGACTCCGAACACACCTGCCAGGCTCGCCGTCGCGCGTTCCTGGTCGAACGATGAATTCACCTGCTGCTGCATGGTGCGCACGCTGACCATCGTCAGGTTCGGATCGACTTCCGCGAACGTGCGCGTCAGCACCGGTTCCAGCACGCCGGGAGGCATGCTGCTCACCAGCAGGATGCCGCCGATGAAGTGCGTGCGGCGGTCGAGATTTTTCATCAGGTCTTCTTTGTACGTGGTCACGCTTTGATTCATGGGCACGTAGAACATGGGATTCGCGGCTCGAGTCAGTGACCAGCCCGCAAACTTCGCGTCTTTCACCACGCCGACGATGCGGAACGTGTTGGCGTATTCGGGAAGATCCAAACCGAAGTGCTGGTCGATAGGATCTTCGTCGCTCTTGAAGAAGCGCTTCACGAAGGTTTCGTTGACCACCGCCACATTTTCTGAGGTTTCGTTGTCGGCAAGCGTGAAGTAGCGACCCTTCACCAGGCCCACACCGAGATCCTGCAAGTAGTTCGCGCTGACGCGATCCCAGGATGCACCGGATTCTTCGCTCATTTTTCCCGGCGGATGGCCGGCCACCATGATCAGCTCGCCCCAGTTGTCGGTGAGCGGGTTGTACAACGCGAGGCTCGCCGCTTGCACGCCGGGGATGGCTCTGAGGCGCTCTTCCATCACGCGATACATGGCCTGCAGCTGCGGAACGGTGTAGTTGGCCGGGGGAGGGTTCATCGAGACTTCGACGCGTTCGTTGATCGCGAATCCAAAATTCTGATTTTCGAGTTTGTTGAGGCTGCGGCCGAGCATGGTCGCGCCGGCAACGAGCACCACCGACAGCGTCGCCTGCACCACAAGCAAGGTTTTGCGCGCGAACGTGGAGCGATCCACGTTGCCGCGGCCCGATCCGCGCAACGCCTCGGCGGGATCGGTGCGCGTGGCAAGCCATGCCGGCGCGATGCCGAAAACCACGCCGGTCAGCAGCGACAGCGCGAACGCAAATGCCAGAACTTCCAGCGACGGCGACGTGCTGATGGGCAGGAAATGCGCGTCGTGGAACGTCAAAGATAGCAATAGCTTCGCCGATGCCACCGCGACCAGCAATCCCGCAACGCCACCGAACAGCGCCAGCAGAATGCTTTCGGTCAGCGCTTCGGAAATGATCTGGCGGGGCGTGGCGCCCACCGCCAGGCGCACGGCTGTCTGGCCGCGGCGCGCCACTGAACGCGCAAGCTGGAGGTTGGCGACATTCGCGCAGGCAATCAACAGCACGAGTCCGCACACCGAGATCAAAATGGTCAGCGATCTGCCGTACTCTTCCTTCATCATCGTGACGCCGGAGCCGGCCGGAATCACCGCGAGGGTCTGCTTCGGCATGACGCGCATCAGGTCGGACATCCAGTTCGCCGGATATTGCGAGTCGTGCTCCAGCCACTGGCGAAGCACGCCGGTCAATCTTGGAGTCATACCTTGGGTCGTGGCGCCGGACTTGAGGCGACCGATAATGCGCAGCCACGCGGAAATAGGCTGATGGACCAGCGAGGACGTGCCGGAGATCAACAAGTCCTGTTGCAGCGGCATCCAAATATCCGGTGGATCGCTCTCCAGCATTTCGCCGAAGAATCCAGGCGGAGCGATGCCCACGATCGTGAACGGATGGCCTTCAATGATGAAGGTCGAGCCGACGATGGAAGTGTCGCCGCCGTAAGTGGTTTGCCAGGCGCGATGACTGAGCACGGCGACCGGCGTCGCGGAAACGTTGTCGTCTTCCGGCGCGATCATCCTTCCGCCAAACGCGCCCACTCCCAACGTGGTGAAGTAGTGCCCGGTCACATACTCCGCGCGTAGCGGACGCGCTGCCGTTTCGACTCCCTGGCGTCTCACGCTCATCCGCCAGCGACCGGCCTGGAACGCAGTCCATTCCTCAAACTCCGGCATATCTTTGGCCAGCCGCTCAACCAGCGGCCACGAAAACATGCCCCATTCGTCCTGGGGACCGCCCTGCACGCAGCAGTTGTCGCCCGTGCCGACGCGATAAAGCCGCGCTGGGTCGGACACCGGAAGCGAGCGCATCATGATGGCGTGAATCAGCGTGAAGATCGCGGTCGTGCCGCCGATGCCCAGAGCCAGGGTCAAGATCGCCGCGATGGTAAAGATGGGTGCGAGCCGGAACTGCCGCAGCGCGTATCGGATGTTACTCAACAGATTGGACATATCGCAGTGACCTCTTCGCGAGCACAGGGTTGGCAGGCACGGTTAGATACGGAATGCCGTGGCCGAAGGTTCCCTGCCGACCGGCGTTCAGGACTCGAATAATGGACGAGCGGACAGGCTGTTGGTCAGGTTGGCGGAGCGGTTTTATTCGGGGTCGAAGTCGTGTTATTCGTGGAAGGTGTCTTATTTGTGCTCGATGGCTTGAATTGTGGCGTTCACCATGAAGGGATCGTCGAAATCGGTTTGGTCGCCGGCCTTCCCGCCAGCGATCGGCAGCAGCCGCGCCGAAAGCGGCTTGTGCCACTTCACCGCCAACGTAGCCACGTCGCCGATGATCAGGTCGAGGTTCTCTTCCCTGACATCGCCGGGCAGCGGAATCGTATCGAGCCCGGTCCCGCACACCGCCGAATAGCTCAGCAGCGAATCGATCGAGAGCAGGCCTTCGCTCCAGCGCTGCGAGAGCCGCGCGTCTTCCAGAATCGGCAGCATCAATCCGTTGTATCCAGTCTGCTTGATCTTCACTGCCTTGATTGCCGCCGTAATCGTGGCAGCGGCGGTCAGCGTCCCGGGACTGCCGACCGGCTGTGTCGTGAGATTTTCGATGGCAACGCCGATGGAAACATCCTTGAGCGGCGCGGGCGATAAATCGATTCCGACGAAAGCCCAACCGGTATCGCGATCGATGCGGCTGGCTTGCTCGGCGACCTCGGAGGCCGCGTCGGAAAGAGCGGTGGTGAGTTTTTGTCGCGCGCTGTTGAGGTCCGAAGCGTTCTTGAACGCGGCGGCAACCGTGTTCGCGGACTCCAGCGCGATGGCGAACTGGTGGCCAAAGCCGGAATGGTACGCCGCGGGGAAAAACGGAGTGAGCGGCGGAACCAGCGCTGTTGCGGCGAACCGGAAATTGCCCTGGCTGCGTTCGGTCTCTTCGAGCTTTTTCATCACCCGCGCGGCCGCGCCAACGGCGCGCCAGCGCACCCCGTCTTCACCGGCAACCACAAGGCTTGCGTTCAGCGTCTTCGTGCTCTTTAGAATCTCGGCGAGCAGGTCGGCCTCCGATTCGGGCGCATCGGCATTGAGCATCGCCGGACCAATCGAAGCCGCGAATTTATCCTGCATCGCCACCGCGTCGTAGTTGCGGAAGAACGCCAGTGCCTGCTCGGTCGTCAGTCCCTTGATGTATTCAGGAAACGGCTGCGTCGCGATCCGCACGGTCTGCACTTCAAATCCGCGCGACTCATACACCGTCCGCGCGTACTTCAGCATCTTCACCGCGTCTTCAATCTGCGGCTGGTATTGCGTGCGATCCAAATTGACGAACGCCGTAATCGCCCGAATCTTGGGCTTGTCGGGATCGGCAGCAGGCTTGCGCTGCTGCGCTGGCGTCACAATGGTCACCGCGAGCGAAACAAGAATGATTGCCGTGACGCGATAGAATCGTGCGGACATAAGTGGCTCCTCAGAACGAAAACGATACATCAGAAGAGTAAACAGAAGAAGAGTTACGCGTAAGGAATCTGCAATCGCGACGCAAACGATTTAAGGAGAGCGATTGATGAAATCTCGACGCCTGTGGCCTTGCTTGGTTGGATTCGCGATTGCCGTGAGCGCTTTTGGCGTCGGAGTTTCGGTTCGTACGGCCTCCGCCGCGGGTGAGCTTTGTTGTGGACCAATTACGGCGAAGGGGCAGCAATTGCAGGCGCTGCTCGATGGGATGGACGTGGAGAATCATTGGCCCGCGCACGAGCATGTGAGCGTGCCAAGAAAATGCGGGGTTGCTTCGCTCGAGATAACAAACTTGGGAATGGGCTTAGACGAAGGCGGGGATGCCGGTGATGCGTTCGCCGATCACTAATTTGTGGATGTCGTTGGTGCCTTCGTAGGTGTAGACGGACTCGAGGTTGTTCATATGGCGCATGATGCAGTAGTCATCGACGATGCCGTTGGCGCCCAGAATGTCGCGGGCCTTGCGCGCTGTGTCAAGCGCAATCGCAACGTTGTTCATCTTCAGCATGGAGATGTGTGCGGGATCGACCTTGTTTTGATCCTTCAGCCGGCCGACGTGAAGCGCGAGGAGCTGGCCTTTTACGATTTCGGTGATCATCCAGGCTAGCTTTTCCTGGACGAGCTGGTGCGAGGCAATCGGTTTGTTCGCGAATTGTTTGCGCGTCTTGGCGTATTGCAGGGCAGTGTCGTAGCAGGCCATTGCGGCGCCGAGCGCGCCCCAACCGATTCCGTAGCGTGCTTGGTTCAAACAGCCAAGCGGACCCTTGAGGCCAACGACGTTGGGCAGGAGATTGGCCTCGGGGATTTCGCAGTCGCTGAACGATAAGCCTGAGGTGACCGAGGCGCGGAGCGACCACTTGCCGTGCACATCCCAGGCTTTGAAGCCGGGAGTTCCCTTTTCCACCAGGAAGCCGCGGATTTTGTTGTCTTCGCACTTGGCCCACACGACGGCGATGTCGGCGATGGAGCCGCTGGTGATCCACATTTTTTCGCCGTTGAGGGCGTACTTGTCGCTCTTTTTCACCGCGCGTGTGAGCATGCCCCCTGGATTCGAACCGAACTGCGGTTCGGTGAGCCCGAAGCAGCCGATGGCTTTGCCCTGCGCGAGCAGCGGAAGCCATTTGTCTTTCTGCGCGTCGCTGCCGTAGGTGTAGATCGGGTACATCACCAGCGCAGATTGCACGGAGACGAAGCTGCGGAGGCCGGAATCGCCCCGCTCGAGTTCCTGAGTCACCAACCCGTACGCCACATTCGACATTCCCGCGCATCCGTAGCCGTGCAGATTGGCACCGAAGAAACCGAGATCGCCGAGCTGCGGCACCAGGTGATGCGGGAACGTGCCTTCGCGGCTGTGCTTTTCGATGATCGGAATGACTTCGTTCTCGACGAACTGGCGCGCGGTCTGGCGGACCAGCTTCTCCTCGTCGTTGAGTTGGGAATCGAAATCGATGAAGTCTACTCCAGAGTAGGCAGCCATGACGCGCTCCTGAATCGCTAAACCCGCTTTATCCGGCGCGAATGAGCTGACCGGATTACCGCGTACTTCGGTTTCTTACCTAAGGAGAGGCAGGCCCCTCCCGTACAAAGCCAAGAAAAACACTGCGTGAGGGAGAAATCGCCGGCGCCCTACCAAAGGCGTCCGAGTCATCCGCGGTTCGTTCGTCCACATTGTAGCAAATTCG
>Ga0307471_100001897_pt1 | contig 11789 bp, 15 predicted proteins | sample atmos_gasesAM3C__2_FD_204566 | JGI IMG/M metagenome (GOLD analysis project Ga0307471, IMG submission 204566) | Hardwood forest soil microbial communities from Morgan-Monroe State Forest, Indiana, United States - atmos_gasesAM3C_515 | ecosystem: Environmental > Terrestrial > Soil > Temperate... | reverse complement strand
CCTCTGAGCCTCTTGGCGGTTTCGTTTGCAAGCGACCCATATGGCGGGCTCGTCAACCCAGCGGCGCAGTCGTCGAAAACTGTCGGATTGTATGCAGGCTCTCGCGGCCTGAGATTCTCCACGGCCTTGAGAAGGAGGGCGGGGGGCCTATCTATAATCCAGGCCGCCAACTCACTGCGCCTAAGGATGTCAACGGCCTCCCGCCGAATCCCGATCCAATCCCCCACTAACACAGAGAGACCGAATCGGGCAGATGCAAACAAGATACAAGGATGCGAATGGCACGAACGTGCCATTCTCGCCCATCGGTCAAAGTAGCTAATGTCGCCTGGAAAAGCGGAGAAACAAATGGAAAACACAATCCTCGGGCGTTGGAAGGAAGAAGCTTATGTGCTGATGCGGGTGATGATGGGATTCATGATCCTTTGTCATGGAGGACAGAAGCTATTTGGACTGCTCGATGGCGAAGGGCACCCGCAAGGGCTATGGTTCTGGGCGGGAATGATCGAATTTGTGGGTGGTTCTTTGGTTGCGCTCGGTCTGTTTGCCTCACCGGTCGCATTCCTGCTGTCAGGAGAGATGGCCGTCGCCTATTTCATGGTTCACGCACATCTTCGCTTTTGGCCCATTCTTAACGGTGGTGAGATCGTTGTCGCAAACTGCTTTGCTTTCCTCTATATTTCGGCCAAAGGAGCCGGAGCAATCAGTCTCGATACATGGATCGACCATCGCGATGCGGTCATTGGTTCTAGGGCTCGAAAACGATAGTTGCTGAAGTATGTTTATCCCGCACCCATAGGATGCTAAGCCTCGTTGCGACATAGCTGGAAGTAAACTGCACAGTCACAGTCACCGCTAAGCATACGTCGATTAGCGTAAGCAAGAATTTACACGGGGGACCGAGATTTGCACTTCTCTTTCTGCACAGTTTTCCCTTAATGTTCTATTAACCCCCCCAGAGCGTTTCTGTGAAAAAATTTGCTCGCTTGAAATGCGAGCAGGCGAAGGTAGGCAAGCCTGAGTCTTTCGTTGACGTGTGCCTAATCGGCTGAGTTGCATGATGCCAAGGAGGTCACTTTTGAAGGATCACTGCAAGACAGTTCGTCAGCAGATGTGGAGATTCCTTTTCATAGGTCTCTTGCTGGCCTCATTCATTGCTGGAACCGGGGAACGAGGGTACGCAATTCCGGCTTTTGCCAGGAAGTACGGCCTTCCGTGCTCGGCTTGCCACATCGGCTGGCCGATCTTGAATAACTTCGGGTTGGCGTTCAAAGACAATGGGTATCAATTGGGCAATGACAAGGATTCGCCGATCTATCAGAATCCGAGTTATTGGCCGATTACGTTCCGTGTGACTCCGCAGTGGCACCTAGAAAACACGAATAAGGTTGGAATCGATGCACCGGGTACAACCACGCCGAGCAGCGAGCAATCGATCACTACCCACGGGTTTGATCTTTCCGGTCTTGACATCTGGACTGCAGGAACGCTTTATAAGAACATCTCCTTCTCAGTGTTGCCATCGATGGCGGAGGGTGACGCCTTCCACTTTGAAAACGCCTGGGTACGGTTTGACAATCTGTTGAACTCGCCCTGGTTGAACGTGAAGGTCGGAAAGTTCGAACTGGATAATCTCCTTTCGGAAAAGCGCTTCCTGACACTCTCGAACGTGGGTGGAAGCTGGTTCAACTACCACTTCACTCCACAAGCAGACAACAACGGATTTGGGGGGATTGGGGACAACCAGATAGGTGTAGAGCTGGCAGGACACAACCAGAACAGCTATTCGCGCTACTCAATCTCTTTACTGAGCAGCGTTGACGGCAACCCCGGCCTTACCAGTGGTGGGCAGGGTGGCACAGCCCGCACTTATGATGTATTCGTGAACATCAACCAAGGCTTCGCGGTGAAAGGTTTGGGTGTGCAGCGAATCGGAGCCTACGCTTACATCGGCCAATCACCCACGTATTTTCTGACCAGCGGCGGTACTCCGGTCGAGGCCAAAGGCAACAGAAGCTTTTCGCGTGTCGGGGCATATGGCTGGTGGTTTATCAAGGACCTGGATATCGAGACTTTCTACATGCACGGTCAAGACAACGTGTATCTCGGCAACAGCGTCGCAGCCAATGACCCTGGAGGGTTGCCTCAAGGTGCTGTTGGGCCCACTTGGAACGGGGGATTTGTCGAAGCCCATTACACCGTAAACCCTCAGTTCATTTTCACGGGAAGGTACGAATTGGTCCACATGTCTCGGCAAGCGAATCCGGCCCTAACGCCGAACCTTGGCAATGTCGATTCATTCACGATCGGCTATCGCTGGTATCCGATCATGTTGAGTCGAGCCGGACTCGCATTTCACAACGAGTATTCGCAAGCAAAAATGGGGAATCTCGCGCCGCTTTCAGGTACGGACGAGATCAACCGCAGTCTCATGATCGGCTTCGATTTCGATTACTAAGTTTTATTGACACAGTTCTCAAGTCTCTCGCGCAAAATGGTGATCTATATGAACTCAGACAAATGGATAGTGAATCTTGTACTGACACTTGGTGTTGCGGTCCCTGCATGGACGCAACAGGCTCACGTGGGAAATCTGACTGGTCATGCAGATTCAGGCAAGAAACTTTATCGACGTTACTGTGTTGGCTGTCATGGCCCGCTGGGCGATGGCAACGGAGAGAATGCACCTTGGATTGACCCGAAGCCGAGAGACTTCGTCGCGGCTACATTCAAGTGCCGATCCACTCCCACCGGCACACTACCCACCGATCAGGATCTATATAACTCTGTTTCGCGTGGGTTTACGAACTCGAACATGCCTCACTGGGATTCGCTGGCTCCGCAGAACCGGACCGACTTGGTTGCTTATCTCAAGACATTCTCGCCACGCTGGCAAAGCGAAAAAGCAGGCGAGGTCATCAAGGTTCCACCGGAGCCAGCTGTCACATCGCAGAGCATCGCGCACGGCGCAGACTTGTTCCAGAAGATGGAGTGCTGGAAATGCCACGGGCAGCAAGGCCGTGGAGATGGACCTTCGGCGCCCACATTAACGGACAGCAAGGATCAGCCTATTCGTCCATACAACTTCGCGGATGCGACAGACGATTCACGTTTTAAATGCGGCGTGACAAATGAAGATCTCTATCGGATCTTTATAACCGGTCTTGATGGAACGCCCATGCCTTCGTTTGCGGATGTGATTCAACCCAATGACGCCTGGGACCTCGTTCACTACTTGCGGACACTTCAAACGAAACGCCATAGCAAAGAAAACGACGTAGTGAAAGAACAGGTCGCAAGACGTCAGCATCTGCGCCCGGGAGCTAGGGGAGAATCATCCTTCGATCCACAGAGTGGCGTGCAAATTGAACCAGCAAACGCCGCATCGAACGCACTAGCGGTATCGAAACAGGTTCCCGGCAGCATTGATCAGACGCGAAACTTTTTCCTGACTGAGCACGGACGGCAGCCGACGGGTGCCTGCGTGGCCTCCTGGCGGTGCCAGCACTTCTGCACGATCGGCAACGTGGGACGGCAGAATCTTGAAGGCCATGATTCCGTCGAGCCGTGACCACTGACGACATGCGTCAATGTTTCCGGTCGTTTCTATCTCCGAAAAATTCTAGCGCCTTGCGGCAATGGAAGATGCCTCGATTGCACGAAAGAAATAGCGGTTCCGGGAGGTGACGAATTTTACCGAGGGGCTTGAAGAAGTAACCGAGAACTGGATGAACATCGGATCATCGGCCCTTCTCAAGCCGGGAACCAGCCTTGCGGCCCAGTGACGGGCTAACAGTCATAGCAGGTACTGGGGCTGAGGAAAGTGTGCAAGCTGTTGATTTCAGAGCCGGACAGAATTTCGGCGAGGCACAACCCCAAGCTGGTCAATGAATGCAATTTGCAATTTGCGATTTTCACCAGTTACCGCGAGCACCAAGCTGGGGTGGCTTCGCTGAGGCCACAGGCCCCTTGCTGGTACCTATTTGAACCAGACCACCCTAAGCCGCCTAAGCTTTCTTGATTTCGCTTGACTCCTGCTCCTACCGGGAGCACACTCCCGTGCAATCGCCTCTCCGAAGGGAAGCGCACCCTCCGAGGCGAACAAGTCCTATCCTGGTCCGGGGCGAACCAAAGCAAGAGAATCGAAGGTTTCCTAAAGGCTCTCGAAATCTAGGCCCAATGTGACCGAGAATGGTCATGGATGCGGCAGCCAACTACGCGAAACGCATAACCAAAGCGGAGACATTGTTCTCCCGCCGCCCGCGTCGCTGCGGTCATCGCTTTCCGCTGCTGAGCTTGCTCGCCGCCTTCGGATTTCTCGCTTTTATTTTCTCCGCAATCTCCCCTGTTGACGACGACATCCAACAGGAGTGTTTTCAACATAGTAAGTCAAAGCAATGTGTTCTCGCCAACTATAAAGCAGCATCCAATCTCCGGACCTTCCGAATCTACACAGTCCATTCCGCGCTTGCTCCCCCAACGCCGCAATTTGCCAGTTATGATGTGACAGCACGCGCCTCCGTCTCCGGCGACGAGATCAAGGGCAGAGTTTGCAGCAGCAGGACCGGTGATCGTTCGCCTCCCACCAAATCGAACTAACCGTCCTCGAAAATTGTTTTAAATCTGGCGATTCCAAGGAATCCCCGTGGATCCGCACGTCTAACGCAAAGAAGCGTCGGCGTGGGGACCAGGATGCACTATTCATGAAGCAGAACACTTGGCCCGCAGCTTGCATGCGGGCGACTAAGGAGATGTTATGAGCGGACTGGTAGAACGCAGTCTTCGGAACAAGTTAGCGTCACGTAGAAAAACCATAGCAGCCGTGCTGGTCTCGGTGCTGGTTGGGGGATGGCTGATCACTTCGGCCATAGGTGAGGATTCCGAAGGCAACTTTCGTTCAGGAGGAATCTTTCGGATCTTCAGAGATGATGACGGCTGGGTACAAAGCTTGCCGAACTTCTCATCCCTCAATGGAAGCAACATCGATGGAACCAACACCTTCTTCAAAACCAGTTTTGGCACAAACGGCCAGAGCTGTGCCACCTGTCACCAGCCTAGGGATGGCTTCACGATTCACGTGTCTTGCGGTCCGGACTTACCAAATTGCCTGAGCATCAATAGTGCGTTCGATGCCACGCATGGTCTCGATCCCCTTTTCCGCCCAAACGATACTGCGAATCGTCCGGACGCCGACGTTTCTAGCGAGGACGCCCGTCGAAATGCTTATAGCCTTACCTTGGCACTCGGTGTTACCCGAATCGGAGAGGTGCTTCCGCTCCCTTCTCCAGCGGGCACGGCAGAATTCGCAGTCGCACCACAAAACACCGACCAGTTTGGTCCGCTGCCAAATTCCAACGATCCACAACACCCTGGAGTGCAGACACTTTCGCTGTTTCGTAGGCCGCTAGTTCCTAATATGCGCTTCGATAGCGCCGTGCTCTGGGATGGGCGAGCCAGCATCACCAACATTAGAGGTCAGGTCACGGGAGCAGCTAAAACACTTCTCTTGAATCCTAACCCAGCCCCGGCGGAGGCAGATGATGTGGCAAATTTCATGCTTGGCGTTCTGACTGACCAGGTGATTGATGACAGAGCGAGCTTCCCACCGTCGCACGCGGGCAGCACGTCTGCGGAGGACGCGCGGAGCGGGACCAGAAACATGCGCAGGACGGCCTTCAGCGCAACCGCACCCTGTCTCTTCGATGCTACCGGTGCGCGGACCCACACGGTTACTCCTTTAGTCACCTACTACCCCGCCGATGGTCCTGGCACTCTGACGCCTTCTACTTGCAGACCTGTGGTCCAAGGTGGCCCGAACATGACCGACTTCAGGCCTTGGCTAGAGTTCCAGGAGGTGGCGCACCTTAGCGATAGAACCTTTAGCCGGGCGTCCATTGCTCGCGGTGAGGAAATCTTCAACAGGGCCGTGCTTCACGTTCCCTCCAACGTCGTTATTCCGGGCCTGCAAGGCAACACCGCGCACTGCACTACTTGCCACGCAACAAACAACATTGGTAATCACCCCGACGCGTCCTTCTTCGTTCGAATCGGCAGCGATTCGGTTACGATTTTGCAGGAGCTCGCCGACGCACATCCCGAGGAACCGAGCCTGGAAGACTTTGTGACGCGGACCAAAATGCTGCCGCAGTACTGCCTACGTTCCGTTGCCGCGGGTGCTCCGACCCTCGACCAGGTCGCCTGTGGACATTACGAAGGAGACTCGAACAACGGCATACCCGGTGATGTGATTACAAGTGATCCTGGACGCGCAATGATCAGCGGCAAATGGGCGGACATCGGGAGATTCAAGCCCCCGACCTTGCGGGGACTAGCGCCTCGCTCACCCTACTTCCACGGGTCGGCCGCCGACTCGACTGTGGGCATCGTTGACTTCTACAACGCGCGCTTCAACATAGGTCTATCAGAGCAACAGAAGGAAGATTTGGTTCGCTTCTTGGAAGGACATTAGGCTGGAGTTATTTTGTGAACTCAGTCCAGGACAGGCTTCGCAAGACCGCTGTCCTGGTCTGAGTTCTGATGTGCAGTCGGAGGGTAGGTTATGCCTGCGCCTCGCGTGGTGTTGATCGACTCCGTCCGCACCGATACCAACGCGTCCCGGGCGCGCAGCACCACAAGATCCTGGCGCACTTCCCGACTGCGGTGCCGAATCGGATACAACGACTGCGGATCCACCCGTCCCAATCGTGCCAACTTGTTCGCATCGATGCGATCATTCTTGCGCTTGCGACGCTTCGACCCCTCCATTAACCGCGGGTTGGCCACCAGCACTTCGTGCCCCAACTCTGTGATCACGTCCTGCACCCAGGCCGAGTGAGTTCCTACTTCGACCACGACCCGCGCCGTCGTTAACCCCCGGAAGAACTCCCCAACATCTTCCTGCGTCGTCCGCAACTGTCCCTCGGCCAGCGTTTCTCCCTCCAGACCCCTTGCTTCACTCCGCCGACAAGACTTGCTATGCTTCTTCAAGGTCGATCTCCTTATTTTCTGATTGCACCTTTGAGTGCGTTGATCAACGGTAGCTTATGGCCATCCGTGATCGGGGATCGACCTTCTCATCCCATCTGTTTTCGTCAGCCAACGCATTCCGGTAATATCCTTTCGACCTGCAAAAAGCATCTTCCACGGCGAACTTGCTCGATGTAGTTACCTCATGCAGAATTTGGCCGAAGACTTCGGACAGTTCAGGCCCGGCCCCAGCCGCGAAGAACGAAACCACATGCTCAACCTGCCTCAATAAAATCCGTAATTTAGACTATCCTTCGTCTCCCCGAAAAATAATTAATTAAATTCCGTTCTCGTGTCGATTCGGCCACACCCCGTTCGACGTATCAGCAGAGAGCCAGTACGATAGCGAGCAACAGCGATCCAACTGCGCTCTCAATCGCTCAACCCAAAGGAGATTTCGCAATGCGATTCATGGTCATCGGCAAAGCAACCGCAGAGTCAGAAAAAGAAGGCGCCCTCCCCGATCCACAGCTCATGGCCGAGATGGGCAAGTACAACGAAGAGCTCATCAAGGCTGGCGTCCTGCTCGCCCTGGACGGCCTCCATCCCAGCTCCAAAGGCGCACGCGTCAAATTCTCCGGCAAGTCTCGTACCGTCGTCGACGGCCCCTTCACCGAGGCCAAGGAGCTCATCGCCGGCTTCTCGATCTTGCAGGTCAAGTCCCTCGAAGAGGCCATCGAGTGGGTCAAGCGTGCCCCCAACTGCCACGCCGGCGACTACGAAGTCGAAATCCGCCAGGTCTTTGAGATGGAAGACTTCGCACCCATCCTGTCCGAAGAGCAGATGCAGCACAAAGTAGAGCTCCGAGCTAAGCTGCCAAATCAGACCGCCAACAAATAGCCGCTCTTGCATCCCCACGGATTGAAGCTGGTGTGATCGGTAGCAGTGTCCGCTACCGATCCAGATCGGCATTCATCTTCATTAGGGTTTGAAAGTTATCGCGGCTGAGGGAACCCCACACACCCCAACGCAGCGTTTCTGCAATGCCGATTATCGGAACATGGATGACTCCGCGAACAAAAAAGTCGTTGCCTTCAATGGCGCAGAAGTCCTCGTCAAGAAATGTTTTCGGGCTGCTGCCCGGACTTCGCAGCAATCTGGCTTCGTTGTTGGTCTCGTGTCCGTCCTGCCAGTAGTAAGGCGCATCGTAGGAAAAATCGAGCCACGGTCCCGTATGCCATTCCTCGCAACTGCCGCACTTCCAACGCAGGGTTGCGAGCTCGTCAAAAGTGACGGATGGCCTTGTTCGTTTTCACAAGCTCAGATCGACCGAGAAGCCCCACGCTTCCAACAAATCCAGGGGCACGTACTTATGATTCTTGTTCCTGCTCACCCATTCTTTGAGAAGGCCGGAAGCCTGGAAATCCTCCGGCGCCAACTTCAGCGCATCTGTGAGAGATTCAAACGATGATGGGCTCGCAACCAGTGAGCCAAACGGCACCGGCTTACACCAGTTTGGATTTCCACGTTTCTTTTCGAAATATTAGCGCGCCGCGCGGCATCATTGACTTGCGCGTTTCAAAGTCGAATTAGTTTGTTGACTCAGTGACGTCGACTACAGTCAGACGCGTGTCCCGTCGAACCTAGTCTCTGTTCCGGCGTGCCAAATTGAATCGTGTGAAAGAGCGCTATCGCTTGTATCTGATTCATACCGGAGTGATAATCGAGCTGCATTTCGGCGTCGTTCCTCATTCGCAAACGCGGATTTCCTAACGGTAAGCCCAGCAAAGGGGTGGCTATGGCTGACAGAGCAGGCTTGCACCGGGGCTCTCGAGTTATTTCATTCTTGGTAGCAGCTGCCGTGCTCTCGCTGGTTTGGGGTTGCGGCGGGGGTTCGAATTCTTCCTCATTGCTCACATCCATCCAAATCAATCCCGCCGACGCTGCGTGCCGCCTGGGAGGTAGCCAGCAGTTCACTGCGACAGGCACATTTAAGGACGGAACTTCTCAGGACGTGACAACCAGCGTCACCTGGAGTTCCAGTCAACCCAGCACGGTGTTCATCAATAATCTAAATGGCCGAAACGGCTTCGGGACTTGCACCGACGCAGGGACTAGCACTATCACCGCGTCTGACGGCGCTGTACAAGCTACTTCGACGCTGACGGTTTCGAACCCTACGCCACGCTTCGCTTATGTTTCACCGGCGCAACACGGACCGGAGATTGGAATTTACACAGAGGGAACCGATGGCCTTCTAACCCCGGTCCCAGGATCGCCGATCCAGGTGCCGGGCGCTAACGACATGACGATTGATGCCGCAGGCAGGTATCTCTTCACGACGGAGCAATCGCCTAATCTTACGCAGTTTAGTATTAACAGCTACGCGATCGATCACACGACAGGAGCGTTTTCTTCCCCTCCCCTGAGTACTCTTTGCTGCAACCTCGGCGCTTTTTATCTGCAGTAACGTATTGATTGCAGGGTAGATCGCTCACCCCAGAAACGAACTGTACGACAAGCGTTACGAAGTATCGATCGAGCTGTGTAGCCGGTCCACTAGGACGCCTAGTTAGTCATTCATCTTCGGCGATTTGCAGTATTAGGCATTAGGAGGCAATAGACAAATGAGTGACTTCAATACCGCGAACGAACTAGCCGCAGCCTTGATTTGGGGGCGCACCTATCAGGGCGACAAGCCCAGCTTTCCGCTGACGAAGATCGTTTTTCATCCCGGCAACGGCTTGGACAACGATGAGTGGGTCGTCGTCGAGGACGACGGGAAGAGTGACTGGAGTGTTGTCGCGGCACGTGTACAGGCGCTTCTCGGCGCTTACCTCAACTTCACGACGCTGCCATGCGAATACTGTGGCGCGACCGAGATTGAGGACGTCTTTCAGTGCGACGAATGCGGCGAGCCAATCCCACACGGCAATGAGCACGGCGGCACCGATGAGGACGGCGATAGCGTCACGTACTGCGATGGCTGCAACATCGACAAGAATTATTCCGCCACGCACTGGGAGGAACTGTGATCATCGACAAATTTGTCCTTCCCGCAAAGAACCCGCTTAGACGTGATTCCCTACCGGTGACGATTGATGACTGGCACAAAGCGCTTGGTTTCTCTAAGTGCGCCACTTGCGGGGCTCCTGTAGGCAATGGGATTCCGTACGTTTGGCAAGGCAGAAATCGCTGGTGCGAAGAATGTTTCTGGGATGAAGACGCCGGAGGTGCAATTTGCGATGAACTGGCTGACTTCGAGTTCCCGAAGAAGGAGAACCCCGATGTTAACGACGGAAACAATTGAGAAGGCGATCGAGATGTTCGAGGGCGGCGCGACCGATTCAGATGTCGCAGAACGGACCGGAGTCAGTCCCGCAGAGGCAAGAGCTGTCGCCAACGCACTTTATCTTGGCGAGACTGAGAGATTGTTTCGGGAAGTGGCGCTTGCCGGCGTGTTGGAGTCGGCGGCGCTGGCCCTGAGAAATGGGCGCGGCTTGATCGGCGATGGCGCCGGGGATGTCGTGCGTGAAATTTGGAACAGCTATCCGGGTGCAGGGCTCAGAAGAGGCGGGACGCGGCAGCGGTCCGTCGGAGTGCGCGATGAACCTCAAACACTCAAGGATGAACGACCATGAAGTTCATCATTTCATCCGCTACGGCGGGACAAGGCACCAGAAACCTCCGCCCGTGATGTTGTGAATCTATGCGTACAGCGCCAAACTGCTGCTGTTCGCCTGTTCCGGCGCTTCTTCCGATTCGGCGTCCTTGCCCTTCAGGTAGACGAGCGTTACGTCCAGAGACTCGTGACCCAGACGGATTCGAACCATCGGGTAAATTCGGTTGTCAGAGTAGCAAAATCGTGACCACTCTGTGACCAGCGCCGATGTTCGCCTAAGCGTCGGCCGAACCATTAAACCAGGTTCGTCGTCGATATAGAAAGGATGAAGACGGAAAACATCTTTCCGGCCAACCGACGATGGACGAATTGTCGGCGGCCTCGAGATCAATGGCCTTCATTTTTGACACTCTCCTCCTCCAGCAAATTTCGCATCACGAAAGGGCCGCCTACTTGCTGGATCAACCCACCATCGCGAAGGTTTCCAAGATCAATGACTGAATAGCCGAAACCTGCCAGTAAGGTCCCAACTTGCTTCTTCGCACCGTCGTCGTCTCCCGAAATAAACACGACTCTTCTCGCCCCATTGACGATTGGGTCCGCTTCTAGCTTGGGAACGCTTATGGTATTTAGCGCCTTAACCACTCTGGCACCAGGGGCAAGTGCTGCAATGAACTGGCTAGCGGACAGGTTTCCGACATCGGCGAGTGTGAATTCTCCGGCCTTACCGTGAAGAATATTTACCCCATCAATCAGAACCTGGTTATTCCACTCGGGAAGACTCGCAAGTGTTTCGGGCACGTTGTCCCAGGGAACAGCAAGAAGTACCATTTCGCAAGCTGCTGCTTCCTCCTTAGAGGCAGCCGTCGCTCCTGGTCCAAGTTGATTGACAATTTCTCGGAGGCTGTCGCGACCGCGGCTGTTGCTGAGCTTAATCTTGTGGCCTGCCTTCAATGCCTGTTTTGCGAAAGCTTGTGCGAAAGCTCCCGCTCCAATGGTTCCGATTTCCATACGCCACCCTTCCGAAGCTCGGCTTCTGAATAAGACAATTCCGGTCTTTCCCGGGTGAGAGATGTGCTGAATAGCTTTTTGAGAGTCGCCAAACTCATAATCACGCGCGACCTGAGTCTTGCGAGTAAAGGGTCAACACCTTCCGCCCTCGGCAATTCAAAAACTGCGTTACGTGTACAGCGTGTGAAGA
>Ga0307471_100001895_pt1 | contig 11792 bp, 9 predicted proteins | sample atmos_gasesAM3C__2_FD_204566 | JGI IMG/M metagenome (GOLD analysis project Ga0307471, IMG submission 204566) | Hardwood forest soil microbial communities from Morgan-Monroe State Forest, Indiana, United States - atmos_gasesAM3C_515 | ecosystem: Environmental > Terrestrial > Soil > Temperate... | reverse complement strand
ATGATGAAAGCAGTTCTCAACGGACGCGGCGATGAAATCATCGACCTCGCCAAGGTCAACCTGTTTCGCTAGCGAAACTGAAAAGCGAGTCCTCAAATGACGACAAAGCCAATCGCAGCACCTCTTGCAGCCGACGTGACCAGCGGATGGCGAATTCGCGGTTACCAAATCGCCTGGGGACTCGCCCTTTGCTTCTACTTTCTCGAGTACGCCTCCAGGTCAGCGCCTGCGGTGATGATCGAGCATCTCGCAACCGCATTTGGCACCACCGCCATCGGCGTCAGCGCGATTCTTGGAACCTATTACTACACTTACTCAACCACCAGCCTTATCGCCGGAGCTGCGCTGGACCGAGTCGGCGCGAAGAAAGCTGTGCCCGTCGGCATTTTCATTTTGGCTATTGGGTGCCTGCTGTTTGCTATTCCGACCGCGGGAGCGGGCTACGCCGGCAGGCTCCTTCAGGGCGCGGGTTCAGCTTTTGCTTTCACTGGCGCGGTGTATCTGGCCTCGCACGGTTTCTCCGCGCGCTGGCTGGCCACGGCAATCGGCGTAACCCAATGTCTCGGCATGCTTGGCGGGTCAGCGGGTCAATTCGTGGTGGGTCCTTGGATCGAGCACGGCGTCGGATGGCAAACCATCTGGCATGGGCTTGGCATCGCCAGCCTCGTGGTCGGCGTACTCCTGTTCATGACTACTCCTTCCGAAACCCGCGCGCAAACCGCGCGTTCCGGTTGGGCGTCCGTCTTGCATCCTTACTCGATTGTATTTCGCAACCCGCAATCCTATCTGTGCGGCATTGTGGCAGGACTTCTCTTTGTGCCCACAACAATTGGCGACATGACCTGGGGCGTTGCCTTTTTCCAGCGCGACCGGATGTTCAGCTTCCACGATGCAGTGCTGACGGGTTCTTTGGTTCCGTTGGGCTGGGTGATTGGTTGTCCGCTACTCGGCTGGCTCGCGGATTTTGTGGGCCGTCGCAAGCCTGTGCTCATCGGAGGTGCCGTCGCGATGTTGTTGTCCGCAGCGGGAATCACCTTCAGCACAGGCCACACAGCTGCGGCAATAGGCTGCTTCCTATTCGGCATCGCCTCGGGCGCCGCGATGATTCCGTACACCATCGTCAAGGAAGTGAATCCGGACGAGGTCAAAGGCAGCGCGACAGGTGGAATTAACTTCCTCACGTTCGGAGTGACAGCACTGATTGGTCCCATTTTCGCCGATTTGCTCGGCAAGGGTTTTACCAGCACGCAAAATCATGTCGCCCACTTTCGTTCCAGCGGCATCTTCTGGATGACCTGTATTGCCTTCGCCATCCTGCTCAGTATGTTTTTGCGCGAAACCGGCCACGCGCGGAAGAGTGCAGAGGCTGTCTAGATATGAAGCCGATCTACTTCCTATTGGCATGCTTTCTTCTACCGGGGGTCGTAAAGGCACAGACCAGTAGTGCAAATTCTGATTCCTCGGCGAACGACACCAATTTGGCCACGGAGGTCAAGGCTCTTCGCGAAGCTCTCTTGCAAACGCAAAAGCAGATGGCTGCGCAACAGCGGGAAATTGAAACACTAAAAGCACAATCGAAGAATGCAGTGACAGTCCCTGCTCCGAGCGAGTCGCCGAGTCGCGGCAACGGAGCAGCCGCCGGTTCGGCCGCATCCACACTCGAGCCGACGACTGTGTCTGCAGGTTCGAGTATCCAAAAGAAACCGCCAAGTTCGCAAGTTCAGGAAAAAACCAAACCAGACGACGTACCGCTGGGGTCCTTCCGAGTTGGCGATGCGGTTATGGAAGTCGGTGGGTTCGTAGATCTCGAGAACATTTATCGCACGACGAACACGCAAGGCAACATTAGCACCCCTTTCGCCACCATACCCTTCAATGACACCGCTCAGGGACGAGTGAGCGAACTACGCACCACCGCGCAATTCTCGCGCTTCAGCTTCAAGGTCACCGACAAATTTGCTGGAAACGATGTTCTGGGCTATCTGGAAACCGATTTCAGCGGCAACGATGCATTGGGCGTATACCAGACGATCAATCCCCATACTGAGCGACTCCGGCTCTATTTCATGGACCTCAAACACAACAAGTGGGAAATCTTGGGAGGACAAACCTGGAGCTGGCTGACACCGAACCGCGAGGGGATCGGACCAATGCCCGTCGACTTGGCCATTACTTACAACGAGGCTCCGGACATAGGGGTCGGGGTTCCCTATACCCGGGCAGCCGAGTTTCGCGTGGCCTACCATCCCAACGAGCATTGGGCCGTGGGCGTCGGAATCGAGGGCTCTAATCAATTCACAGGCAGCTTTGTCGCGCTGCCTGCGGGGTTTGCTTCCATCAGCCCTCAATTCGACAACAACGCCCAAATAGGAGCCCCCAACTTTTTCCCGGACATTCTTTCCAAAATCACCCATGACCGGAATGTTGCCGGCAGACACTTTCATGCAGAAGTTGTAGGTCTGTTTACGGGCGCGCACGCTTCGGTGATCCCCCTCGGGTCAGCTTCCTTTAAAACACGCTCAACGGTCGGCGGAGGCGGCGCGATCGCCGCGAACTACGAACTGATCCCCAACAAACTCGTCCTGCTGGCCAACGCGTTTTGGAGCGACGGCGGCGCCCACTACCTGGTTGGAACGGGCCCCCAACTCGTCGTTCGGCCAAACGCAGCCGGTACGGACGTCAGCCTTTCGATGGTGCATGCCGGGGCGGGCTCCGCTGGTCTCGAATGGAGAGCCAGCCCAAAACAGGCGTTTGCCGTCTACTATGGGGCAAATTACTTCGGACAAAATTTCTTTCCCGACACAAGCAACACGGCGCATCCCGGGACGATCATCGGGTACGGTGGACCCGGCTCTGCCAGCAACAACAACCGCGCCATTCAGCAGGTTACCTTCGATTGGTTGCAAACTCTCTGGAAGGACCGCCGGTACGGAGCCCTGCAGACTTACGTCCAGTACTCCTATTTGACTCGCTCTCCCTGGTCTGTGGCTCCGGGTGATCCCAAGAATGCGCATCTCAGCATGGTTTACGCGGGCTTCCGGTACGTGTTGCCGTCAAGCGCGGGCACCCTCCTGCGCGTACCCTACCCAAATTAGAAAGGAAGTCTAAAAAATCGATACCGCTGCTGAGCGGCACCACCGAAACACACTTGCTGGGCGCGTCTTGCGGGTCGGCCTCCACACACGACGGTGTTGCATTCGTTCCTTCAGCGCACCTGACTTGGGCACTGAAACGGAGGCTTGGAAATTGCGTTGGGTTTTGAGAACAATCTTGCTGATTAGTCTGCAAAACGCGGGGCTCGCTCACGCGCAGCGTGCACCTGTGTCACCTGACCATCCCTGGCATGGACTTCACGAAGCGAGGATCGAAGCGGACGCGAGAAATCTCACCGAAGCCAAACTCAACTTCGATCCGGAGAAGAACTACTCCTTGCCGGAGCTCATCGATCTCGCCGAATCGCACAATCCGGAGACGCGCGTTGCGTGGGAGCATGCCCGTGCGCAAGCCGCCGCTTGGGGCATCGCGCGCAGCGAGCTCTATCCCACAGTAGCGGCAGCGGCACTCGCCGGGGTTGACCGCGAACAAGCTTACCTGGCGGACCGTTTCTTCCGTCAAACCATCGGCGACTTTGAGGTCGTGTTGAATCTGAATTACACGATCTTTGACTTCGGCGCGCGGGCCGGCCGGATCAACGCTGCCAAAGCCGAGGCCCTGGCAGCGAACTTCGCGTTCAACGACACACACCGCAACGTGATTTACCGAGTTGAGCAGACCTACTACCAACTCTTGAATGCCTCAGGCCAGGAAGATGCCGCACGGGCGAATCTTTCGAACGCGCAGGCCGTGCAGCAAGCGGCCGAAGAGCGTCTGAACCATGGCTTAGCGACTCTCCCAGATGTACTCGAAGCCCGGAGCGCAACTGCGCAGGCGGAATACGAACTGCAGGCAGTGCTGGGAGCCGAGGAGATTGCTTACGGGAACCTGGCAAACGCTCTCGGAACGACTCCACAAACTGCCATACGCGTCCAGCCGCTGCGAGAGCTGACAATTCCGAGCACCATCGACGACACCGTCAACTCTGCGGTGGATCGCGCACTGGCGCAACGACCTGACCTCCTTCAGCGGGTCGCCGACGTCCAAGCAGCGAAAGCGAGGGTCAAGGAAGCGCGTGCGGCCTACTATCCCTCACTGAATTTCACCGCCAGTCCAACGGCGCAGTCGCTATACGGGCTGCAACAGCAGTTTCCCTGGGGACAAACGGCAGGCCTGGCGGGTGGCATGGCCTTTAAATTGAACTGGACTGTGTTTGATGGAGGGGCACGAAGAAATAGGCACGCGCAAGCGGAAGCCAACGTCCATGAGGCGGAGGCTCAAATCCACGTTTCGCGCGATCAGATCGCGAACGAAGTCTGGGCGGCATACTCCGATTTGAATACTGCCTTGCGCCAGCGCGAAGCCGCGACTGCGCTGCTCGAAGCCGCCGGCCGTTCCTACGATGCCGCCCTTGAATCCTATAACTATGGGCTTCGCAATCTGCTGGACGTGACCGCAGCGCAACGAACACTCGCGCAATCTCGCTCGACCGACGTCCTCGCCCGCACGCAGGTCCTTACGACTTTCGCCGCTTTGGCTTTCAGAACGGGGGACTCAATTCAATCGAACGCAATGAAACCCAGACCATGACCCTCCTTCGAGATTCCCGCTTCGTAAGACTTCTGCCCCTCCTGCTGGTGGCGCCGCTACTATCGAGTTGCTCGCGAGCGCCGTCCGTAGAGGTACTAGGTTCGTTTTTCCCAGCATGGCTGGTGTGTTTCATTGTGGCGATTGTGCTGACGGCCCTCGCCCGGTTGGCATTGTTGCGCTTGCGGGTGAAGGCAGCATTACCGTTGCTGGTTTACCCGAGCCTGGCTGCACTCTTCACCTTCGTGCTATGGCTCCTCTTTTTTTATTAGCGACTCTTATTGAATTTCTCACACTGCAATTCTTGGCAGCGAGGTAAGAAGACCATGGAACTCGATTCCACCGCGACAACCACAAAGCAACTTAGCCGTTGGGTGACCATCGGCATTCTACTAGGGGCAATCGTCCTGGGCCTCGCTGTGCTCTACCACACTAATCATTCTCCGCGAACCGACGATGCCGAAGTATTCGCCAACTTTATCGGGATCGCTCCGCAAGTCGACGGTCCCATTGTCCGCCTGAACGTGCGGGACAACCAGTTCGTCAAGAAGGGCGAACCGCTATACGAGATTGATGAGCGACCGTATCAGTACGCGCTCGAGAGGGCTCTTTCAGAGCAGGCCGCCCTCGAAGGGCAAATCGCTGACGAACAGCGGAAAATCAATGCGCTGGTTAGCGGCGTCTCCGTTGCCAAAGCAAATATTTCCAGTTCCCAAGCCGACGTGGCACGCGGGGCGGCGGCCGTCGAACAAGCGCGGGCGGACGTGGCCAACGCGGAACAAGGGGTGAGCCGGGCAAAAGCAGAGTGGACGTACGCGAGCAACAACCTGCACCGTCTTGAGCCGCTTCTGGCGAAGCAATTTGTCACCGTCGATCAGGTGGACCGTGCAAAGACCTCTGAAATCGCGCAGTCGGAAGCAGTGAAACAAGCGGATTCGCAATTGAGGCTTTCTCAAGCAGGCCTCCAATCCGCGCAAGCGCAATACGAGCGGTCTAAAGCGGCTCTCGAACAGAGCAAGGCGCAACACGAACAAGCACATAACGCGGTCACTACACTGGAGCCTCTGGTCAACCAGCGAGGTTCGCGTGAATCGGCCGTGAAGGACGCTCGCTACAACCTGAGCAACTGCCACGTGTATGCGCCGTTTGACGCTCTGGTCACAAACCTGACGATTTCGGAAGGGGCTTACGCCCATGTGGGGCAGGACGTCTTCACGCTGATTGATGCACGTACCTGGTGGGCAATCGGTAACTTTCGCGAAGGGCAATTGTCACACATCAAGCCGGGAATGCGTGCCGATGTTTACGTCCTGTCGAAGCCCAATGTCCGATTCACGGGCATCGTGGACAGCGTAGGGTTTGGAGTCACTCCTGATCCTGATGTCATCGGAAAGCTGGACAAAGGCCTGCCGGACGTGCAGCGAACGCTCAACTGGGTACACCTGGCATCCAGATACCCGGTTCGCGTGCGGGTGGAGAATCCGGCGCCAGATCTCTTTCGAGTCGGCGAATCCGCGGTTGTGACGATTCGCGCGAATTGAGCATGGCTACTGCCGCACAAAGCGTCTCTGCGATGTCCTCTTCCCTGTCTTGGTTAGGACAGTTTCTTAAAGACGAACTGTCACCGTACCCGGGTAGAACAGCGTTGGTCGCACGAATGGTTATTGCCGCGACCCTCGTCATGCTGATCTGCATGGTATTCCGCATCCCTTACGCGTTCCAAGGAGCAATATACGCGCTCACCGTTTCTCGAGAGAGCTCTCAAGCCACGTTCAAATCGGCTGTGTCGATCCTCGCATTAACCGGTATCGGCGCGGCGTATCTTTTGGCTTCGGCCTGGTTCGTCATCAGCATACCAACGCTGCATCTTCTCTGGGTCATAGCTTCATTTTTTCTGGGATTTTACGCGATCAGCACCATCAAGAACTTCGGTGCCAGTTCCACCTTCGCGATCATGATTTGCGTCGGAGTGCCTATTTGGGACCGCCATGTCTCAGCCAAAACGAATGTCGAAGATACGCTGTGGCTCTGTCTGGCATCCGCGATTGGAGTCGTGGTTACAGTAGGGGTAGAAATATTGTTTTCGCGGATCAAGCCCGGCCAGGACATCGTCGCGGGGGTCGCGGACCGCCTTGCCGCCGTAGAAAACTTGTTAGTGTGTTTTGCGAACAATTGCTCTGTCGACCGACTAACGCAAGCAAATGTAGTGCGCCTGGCCATGGTGGGAACGTCTATGTTGCGGCGCATCTTGCAACGGTCTGCCTATGCACCGAATTATGCCGAACAAATGGGAGCAGTGATCGCTCTTACGGGAAGACTAGTCGATCTCGCCGCCAATCTGCGGAGTCCCACCCACTTGTCTCTCGATGATCGGGAACAAATTCGTCTTCTCGCCGAGAACGTCGGGAGCGTTCGTTTGGCTTTGCTGGCGGAAGGAACTCCACTTTTGAATGCACTCGATGTGACTCAAGGGAATGTTCCACACGCCATTCCGTTCGTGGCCGAGATGGAGAAAACGGTCCAGCTCATCAAGGAAGCTCTTACAGGCTCTCAATCGCTCAGTGTTTTTGCACCACTGCCCTCAGCTGGCGATCCACAGCCGTCCTTTTTCGTCCTTGATGCGCTCACCAACGTCAAGCACATCCAATTTGCCCTGAAAGGATGTTTGACGGCCGGCTTGTGCTACATCATTTACAACGGGGTGGATTGGCCGGGAATCAGCACAGCGGTGACGACCTGTTTCCTCACCGCGCTTTCTAACGTCGGCTCGTCTCGACAAAAGCAGGTGCTGCGTATCTCCGGAGCCGTGGTGGGTGGCTTCCTTTTTGGCATGGGCTCACAAGTGTTCATCTTGCCTTATCTGGATTCGATAACGGGATTCGCCATTCTTTTTATCGTTGTCACCGCCTTCGCTTCCTGGTTCATGACTTCCAGTCCGCGCTTGTCATACTTTGGCGTGCAGGTCGCCGTTGCTTTTTGTCTCATCCATCTCCAATCATTCGCGATCGAGCCTTCGCTCTCGATAGCCAGAGATCGCGTCGTCGGCATCTTGTTCGGATTGATCATGATGTGGCTTGTCTTCGATCAACTATGGGGAGCATCCGCGGTCTCGGACATGAAGAGGGCTTTCCTTTCGGCGGTTCGATTGCTGGCTGAATTTGCCCGGGAGCCGATCTCGAGGGACTTCAAAGTGGCCGCGGAACGCAGTTACTCCGTGCGTGAGGCGATCAACAACAATTTCGACGCCGTGCGTGCCTCCGCAGACGGAGTTCTCTTTGAATTCGGACCTTCTCGCCAGCAAGACCTCGCCTGGCGAACCAAGTTCAGGCAGTGGCAACCGCAGCTGCGGCTCCTTTTCATAACTGAAATTGCGCTCTGGAAGTACCGCGCCCGACTTCCTGGCTTTGAGTTGCCGCACACCCTCGGCGCGGCTCAACGAGACTTCGATGACGAACTGGCGCGAACGCTGGAAGCCATCGCCGATCGAATCGAAGGCCGGCCATCGCAGGTAGGACTCTTCGAAGAGTCGCTTGCGCGTCTGGAACGCGCGGTCAGTACATATGAGGGATCGGAACCGCAACCAGCGACCCCGGATCGATTCGAAGCGTTCCTTTCCCTGCACCGCAGAATCGAAAGCTTAACGAGTTCGTTGCAGAAAGAAATCGGAAACGCTGGGTGATCGCGATACCGCTTGACATTACGTGAAGGTCTGCGCGGGCACACTACGTCTGCACAGCGTGCAAGAGTGCGGACTTCGGTCACGACCTCGACCTTATCGTCAAACCCTAGGCATGACACCGCTGCAAGAGCAATTCTTCATTCTGAATCTACCGTCTCCTTCTTATTGAAAACATGGCGGATCGCCGATTCTCACGCGCATGTTCGGCGTTGGACACGTAGTTGCTATTCCTAATAGCGCCAGTTTCGAGGCTGTCAATTGCGAGAAGGTTTTTGTATGGAATGCAACTTGCGAACGACGTATTTTCGTGACCAGGCGTCTAGGACGCGAAGTACGGGTCTCAGCTTCCTTCCGAAAGTGGTGACTGAGTACTCCACACGGACTGGCATTTCGGCAAACATCTCTCGCTTGATCAATCCGTCCCGCTCCAATTCACGTAACTGTTGCGTCAACACTTTCTGTGAGATCCGCGGCATGTTCTCGCGAAGAGCCTTGAAACGAAGCGGCTTCCTGGATTCGGAGAGCCACCAGAGAATTACCGGCTTCCAGCGGCCGCCGATCAAGACAAGCAGGTGTTCCATGGGGCACTCACTAGCAATTCGTTTGGCGCTCATATCGGCTCCGGTAACCAGGTATCCATTTGGTTCCTGGTATCTCTGCGATGGTATAAAGCGAATTGGATCATATACCGGCGGGAATGAAAAGCGAAGCGAGGAACAGGGTACCTGCGAGCAGAATTGTGAAAGTCGTGCAGTCCGTGGCCAAGAAAAACTGCATCACCAGGACCCGCATGGACATCCAAGGCCGCAAAAGAGCCCGATCGCGGTATCGGCAGCGAAAAGTAGGACACGTTGCTACCGCCTCACTCTTTGGAATTCGGGACGAGCTGTTGCGTTTCCGCCACGGTTTGGCACGGGGATTCTCTAACGACATCGTGGCCTGAAACCGATTCTGTAGGTGTATTTACATCAAAGGAGGAGCAGAAATGAGTCAAAGCAATATTGGTCCAAAACGTAGCGAAAAGGGGTTGTTGACTCCAGACAATTGCGTTGTTGCGTTGATCGATCATCAACCACAAATGCTGTTCGGAGTCGGCCACTTCGACCGTCAAGGAATCATTAACAATGTCGTGGCACTGGCGAAAGCCACCCGAGTGTTTGAGGTTCCCGTGGTGCTCTCCACTGTCGAAACGAAAAGCTTTAGCGGGAATATGTGGCCGCAGCTCAAGGCCATCTACCCAAACCAAGCACCCATCGAACGCTCTTCCATGAATTCCTGGGACGACAAGAATTTCGTGGCTGCGATCGAGAAAACGGGAAAGAAAAAGATCGTTCTTGCCGGCCTGTGGACAGAAGTCTGTGTTGCGTTTCCGGCGGTACAGGCGATTCATGACGGCTACGAGATCTATGTCGCGGAGGATTGCTGCGGCGACGTGAGCCAGCTTGCTCACGACAACGCAATGAAACGCGTCGTGCAAGCCGGCGCAAAGCCGGTCACGTCACTGCAAGTCATGCTCGAATGGCAGCGCGATTGGGCCAACAAGGGTACCTACGATGCAGTGATGGACATCGTGAAGAACCACTACGGAGCGTACGGGGCCGGAGTGGAATATGTCTATACCATGGTGCACGGAGCACCGCCCACCAAGTATGCGGAATACACGGTTCCTCTTGCCGCGGCGGCGCATAAGTAACTAGGCGGGGAGCATCCCAGCCCTTCCTCTAGTTTGAAAAATACTGAATCAGGCAGGAAAATCGAGGGGCAGGGCCCCCTGCCCCTCCAAAACGATAGTCGTTTTTGAAGGAGGTTCCATGTCTATCGAAACAATTCTTCACAATGCAAAGATCGCTACAAATGACGTTCCGTCGTTCGCTGAAGCTCTGGCCATCCGTGACGGCAAAATCGCTGCGACGGGCACGGATGAAGAGATTCTCCGCTTACGCGAGCCCGCGACCCGGGTGATTGATGGTAAGGGGAGAACCGTCATCCCAGGCCTCAACGATTCACACATACATCCGATCCGGGGTGGGCTCAACTACAACTTGGAATTGCGCTGGGATGGCGTGCCTTCTCTTGCCGATGCATTGCGCATGCTGAAAGAACAAGCTGCACGAACTCCCACGCCTCAGTGGGTACGGGTGATCGGAGGTTGGACCGAATTCCAGTTTGCCGAACGCCGGATGCCGACCCTCGATGAGATCAACGCCGTTGCCCCCGACACACCCGTGTTCGTGATGCATCTGTATGACCGGGCATTATTGAACGCAGCGGCGCTGCGGGCGGTGGGCTATGACAAGAACGCTCCGGATTTCCCGGCCGGGGAGGTTCAGCGTGATCGCCACGGAAATCCCACGGGTCTTCTCATCGCCAAGCCCAATGCCAACATTCTCTATTCCACCCTCGCCAAGGGACCGAAGCTCTCCCGCGAAGATCAAATTAATTCTTCCCGGCTCTTCTTCCGCGAACTAAACCGCTTCGGCATCACCAGCGCGATCGATGCCGGAGGGGGATTTCAGAACTATCCCGACGACTATGGCGTAGTGAACGAACTGCATCGCAATGATGAGCTGTCGATTCGCCTCGCCTACAACCTCTTTACGCAGAGGCCGAAGCAGGAACTGGCTGACTTTCAGAACTGGACGAAGATGACAAAGCCCGGCGATGGCGACGACTTCTATCGTGTCAATGGAGCGGGAGAAATGCTGGTTTTCTCCGCCGCGGACTTCGAAGACTTTCTCGTGCCGCGCCCGGACATGCTCCCCGTCATGGAAAGCGAGCTGAAAGCCGTGATTCGCCATCTCGTGGAGAATCGCTGGCCGTTTCGCATACATACGACCTACAACGAAACCATCGAGCGGGCGCTGAATGTCTACGAAGAAGTGAACCGGGAAATCCCCTTCGACGGCCTGCATTGGTTCTTCGATCACTGCGAAACAATTTCCGATCGCAACATCGAGCGCGTCAAGGCGTTGGGCGGCGGTATCGCCGTGCAGAACCGCATGGCCTTCCAGGGAGAATATTTCGTCGAGCGATACGGTGCGCAGCAAGCCAAACGCACTCCGCCGATTCGACGCATGCTGGAGATGGGTGTTCCGGTCGGAGCAGGCACCGACGCAACCCGCGTTTCGAGCTACAACCCTTATCTTTCTCTCTACTGGCTGATCACGGGCAAGACCATCGGGGGGCTCAGTCTTTACCCGCAAGAGAACCGATTGGATCGTGAGGAAGCGCTCAAGCTCTACACGATGGGGAGCAGCTGGTTTTCAACAGAAGACGGAAAAAAAGGAGCGCTTGCTCCTGGCCAGCTGGCCGACTTGGCGGTTCTCTCTGGCGACTATTTTTCCATTCCCGAAGAAGAGATCAAGCACCTCGAATCGGTACTTACAATCGTGGGTGGGAAGATCGTCTATGCCAGCGACGAATTCTCAAAACT
>Ga0307471_100001894_pt1 | contig 11794 bp, 9 predicted proteins | sample atmos_gasesAM3C__2_FD_204566 | JGI IMG/M metagenome (GOLD analysis project Ga0307471, IMG submission 204566) | Hardwood forest soil microbial communities from Morgan-Monroe State Forest, Indiana, United States - atmos_gasesAM3C_515 | ecosystem: Environmental > Terrestrial > Soil > Temperate... | reverse complement strand
CCGCGCGCTCGGCCATTTCGCGGTTGTCGGGGTGAATCACGTCGGTCACATCGGTGGCAGTGCCGCCAGTGGAGAGATTGGCGGTCGAGCGCAGGAACACCGTGCGGCCCTCCTCCGGCACCGCCTCCGCCGTGAGCCCGGCACGCGCCAGCATCTTCTGCGCCTGCGCATCGAGCTCGAGCCGCGTGAGCACCTTCTCGTGTCCCACGCCGCGGCGCGAGTCCTGGTTGACGCTGTCGCTGAGCTGCGCGACGGTGTGCTCGCCATCGCCGACTACGTGTCCGGGCGTGCGCCGGGTCGCCGCGACCAGCTCACCGTTCACCACCAGCAAGCGATGGTCGTCGCCCTCGAGAAAGCTCTCGACGACCACCGAGCGGGAATGCTCGCGCGCCACGTTGAAGCCGTGCGCGACCTCCTCTTCGGTCGTGAGGCGAATGGAGATGCCGCGCCCATGGTTGCCGTTGTAGGGCTTGGTCACCACCGGAAAGCCGATGCGCCGCGCGGCGCGTACCGCCTGGGTCTCGCTCTGCACCAGCTCCTGCTGCGGGACCGGGAGACCGAGGCTGGCCAGGATCTTGTTGGTCTCCTCCTTGTCGCTCGCCAGCTCGACCGCGATGTGCGGGGTGCGGCCGGTGATGGTCGCCTGGATGCGCTGCTGGTACTTGCCGTGACCGAGCTGCACCAGCGACTGATCGTTGAGCCGCAGCCACGGGATGCCGCGGCGCTCGGCGGCGTGCACCAGGGCCGCGGTCGAGGGACCGAGCGCGCGGCGCTGCGCGAAGCGGATGAACTGATCGCGCGCCTCCGGGAAGCTCCATCCCTCGGGCACGCTTCCCTCGGGGCGCAGCTCCGCAGGCAGGAGCGAGCACAGCAGTCGCAGACCGAGCTCGCCTGCCGCGATCCCTTCATCCCGCTGCGCGTACTCGTACACCACGGTGTAGACGCCGGGGGCGGCGGCGCTGCGGGTCTTGCCGAAAGTGACCGCCTCGCCGGCAATGTTCTGCAGCTCGATGGCCACGTGCTCGAGCACGTGGCCGAGCCAGGTGCCTTCGCCCTCGCGCATCCGGCGGTAGAAGCCACCCGGCTCGCGATAGGAGCAGCCGTGCTCGGCGAGTCCGGGGAGTGCCTGGGCGAGCGCGCCGATGAAGCCCTCGCCGAGGCGCCCGGTGGGCCACGCCTCGAGCGCTCCGAGATCCAGATCCAGACGGATGACCGGGAAGCGGGCGTACAGCGAGGGGCCGACGTACACCGAACGATCGAGAATGCGCATGGGTGTTGCTCGTAGTAGTAGTTATCGAAGGCAACCGGTCGCGCGTCGGCGGGTTATGCGGCAATCACTCCTTCGGCTGAGTCAGCGCCGTCGCGTTCGCGACGCGCGTTTTCAGGTTGAAAGTCGCTCCGGTCACCAGCATGTGCAGTCGCAGCCCCAGCATGCATGCCGGCTGGCCGTCCTCGACCACACCGATCGAAGAGAAGCTCACCTCCGAGGGGTCGACCAGGGTCACACTCCCGCTTCCCTCGACCTCCACCACCTCGTCCGGCCCGATAAAGGCCGCGGTGTCCTCGTCGAGCCCGATGCCGACTGCGAACGGGTTGTAGGCGACTGCCGTGAGCAGCCTCCCCAGCCGATCGCGCTCGCGAAAATGCTGATCGATGATGAAGCGGTTCGTCAGTCCCAGGCCCGGCGCGAGCCGCACGCTGCCGGCGACGATGGAGGAACCCTCGTCGCCCCCCGCGATCATGTGCTCGCAGAGAATGCTGGCGCCGGCGCTGGTGCCCCCGACGGTGACGCCGCGTGCATTGCGCAGGCGGATGAGTTTGGCGACCGGCGTGCCCCCGAGGAGCGTCGTGAGACGCAGCTGGTTGCCGCCGGTGAAAAAGATTCCGCTCGCTTCCTCGATCCGCTTCAGCCGTCCCGGCTCCCGGCAGTCGCGTCGCGTATCGAAATCCATCACCGTGACGCGTGCGGCGCCCAGTGCCTCGAATATCTCCTCGTAGCGCGCACCGGTCTCGTGCATGCGGCTAGCGGTTGGAATCACCACGATGTCGGCTTCCTCACCGCCCGAGACGCGCACGAAACGCTCGAGGATGCGGCGGTCGTTTTCCTTATTCTCCGCGCCGCCGATCGGAATGATCCATCCGCGCTCCTGACCCTCCGGGACTCTGCTCGGCATCCGCTGCTGACTCCTCAATATCTGCTGCCCAGGAGTGAAAGTTACCACGGCGGCGCAGTGGGTGCGCGCCGCAGGCCACCGACCGGCGGTCTCGTACCGGGGAATGAGGTTGTGATCACACAGCGGCGTGCGTTCCGCCACCAGCGAGCGAGTCGCGCCGCCGCCCTGCTATGCATTTTTTGACGGCGGCTATGCCTTTTCCCCGCTTGACGCACCTCGCCCCCTCGGGCTCTATTGCGGCTCCCGAACCATAACGGCAGCGGCCCGGCCGGAGCGGCTGCGGGTACAACAGCCACCATGAGACCTCGCAGGCGAGATCCCCACAGAGGCGCGGCAGCCGGCCCCGCGGAGCGCTCGCTTCGTTACCGTAATCTGCTCAATCCCTTCGAGCCGGTAAGAATCTTCTCGGACGATCACATCGAGAGCATGCACGTCGCCGCGCTCGGCATCATCGAGCGGCAGGGCATGCGCGTGCTCTCGGCGCGCGGGCGCGCGCTGCTCGCCGCCGCGGGCGCGAGCGTCGATGAGGCGAGCCAGATGGTACGGCTCGATCCGCAGATGGTGAGCCGCGCGCTCACCACGGTCCCCGCCGAAGTCACGCTGATCGGGCGCGACCCGGCCCGCTCCTGCCGCGTAGGGGGCCACAACGTGGTATTCGCGCCGGTCGCCGGCCCACCGAGCGTCAGCGACCTGGAACGCGGCAAGCGCACCGGCTCGATCGCGGACTTTCGCGATTTCGTGCGCCTGTCACAGGCCTTCGACGTGGTGCACGTCTGCGCGCAGACCACCGAGCCGCAGGACGTGCCGGTGAACGAGCGCCACCTCGAGACCGCGCTCGCGCAACTCACCCTCGCCGACAAGGCGCCCAACTTCTACAGCCGCGGCGACGCTCAGCTCGCCGACTGCTTTGCGATGTTACGCATCGCGCACGGCATCGATGAGACGACGTTCCGGGCCGCACCGCGCTGCTTCAGCATCTGCAACACCAACTCGCCGCTGCAGCTCGATGTGCCGATGACCGAGGGCATCATGGAGTTCGCCCGCAACGGCCAGCTCATGATCGTCACACCGTTCACACTCGCGGGCGCCATGGCGCCGATCACCATCCCGGGCGCACTCACGCTCGCGCACGCCGAGGCGCTCTTCGGCATCACGCTGTCGCAGACCGTCTCTCCCGGGGCACCGGTCATGTACGGCAGCTTCACCTCGAATGTCGACATGAAGTCCGGCTCGCCGGCCTTCGGCACGCCCGAATACGCCAAGGCGGCCTTCGGCGCCGGACAGCTCGCGCGGCGGATCGGTGTCCCATGGCGCTGCTCGAGCGCGACGGCATCGAACGCGCCCGATGCCCAGGCGACGTACGAGGCGCAGATGAGCCTGTGGGGTGCGTTGCTCGGCGGCAGCAACTTCATATTGCACGCCGCCGGGTGGCTGGAAGGCGGGCTCACAGCCTCTTTCGAGAAGTTCATTCTCGATGTCGAGATGCTGCAGATGTTCGCGGAGCTGTTCCAGCCGGTAGCGGCCACGGCCGAGGAGATCGGCATCGATGCGGTCGCCGAAGTCGGACCGGGCGGCCACTTCTTCGCGGCCGCCCACACCATGCAGCGTTATCGCGACGCCTTCTACTCTCCGCTGATCTCCGACTGGCGGAACTACGGGGCGTGGGTCGAGGCGGGTGCGAAGACCGCCACCGAGCGCGCCGCGAGCGTCTGGCAGCAGACACTCGCGGCGTTTCAACCGCCGCCGATGGATGCCGCCGCGCAGGAAGAGCTCGCCGCCTTCGTCGAGCGGCGCCGGCGCGAAGGTGGCGCCGCCCCGGCGGGCTAGATGTGGTGCGGCGGATCCCCGTCAGTGGATCCGCAACACCACCTTGCCGAGCACGTGTCCGGCCTCCAACCGCTCGTGCGCCTTGGCGGCGTCGGCGAGCGGATACTCGGCCGCGATGGGCACCCGCAGCTTCGAGGCGATGATCGCCTGATTCAGCTGCTCGAACTCCCGGGGACCAGCGATCGCGTTGAAGCGCGTGCTGCTTCTGACGTCGACGGTCGGCTCGGGCTCGGGGCTCACCCCCCAGGGGAAGGCTACACGGCCGCCGGGTTTGAGCGCGTCGACGCAGCGCGCGAGCGCATCACCGCCAGCGAATGCCAGCACCGCATCGACTCCCCCCGGGGCGAATTGGCGCGCGGCGGCGCCGATGTCGCCTTTCCGGCCATCGACTACCATGTCCGCTCCCAGACCCTTCACGAAGCTCGAGCCATCCTCTCCGGAGGCGGTGGCGAGAACGCGCGCGCCGCGCAACTTCGCGAACTGCAGCGCAAGAGCGCCCACGCCACCGGCTGCGCCGTGAATGATCAGCGTCTCACCGGACCTGATGTGCAGGGCGTCGTCGATCCCCTGGATCGCGGTCAACGCCGACGCGGCGATCGCGCCGGCATCACGCAGGCTCATGCCCGGGGGGAGATGGCCCACTTGCTTCGCCGGTAGGGCCACATATTCGGCGTAGAAGCCGCCCTTCGGGTTATCCCACATGTACGCGTAGACGGGATCGCCGGGCTTGAAGCCGCGCACCTGCGCGCCGACCGCCGCGATGACGCCGGAACCATCGCTGCCGAGCACCAGGGGAAAGTGAGCGTGTTTCAGTTCCTCGGGGTGCGCGCGAACCGAGACATCCCACACCGCCACATCCGCGCTGTCCACGGCGATCAACACCTCGTCCGCATCGGGCTTCGGCACCGGCAGGGTGTGCAAGGTGAGGACCTGCGCGCCACCCGCCACATCGATCGCGGCCGCGCGCATGGTCTGCGGTACCGCCGCAGCGGCGGCTTGCCATAGAGCCATTGTCAAACCCACCGCTCCGGCCATTCGCACCGGTCTCATGCTCGTTGCTCCTATCTCAGCTGCTCACCCGGGAGCGTATGATACGGCACGCAGCAGAGCCGCACCGCAGCGCTCGCCGCATCCCCTCCGCGATTCAACGCGCGTCCTCGCGTGCGTGCGCAAGGTTGATCGGCAATAATCGCGGCAAGGAGCCGCCAGGCAGCGGCCGGGGTGCAGCGGCGTATGTCCACACTCACCGACTACCCCATGCTGATGTTCCTGGTCTCGCTGGTCGCGTGTTGGGTGTGTGCGCAGCTTGGCGTCGCCCTACGCCGCAAGCAGGAAGCACACGGCGAGAGTGCCCCCGAAGTCTTCACCGTCGTACTCACCGCCTCACTGACGCTTCTCGGACTGATCATCGGGTTCAGTTTCTCGATGGCGGTCAGCCGTTATGACCTGCGCAAGATCGACGAAGCGAGCGAGGCCAACGCCATCGGCACCGAGTATGTCCGCGCGGGACTCCTGCCGGCGACCGATGCGGCGATGACGCGCCTGCTGCTGCGAAATTACCTCGATCAGCGGATTCTTCTCTACCACGCCGGCGATGAGGAGCGCCGCGCACAGATCAGACAGCGAATCACTCAACTGCAAACGCAGCTTTGGTCCACGGTGCAGAATTCGGCAGTCGCACAGCCCGGCGCGCTCACGGCGCTGGCCGCGGCCGGGATGAACGACGTCCTCAACTCCCAGGCCTACACGCAGGCGGCGTGGTGGAACCGCATCCCGCCGGCAGCATGGCTGCTGATGTTGCTGATCGCGGTGGTGTGCAACGTCATGGTCGGCTATGCGGCGCGCGGCGCGACCGTCCGCAGCCTGCTGCTCGTCATCCTGCCGCTGTTGCTTTCGACGGCCTTCCTCCTCATCGCCGACATCGACAGCCCGCGCGGCGGCGTAATCCGCGTGAGCGCGCAGAATCTGCTGAGCGTGGCCGAGCAGATGCATTGACGGCCCGTGCCAGGCCTAAAATCGGGCCTCGTGACGCTCTTCGTCAGCCTCGCCGACACCTCGCAGCGGGTGCGCGCCACCGCGGCCCGTCTGGCGAAGGTCCGTGAGCTCGCAGCGCTGCTCACGCAGCTCTCGCCCGCGGAGATCGGAATCGGAGTGCACTATCTCTCGGGGGAGTTGCCCCAGGGCCGCATCGGCGTCGGCCCGGCCGCGGTAAGGGTGGCTGCCGCGGCCGAGCCGGCAGGAGCACCGAGCCTTTCGATCACCGACGTAGACCTGCGCCTGACGGCGCTCGCCGGCATCAACGGTGCGGGCTCGGCGGCTCGCCGCGGTGAGCGGCTGCACGAGCTGTTCGTACTCGCCACCGCACCCGAGCAGCGCTTCCTGGTGCAGCTGCTCGTCGGGGAGCTGCGCCAAGGGGCGCTCGAGGCGTTGATGCTCGAGGCCATCGCGATGGCCGCGCGGCTCGGCGTGACTCAGGTGCGCCGCGCGGCGATGTATTCCAGGGATCTCGGCTCGGTTGCGGAGGCGGCACTGCTCGGTGGCGCCACGGCGCTCGGGCGGTTCCAGCTCGAGCTGTTCGTCCCGGTGGCACCGATGCTGGCGCAGACCGCTCCCGATGTGGCCACGGCGCTCCGCGAGCTCGGGGGCGAAGCGGCCTTCGAGTGGAAAATGGATGGCGCCCGCATCCAGGTGCACAAGAGCTCCGGGGAGGTGCGAATCTACACGCGCGGATTGAACGAGGTCACTGCGGCGCTCCCCGAGATCGTCGAGCTCGCACGCGCACTGCCTGCGCAGGTGCTGATCCTCGACGGCGAGGCGATCGCACTCGATAGCGCCGGACGGCCGCATCCTTTTCAGATCACCATGCGCAGAGTGGGACGCAGGCTCGATGTCGAAGCACTGCGCGCCGGCCTGCCGCTCAAGGCGTTCTTCTTCGATTGCCTGCGGCTCGAGGCCGAGAGCATCGCCGACCGCGCGGCACGCGAGCGATTCGAAGCGCTCGCCGTCGCGGTGCCTGGCAGCGCGCAGATGCCGCGGCTCGTCACCAGCACCGAAGCCGCAGCGCGCGAGTGGTACGCGGCGGCACTCGCCGCCGGGCACGAAGGACTCGTGGCGAAATCGCTCGCTGCACCCTATGAAGCCGGCAACCGCGGCGCCGGCTGGCTGAAGATCAAGCGGGCACACACGCTCGACCTGGTGGTGTTAGCCGCCGAGTGGGGACACGGCCGCCGCAGCGGCAAACTCTCCAATCTGCACCTCGGCGCACTCGATACCGCGACCGGTCGATACGTGATGCTGGGCAAGACCTTCAAGGGTCTGACGGATGTGATGCTCGCGTGGCAGACCCGCGAATTCCTGCGCCGCGAGACGCACCGTGATGCCTGGACGGTGTACCTCAGGCCTGAGCTGGTCGTGGAGATAGCCTTCAGCGACCTGCAGGCAAGCAGCCGCTATCCCGGCGGGCTCGCGCTGCGCCTGGCGCGCGTCAAGCGCTACCGCGAGGACAAGTCGGCCGCGGAGGCCGATACCATGGAGGCGGTGCGCAGGATCTATGCCGCCCAGAGCGGCACCGGGCCCACCTAGCGCCGCGCCGCGCGCCATCTTACGCTTGCAGGCGATGAACCCCGAAAGCTGCGATGTGGCCGTGATCGGCGGCGGACCCGCGGGCAGCACCGCCGCCGCGCTGCTCGCACGGCGCGGCCACCGGGTGATACTGCTCGAGAAGGCGCACCACCCGCGCTTTCATATCGGCGAGTCGCTGCTGCCGATGAATCTGCCGCTGTTCGAGCGGCTCGGCGTGCTCGAGCAGGTGCGCGCGCTCGGTGTGATGAAGCCCGGCGCGGATTTCGAGGCGGACAACGAGCGCGGCTACAACACGTTCGCGTTCTGCCGCGCGCTCGGCAACAGTCCGCCGCATGCCTTCCAGGTATGGCGTGCGGACTTCGACCGCATGCTGTTCGAGCACGCGCGCGGCTGCGGCGCGCAGGCGCGCGAGGGACACGAAGTGGTGCAGTGCGAGCAGCGCGGGCCGCGCGACACCCGGCTCGAGGTGCAGACCGACGAGGGCAGCAGTTATGCCATCGAGGCGCGCTACCTGGTGGATGCGAGCGGCCGCGACACCTTCCTCTCGACACGCCGCAGACTGCGCCGCCGTAACAAGCTGCACCAGAGTGCGGCGATCTTCGGCCACTTCCGCGGTGCCGAGCCACGGCCGGGTGAGGACGCCGGCAACATCAGCATCTACCGTTTCGAGCACGGCTGGATGTGGATGATTCCACTGCCCGAGGGTGTGATGAGCGTCGGTGCGGTCTGCCGCCCCGATTATCTCAAGCAGCGCCGCGGCCCGACGCTCGAGTTTCTGCGCGCCACACTGCAGCGCAACCCGGCTCTGTGGCGGCGCGTCGAGCGAGCCGAGCTCATCGACAATAACGTGCACGTCACCGGCAACTACTCCTATGATTCCCGGCAAATCGGTGGACCCGGCTGGGTGCTGATCGGTGACGCCTTCGCCTTCGTCGATCCGGTTTTCTCATCGGGCGTCTACCTTGCCATGTGCGGGGCCGAGCAGGCCACGAGCGCCGTGGACGCTGCGCTGCGCGAGCCCGCCGCAGAGAGGGCGCTGCTGCGCCGCCTGGAGAGGCGCTATCGCAGCGGCATCCGGCGCTTCTCCTTTTTCATCTACCGCTTCAACGACCCGGTCATGGCACAGCTGTTCCGTCGACCGAACAACCGTCTGCAGATCGAACAGGGCATGATCTCTATGCTGGCCGGCGATCTATTCGATTCGCCGCGTGTGTTGTGGCGGCTGCAGTTCTTCAAGCTGGTGTATGCGCTCGGCTGCCTGCGGGACTGGCGCCGCTGGCGCGCCGAGCGCAGTTATCGACTGGCGCAGGCGCGCGCGCGCTTCAGCGGCGGCAACACGCCGCTCGATCGGGCGTAACGCCGTGGCGCGGCTTTCCGGCGGTTGTCATTGCGGCAATATCGCCGTGAGCGTCGAGCTCGCATCCGCCCCGCAGACCTGCCGCCCACGGGCCTGCGACTGCGAATTCTGTCGCAAGCATGGCGCGGCCTGGGTGTCGGATCCCCAGGGCTCGCTGCTCATACGCATCGCCGAGGCGCGCGAGGCCGGCCGATACGCTCAGGGCGCCGAAATCGCCGAGATGCTGTTGTGCCGGCGCTGCGGGGTACTGGTCGCGGCGCTGTGGCAGCAGCAGCGGCTATATGGTGTGGTGAATGCGAGCGTGCTCGATGCGCGCAACGAGTTCGCCCCCGCACAGCCGGTGTCGCCGCAGCGGTTGTCCCCAGAGGCGAAGATGAGCCGCTGGCAGTCGATCTGGTTCGCCAACGTGACACTCACGGGCTGATCTGCGAGGCGTGCAATGGGGGCGGAGTGTGCAGTGTGATGAGTGCCTCGGCCGATAGTTAAGTGTTTGCCTAACTGATCGGAAAACCTATGTTTGCCGCGCCGCCGCCACCTCATGTGCGCAGATACGACGCGCCGTTCACATCGAGAATGGCACCCGTCATGCTGGCCGGTGCATCGAGCGCGCAGTAGCTCACAACTGCGGCGACCTCCTGCGGAGTGGCCACCCGGCCGAGCGGCTGATCGGCGATGACTGCCTTGTCCTGAACCGATCGGGCCACCCGCTGCGTCGCTACCCATCCCGGCGCCACGACGAATACATACACGCCCCGGGAAGCGAGCGACTTCGCGAGCGACTGGCTGAAGGCGTTGAGCCCGGCCTTGCTGGCAGCGTATGCCGGCGCGGTAGGCTCGCCGCGAAAAGCCGCGCGCGATGAGACGCTGACGATGCGCCCGCCGCCCGCCTGCACCATGGCCTGCGCGGCACAATAGGAGAGGCATGCAGCGCCGAGGAGATTGGTCGAGAGCGTGCGCTGCCAGGCCGCTGTCCAGTCAGAGTACGAGGTGGTGAGCGGCGGATGGTCGGGGAAAATGCCCGCGTTGTTCACGAGCGTATCGATACGCCCACGCTGCGCGACCTCCTGCCACAGGCGCAGCACCTGCGCCGGGTCTGCGAGATCCGCCTGGACTACCGAGTGACCCTCGCCCGGCAACGCATCACGCTGCGCCTCCGCGGCCGCCCGCTCCGAGCGGTAATGGAGGATGACGGTCGCGCCGCGGCTCGCGAGGACCTGACAGATGGCCGCACCGATCCCCCCGGAGGCGCCCGTCACCAGTGCAAGTGTCGGTCTCATCGCGGCAAGCGTACCCGCTCGGCTAGACTTGCGCGACTTCGCTGCCGCACAAACTCCAGGAACAACGCATGATGCGGGCTGAAGGTGCAGTTGCACGCCGGCTACTTCGACCTCGCGACGCCCTTCTACCAGGGGATCTACGAGATGCATCACCTGCCGATTCCGCAGAGTCTGCAGGCCAACATCCGCAGCGCGCAATGATGCCGTGCATCGCGGGAACGCCGAGTCATCGGCTAGAATCGCGCGACCGTATCCGGCGAGGGTGGATGAGATGAGAAAAGGATATCCACTGCTGTTGGTATGCATCCTTCTCGGCGCCGCGGCGCTCAGCGGCTGCGCCTCGATCTCCTCGCAGTGCGCATCCGAGAGCTGCAAGAACGACGCGAAGATCACCGCCGACGCGCAGGCGAGGCTGAAGGAGTACCGCGAGCTCGGCGCGCCCAATAGCGTATACGTGCAAACGCGCGACGGCGTCGTTTACCTCAGCGGCCAGGTCGCGACCGATCTGCAACGCGAGACTGCGGTAACGGTCGCCGGACAGGTGCCGGGGGTCGTGCGGGTGGTGAACACCATCGCGCTCACTTTCGGGGGAAGATGACCATGCCGCGGTGCAGCTCGCCAGCGGTACTGCTGACGGCGATGCTCGCCGGCTTTCAGTCGCCTGCGCATGCGCAGCCGACGGCGCAGGCTGCCGACAGTGTGCCGGCGCAAGTCGCTGAAGCGCTCAGCGCCTATAGCGCGCCGGCGCGCCGTTCATCCGTCGACTACGGAGCGTCGCAGGCGCTGCGAAGCGTTTACGCACAACGCGCCAATTTGCCCCTCTGGAGCCGTGACAGACGCACCACCGCGGAGGCGCAAGCCATCCTGCGCGAGCTGCAACAGGCCGGCACCTATGGGCTCGAGCCCGGGGATTACGCTGCGGACAGCATCGGTAAGCTGGCGGAAGCACCGGCCGGATCCGCTGCCGGCGATGCCGCGCGCTGGGGGCGGTTCGATGTGCAGCTGTCGGCGGCGGCACTGCGCTTCCTGAGCGACCTGCACTACGGCCGCGTCAAGCCCGCGGCCGCAGGCTTCAATCTGCAGGGCACGCACGAGCCGCTGGATCTGGTTGCAGCGCTCACCGGCCTCGCCGCGGCGAGCGATGTGGTGCAGGCGATCGCTTCGGTCGAGCCGCCCTTCCACCATTACGCGCTCCTGAAGAGTGCGCTCGCGAAGTACCTCGATCTCGTGCAGCACCCGGAGCTGAAGCGCCTTCCCGCAATCAACACCTCCCTCAAGCCCGGCGATGCGTACGAGGGCGCCCCGGCGCTGCGACGTCTGCTGATTGCACTCGGCGACCTGCCCGCTGCGAACAGCACGGCGGCCGATGAGAAGACCTTCGGTGCCGAACTGAGCGCCGGAGTGCGCGCATTCCAGCAGCGGCATGGCATCGCACCCGACGGCGTGCTCGGAAAATCCACCTTCGCCGTGCTGACGACGCCCTTCACGAAACGGGTGCGTCAGATCGACCTGACGCTCGAGCGCTGGCGCTGGCTGCCGCCGTTTCAGACGCCGCCGCTCATCGTCATCATACCGCA
>Ga0307471_100001893_pt1 | contig 11797 bp, 15 predicted proteins | sample atmos_gasesAM3C__2_FD_204566 | JGI IMG/M metagenome (GOLD analysis project Ga0307471, IMG submission 204566) | Hardwood forest soil microbial communities from Morgan-Monroe State Forest, Indiana, United States - atmos_gasesAM3C_515 | ecosystem: Environmental > Terrestrial > Soil > Temperate... | reverse complement strand
GGCCCCGGTCGCCGCCTCAGGATTTTTGATTGTGACACTATCCAAAACAACATTGGTCGTTGAAAGAAGGTTCACGCCGTTAAACGGACCCTCTATCTCCACCCGAGAAAGAGCAATAATCGATACGTCATTGAATTTGATTGCGGCGCCGGCCGTGTTGGTTACCGTAGACCAGATGGAAAGATCGGAAACAGAGAGGTAGCTGAATAGAGTCGAGCCATTCCCGAAGCTAAGCGTGTCCGCCGTTGTAGATGTTTGTTGTAAGACACTTACGCCAATACCCGCTCCCATAAGCCTGACACTGCTTTGCACGATAGGAATTTGAGCGCTTACAAGATATACGCCAGGCGGGAAATAGATTACGCCTCCAGTTGCGGGAAGAGCAGATATTGCACTGTTAATTGCTCCAGTATCATCGGCGATACCATTTCCAACTGCGCCATAACCTACTACATCGATCCATGGCTTAGGACCTTTGAGCGCCAAATTTCCAGGAAGAATAGGCGGAACTTGTGTCGCTGTAAGATGAGCAGCGCCGTCTAGAGTTGCGATCCCATTCGGGTTACCTAGTGTCGTTAGATTTGGAACGCCAAGAAGGCTCAGCCAATGTGCATTATCAACCTGAGAAAGAATTGTGGCGCTATATGCAGAGACGGCAGTAGCTGGAAAGCATTGCGCAAAGGCAGTATTGAGATCGGCCGCCTTTAAAAGCTGGGCTTGTTGCCAAATCATTGATTATCCCAAAAGACTTAAATCGAGAAAGAAATCAAAATCGAGTGTTCCAGCCTTAATAGGCGGAGGCGCAATATATACCCAGCACGTCACACCGGCCGCGCGTGTTGCTTCGATCGTGTCGTAAATGTCTTGATTGGTGACTGTTCCCTGAATTTGCGATAAATCCGCAAGGGCAAATGCACCACCGGTTCCAAATAATCCGTATAGATAACCAAATCCGCTCGAAAATCCCTTGCTAAATGCCACCCCTAACATCGCTGAGGTAACACCTTGCGGAACGCCCCATCCGCCAGACCAAGAATCGAAGCCAGCAAGGCTAGGAATTCCGGCTCCAATCGGCTCGACCGCGGTAATGAACATGGTGTACGGTAGATCAGCACCCCATGCGCCACCAGCATCAAATGCAAATGCAACGCCCCATCCTCCGCTATCCTGCGGATTCATTGGCTCAAAAATGGTTACTTCGGTTTGAGTTAGGTCTTCGACAGCCTGTTCAACACCGTGACGAGTAACTCTTTCGCGGAAAATTTCCTTTTGAATGGTCGCGATTAAAGAGGAATCTGTCTGACTCGGTTTGCGCTTAATACGAAGACCAAAAAAATCATAAGCCGACAGATCTAAGAAGAAGTCCGACGACGTCGTAAGGCGCGTTTGGTTCTTGGCATATTGAAGTAGCGAATAGATCCACGCAAGTCCGTCCCCAAGCCCCCCTTTGATTGCGGTTATAAACGAGGCATCTGCTACGTTGAACGAACCGTCGTTCCACCAACCCGTAGGTAGTAACCGCGTTAAGCGGCTGATCATATCGTTGGAATTTCCGGTTGCAATCGGAGGTGCGGGCGGTACAACTAATGGCCCTGGCACCAAGGCAGAGGCCGGAAATGGCGGCCAGACTTCCGTTATCCAAACATGAGCACGATATGGCCGCCGGCGCGGTTCCCAAAATGAGTCCGGTGCAAGCGCCATTTAATTCACACGACCGTTAGTGTACCTAGCTTGATCACATTGCGAAGCGTTCCGACAAGATCGATTGTATTGCCATTCACTGATAGCGGTGATATGTTCTGAACACCCGGAGTTGCGTCGAAGATAACTTGCGAAAGACGGTTATAATAAAGAGGCTGCCCAAGAGGCAATGTGTTCACATAATTCGTAACTGCCGTGCTTACGACGCTAACAACAAAATTGTGATCGTACCCCGATACAGATGTCAGCATGATGGCGATATTTGCATATATGATGACAGGCGGGAAAACGCCCCACATGATTCCACCAGCGCGCGTCGCACCAACAGCAAGCGCCGCATTGGTGATGAATAGAGAACTTGGTGCGCCGGTTCCGTCGTCTACAGTAACTGTCAAAAATCCCGGATTTGCGGAAAGATCAGCATTTTGATTTTCAAGCACCGTCACTTGCGCGCCCAGCTGCGTGCTTGTAACAGAGAATTCTATAGCCGCAACCGTTCCCTCCCTTAGAGCGGCAATGAAACCAATAAACCTACTACGATATGCAGCGTCAGTTTCGGATGCGAATCCGTTAAAGAAATTAGCAGCGTTAACAACCGTATCAATGCCAGTTAGTGGCGTCGTGATCTGGCTTAGTGCACCCGCAATAACGTTTCCAGCCGTACCAACTGTAGTGCATTGCACGGGAACCGTGATACTCGCGATATTCGCTGGCATATTATAACCAGCTATGGGAGTTCCAACGTAATTAGGATTTCCAAGATCGACCGTAACTGTAAACTGCGCAGTTCCGTCGATACTTTGAATCGTCGCGCCTATCGGAATAAATGGCGCGTTGGTCCCGGCGGTATTGCGCGAAAAGGTAACCGTTCCAGTCGCCGCCTGCGCGCCAAGGCGCGTAAAATTCCAATCGGCCATCCAGCTGTCGAGATCGGAACCTTGCGACGTAGATGCGCGCGTTAACTGAGCTATCTGCAGAGCAATCGCCTGAAGCCAAAGTAAAATTCCGCTGAAGCCTTCGGCCAGGGCTCTAAGGCTGGAACCAATCGAAAAGTCTAGAAGAGCATTCGCGCGACCTTGTATCCCTGTCGCGATGTTCGTAACAATCGAGGTAAAAGATTTCGTCGGGAGGGTAGCCATTAGACCGCGATCGTAAGAGAGAGTTGCTGACTATTCCCAGCTGAAGTGTAACCGATACTGATAATAAACAAGCCGCCTGGCTGCTGAACCACGCTAATCGTAGGCGCGGGGTTAGGTGCTACCGAATTTTCCAACGCAATTTGCGATCTCACGATGCTTTCGAGAAATTGCGTTGTCATAGGGCGGCCTATCTTTTGCGGAAGGCCAGCACCATAATCCTGGTGAAATACATATCCACCAACGACCGTGAACAAACGCCGCAAAATACGCTGACGCGCATAGATGTCGCCATCTACAACCGCAAGGTCATGACTCGGACTAAGCTTATAGTCAGTGTCCCACTCAAGTGATGGCTCTGGCATTTAGCAGTACCTCCAGGACGCACCATTATAAGCCACAGGACAATTTACTGACGTCGCCCCTCCCCCGGTCGGGATAGCATTAAATGCTGCCACCGCATTGGCAGTTGTGTCGCTGACATAAACCATCATCCCCTTGGTTGGCGAAGCGATACCGGCCAGTCCTGCAATCGTATAGACAGGCAGTTTTATCCATGATGTTGCGGTTGCGGTGTCAGTCGTCAACCCTTGAGTAACCGTAAGACCCTGCGTTGCTTGTGCAAGGCCGCCAGCGCCATCTGAGGCTACTAAAAATGCCCCTGTACCAAGGCCCCCGAGAAGACTCGCAAGCCCGGATACGCCAAGAGTTCCGGTTACATTGGTGTTACCATTATGCAGAATACTCGATGCCGCATCGGTTATTGATGTTCCGGCCGTACGCGTATGAGTTGTGCCTGCGGTATCACTAATTGAAGTAGCCGCGGTGCGAGAATGTGCGGCCGTTGTGTTTGTGACAATCCCATTAACCAAGTCTAGAACGATTGAATGAGAGGAACCCCCGCCAGATGCCTTGTGCGTTAATGTCTTCGCCAAGAGATCTAGGACCATCGTGTGCGTGTTGGTGCCGTCGGTAGAGGAGTGTATTACGCTATTTTTAGTTGACCTATATCCACTCGAGAATCCAGTACTGAACGCGCTACTGTCTGACTTAGGGTCCATCGTTATGGAATGGGAGATTTGAGCCCCATCTGACGCCGTGTGCGTCATCTTTCCGCCCTTGCCATTCGCCTTAGTTGCAGTGGCGGAGTAATTCCCAGCCGTTGCGCTGTGGCTCATGTCGGGTTTGGTATTATCAGTCTGTCCGTCTGCCTGCTTCTGTGTTGTTGCATGGATAACGGAGCCGTCCTTGTTCATTTTGATTGAGGCGTTAAACTGCGAGATGATCGCAGTTTCACCGGACTGAACTTGCGGCGGCATATCTACGTCAGAATGCAGGCGGCCGGATATCTTTCCGCTTTCGAAATCTCCTTCTTGATATCTCACAACGCACTGATCACCGGTAGTCTTCCCATCCCCAGGGACTAGACCAGTAACATGACCATAATTATTACCCATCGCGTGGGTTTCGATCGGGATCTGGCCAGATTCCAATTGCTCCGGCTGAAACATGACTTTAGCAGTATGCGTCTTCGGATCGTAGCTTGTGCACAGACCTATACGCTCGTGACGCCGACCTGCCGCCCAATTCTCAATGCACCGATAAATCATCGGCTCGAGATCGGCGATAGTCATTCTGCGCTGCGTCCTTCGCCAGCTGTCGCTGCGTTGATAATCATCGTGTAGCCGCCCATACCGAATGAATGCCGAATTTCGTCAATTTGGTATTGCTGATCGAATGGACCAGTACCGGAAAGCTGAAGCGCCATAGATACATCAATTGACGTGTCGCCAACGACTTCAGCTTCAAGGTGAAAGGTATGGCGCGTCATTTCTTGCGCCCTCATCTTCGCAAAATTCTGAATTTGATCCTGCACGAAAGCGGGAATGTGATAAGAGGTAGTTGTTTTACCTCCAGTACCTTGCACGGTTGCCGTATTCTCAAGCATTTTCTTTTTACGAGAATGCCAGCTTTTCGCCGTTGTTTCGTTTGTCTTAGCGGCCTGCGCATTATAGGTAATGGTGAGATGCAAGCAGTCCGAAATCATTGGACTACCTGGAGTTGGCGGGACATAATTGAGGGAATAGCTACCGCCGGAACTGCTCTGGCTCACATAGTTGAGAGAGGTCCCCTTAACGAACCAGCGAGCGCCATCTAGTTCGGCAAGTTTATGGATAACTGATGCGAAACTTTGCCCGTCCGTAAGTTTAGCGTATTCATCTTTTAGAATACGTCCGGCCTTAATCATGCCCTGGCCGACTTGAGCCTGCAGACCGGCGCGTTGTGCCAGATCCTGAACGATGTCGGTTGTCTTCTTATTGACCCATTTTTCGGCTGACTTCATTTCGTGAAGCTTGGCAGACGCGTCGCGTCCAGTCGCGGTAATGACGCGCTGAATAAAATCGAAACTAACATTGTCCAACTCACCCTGAACTAGGATAGAGCCATTCACAATAATGGAGGCGCTTGTTTGATTACCACCGGCTAGAGCATTAAGCGCACCGCCGTCCATCGGCAGATTTGCAGTGAACGTTGCGCTTCGCCGCGTCGCTGTTTGACAAACTTGGCCACTGGTAAGCAAGAACTGGCCGCCGCAAACCAGATAGGCGGTGTGCGGCTTAACGCCAGTCGAGATCGCCAATTATGCCCCCAAAATGATTGCGTTTCCTAGAAAGTTTGCGATATAAGAGGCTGCGAGCGAATGCCTAAGCAAGCAAGAGGAAGACGTTACTTCGAACCGGAGTTAACAGCACGCGGGAAGCAAAGCGCCGGAGCCCGCTAGAGCAGGGGTAACGTCCTGCCCGCTCGCGCCTTATGCCCCCAAGATGCCGCTCGTGTCCGTAGTGTCGAAAAGCGCCGGTATTGCTATTGTGGTAAGTCCGTTAATCCACGGATCGACAAGGTTGTTTTCCTTAGCCAGTACGGTCCAATACATGGCATTGCCAAGCTCTTGCGCCGCAATATGGAACAGCGTTGTGTTTGAAACTAGGATAGTCCGGAACGGGACGGCCTCACCGACATAGGGCTGAGCTACAGTCATCCAGTTATCTCAATGTTCAGAACCATGCGGCCAATTACGCCGCGAAGATCAGATAGCGTTTGTTCGTCTTGGGCGCTCGTTAGAAGGGCAAGGAGCCCGTTAACCGTATCTCCGGGCATCTTAGACCCCTGAAACGTATCAAGGGCGCCAGCGGAGGTTTTTTCGGCCGCATCAATGGCTGAAGCTAGTGACGCTGCCTGCTGGAGTAGCGCACGGCGAATTGTTACGCTTGCCGATAGGTATGATCCCATAGCCACAAGCGCTGCATTAAGGCTTGAAACGCCAGTCGTGACGGAAGAGGGAATCATAGCCCTACTAAACTCATTGCTGTAGCCATGTCGGCACCTAAGAGCTGATCAATTCCTTGCGTAATCGCGCCGAGAGCGCCAGACATAGTGTCAACGGCAACCACAACCGTTATGTCGTATTTCCACAGCTGCGGATAGCGCTCCGGACACGCCTTAAAATGACGGACGATCACCGTCCAGAAATTACCACCCCAAACAAGTGGCACCGGTGCCCCAGATACACGCAACGCATCAAGCGCACGGACATTCTCTCGCGCATCCGCCCCATAGAAGGTACCGGACCAGGAATAATCATCATCGTCAGGACCAAGAGTATCAATGACACGCGAGCCTCCGGGCAGTTTATGCACTACCATCGCTTGCGCGCCTCCAAGATGAATGTCATGCGGCGTAGACCACTCGTCAAAAGAAATTCCGCTAAGAACCAGAGTGTCAGTGGCCATGATTATGCTGTAGCGGTTTGGCGATCGGCGCCCGCAAAGGTGCCATAACCATCGAAGTAGGCTGCGCCGCGACTATGTTCCGTGCTTTTTAAAATTTGTCTCACGGTATTGCTTGCCACAACCTGGCCATCCAAATGAGTGTGCACGTGGATATCTTGAGCCGTTTGTCCTCCGCCTTTATACGAAGGAACAGGCGGGCTTGTTGACATATATTTCCGATAAGCTCCTGAACTATATGTCGACCAATCACGATAGCTACCAGCCCTACGATGCATCTGGAGCGCAACACGAGCATTGGTTGCTGGATCAAATAAATCTTCGTTGCTGCTTAAGCCAAATTGTCTGCGCCTTTGTGGTCCCATCGCACCAAGCATGTTTATTTGCCAAAGGCCGTAGGAATTGTCGCCCGTACCAACATTGGTATTATGCGCTAGAGGATTGCCGCCTGACTCCGGTTGTGAAATCGCTGCAAGCATGCGCGCTTCTTCATCAGTCCCGCCTGCCTGTTTAATCAGATCATAGGCCTTGCTAACATTATATGCGCCACGGCCAGCAGCGCCGCCATACGATGCTTTTTGAATAAGACCGCCAGCGCCTCCGCCACCTTCGAAGCTACCGGGGGTAGCCTTAAGAGCCCAATCCGGAAGCCAACTCTTAAGCCATTCGCCAACAGCATCAAACATTTTCTTGAATGCGGCGATGATTTGGTCTCCGAGACTTTCAATGCTTGTTATAAGAGCCCCATCTGCAAGTTTGTTTAAAGCGTCAGCAAAATGATTCAGCGCCTCGGTTGCCGGTCCAACTAGTGGTCCACCCAGCTTCGTCAGAAGAGCATCCCAGGCCGCGGTAAATCTACTCATGGCGGCATAGGGATCATTCTTGATCAAATAATCAGCCCCCTTAAGTCCCATCGTTTCCCCGATGAGCTTGGCGTCTTTCTCAAAGCGCTGCGGCTGCAAGGTCATGATAGCTGCAGATTGCGCTGCTGTGCGCTGGCTAATCAAATCACCTATGGCGCCTATTACCTTTGGATCGTTGGGGGCGATATCAGCGCCTAACTTTTTACGCAATGCCGGTGCTAGGACTTCCTGAGCCCATTTGTAAGGATCTTGAACCAGCAAGTCGCTTCTTTCGACAGCGCCGTAATGGAAACCCTTAATTTCTCCTTTCTTGTTATAAACAAGCTTGCTTGGATCCGTTAGCAGGCCGTATTCTTGTAATGCTTGGGTGGAACCCAGGGGAGTGTGCCCCTGCGCGATATTTCGGAACAGGGACATTAAGCCTGTACCGGCCTGCATCCCAGCCTGTTCCTGAATTAGAGTAGGCAACCACTTATCGACAAACTCTTGTGACCATCCCTGAGTTGCAACGCGACCATATTGTGCGGCAGCAAGGAAGCCTTGAGGTGTTATCTTTCCACCGGAGGCAGTGATTGCCTGAGTTTCAGCCTGAAATAAATTGCGAAAGTCTTCATTTGTCTTCAGGCCCATGAGTTCGCCGCTGCGCGCAGCAGAATAAAGAGCTTCTTTAGCTCTATCGCCAGTGCCCTCCTTAAAGGCATTTAGCACGATGCGCATTCGTTCTAGATCTTCGATAAAATCCACCGCGTGCGCTGTGCTCCCCACCGGCATTCGCAGTTCACGTATATCCTTAAGAACATCCGCAACTTTAACGCCATATTTTTGCTGAACCTCAAAAGCCTTGGCGGTTGCATCAGCAATCTCTAGCTGACTGACACCGGAAATAGTAAGTTGGTTCTGAACCTTTAGAAGTTCCGACGCGTGTTCGGTCGCCTTAATGAAACCGTCGACAATCGCAAACCCAGTTGCACCACCGCCTATAAGGGCAGCCTTTGCATTATGCCCCATTTTATCGAAGCCTGCGGATAGACCTACAAGCTTGCTCTTGAGGATATCAACCTCTTTTCCGATAGCTAGGAGAGTTGGGGTTACCCAATTCATCATGCTTATTTTAGTGGCGATTTCATAAACTATCGGCACGCGTCTACCCTTGACAATTGATTAAGTGGTGCTTATATACACCACATGACTAAGAATCCTAGACTCTCAATAACATTCACCAGGCGACAGCTTGTCTTTATCGAGCGGGAAGCTGCTAGGCTTGGAATTACGGTTGCGGAAACCGTACGCCGCATCGTTGATTTTCATATCGAAAGCCAACGGGTAAGTCCCATCGTCATAAAGGAGAAATCAAAATGAAACGCTTAATCTTTCTTGCCATGGCTTTCATTTCCATAGCGCAGCCAGCGCTTTCCATGAGCAAGCCTAATAAGGCGGAAATTCTCGAACTAGTTGGAGTCGCAACAATAATCACGCGCGCAGCCAAATTATGCCCTCAATACGAATTTAGCACTGTTGAAGTTTTCAATCCCACAATCAATATGGCGAAAGAACTTGTTGGAGCGAAAGCTGTCGATAATAAAATTGATAGTATAAATACACTAATCAGAACTGCTCTTGCTAATGGACTAAAATCAACTTTTTGCGACATAGCCAAAAATAGCGACGCAGAAATGGAAAGCAGCTCAAAATGAGATTCTGGTTCAGCATGCCATTTATCCGCCGGACCAGAATCGGTATCAGCGTTTCTGACCGCGAGATCGCGCGCGCATTTCACGCTAAGCCGGTTACCGAGGATGAACAAAAACAGCACGCAGCGAAAGAAGCCGAAATAGAGGCGCGCGCTCAAGCTTTTGCCAAGCGATGGACGCCATTCGTAAATTGGTTTATTGTCACTGCCTTTGCAGTGGTGGTGGTAGACTTGATTATCTGGAGCTTATTCAAAATTTTGAACTAAGGCTTCTTCGCAAGCGCTCCGATACCTAACGCAACCGCCATTCCCACATGAAGGGAATGACTGATTTCCTCGTGTATTTCATGCTCTTTCGCGCGGGCCGCTCCACCGAGAAATGACCTAGGCCGAATACGGCTGGTTCCTAGTTCTTGGTAAACCGCGATCTTGCTATTGGATCCAACATAAGACGCGTGCTCCATATCATCAACGGCGTGCTCAATGGTGTCTCTTATATGAGTCCCATCGCGCAACAAGGGCTCATTAGGCGAATAGCCAAGCGCTTCGCGTTGCTCCTGGGTGGATTCTGATAGTTGTGGCCAACCATAATCGTATGTCCCAATAACGCGCTTGGCCTCATTCTCAACAATCTCGGCGGCCTTCTCTAGCATTTCATGCTCCCAAAGATGGTAACCAGCTTCCATCTTGACTAGAGATGCCGCGAACTCTCCCAGACTATGAGCCACGTTCGTCAAAATCCTTCCAGCGCATCCCGCGCCAATCGAATTCACCGCCCTCAAGTTCACCCATAATCACAGTCCATGCTATGACCTCGGCAGTCATGCCGCATTCAACCATGGCCCACGCAACATCAAACGGGACACCACCCCTAATCAAGCCGAGTGCCTGGCGGGCCGCGGTGTCCGTACTAAGTTTTTTGCCTCTTCCACCACATCAGCTGGAGGCTCAACAGTCTTCATTAGCTTCGAGAATGCCTCGCCGGCAGCCTCTATGCCTTCTTCGTCAAGCCGATCGAGAATGGCATCTAGCTCTTCCCGGTTTTTGGGGAATGGTAGCGGATTTTCATCGATTTCACGCACATGCGCGGCGAGAACCAAACGCCAATTGCGTGGGATTGATGCCTCTTCTCCAGAATCAGGGTTGACAACTTTCGTCACGCCCTGCAAGTCCGAAGTAAGCCCCTGGATCTTCTCCATTTGCGACTGTTTCAGCCGCTGAACGCTAATTAATCGTCCCCACTTATCAGCAACTTTTTCCTTTTGCTGATAGCGAGCAGCGCGCGCTAGGAATTCGTCGCTCTTTGTTTCTGTCATTACGCGATCTGTACCCTGTCAGAAGCCTTGCCAGTTAGCGTCATAGTAACCGGCTTTTTGCGATCAACGTCTCCATGATCTGAGAGGCGGAATACAAATTTAGTATATTGGTAGTTAGATCGAGTCCCGTCTGGGTTAGCGATCGATTCATTGAGATATCCGGGAGACAGAGCCAATCCGGCATTGAATTGCTTATCGAGATTTATGATGAAATTCTCAAGCGCCGGAGTCGTGCGTGTGATGGTCATCGAAATAGTCCATCCCGCAGGCACATAATCAAACCGCGGCACAGCGTTATATGGCTCAGATGAGATATCGTGATAATGAGGGGTGATCTTGACGTTTTGAACATCGCCGAGATCGACAGTGCTCGCCGTATTCCCATCATAATAAATGAAGGAATAGTCAACGCCAATGCCCATCGTGTTCGCGGACATTTTAGCTCCTTAAAATAAATTTTATGGGAATAACTGGGAGATTAAACTATGAATGCGGCCGGTGGCGGAGTTGTCTGCACGGTAACCGTGACAATACCCGCGGGCCCGCCGGCAATTTTCACAACGATATATCGAATTACGTTCAAGAACGCGACCGTCCAATAGATGAATAGGTATCCTCTGGCCTGCAAGCTCGGTGGATTGTTATTGAGATCACATTGAACTGCCCACGAGTCGATCATCCCCTGTCCACTGCTACCCGATTCTGGCGCGGCAAGTTGTGCTGATAGACCATCAAACAGCGCTTTGGCTTTTGCGCGAGTCGGGTCATTTGGTTTGGTCGACTGTAGTTGTCCCACGAGAGCGCCAACCGCAGTTGATTGCGCGGTTGCAGCAAGGAAATTAATCATCGTTGAATATTCAATGCCCTGCGCAGCGGTGTTAGAAGACATGTTGCGGCCGGTACCAAAAGCGAAATAGTTCCCGCCCCATGTCGTAGGCGGTCCGATAATTAGATCAACGCCACCAAGTTCTGCTATGGAAAGCTCAGCATTGGAATAAGTTTGACCAGTTTGCGATCGTTGTGTCGCTGAAATACCGCGCAACACTTTGTTAAGTGGCGATTGCTCGGGCGACTGATTGCCGACAATGCCAAGGCCGAACGCAGAAGGATTGATAAGGCGAGAGATCTGATTCTGATTGTCATAGAATGTTGGATAATCACCAACAATCAGCCAGCTCGAGAAGCTGTCAACGCCTGCAGAAACGCGTGTTGCAACAGCTCCGGTAATCGTATCGCCAGAAACAGTTCCGTGAACCGCCAACATATTCTCGGATAGCGCAAAGCTGTCGATAATAGCGTATTT
>Ga0307471_100001892_pt1 | contig 11805 bp, 9 predicted proteins | sample atmos_gasesAM3C__2_FD_204566 | JGI IMG/M metagenome (GOLD analysis project Ga0307471, IMG submission 204566) | Hardwood forest soil microbial communities from Morgan-Monroe State Forest, Indiana, United States - atmos_gasesAM3C_515 | ecosystem: Environmental > Terrestrial > Soil > Temperate... | reverse complement strand
ATTGGGGTCAGACGAGACGGGAGCTAAACCCAGCCAGTCGGAGGCAGATCGCGATCCAACAATCGCGATCCAAATGATCGGCAACCAGATAGCCTTGGAGGGGCGTAGCGACTTATCGCGATCGAGATAGAAAAGCCCCGCGATTCCGACGCTACAAACCAGGAGGGCAAGGGAGGGATTCATCCTATGCTCTTCCGCACGCGTCTTGAGATTGGCCGATTGGGCTCATCTAGAATCCAAGAAAAGCCGGTGAATCAATTCCAAAGAAAGGAGCCTGTGAATCTCGTAGGTGTAGTTGCGATTGCCTTTCAGGTGCCCACGGACGATCGTCTCGACACCGCTGCGCTCCAAATACGGACGGGCGAGCGTGCGCGGGTCAAGGAGAATTTCCTGGACGTATTTGGCGAGAATGGTCCGGTACCACAACCTATAGTGGAAGAGCTTGTGCCGGCCAAGCCAGATGCGCTCCAAATGAAACAGAGCAAACGCATGATCCACTTTGGCAACCCACTGTGGCATGCCGTGATCGTAGGCGTACTCGGCCTTGAAAGTGAACTCGTAGTAGGCCCGGTTGAGGGCACCCAGTAAGCGATTAGATCCCCCTATGCCACGATCCGTCCGCAGCCGGGCCAGCGCCGGGCTGCCGTCGCGAATGAGCCGCAGCCGCACGTCCTCGCTGGGCACGTCGCGCGGCGCCCGGTAGACGGCGCGAATTACATCGTTATCCAGGAAGGGAGCCCGCAGGGTCAGTTGCGATTGCTCGAGCATGAGCACGCCGAAGTGATACGCTGCAGGTTGACGAAAGGCCACTAGGCTTGCCGGATGGCCGCGAAATTGTTCGCGGTAGGTTTCGGCCGCTCGTGAAATCTGACTGAGGACCTCCCCGCGGAAAATGCCCGCGGAAGGCATCACGGGCTTGAACATCATTCCCCCCCGGATAACCTCGCTGCCAAAAGTTCCCACCATTCGGACCGGCGCGATCTGCCGGGCCATTTCGTTGTTGTACAAGTCCGCGGAGCGAGCTATATCCACGCATCCATCGGTTAGGTAAAGAGTGCGCTCCGCGTAATGGGGGAACCGCGCCAGGCATTCTTGGCCGACGGTGATGACCTGATAAGTCTGGCCGCAAATTTTTGCCACCCGCCGCGCCAAGTGCACATCTTGGTTCTCGCGGTACATGCTGCCGAAGGTGTAGCAGGGCAGCGAGCCTGGCGGCGCCTTGCGCCAGGCCATAATGATGCGTGTATCGAGGCCACCTGTGAGCGAAACGCCGATTGCCTCTCCACTCTTGAAGTAGCGTGGCAGATTCCGCGCGAAGGCGTCACGCAGGTGGCCATAGTACGCTTCGGCGTCGAGCGGTTCTTGTTCTTCCCATTCGCGCGGCTCAAAGTAGGTGGCTTTCTTTTCCAGCGAGCCGCCACGAAAAGTCCATGCCGAACCCGGTGGCAATGCCCGAATGCCGGGAAAAATCGAGCGATTCTCCAGAACACATCCGCAAGTTACGTATTCACCCAAGCCGCGCGGATCGGCGACGCGCAGCTCCGGGCGGACTTCCAGGATTGCCTTGGCCTCGGCGGAAAAATAGAACGCGTCGGAAGCCTCATGGAAATAAATCCGCTGCAGGCCGAAGCGGTCGTTAAACAGCATCGTCGAGCGCCGCTTGCGGTCGACGACCAGGCCCTGAAACCGCCCATTTAGATTTTTGGGGAAGCTGGGATCCTCTTCATAGACATGAACAAGATAGGAAGGTCCCTCCGCTTCAAATTCGTGCCCTCGCTTCTTAAGATTGGCAACGGTCGCTGGCTCCGGGTAATCCTCCCCAGAAAAGACGAGAACTACGTCCCCTTGCTCGTTTCGAACAGGCATCCCATCGGAGAAGGAATTCTTGCGCGCGGCCCAGCCCACATAAACTCCGGAGGGCTCATCTATCCACGTTCCCGTTTCGTAGAAAGACTCGTGACGGATGGCCGCAACCATCCTTAACAACTCCTGTTCGGCCCGCTCGCGCGGCATGTGGGTAATGAGCCCGACGATCCCCGGCATCCGTGTCTCCTAGGAAGATTCCGTCGCGGACTGAAACCTGCGCCTGTACCAGGCGGACCGGAGATCACGGAGCTTGTCGAGCACAAGGGCGGGAACGTAGTCAATAAGCTTGTGGTGCAGACCAAGGCTGAAGGCAACCCGACCGACCCAGGTCAACGGGACGAAATAGCGGGGTAGATCGGTTCGCTGAAAACCGTTGATTTCTTTGAAGTGACTCAGACTATCCCCTTTTTTCTTGCCATAGGCAAAGTTCTGGTAAACCAAGTAAGCGATATTCCGATCAGCACAGGAACGGACTGCCTGCGCGATCAACGCATTCGTCGGCGCCTTATCCTTGTGCGCGATCATGGAGATAATGTGCATCAGATTGGCCTGCTTACCGGTGGAGTCAGTCACCAGCTTTATGAAACCAATCAAGCGATCGCCGATAAACGCTCCCATGAAAATGCTGTGATCAAGAAACGTGGCCGCTTCTTCACGCACAGTCTCGACATCCTTGCCGTAGTGAGTGAAGGGCTTTCCCTGGCGGACGGGACTCTCGTTGTAGATTTCCCAAATTCCGCGAACGAGGGTGTCATCGAACGGCACCTCCCGAAGAGTTACCCCCCTCTTCCCTGCCTGCCTGGCGCGGTTCCGGGGAAATGAGCGGATTTGGTTATTCCACCAATGGTCGAAGGTCGACACTGGCAGGACAGCTAGATTGTCCCATTCCATCGGGTAAGGATATTTGGGTTGGGTTTCCGGTAGTTGCTGCAAGAAGGTAAAGAGGTCGGCCCGAATTCCGGACTTTCGCAAGGCATCGAGCATCGCCTCGGGATCATCCAGGAACTCATATTTGTCAAACTCGAGCCGGGCAATCTTTATCAGCCGCCCTTCGATTCTGATCTGCTTACCACAAACTTTCAAAATGAATTGCCTCCTTCACTTACACTTGCAGCGAGACTCGCGCGCGGGACGCGCTCGGTCTGTGGCAATAGCCGTGAATAGATATCTTCAAAAGTGGAAACGGCCAGATTGTTGGCCCGCAAGTACGAAAGAAAGGCATCCACTGTTTGAGGGTCAGAGAGGTCTTTGGTATGACCAATAGCCACAATTGGCCGGAACACTGAAGGATCACCCTTATCTTCCCGCAAAACTTTGTCCACCATCGAGGTCAGCTCGTTGAGGGTCATGCGGCAAAAATCCAACTTGAGCGGATACCGGAAGCGCAGGAAGTCACGGATACGATTCCATTTTTTCGCGGAACTTTGACCGGCAATCCCAAAATTGTTTCCGAAGCTCATACGCTTCGAAGTCGGCATCTTCCAAAAGGGAACCAGCTCTGTGTGAATGGGCACTTCGATCCATGGCCCCATTGCGTCCGGCTCGATTACTTCGCTGCTAAACGCCCAGTAATATCCATTCTGCAAGGCGCCCCGATAGTCCAAACCGTTATTGTGTTGTAGACCGCCTTTGAAAACCGAGGAGTCGATCTTGATCCCTTTGTCCGCCAGAACGCTCGCGGCAGTCTCAGTCGGCTGAAAGAGCCAGTTGCCCGCACGAAACGAGAGAGGAGTAAAATCGGACTGATTAAGAACGCGCTGGAGATAGCCGAGCGATTCATCGACAATCTGCGCGATTCTCAGCCGAGACAACGTGCAGAGGTTGTATTCCGCATAATCAAGAAACCAGCACCCGTTTTCATGGCGCGCATTGAACCATTGCGGATGCAAATGCAATCCGATCTCAAAACCGTCCCGATTAAATTCCTGGATTTGCCGCTTAACGAGCTCGATCGACGGATCGGTGCCGTACTCTTCAATTTTCTTGAATTCCGCGACTTCCACGAACGCCACAAATCGCGCATCCCACTTTCGGAATATCTCCAGGAGTCGCTCTCCGGGATCATAAACCAGTTCCTTAAGCGTGCCCGTACCATTCCCGTAAATCTCATAGTCCAGTGTGAAGATGCATTCGATCATGCGAAAACTGCTCCAAAGAACCTAACTCGCGGATTTCCTATACCTTATTCCTGACGAAGTTTTTCACGTCGTTCAGCGAGTGTTGCACGTTCGGCGGGAGCCTCCTGTAAAAGAATTTCAGACTGTTGCGTACGGTCCGCAATACTCTGCCTCGAACATAAGACCTCTCAAGGAGTGTTCGCAACCATAGATCGAAGTCGCCTGGGTCAACACCGTTGCGATACTCAATCCCGGTCGAGAGGTTTCGCGAGACAAAAGCTCCTTGCACCAAGGCCTGGGAGATGGCCCCGACCGTTGGAGGAATTGCTGTAGACACGGAAATGGTGTTGGCGACCGTTAATCTCACATTATGAATGTCGCAACCAAAGAAATACCGGTAGTCGTTGCGTCGCGGCCGGGACTTGAGCGTTTCAAGAAATCGCATCGGGGGGATGTGGCTACCATCGGCCTGCTGATTCCATAGTTCGATCCCATCGATCGCGTACCGGTCCAAATGTTGCGCCACTGCCGCAGAAGAATATTTCGACGGATGCGCCAGAACTTTGAAAAGGTGTCGCTGGTTATTTTTTCCCTCGGATGAAATACTCGCGATCTCCTCGTAGTTACTCACCGGAAAGACGATTGTGTGCAGTCCGGAAAGATCCACTTCCATCCCTGGAATCAAAAGAAATTCACTGGACCGGCTGACTTCGCCGCACTCTTGCACGTAACTCCCAAACTTTGGCGCATCGAAGTCCTCGAAATGCTCGGTCATGATGCAAAATGAGAAGCCACGGCGTTTGAGAGTAGATGCGATTTCGCCCAGCGAACTCCTACCATCGTGGGAATAAGTCGAATGAAAATGAAAGGTGCCCTGAATCGATTCTCGCATCACAATTGACTATGTCAAATCCTGGACCAGTCTTGCAAAAAATGGCATAGGGTCGTCGCTGGTAAGGATCAATTCTTTTGTCTTTCTGTCAAAAAAGGAGCCGACAAACGACTTGATTGCAAACCAACGCCGGTTAAATTGACCGGGCCAATTTTTTGGCTTGCCTTTCAAGTATAGAAGCAAACATTTCGTATCACCGACGAGATAGCGGCCCTTAACCCCTATCTGATAACGCGTCTCTTCTGGCCGAATCTCCATCCCATTCAGCAACTTCCAGTACAGGTAGGGCAGGTCGAGCCCGGATGCGGGAGCCAGCAAAATCGTTCCCCAGAACCTGCCATTGATTTCCATAAGGTAGGCTCGCCCGGACCGCCGATCGATTTTGAATTCGACCATCGCGGGGCCGGTGAATTGGATCGATTTAAAGAGTTTGGTCGTTGCCTCCAGAAGGTTGCGATCGATCTCAATCGTTTCGGCAAGAGCGCTTGGCCCACCCAATGGATTGCTTTCCCGAATCCGGCGGTGCCCAATAAGCGCAACTGGCTGGCCTTTGACAAACAAGCCGGAGATTCCTACGCCGTAACCGTCGATGAACTCCTGTAGCAGAACAGACTGCCCCTTGGCTAAGCGCGAATTGCACTCCCTCTCCAACTCAATCTTGCTGGACGCATAAACGGTCTTTTCGCTTGTCCCCGTTTTGCCAGGAAGCAAAACCTCGCTGCTCGAGGACTTGATAACAACAGGAAAGTTGATGGCAATTTCGTTCAGGCTTTGACTATTTTCAGCCGTAACGTGAATGGTCCTCGGCACTGCCATACCGAGCGATTCTGCCAAGTTCAGAGTGTTCGCTTTGCTGAAGACCGTTTCGATCTCGCGATCCTCGGGGATTATGGGAGGGCATGCCAGCTTATTCCGATACTTGCTGCACGCCATGATTGCTGCTTCCGAAGTCGGAAAGACGGAATCGGCGCCGAATTCGCGGCAGTAGCGGTTCACATCCTGAACAAAAGCCGCCAAGTCTCGCTTCGGACTCGTATAGACAAATTTTTCCTTGGTGTAGCGGGAAAACAAGCTCATATCCCATCGCGTCTCGCCTCCCACAGCGAAGGGGATGTCCTTTTTTCCCCAGGAACGCACGCAGGCAAGGGTGCGAGTGGAATAGGCATCGAGCAAGAGCACCTTTCTGATGCTCATATCCACCCCAGAGATTGCTTGGGTAAGGCCGATGTGCACTGGCCGCCTCGGTGCACAGTAACGGAAGGTAAATACATGGCGTAGTGGGTCAGAGGTGCTGGCCCGCCGTCGTGTTTGTTTCTCTGCCTGATCCGGTGTCACCCCCGCCCAGCAGCATACGGCGGAAAATCTGCTTCAGCCGTCGCATCTGCTCCCTTCGCCGGAAGCTGACAAGTTCCGCTGGAAGAGTTCGTGCGACCCCGCGGAGCGAGGCCCCGAAGTAAGCAACGAGAATCAATATACCCCCGATGAGATACGGCCTATTCTTCATTTGATAAATTCCGCGAAGAAATGCCCATAAGGGATGGCTGCCCAACAGGTAATCCATGCGGCCCCTATGCAGCCTCTCGCGAAAACCCGTCATCTGGGCCGCGTTCATCCTGCGGTGGTGCAGACAAACCTTCTCCGGAAATACCCGGCTTCCCCATCCTTTTGTTCGCGCGCTCAGCACTGCAACCAGATCGACTCCTCCGGATGTCATTGGCTGATACCCGCCAATCTCTTCGAAACACTTGCGTCGAAACACCTGGCAGGGGCCCGACACATAATCGATGCCGATGTTGTCGTAGTTGTAGCCTTGCAGTGTGCTGGTATCCACAAGCTTACCGCCCACTAGCCCCAGGGAGGAATCTTCTACAAGTTTTTGCAGCAAAAAAGAAAAGTAATCAGTCTCAAAGGACGTATCCGCATCCAGGTTGACGATTGCGTCGAACGGCAATTTGGCCACGCTGGTATAGCCTGCATTAAAGGCATAAACCTTTCCGGCAAAGTGCCTCTCCTGGCGCTCGGGCATGCGGAGCAACTCAATCCACGGGTGATCAACCGCGTACCTCCTCACGATATCGTCCATGCCATCCGTTGAACCATCGCTGACGATGACCCACTTGAGGGGACGCACTGTCTGCGCAATCACCGATTTGAGGGTCAGTTCGATGAACTGCGCCTCGTTGCGGGCGGGAGTAATTAGAACGTATGTAGGGAGGGTCATCATGCTTTAACGTAAGCGGAGGTCTTTGCGACCTCCTGATGATTTTGGGCTGTTGTCTTGGCCTCGCTTAGGAGAGTCGCCAATGCCAGGAGCATCCAAGCCTCAGACCAGCGCATGTAAGGGGCTCGAATCGTGCAGAGGCGAAGAACACGATAGTAGAAGAAACCCCGCTCGTCCCACATGTGTTTCATAGCCCATTGAAGCACCGTGTTGGCCATTTGCAGGTTGGACGGATCCAAATCCTTGAACGCCACGAGTGTAATAATACTTTGCGCCACAGCGTGAATATCGATCGGATAGGTCCGATTATGAAAGTATCTGGCGGCTCCATCCTCGCGGAAGAAGTGTTTTCGATAGAATTCGAACCCTCGCTGAACAGTCGGTTCAAATTCGGCCGTCTGCGAATATTTGCCGATGGACTGCAAAGCGCAGAGGTTATAGCCTGTGTGGAAATTGTCGATCCATTTTTGCGACGGTTGCTCACCATAATCCCACGAACCATCTGCATGCTGCTGCGAGGCGGAATAACGGGCTGCCTTTAGGGCCCGACTCAGGAATTTCCCTTCCCCTGTATGTTTGTACACGCGGCAGAGGAGCGCGGCGGCAAGGAAATTGGCGTTGTGGACTTGAATTCGAAGTGAGGGCAAGGGATAGCTAAAGCCGGCAATCGCGCTCCCTTCCTCCCAATAGAGTTCATTCAGAACGTATTCCGCCGCACTCGACGCCATCTTCAAACAGCGATCGTCCCCTCGCTCCTCGAAAGCATCGAGAAGCGCACTGGCGACGAAGACCGTGCACACAAGATTAGGCGCGCCCGCGGGCACCACAATCGTTCGCGTCTGCCAGGGGAAACTGTATCCCCAACACCAGTAAGGAACACCTTCCGATCGAAGATCGATTATTCTTTCGACCATCCGCTCAGCGAGTTCCTGGTGTTTGCCGAGCCCTGCATTTGATAGCTTGAGAAACGCTGAAAGAAAAAGCGCCAGGCCTTTGGGGTTCTGCGTCTTGGGGATGAACAGAAGCCTTCGGAGGTTAATAGGACTTCGTTTTAGCGCTTGCGTGAGAACGAGCCGGGGAAGCCAAACGTTCAAGAAGGGAAGCGCCTTAAACGCCTTACTGTTCAGAGCGTCGTAAGGGTCGTATCCTGTCCAGTTCTCCGCCTCGCAATAAGCAAGAAGCTTTAGAGCAACGGCTTGGACATCTTTTTCGGTTAGACCTGGATGAATCGAAGGCATTGGCATCTATTCTCGAACGATATGCTACGACAGGGTCGCCGGCCGAGACGATGCCCTTCCGAAGTCCGTGCGAATCAATACATCGACAATGCGGGAGGCTGCGCGTCCGTCCCAGTTCTTTGGAGCGCCGTTTCTGTTTTTAGCTCCCAGTTGCCGCCGGATGGCTTCCTTGATTTTCTCTTTGTCAGTCCCCGCAACCATATTCGTCCCGCTCTCCGCGGTGACGGGTCTTTCCGTATTTTCTCTGACGGTGACGCAGGGAATCCCCAGGCAGGTGGTCTCTTCCTGGATGCCACCGGAGTCCGTCACGACGATGGCTGCGTGTTTCATCAAACAAAGAAAGTCAAGATAGCCCAACGGGTCGGTCATGGCGATTCCCTCGCGAAGTTGGTCGGTGGTGCCGCTCTCGCCGTTCCGTTTCGTTGCACTCGTCAACAAGCGAAGCCCAAGACCGAATTCCTGAATTCGCCGTTGGGTTCGGGGATGTGCGGGGAAAATGATGGGTAAAGATTTTGCCAGATCCTCAAGGCCGGATAAGATATTCTGAAACGAGTCGCATTGATCCACATTGGATGGCCGATGCAGCGTCAGAAGAGCATAGCGGGCGATCGAGCCGCTCGGGCCGTTTTTCCCTAACCGTTCCCGAAGCCCTAATTCCTGCAATATCTCGGAGGCCTCGGCCTTATCTTTGAAGGCCAGCAGCGAGTCGATCATGGTGTTGCCGACGAAATGAATCTTTTCGGAGGAAATGCCTTCATCCCGCAGGTTCCGGAGCCCGCTCTCTTCGGTCACAAAGAGCAGATCAGAGAGATGATCTGTTACAACACGGTTGACCTCTTCCGGCATGGTGCGGTCGAAGGAGCGCAGGCCAGCCTCTACGTGTGCGATCAGTGGCCGCGTCCCGTTCGAGTCAAACGAGATTTTGGCGGTCACCAGTGCACAGGCGACCGTGGAATTCACATCCCCTACCACAACCACGACGTCAGGACGCTCCCGCGACAATACTTCCTCAAACTTCTTCATGATCTCCGCGGTCTGAATCGCGTGCGATGCCGAACCTACTCCGAGATAGACATCCGGCTTGGAAAGGTTCAGATCCGCGAAAAAGTGGTCCGACATGGCCTGATCATAATGCTGCCCGGTATGCACCAGGATTGGCCGCAGAACATCCTCGCCGGTTCGCTTGAATTCCGGACCCCCACCCTGGGTAACACCCTTGTTGTGCTGTTGAATCGCGGTGAGAATTGGAGCGGCCTTCATGAAGTTCGGCCGGGCTCCCACCACGATCATGATCTTTCTTTGCATTTCGGCTCCAACAATATTGACGCTTCCCCCGCCGAGATCCAGTCCGGTTTTGCCTCAAGCCAGTTTGATGCAGTCGTTCGGTTAGATAACCCGCCAACGGAGGGTGGTTCAAACGGAAACTCTGCCTATTGTTGAACTGGAAGACGCTGCCGTTCCACGACTCCGACTACACCCTCGACGATGGAATTGAGCACACCGTTGTCGGATGCATGGGGTTGAGAGGACTTATCTCTACGGATAAGTGCAATTCGATCTTTGATGTCCTCGACCTTTTCCAACAGGATCATACGACCCTGCCCTGCAAGATACCGGTCGACCGCGCCGATCTTGCCCCGAAATATGCTGTAAACAGGCACTCCTAGTGCGGCTGCTTCCCGATTCATTGTCCCACCACCGCTGATTACGAGATCGGAATACCAGATCAAGCTGAGCCCGTTTACGACATGTTCCGGAATCACGATTTTCCTCGAAGCGATTGCTTCGGGCCAGCGGTCTCGCAAGGTGACAGCCTGCCGGTCGTTGCGTGGCAATAACACAACACGGACCTCCGGCTCGTGAATCAAGAATTCCAGCGCGGCATCAAATAACTTCTCACTTTCCGGGTTATGGTAATGCGCCTCGGTGGCTGGAGGCCGGAGAGTAACAACGAGATCTTGATCTTCAATTCCCAGAACATCCATCACTGAAGGATCGGGATGGAACTGTGGGACGTACACGTCCTCTTTGAGGCCGGGATACTTCATAATGCGATCTTTCTTCAACGGAACCATCGACTCAGAGACCACTGCCGGAATGAACACCCAACTTGGGTGGAAAAACCAGGTCTTGCTGGAATGTTCGTAATCGAAAGCCAAGATCGTGGGAATTCTCAAAATCAAACAACCAATGATCTGTGCCCGAGACCCAAGGGAAACGCCTAAGTCCGGCTTCTCCCGGAACATCCAGGGCAGGAGCTGCAGGACCCGAAAGAAAGTTCCTGCCGCTTTAAACAGGCGAAACTTTCCGTAGTGTTTACCAATGACTTTGCACTGCAGTTTATGAAACTCCAGTAGATCCCGGACCTGATAACTGTCCCGCGCAGTCAACAGCACGGGGTACCCGCGCTTGCGAAGCTCTTCGATGATTGGCAGGAAGAAAGGAACGTGCGGCGAGTTATCCAAATCGATCCAGATCTTCCTCTTACCTGTGGGTTCCACGCCAGACTTTCCTTGCGTCGTCTTGCCCTTGGTTCCTGTTTCGACGAAAGCAACGAGCTCTTCGCCAGGTTCTGTTGTAACTGATGTTAGGAGCATATGTAAATCGCACGATCTAAAGTCTGTGTGGATCTAGTGAGTGACAACACTTTGTATGGCTTCCAAATCACTCGAGCGGTTACTTTGCACCGTCTGGCTTAATCCAGCTGGAGCGTTGCATAAGGGAGACATTGTGATGCAGCCGCTTGTAAAACCGTTGTGGCCAGTGCAGCCAATCATAACCGCCTTGGACTTTCGCCCGAAGCAGCCACTCGTCATCCCAGGAATTAATTGGCAACCGCGGAAGAAAGAACCTGTTGTTTTCCGGGTGTGCACGGCCGATGATTGACGAGACTCCGTTGTCAAAGCCCTGGTTCTCCAGAACATCCGTCAGGAATCTTGCGAAGCCTCGATCTTCTTCCGGGAAAGCGAACGGATAGGCAAAAGATTCGATCGGCGTTCCCAACTTTTGTTCGATAGTATCCTTCGAGTAAGCAAGTTCATAGTCAATTTGCTCCGGGCCCAGAGAATGCAGATCGGGATGCGTCACCGTATGGGAGCCAAAACGTATTCCTTCCGCGTGCAGCTCCCGCACCTCGCGCCACGTCAGATAGTCCACGCCTTCGAGTCTCAGCGGTGCGTCCTTGATACGGTCGGTGGCGAGAAAAATGGTGGCGCTGAACCCGCACTGCTTCATCACCGGAAAAGCGTCTGTATAAAAATCCTGAAATCCGTCATCGAAGGTGATGACCACTTTCTTCGAAACATCCTGCCCCGTTTCGAGCGCGGCGAGCATCTCGGTCAAATCCATCGTCCTGTAACCGTTCTGGCGAAGCCATCTCATTTGCCGCGCGAAAATCGCGGGTGAGGTGTTGATCTGATAGTAGGGATGAGTTCTTCCAAACAGGTTGTCGGACACGCTGTGATACATCAG
>Ga0307471_100001891_pt1 | contig 11806 bp, 11 predicted proteins | sample atmos_gasesAM3C__2_FD_204566 | JGI IMG/M metagenome (GOLD analysis project Ga0307471, IMG submission 204566) | Hardwood forest soil microbial communities from Morgan-Monroe State Forest, Indiana, United States - atmos_gasesAM3C_515 | ecosystem: Environmental > Terrestrial > Soil > Temperate... | reverse complement strand
ACATCAAAACAGGTTTTGAGACAGCGATCGCTGCCCTGCCTTTTGGCCTTTCGAGCGCTCTCGAGCTGGCGAACACGCCAGAAGATCGTTAGGGACAAACTGGCTTTTGGAACGCAGTGTGCGTGCGGTGCATGCTCATAGAGAGGCAAGGGAAAAGTGTGGCTAGGCACGTCCATGCCCCTTGTAACCAGCAATCAGCCCTTACATCACCCATATGGGCGATTACGGCGTCTACCAGGCACTGGGCGGTTGTTAGGATATAATCCAGCCCATGACGGCGCGTATTCTCATCACACTCGGGACATTTCTTCTGCTCGCTGGAGTAGGTATCGGTCAAGAAAAGGCTGCGTCGGAAATATGCAAAGAGTTCCTCAAAAACTCTGTCGCGGGTGTCGATATTCTACAGCCTTTCATAGTCCGCGAGGTAAAAGGGGTCGTGTTGGTTCCTTATTGCGACGACCCTCTCCCCAATGTGCTCATTGAACTTCGAGATAGTGGCGGAAAAATCAGAGCCACAAAGACTGATTCACGAGGGCAGTTCAAGTTTCGCAACGTTCCTGAAGGTACTTACAAGTTCAAGACAACTCTAAATGGGTTTCCAACTGTGGTTGGCACTTTTGTTTTGCAGAAACACGCCAAGAAGTCAGAAGCCATAAGAATAGAAATGCCTCTGATGCCACTCGGCTAGCTTCCCGATTAGTCGTGCGGGCCAGTACCAACTTCGGCGGTTAGCGCGTTTGGACGTAGCCGCCCGGCGGCGGACGTTGCCGAAACCTGGCCGGATTAATCCCAAGTAACGCCGTAGCGTTTACCGATACGACCGCTTCCAGACGCGGCGCCACCGAACCCTATCGTCCGCAGTTCTTCCTTCGATGGCAGGCTGAAAAGGAGATGAACGGATGTACCCTATGAAATGAAACGGCTTTCAGAATAACCTGGTTCCCCGGGAAGCTGTTCTCTCATTCCCTTGGCTCGCCGTGATTACCGGCTTAAGGGTGATCAAGTGGCCAGCAGACTCTGACAGAAGAAACTCGCAGCAAGACGCTTCGCCACAGAGAAATGTGCCGCGCCTGAATATCCGGATTGGATTGCCGTCCGGTGAGGTGAGACTGAAGTGGATTTTCGTGAGCGTTTTGGAAGCGCTCTTGAGTTTCTCGGAACCCCCCTGTCAGCCGCGCCACGCCACCTTTCCACTTGTTTTAGATGTCCTGAAATGCTATATACATACACCATGCTTGGAGGTGCCCGATGCCGAACGATTATCGGAACAGTGCGGGAGGGTCCTTCGTGCAAGGGATGGAAGGGGCAGTTGCTACTCAGAGTTCGCTGCATGCTGAGCGGCACTATGCCGTGGCGGAAATAGCAGAAATGTGGAATCTGAGCGTCGATAAAGTCCGTGAGCTCTTTGCTGACGAACCTGGCGTGCTTGTCATTGGGAAGCGGCGCCCGTTCCGCAGGAGGCCGTATTTGACATTGCGTATTCCACAGTCAGTCGTGGAACGTGTTCACGCGAGGCTATCCGGCGGTGAGCGTTTCCGGTAAGATCGATGCCTCAGTGCTGGCCATTAAAAGCTGCAAGCGGACGCAGTGAAAGAGGTGATTGAAGCCCGGACTCCGTTTGCTACAGCTTCCAAGCTTTTTCGATGGACTCTTCCAGTTTGATTTGCCGGGATTTTACCCAGGGGGCGTAGTGGCGCTCGGTGACCTTGATTGATGAATGCCCCAAAAGGACGGACACCGTTTCAAGCGGAACACCGGCCTGGAGAAGACTCACCGAAAAGGTATCTCGAAATCTGTGTGCATGCCCTTGGATTCCTGCGAGTTTAAAGACCCTCGAGAGACTGCGTTGCCAATCAGCGACCGTCGATTTTGCCAGGCCATTTCCCGACCAAAAGAAATACCTTCCATCGGGTTTCATATCCCGTAATTCATCGACGACTATTTTCGGCAAAGGCAGCCAAACTGGCTGTCCGGTTTTTTGTGTATACAGCAGGAGTTTGTTTCCATCGATCTTGTCACGCGAAAGTGTTGCCGCATCGCGGATGCGAAGTCCTGAATAGCGAAGCAGGTCGATGAAAGCCCGCACTCGCCGGCCACTTTCTTCTTTGTAGATGCCCTTATTCGGATACACTTCAGTCGCCCAAAGGACTTTTTCAATTTCGGAATCGGTGAAGGGAAGTGTCGGTTTCGGCCGTGTCTGAGGGCCTTTGATGAGCTTTGCGGGATTCTCGCGTACCCAGCCAGATTCCATGCAAAACCTGAAGAATGTCCGCAGGCGCTCCAGTTTTTTCCTGGCCGAGATCGGCGCCATGCTCCAGGATTCCCTGTATTGGCGCAATTCGGGTAGCCCCAAGGATCTGATCGCTCTCTTGCCAAACCTTCCTTTCAGATCCTCAGTGAGCAGCTTGTACTTGTCGAGGGACGCGGTCGAAAGCCTTCGCGCTTCGCAATCCTTTACGAACGACTCGCAAGCCGTCCGAACTGAAATGTCTTCGCTGCCGCCATCGCCGCTCTCCCAATCGCGAACAAGTTTTTGAGCCGCTTCCCAGTTGCGTAGATCGAGCGACTTTTTGATCCATCTGCCGTGGAGTGTTCCCTGCACCCAGATCGGACAGCCACACTTCTTGTAGGTTCGCACGCGATGCGGACAGCCCTTCTTATGCCTGCGCCAAAGATTCAGCACGACAAAAGGATATCACAAACTGGAACGTATTTGGAACGTGGACTCTTTGTCCATAATAAGTCATTTATAATCAGTATATTATATGGTGGAGGCGGGGGGAGTCGAACCCCCGTCCGAAAAGCGCTACGCCACGGAGCCTACATGCTTATCTCAGTTCAGTTGGTTTCGCCTGCCGCGCTCAGAACGAGCAAGAAACGCAGCCGGCTAGTCCGATGGTTCTCGCCCAAACCTTACGGACCGAAAGGTTCAGGCCAGCTCACTGTATGACGCTTCTTACCGGGCCCGTGAGCAAAGCCCGGGGAAGCGTGCGCTTAATTAATTAAGCAGCAAGTGCCAAGTTGTTGTTGGCAGTTCTAGTTTCCAGCCAGTTACGGGCGGTTGGCCCCCGGCATGCCTCCGGGACGCGACAGCTTCCGTCGAAACCGTGTCGCCCCCTCAGCTTCGTATTTTACCACGCCCGGCCCTCCCACCCCGCATCGCCACATTTACACCGTGACTTTCGCCCAAATCGGCGATTCTGCCCAAGCCCAGAAATTAATGGATGAGTTAGACCGAGAATTTCCCGCGGATAGTCTGTTTACGTATTTTTCCTCGCCCACCGTTCGAACTCTGATTCTTCTTCATCAGAACAAGCCCGCGGAAGCCCTCACCGCCCTCGAGCTCGCCAGAAAATATGAATTGGGTGCGTCTGCCACGAGCATCACTTATTGGACGATCTATGCCCGCGGCCTCACCTATCTTCAACTTCACGATGGCAATAAAAGCGCCGCTGAATTCCAGAAAATCCTGGACCACCGCGGCATTGCTCCTCTTAGCTCGCTTCTCCCGCTTTCGCAATTGCGCCTATCTCCTGCAAGGCGATTCCGCCAAAGCCCGCACCGCTTATCAGGATTTCTTCGCCGTCTGGAAAGAAGCTGGCAGCGACATCCTCGTTCTGATCGCCGCCAAATCCGAATACGCCAAGCTGCCTTAGCTCTCTGACTCCCGCCTGTCCCGCATTCACTCCCATCGCAGTTTCGAAGTACCGAAATTTATCTGCTCCAGCCGTGGATGCTAAGCCTCCCCCTCTTCCAGCCCGCACCCCGTCACAATCGCGCGATGGCTGATGGAAGTTGCATGCATGTCACTGAGAGGTGATAGTCCGTCGGTAGGGACCGCCCGGTTTGTCCTGCAACGTTTCTGCGTACACGGCAAAATTCTGAATGCGCACTTCCGTCACACCCGGCGGGTCGGCATTCATCCGCTTCAAGAGAGGTCCCCAGATGGGCATGTAGCCCGTCCCTTGGGCCCGCCTGCCTGTACCTTGACGGAGGATCCTGCAAACCTTTCCCGCGGGATAAACGGCATGATTATCCCGGGAAAGTTGCGTTAAGTCCGCGGGTGGCACGGTGCAGTAGCGTGACGAAACGCCATCGCCCCGGCCGTCCTTGCCATGACACCCTGCGCAATAGGCCGAGTACATCTCCGGACCTGAAGTTGGAGTGGGGACCAGCGAAAAGAAATGTGATTCTTTGTTGACCGCCGCATCCCGGTTGACGGCCGAAAGCCCGCAACCGCAAACCGCTACGAACAATACCAAGGGAAGGGCGGCCTGGACACAACGAGTTGCGTTTAGCATAGATCACCGCCGTCCCAATACGTAAGGCTTGGGGCGAGCGCGCGCAAGTACGGCGGTCGCAGCCTTGTGCGTACCTCGGCAGCGCCTGTACCTCCTCCCCTTCGCTCTGCTGCCGCTCTACGCTCTCTACGCTTACAATAACCTCTCTGTGCTCGTCTATCTCCCTTTCGAAAGGTTGCGACTTCTCAAATGCCTATCTCCATCCATCGTGCCCTTCACGCCGACCTCGATTCGTTGCTCCTCTTAATGCGTCACATGCAACTCGAGGATGCTTGGGCCGAGCCCTTCAACGAAACTTTCGTTCGCAAAAATCTCTCGGAACTCTTGCACTCTCCGCTTTATGGCGTCATGTATCTCGTGCACGACGCGCAAACGCCCGTCGCCTACCTGGTCATCTGCTTCGACTTCAGCCTCGAGTACCGCGGCAAAGGCGCCTGGGTGGATGAACTCTTTGTCGAGCCCAGTCACCGCGGGCAGGGAATTGGTACGCGCCTTCTGCACTTGGCCGAGAGTACCTCCCTCGAACACGGCGCGCAAACTCTTCATCTCGAGGTGAACCACGGAAATCGTGCCATCGAACTCTATCGCAGTCGCGGCTTCATCGACCATCACCGCTATCTCATGACCAAGTGGCTCCAGCCAATCTTCTAAGCCCCTTGCAGGAGAACCCCGTTGCACACTTCTCCCAGCTGCTCGCCTCGATATCGGCCGTTTGGCGTGCGCCCAGACCGGTGCGCCAAGGCCAAACAGTTGATACCGGTGCGGAACACGGCTTACTCTCCGAGCATTCTCGTGCTCCATTAACTCGTTACTGTTCAATCGTTCAACCGGCTTCCCGCCACGCCTCTACGGGCCTTCCCGTGCAATCTGACACGGGGGAGGCTCTGTGAAAACACACCAACCGTTCTGTTCCTTTTGGACCTCTTGGGCTCCCCTCGCCGGAGCCTCCCTCGCCGCTCTTCTCGCCTTCTGCCCGAAGTCAAGCGCTCAAGTCACCACAGGCGATCTCACCAAGCTGAATATCGAAGACCTGATGAAGGTGGAAGCAGGCTCGGTCTCGAAAAGAGAACAGGCTCTTTCCGAGTCTGCCGACGCCGTGTTCGTCATTTCTCCCGACGATATTGGCATTCCGGCGCCACCAACATTCCCGATCTGCTTCGCATGGTGCCGGGAGTCAACGTCGCGCAGATTAATGCCAACACCTGGGCGATCTGCGCGGCTTCAACGGCAGGTACATTGCTTACTTCTTCCGGGCGCCTCGGCGACGCCAAACGCTGCCAGGAGTTGGGCGTCTCGTCCTATCTCTTGAAACCTATTCGTCAATCCGAGTTGCGTGAAGCGATTGCGCGCGTGCTCGGTGCTCCTGAGCAGCAGGGCGCCATACCCCTCTTCACCCGCTACGCTTCGCAGGATGCGCGGGATCCCGCCGATGTGCTCTGCATCCTGGTCGCCGAAGATAATCTGGTAAACCAACGCCTGATGTTGCACCTGCTGGAAAAGCGAGGCCATCGCGTCGCCGTCGCCGCAAACGGCCAGGAAGCGCTCGAGGCCCTCGCGCGGCGGCGCTACGACCTCGTCTTGATGGATGTGCAGATGTCCGAAATGGAGGGGCTCACCGCAACGAATCTCCTCCGTGAACAGGAGCGCAGTAGTGACTATCATCAAATTGTCCTTGCCCTCACCGCCCACGCCATGAAAGGCAATCAGGACCGCTGCCTTGCCTCTGGCATGGATGGCTACCTCAGCAAACCGATCCGCTCGCAGGTATTGGACGATATTCTTACTCAACAAATCAAAGCGCGCAAAAGCTCCACCAACACGTCCGCACCCCTTCCGGTGCCCCATCTCACCCCCAGACGAACCCTTGTGGAATTCACTGAAACTGCTTTGCTTACCGGAAGACGCACCGGATTCCCATATGCAACTGAGCACAGTCGCCCAGACAGGTGGTTGACGCCCGCCCGCGCTCCACCCAAAATGGCAAAAGGGGAGAAATACGGGCAAAACACCCCTGAAAACAGGTATGTCACCAGAACCAAATACGGTCGAACAAGTTGTTGTGCGCGCTCTTCGCGACAACCTCGAACGCATCCAGCGCACCACGGAAGAACTGAACCAGGCCGTTAACGATGTTGTGGCCGCTTGCTCCAGTAGCCGTGCCACCAACGCACTTCCTCACATGATTCGTGCTCAAGCTTCTGCCGCGGCCCTCTCCGCTTCTCTTGAAGTCCTTTCCCGCTTCATCACCATGGCCATGCAGCCAGGGCCGCGCAGCCCTCTCGAAGACAGGATCACGCAAGCGATTGGCCTGGCGGCTCCCGAAGCGCCTGCTGAACCGCAACGGCCCGCCCCCGGCCTGCCCACGCCAAAAGCTGCTGCCCTCGAGTCGGACCCATCCTTAGTACTCGTGGAGCACCCAGCCTATGACTTGAAGCCCAGCATCCCCACGTTCGCTCCTGTAGAATTAGAGGTACCCGGAGTTGCGGTTGCCCCTGGCGACGAGTTCGACCTCAATCGGTTAACTTCTGAGGAACAAGAACTCCACCGCCGCGCAAATCGTGTAGCCAAAGTTTCGATGCAGGATATTAAAATGTTGCGGCCGGAACTTGTGAAGCAAGGCCGCCAGAATAAAGATCTCTGCATCCGATTGAAAGACGACATTGAGAAAGCTCATCGCGAATACGACCGCAGATTCAAACCCATCATGGATCACCCGGTGGACTACTTCTATCGGTGGATGGTGGAAATCCTCGCTGACGGTGACGCCTCGCTCCTTGGCGACTATCCTTACGCCACGGCCAGCAAGTCGCGCTAACGCCGATTCACGCCATGCAATGATCTCACGCGGATTGGCGCTGGCCCTCAGCCTCCTGCTAGTGCTCGGTGGCTCCTTTGACGTGTTTGCACAATCCACTGCGCACAAAAAGAAGAAAGCCAAGAAGCCAAAATCGCCCGCCTGCCGCACCGGCTGCAAACCCGATACCACGGTGCCTTCTCTGGACTCCTCCACTCCTGAGGATGCTGCCGCGCAAAAAGATTTGGCCCTCCTCGCCCGCGATCTCCACCACGGCACGCCCGGCTCCTACGATAAGCTTGCCGCTTTTGCCAACAAGAATTCCACGAGCGTCTGGGGGCAACGCGCCGCTCTCGCGCTCGCTTATGAGGACTACAGCAGAGCTCGCCCGCAACAAGCCCTCACCTGGCTCCAGAAAGCCAAGGGCGACGCGCTACTCCGCGAGTACACCCTGTTCTGGACCGCGCAAAGCGAGCGCGCGCTAAAGAAAAACCGCGAAGCCGCGCAGGACTTCGCCACCATTCTCGCCGAGTCCCCCAATACCGCCATCAAGGATCAGCTTCTCGAGACCTACGTTTCGGCCACCACGGAACTTGGCAAGCCGCAGGACGGCCTTGATGCCCTTGCGGCTTACCCCGCGGCAGGCTCCAAGCCGGCGCTTCTCCTCGTGCAGGCCCGCGCCAACGAAGCGGCTCGCAAACTCATCCCCGCCACCAAGGATTATCAGACCCTCTACTACAAATTTCCGCTGAGCGATGAAGCGAAAGACGCCGGCGTGGCGCTGCCAAAACTGAATAAGGAGCTCCACAGCGAATTTCCTTATGCCACGGCCGAAATGCAGGAACAACGCGCGCACGCTTTTTATGACGCGCACAAGTGGAAAGAAGCCCACGTCGAATACGAAAAGCTCTCTTCCATGCTGAAGGATCCGGCAAACTCGGCGCGCCAGCGCGCGCTTGTTCGTATCGCCGAGTGCCGTCAGCAACCTAAGCCCGCCCCGAAGCTGTTCACGGCGTTGAATCTGAGCGATCCGGAGGCGGATGCCGAGCGCCTCTATCTCTTGTCGCAAGCCTGGCGTTCAGAGAAGCATGAAACGGAAATGCTGACCGCTGTTGAAAGTGTCGCGGAAAAATATCCGCAGAGCCGCTGGACCGAAGAATCGCTTATGGCGGCGGGAAATTATTATTGGGTGCAGCTGGACCGCACCAAGGCCGCCAACTACTATCAGCGCGTCCTCGAAGCTTTCCCGGCGGGGAGGCACGCCTATAACGCGGAGTGGCGCATTGCCTGGGTCGCTTATCTAGGCAACCAGCCTTATGCCGACGAAAAAATCTCTAACTTTCTTCGCAAGTATCCCGTGTCCGGCGGTGCCGTCAACGCCCTGTACTGGCTGGGCCGCAACGCCGAACGCAGCGGCAATCCCGCGCACGCTCGCGCTTATTACAAGAAAGCCATCGAACGTTTTCCCGCCACTTATTTTGCCCAGCACGCTGCCGTGCGACTCGACAAGCTCGGCCCCGGGGAAGAGGACGCGCCCGATTTCCTCACCCAGATTCCAGCTGCCACGCCGCTCCGTCCCTATGATGAATCCATCGCCCCCAGCGTCGCGGATCGCTGGAACCGCGCGCAGGCCTTGCGCGCCATCGCCTTTGATGCTTCTGCCGAACTCGAGTTGAAAGCCGCCTACGCCTCCACGAATTCTCCGCGCTTCCTCGTCGAAGCCGCCCAAGCCGCCTTCGATCAGGGCCATTTCGCTGCCGGTATGAATTATGGCCGCCAGGCTGTCCCCAGTTTCGATTCGCGCAGTTTCAATGAAGTTCCTGTGAACGTCTGGAAAGTGCTTTTCCCGTTTCCCTATGAAGCCACGGTGCGCCGGGAAGCCGATCGCAATGAGTTCGATCCCATGTTCGCGGCCGGCCTCATCCGCCAGGAATCCACTTTCCAGGCCGACGCCGTTTCCCACGCCAACGCCATCGGCCTCATGCAGATCTTGCCGAAGACAGGGCGCCTTCTCGCCAAGCAGCGCAAGGTTCATTACACCAACGCATCGCTTTACGATCCAAATATCAACATCGAACTCGGCATGCTCTATATCGCCGAGCTGACCAAGGCTACGGGCGGACCGGAATACGCCGCCGCTGCTTACAATGCCGGCGAAGACCGCATCGCCCTCTGGAAGTCCGAACGCAACTATGAAGAGGTTCCCGAACTCGTCGAATCCATTCCCTTCACGGAAACTCGCGAGTACGTCCAAATCGTCTGTCGCAACGCCGTCGTTTACCGCCAGATTTACGGTGATACCCAGAAGTCCACCGTCTCTGCCGCCACTCATAACCGCTAGTACTCGCTTGTGTATTCGCTTATGTAGGCGCGAGGCTTTAGCCTCCCCTGCACTTCTCTTCTCACAACGCTTCCTCTGATCCCGAACAAAGCGCCTTGATTAATCACCAGCGTGCTTGACTCCCGCGGCGCGGCTTGAGCGCCCTCGTTTTTTCCCGGTGTTTTCGGCCTGGGGGAGGGCGCTCTCACTTCTCTTTGCTTCCTGAACTCTGTTATCTGGTCTTCGATCTCTGATCTCTGGTCTCTGATTTCCCCATCTCTCGGAAAATCCCTCCGCTTTGTTACACTTATCCCCATGTCCACTCCCGAAACCAATATGACTCATTTCGCTCGCCGCATGCTTTCCGCCAAAGCCGAGCAATTCACCGAGTCCGTCATCCGTGAAATGACGCGCCTCGCCCTCAAGCACCATGCCGTCAATCTCTCCCAGGGCTTTCCGGATTTCGCCGCTCCCGAAGCCGTCAAGGAAGCTGCGCGCCAGGCCATTGCCGACGACATCAATCAGTACGCCATCACGTGGGGCGCTAAACCCCTCCGCGACGCTATCGTCGAAAAATTCGCCTGCACCCAAGGCATCACCGTCGATCCCGAGCGCGAAATCACCATCTGCTGCGGCTCCACCGAAGCCATGATGTCCTCGATGATGGCCATCATCAATCCTGGCGATGAAATCGTTGTCTTTGAACCCTTCTACGAAAATTACGGTCCCGACGCCATCCTCTCCGGCGCCACTCCGCGTTTTGTCAAACTTCAGCCGCCCGACTGGACTTTCGACGAAAGGGAACTCGCCGCCGCCTTCGGCCCGCACACCAAAGCCATCATCCTCAATACGCCCAACAATCCTACCGGCAAGGTTTTCACACGTGACGAACTCGAATTCATCCGCAATCTTTGCGTTCGCTGGAACGCCTACTGCATCACTGACGAAATCTACGAGCACATTCTCTACGACGGCGCCGAGCACATCACTATGGCCCGCATTGACGGCATGCGCGACCGCACCATCGTCATCAACGGCATGTCCAAAACCTACAGCGTTACCGGTTGGCGTGTTGGCTGGGCCATTGCCCCGCCGGACACCACGCAAGCCATCCGCAAGGTCCACGATTTTCTGACCGTCGGCGCCGCCGCTCCTCTCCAGCAGGCCGGCGCGCTCGCACTCAAATCGCCCCAGTCCTACTACGACAAGCTCGCCTCCACTTATGCCGCCAAACGCGAGCGCCTCCTCAAAATCCTCGTCGCTTCCGGCTTCACCGTCTACAAACCGCGTGGCGCCTACTACATCATGACCGACATCTCCCGCTTCCATTTCGATGAAAAAAAATATCCTGCCGATTCCCGCGACGTCTCGTTCGCCAAATATCTCGTAGAACACATCGGCGTCGCTTGTGTCCCTGGCTCCAGCTTCTACAATGACGCCCGCGACGGTGCCTCCCAGGTTCGCTTCACCTTCTGCAAAAAAGAGGAAACCCTGGCTGCCGCCGAAGCCCGCCTCGCCAATCTCCACGCTTAGCTCTATCGAGCCCAGCCTCCTGGCTATGACGAAAATCCACGCCGAGAAATTGTTAGAACTCCCCTCGCGCACGCACCGGAATTTCTCAATGCTCCTGATTTTGACTTTTTCCATGCCCCACAGGAAAGTGTCATCCTTCAGCGATCCGATAAAGATCGCCGAAAGATCTCATCGGAGGGACTCCGTCAGATTCTGAGGCTGGGGCACCACGGCGCGGAAACGGCACCACGCCACAGGTTGACCAGTCTGGATTGTCAATTACCCTTACAGGGGGAACAGCGGCGAGTTTATTCAGGGTCAGAAAAGAATCTTTGAGATTTCGGCAGGGGATCGCTCAATTGTCACTCGATAGCCAAGGCTGCCGTCTTCCAGTTGATGCTCGGACACCACCCGGCCCGTACCGTTCGATGCGGAAAAGGGAGTGCCGGAAATCTCCGTGGGAATGCGTAATCTCAAGGACAACACGCTTCCCAGCCTTAATCGCTGCGGGCTTCTCATCAAAAGCCACGTTCCGGAAATCCTCACAGCTTCGCTCAAGTATTCTTGACCCTCTGAACCCCTCTCGAGACAACGAAATCGCAGTGGGATGTGTACCGGGTGAGAATGGCTCAGGCCGTCGGAAGGAGGAACTATTGCATTGCACCAATCGTACATTTCTTCCTCAAGGTGGGGCTCCCAATAATTTGGAGTTTTTTCCTGAGGGCGGTTCTGTCCCTGGTTACAGAGGAGCCCCAAGTTGACCGGTCTAGGGCCATATGCTCACAACGCGCGGGACTTGTCGGTACGCTGAACGACTCGCAAGTGTGCGGTGCCGCACAATCGCTAAGCCGGGTCCGCGTTCCACTTCTTAAGCTGCTG
>Ga0307471_100001890_pt1 | contig 11809 bp, 3 predicted proteins | sample atmos_gasesAM3C__2_FD_204566 | JGI IMG/M metagenome (GOLD analysis project Ga0307471, IMG submission 204566) | Hardwood forest soil microbial communities from Morgan-Monroe State Forest, Indiana, United States - atmos_gasesAM3C_515 | ecosystem: Environmental > Terrestrial > Soil > Temperate... | reverse complement strand
GAAACAAAGAAGTAAACGACAAACAAGATCAGAGCATTCCCAAGGCCTCGGAATATTCAAAACGCGATCATTGGTAATATTATCAGTGGTCGTGTGCGTTATACTGGTGACAGGTGTTTATGCTACAATAGGATCTCATCCCGAAATTACAGAGTTGATGAAGGGCATGTCTGTACTTTCAAGTGATAAATCAAGCTATCGTTCTCAAGTGGCAAGGGATAGCACTGCTCCAACGATAACGGGGGTGCAAGATGTCATTTCAGAAGCTACCAGCCAGCTTACTCATATTTCGCTTACGGCTCCGAAGGTTGTCGATGATGTAGACCCCACTCCTACCCTGACAAACGATGCTCCATCCAATGGATTTCCATTGGGGACAAACGCTGTAACGTGGACCGCAACAGACGATGCTGGCAATACTGCTACAGCGTTGCAGAGAGTGACTTTGATTGATACTACTCCGCCAACGATAATAGCACCTATCGATCTCACTGTATACGTTGGAAGTTCAACAAGCTACTACACTCAAACATCCCTTGGCGTAGCCAGTGTCACGGATCTAGTTGATCGCTCGCCGTATGTCACAAACAATGCACCATCCCAGTTCTCTGTGGGAGTAACAACTGTTACCTGGACTGCTCTTGACGCTTCTGGTAATTCGGCCACAGACACCCAATTGGTTTCCGTAATGATAAAAGATTCAACAACTTCTCCTTCGTCGTCCGGCTCTGGTGCCTCAGGCACTGTTTCGGGCACAGATAGCGGCGGCGCTACCACTACTCAAGATACCTCGAGTTCCAGCATAACCAGTACAAGTACTTCTTCAGCCACTACTCAAACGTCTACCAGCTCTACTGGTGGCTCATCATCTAGCGGCAAGGGTGGAGGGGGCGGTGGTGGCTCTGGAAAGAGCACTCCCGGCAATGGCTCAGGCGGAACAAAACTCGATACCACTCCTCCAAAAATATTCCAGCCAGCAAAGATCATTGCTGAAGCAACTGGTAAGCTAACATCCATACAACTGCAGGCTCCAAAGGTGACAGACAACTCAGATCCAAACCCGACTGTAACTAATAATGCACCGGCATATGGCTTCCCCTTAGGAACTACAATAGTAACCTGGACAGCCAAGGATGCGTCCGGGAATACTGCAACTGCAGATCAGCAGGTGACAATCCAAGATACAATTGCTCCATCAATAGTAGCTTCGCCCAATATCGTTGCCGAAGCAACGTCGTCCCTGACGTCGGTTTCTCTAGGAGCGGCAACTGTTTCGGATCGTGTTGATCCTTCACCTCACATTAGTAACGATGCACCAGCTAATGGTTTTTGGATAGGCAACACAACTGTCACTTGGACGGCTGTAGATGCTTCCGGTAACATTGCCAAGGCAATGCAAAAAGTTACGATAGTCGATACTAAGCCGCCTATTATCATTGCCCCCAACGACATTGTAATATACACTGCTTCGGCTGGCGGAACAATTGTGATACCGCTTGGGCAAGCATACGTCAACGATACGGCTGACAAGGCTCCAGCAGTTACAAATGATGCTCCGGCAGCCTTCTCGGTAGGTACTACGACAGTAACCTGGACGGCCAAGGATGCGTCTGGTAACAGTGCAAGTGATACTCAGAAGATAAGTGTGATATTACTGGACAACTCTGGCTCAAATGCAGATACCACTCCTCCGACAATAACTGCACCGCCGGATAAGGCTGTTAATTCCACTGGAACCCTAACTGTAGTCCAGCTCGGAACAGCAATAGTTAGCGATAACTCGGATCCGAACCCCACCGTAAGTAATAATGCTCCGGCTGCGGGTTTCCCTGTCGGCAAAACAACTGTGACTTGGACAGCCAAGGATGCGTCTGGTAACAGTGCAAGTGATACTCAGATAGTAGCAGTTGTGGCAAGTCAGAATTCAACTGTTATTGGTACAGGGAAGGATATCACTCCACCTAAGATAGTCGCTCCTGCTGATATAGCGTCCCAAGCTACAGGCGTTCTGACTCTAGTGAGCCTTGGGGTACCTTCGGTCAGCGATAATTCAGATCCAAACCCGACTGTAACTAACAATGCTCCCGTTGGCGGGTTCCCGGTTGGAAGTACAACTGTAACATGGACGGCTAGAGATGCATCCGGTAACACAGCTACTGATACTCAGCTAGTTGCAATAAGTCCGAAAACATATAGCTGCAACGCTGCTTCACAACCACCATGCTTTGACTTTACTCCATCATCCACAACATACACATTCTGCAGTTCAGGTTGCAATTATAACAACTTGCAAACCGCCTTGAATTCGTTACCTGCAGATGGCGGTACCATAAAAATCAAGAATATCAACAAGGTCGCAGGTAACTTTAACGTACCATCGAATACAGTAATCAAGTTTGAGCCAAACGCACAGCTCTCCATAACAGCAAGCAATCCGGTATTTAACATCGATTACAAACACAATGTAAAGATACTTGATGCAAATATTGTAACAAGTTACAGTGGCGTAAGGGTAGTAGAATGCAAGTCAAGCACAGATGTTACTGTTGATAACGGTAAGGCAATTTTGGTTAAAGGTGGCCAATCCACTGTAATGTATGCCGACAGTTGCGCCAATGTTATCTTTAGAGATTTCGATGGTAGCAAGGCAACCAGAATTGTGGACTTTGGCACGGTCTCGCTGAACAGGGACGGCACCTGCAATAATGTTTGGGTCTACAATGTGACAGCTCGCGATACGTCAGAGATTGGCATCAAGATGAATGATTGCAATAATGTGTACATATGGAACAGCTTTGTGCAAGATACTGTTGATAATGGAATTGACATCGGATTCAATCTCAACTCGGATGTTCGTGGAAACAAAGTAGTTAGAGGCGGAACGCCATTCGGTGTTGGAATACATACAGATCAGACTGATACTGCGCTCATCTATAACAACACATTCGACCAAGCTGGAGGAAATGCAATAAGTATTTGCGGAGCCAATGGTGTAACAGCAAAGCAAAATCTAATAACAAACTCTAACAGCAGCTCTATAGTAGTAGTAAGATGCAGTTCAGCTGCCATCCCATCGACCAATACGGTAATTGATGGAAATATCATAAAATACTCTAAATCAACTGGAATATTCGTGAGTACCAACCAAGCTGATACGGTGATAAAGAACAATATAGTCTCGTACTACGCTACAAGCTGCATACTCGTGAACTCGCCGAATGCAACCGTAACCAAAATAGATAACGTCTGTATTCCTTGAGATCCTGTAGATCAAGAACAATGCAGACTTCATCCCCCAATTTATCACTAATCCTTGCTCTAAGATTCCGTCGGTAACGAAGGTAATGTGGTCTTCTTTTTCTTAATGTCCTACATGTAGCCTAAGGATTTCAGTCGTTCTTCTATTACCAATTGTTCGGCATCTGAGAGAATTTGTTCACTAACATGCGATGCAGAAGGCTCTACAACCTTTATCGGTCTTTTTGACTTTTCTGAAAAGCTTAGGGATTCCTCGAGAATCCTTCCATCCATATCGGTAGGTACTGGGCAATCCGATATGTGAAGTATTGTTGGTGCAAGATCCATGATTTGTGGATTCATGGGAGGTTTGTCAAAAGCTTCGCCTGACAAAACAAGAATACCTTCTCGTCTATGATGATCTTGATATATATCTGAAAAGACAGTCCCTGCAAGACCTCGCCTTATCCAATATTTCGAGGAAGTTAGGAAAATATCCGGCACTGTACTTGCCATTGAAGGACCGTAAAGTGCTTCAGTGTCATGTGTTTCGATGCCGTTCAATGATGAAAGCTTTGAACTAATTTCTCTCTTTATGTTCACCACTTCATCCTTAGAAAGAAGTTCTTTATTGATGTAGATTGCACCAGCCGATTCCTCAACTGCAAATGCCAAAGACTTTGCGAGGTCTATTGGCTGGCTCAATACAAAACGGGTGTCTAACATGTGTTCTAGTTTTCCTCTGAAGAACCCTGCCGCCCTCATGATGCTATGGTGCTCTCTTACTATTTTGCTAAGAAAGCCAGGTACATGTGAGGTTCTCCCAGAGCTGCGGGGATCGTCATCAAATAAGAATGGATACCTCGTTTTTTCTAGGGAATCAGTAGTTTTATTGGAAGTTCTAAGATAACCATTTTGCTCAAGCCAATCATTTATGTAAAAGCGATGTTTGTAGGTAGTAAATCCATGATCAGACATTACAATTAATGTGTCATTGCTTTTGATATTCTGCGCGACGTAATTTACGATCTTATCGATGACAGAGAATGCTTCTCTAGCAATTCTAACCTTGGCTGATTTGTCTCCCTCCATTATCTTCTTTAACATTGAATGTTGGATCCAGTCAGTCGCTCTTATCAAAAAGAAACTATAATCATACCTCTTAGAATCTATGACATGCTTTATTATCCCGTTGAGGCCTTCTGAAGACTTTTTGATATTTTCCATGTAGTCCAAAATGCCTTCTTCACCTTTAGGAAATATCTTGTAGTCGTACAATTCTGGATAAGATTCGAATAGTGTAGAAGGATAGACACAATCATGTACGTCGGCTTTACCTATCGAAAGCCAGTCAAAAACTACATCTCCAGGAATCCGTGGTGGATTACTGTACGGCATACTAAGGAGAAAGCACGTCTTTCCATGTTCTGAAAGTATTTCATAAAAAGTTTTGTCCTTAATGTCTGATCCGACATAAGGTCTAGCTGTATGGCCATCAAATCGCAGAAAACCAGCAACCCCGTGTTTACCAACGTCTTTTCCGGTTTGCATCGAAACAAAGGCAGGCGGTGTTAATGCAGGAAGCGTGCTTTGAAGCGGCGAGGATGGTCTATTGCGGAATAAATCGCGTACGCTTCCAAATTCCTCTAGCTGGAATAAGTCCTTATCAAATCCATCGAGTGCAAGTGTTATGATAGCCATTAAAAAATCCGTCTCTTGACCTTCTATATAGGATATCCTTCCATCCTCAATGTTTGTAGAATTTTCTGGCTGCCCATCTCAACAGTTTCCTTTTCTGTCTCAACAACAACTTCGGGATTCAGAGGCTCTTCATATACATCCTGCAAACCAGTAAGGTCACTTATTTCTCCATTTAAGGCCTTCTTGTAGAGTCCCTTCGGATCTCTCTTCATACAGGTTTCCAATGAAGCCTTCACATACACCTCTACAAAACTAGGTATTTCTGCTCTCGCAAACGCTCTGAACTCTATATATGGTGAAATCAGAGAGACAATAGAAGCGATTCCGTTTCTCGCCAAAATCTTGCTCAAGTAAACAACCCTTCTGGCGTGCAATTCCCTGTCCTTCTTCGTAAATCCTAGATCCGGACTTAACTGTTTTCTTACCTCGTCGCCATCAAATAGCTCAACCTTAAGTCCTCTTTCACGCAACGTGATTAGCAGGTTATTGGCAATAGTCGTCTTGCCCGATCCTGGCAATCCTGTAAGCCATATGACAAATCCGGGAGAAGCTTTTTGAGCTTCTCGCTGTAAATCTGTAATCAATTGAGAAATAGAAAGTTCGGTGAATTATAATCTCTTTGGAAGCTGTAGTATGTAGGACGGGATATATAAGATTCTAACAAGAATACCTATGAAATTATTGACAGTTGGCCTGTTATTATCATGACTTGTTCCATGGCAATCCTTCATTTCCCAGGATATGAAGTGCCCTGTTGTGATTCATGCATATAGCATTGACATTTAGCCTTTCAACCAATGCTTTATTTCTGATATCATGCCTCCGCGCATACCATCCGGAACGTCTGTTCCCATAATGTCTAGTATAGTGGGAGCAACATCATAAATGCTCATTCGACTGCGCGCTATCTTGTTACTTTTCTTTTTGTTGTACAATATGATAATCCCATCATACCAATGAACTGAGTCATCAGGGCCAGTATCGTTTTCGTCTAGATAGAGCGATTTATGACCGATAGTTCCGGCAGACCTCCAATACAGATCATCAAAGTAAACCATCAGATCCGGCTTGTCTCCAATTACTTTACCGTAGAGTTCCTCAGGTGTGTATACTTTGTTCTTAAATATCTCTCCATTCGGACCTCTAATATGCAATAGCTTCTGCTTCAACTCTTCCCTTGTCTTCTCGTATTCATCCGGCGGAATAATGCCATTAGGCTCTCTGCCCTTCACGTTGAGAAATATCCTCGCGTAATATCCCCCCCATCCCCAAGCAGCGGTTTTCGACCAATCGATTTCAGACTTATCGATGTCGGTCTGCTTATCAGGGTAACTTATCATCGACATGTAGCCTTCTCGAATCATCCATTCATTTATGCAAAAGCACCCTTTCATTCCAGATGTTCCGTGATCTGATACAATGAGTATGTATGTGTCATCATCAACCAGGTCTATGAGCTCGCCTATCTCCTTATCCAGAAATTTATAATAATTTGTCACTACGTCTTCATAATGGTTGCCTGGCACATACTTTGGATGATTCTTGTCGTGGAATTTCCAAAATGCATGGTGGATTCTATCTACACCTATTTCTACAAACATAAAAAAGTCCCAGCGCTGCTTTTTCATTAAATGCTTTATTACGGCGAATCGCTTTTCCGTCATTTCATAGAGTCCTTTTAAGATTGCATCCCTGTCATCCGTTCTAAATACGACATCAAAGAGGTAGTTGCCAACTATCGACTCGATCTCTTGTTTTAACTGGGGTGGATATGTATAGTCATTCTTGCTACTTGGAGTGATAAAGCATGACACCAAATTGCCATTGATTGCGTATGGGGGGTAACTAGGAGGCACACCTATGAGGCAGGATTTTTTCCCTTTTTCTGCAAGATAGTCCCAGACCTTTTTTTCCTTTACAGCCGCCGATGTTGCTATCCATCCTTCGTTGTAAGATGGACCTTTCCTGTGCCTAAAGCCGTATATCCCAAGCTCTCCAGGAGATTTGCTGGTCATCATGACCATCCAAGCCGGTATTGTTATTGGAGGATGACAACTTTCTAATACTGAATGAAAGCCATTTTCAACCATTTTTCGGATATTTGGAAGATGGTCCAAATTTTCAAATAGACTGGCTGGCATCGAATCCAAGCCGATAACGAGCACTTTGGCATTCTTGACATGAGCATGGTCAATCAAGCTGCAGCACCCGGTAGCATATATTCACATTAACCATTAGCATTCCCGTTAAGGATAGTGACCGAGATTCCATTTTTGGTTGAATATGGTTAGCCAATCTGATATAGCTTGTGAATCTCTTGTGATTATTGATACTTCTCCTGTCAAACCTAATGAATCGTCAGACCAATTCTGCGATCCAACGAACAGGATTTTGTCGTCAATAAGGAAGGATTTTGCATGTACTTTCTGGTTAAACCCGGTATTCTTGTCATCTACCTTGAACGGCACATTGTTTTGAGTGAGGAATTGTGGACCTCGAGTGACTTCGAGATATCGTGGATCGTCCAAGAGTAATCTTAAATCGACTCCTCTATTGTATGCATTCACAACCTCCTGTAATAAGACCGAGTCACGAGCATCAGGATTTTCAAAATTATACGACGTTTCAAACATTAGCACCTTTATGCTTTGTGCATTTTGAATGTCTTCTATCATCAGCCTGAAGTACTCGTCGCCGTTAACAAATCTCTCATAGTATTTGTCCAGATCCTGCGTCACTTTTGAGCCAGTCAGCCACATTTGCTTGAGAAAAACGTAGGCCTCACTTATCGTATCGGGATTATTAGTTTTCATGGTCAGCTCCCAGTTAATATCCAGTCCATTATGATTCAAGTTTGCTGATCCTACATATGCAGTTTGGTTATCTATTACTCCAACTTTTGCATGGGATTGAATGACTTTAAAGGGTATTCCGTAACCAGTTAGTGTTTCATTGGCATCAGGATAGAGCGTATCTGAATGGGGATCATACATCAGTCTGACATCCACTCCTCTATTCTTGGCGTTAACTAATTCATTAATTACTTTATTGTCCGTAAATGGTTCGGCATAATAAGTATCTAGATATACAAATTGCTGAGCATTCTTTATCGCATTTGCCAAATCGTCACGGAATGCGGGAGTCTGTAGGATCTTGTGAGTTATACTGTTGTCTGCTACATAGATGTCTACCTTGTCCCTAGAAGAGAACTGACCATCACTTACCTTGACCTCAAAAGTTAGTTTCTTCTCTCCAGTTACGCTTGGTACATTAAATGATGGGGCAATGGTGTTGGCTCCAGACAACGTCACTGAAGGACCTCCAGTCTGAATCCAAGAGTATGTTAGTGAACCACTATTGTCGGGATCGGAGCTGCCTCCGGCATTAAGGAAGGCCTGTGAAGTGTTATCCATTACCAATTGAATTGGGCCCGCGTCAGCAATCGGGGCCTCCTGCATGGTCAGAAGCACTACCTGTCCACTTGTGTTGATCGTTCCAGACAAATATTGAGCAGAGACTTCTGAAGAGGACACTGCTCTATTCCATACCCTGACTTCATCGATTTCGCCATTAAAGTAATTGTTTGAAGTTTGTGAATCTGCACCAATTCTCAATGGCTGAACGCCTGTATCTGGATTAGTATTGGCGCTCTTTGTTCCTACCTGGGAACCATCTACGTAAAGCCTTACATTGGTGCCATCATAAGTAACTACGCCGTAATGCCAATAGCCATCATTGTATATACTTGTTGACGTCGCGAAGTTGGCTGTGCCAACTGAATTTCTAAATCCGCCACTTATCTTTTCAGAACTAGTCATCCAGATGCCATAATTCATATTCTGACCAGGCGACCCACTACCTAAGCCGCCCTTGTTAGTTATCATTGCATCGGTAATGTAATTGGTAGATGTCTTGAACCAGGCTGCTACACTAAATCTCAGCGGCTGTAACGTTGCATTGCTTGGAATATCAATATAGTTCCCTATGCCATCAAATGTTCGCGATGGCAGATAGGTGTAGCCACCGTTAGTATTGGTAACACTTATGTCAACTGTATCGGCGTCATTATCACCATTACTATTAACTATTAACTCAAACGTTAATACTGTGTTCACAGCAACGATTGGTGCTGTAAACGTGGGATTCGCAATATTCCGATTCGATAATGTCACGCTTGGGCCGGCTGTCTGGGTCCATGCGTATGTTACGGGTGTACCATCGGGATCAGAACTGCCCCCGCCATTCAGGTTAACTGTGGCACCTTCATTTACTGTCTGGTCTGGGCCAGCGTTGGATACCGGCATGCTGTCGTGACTAACTCCGTTCATGTATACCAAAAGTCCATCTGTATGGATAATGCCAGATAGATACTGGTCCGACGCCTCAGCGGCTGTTAAAGGTCTATCCCATACCCTTGCTTCATCGATTTCACCTTTGAAGTATCTATTCAAACCTTGCGAGTTTGCCCCTATTCTCAATGGTAAAGTACCAGTATCAGGCGTGGCAGTGGTAGTTTTAGTTCCTACCTGCACTCCATCTACGTAAAGCCTGACAATGGTGCCATCGTAAGTAGCTACAGCGTAATGCCAATTGCTATCATTGTATTTGAGAGGAGATATAGCGACATAATCTGCCCCAGATGATGACTCAAATCCGCCCCTTACCTTTTCATCACTTTTCATCCAGATACCATAGTTCATGTTATTTCCAGCACTCTCAAGCCCTATACCCCCTTTGTTGAAGATCAGAGCCTCCGTAGTATAGTCTGCGGATGTTTTGAACCAGGCTGCTACACTAAATCTTTGTAGCGACAATGAAGGGTGATTTGGTATGTCGTAACGGCTTGAACCTGTGGCTTGAAAAGACGGCGAATATTGGTATCCACCATTAACGTTAATGACGGTCACATTGACTACATCTGTGTTATTACTTTTGCCATCGCTAACAGTTAAGTTGAAACTAAGAATTGTGTTCGCTGCAACTAAAGGTGCAGCGAAGGTAGGGTTTGCCATTGTATAATCGTCTAACGAAACAGCTGGGCCAGCAATCTGTGCCCAAGAGTATGTTAAAGGATCACCATCCGTATCAGAACTGGCAGAACCGTCAAGAATTACGGGATCGGTTCCTTCATCCACCGATTGGTCTGGGCCGGCGTTGGCTGTTGGAGGACTATTAAAGTTATGCACTATTACATTTACTGTGTCAGTCGCAGTACCCCCTTTTCCATCACCTACTGTCAGTTTGAAAGTAAGTGTAGTATCGGAGTTCACCTGTGGCGAAGTAAATGTCGGAGAAGCTGTGTTTGCTCCAGTCAACGTAACTGCCGGGCCGGCTGTTTGTGCCCAAGAGTAGCTCAGGGTATCTCCATCGGGATCAGAACTGCCCCCGCCATTCAGGTTAACTGTGGCACCTTCATTTACTGTCTGGTCTGGGCCAGCGTTGGCTACAGGGTATCTGTTGACTGAAACGCCGTTCATGTGGAGAAGCAATCCTGTAGTATTGAATACGCCAGAATTGTACTGGCTTTGAATCTCTGCAGAGGTAACCGCCCTATTCCATACTCTTACCTCATCAATGTCTCCTTTGAAGAATCTGTCAAGGGCATGCGAGTTGGCTCCAATTCTCAATGGCTGGTTTCCACCAATATCTGCTGCGACACTGGTAGTTTTAGTTCCTACCTGCACTCCATCTACGTAAAGCGTTACAATGGTGCCATCGTAAGTAGCCACAGCGTAATGCCAGTTGCTATCGTTGTAAGCAATACTAGATTGTGCAAAGTAATCAGCTCCGGTAGAGCTTTCGAATCCGCCCCGTAGCTTTTCGGTGCTCATAATCCAAATCCCAAAGTTCATGTTGTGACCCGCAGTTTCGTTCCAGAAACCACCCTTATTAGCTATCATTGCATCACTATTGTAATTGTTAGATGTTTTGAACCAGGCTGCTACACCGAATCGTTGCAGCCTGAGTGATGGGCTATCTGGAACATCAAAATATGTCGAACCGGTCGCAGTAAACGAGGGTGAATAATTGTAGCCAGATGTTACTGCATTGTTTACGGGGATATCAGATGTTCCTACATTGTTTACAGTGATATCAACCGTATCTGTTTTGGTCAAATCGCCGTCGCTTGCTGTAAGCCTAAAGGTTAGTACTACGTTATCAACGCTGATCAGTGGAGCAGTGAAAGTTGGATTGGCAGATGTAAGATTTGACAAAGTCGCAGCATATCCGGAGGCATCAGTCTGTTGCCAAGTAAACGCAAGTGGTTGAGGGTAGGAATCTGGGTCTGAGCTTGCCGTACCATTTAACTTGACAAGCGCACCTTCATTTACTGTCTGATCAGAACCGGCATTAGCGACGGGACGGATGTTAGTTGGATTATATTCCACCGTGATGCTTACGGTGTCATTCGCATTACCCCCATGTCCATCACTCACTGTCAGTTTGAAAACAAGGACACTCCCACTAGGGCCAACATTGGGTGAGGTAAATGTAGCAATAGCGGTATTGGAGCCGGACAGCGTTACAGACATACCAGACATTTGTACCCAAGCAAAAGCTAGTGTGTCGCCGTCGGCATCACTACTGTTAGTTCCGTTAAGTGTAACAAGAATCCCTTCGCCTCTAGTCTGGTCAGAACCTGCGTCAGAGGTCGGAGCTTGATTGATATTCTGCACAACGATACTTAATGTATCTTTGTTAATGCCACTTTTTCCATCATTAACTGTTAACTCAAAAGAAAGCGTGGCACCGCCAGAGCCTACTTCTGGCGCCGTAAATGTTGGATTCACAGCGGTCGGATTCGATAATGTGACTGCGGGGCCGGCTGTTTGTGCCCAAGAATAGCTCAGGGTATCTCCATCGGGATCAG
>Ga0307471_100001889_pt1 | contig 11809 bp, 9 predicted proteins | sample atmos_gasesAM3C__2_FD_204566 | JGI IMG/M metagenome (GOLD analysis project Ga0307471, IMG submission 204566) | Hardwood forest soil microbial communities from Morgan-Monroe State Forest, Indiana, United States - atmos_gasesAM3C_515 | ecosystem: Environmental > Terrestrial > Soil > Temperate... | reverse complement strand
CGCCGCAACGTCGCAGCTCATCTCGAAGATTGTGGAGACTTGAACGAGATGTCAGCTAAGCATTTTGGCTCATTCGTACCCGTGGGCATTTCGCCGCATCTGCGCGATCTGTTTCTGTCGAACACGCGTGCGATCCTCGGCCGTCTCGTTCGCGAACAAACCGGCGTAGCAGCCACCGCCTAGAACACCCCGCTTCGCAAATCTTCGCAATCTGACTGCCCATCGGCGCTGAATCTTCAAGAAACCTGTTACTCTGATTCTTCATCCAACTTTGTTGGGAGGCGCGGCGAATGAAGCGTTTCATCGAAGTAATCTGTCTTTGCGCGCTCGCAACGGTCACGGCGAGCGCGCAGCAATCGGTCTCGCCGCCTCCTGCGATCGCAGGACCGCCTAGTTCGCAGGCTGCGCCTACCACGAGCGCCGATTTCATCAAGGCAGCCGATGAGGTGCTCGCTCAAATGAGCAAGCTCCTCGATCTGCCGATCAAGGAACCGCTGAAAAAGAGCCTGCGTTCGAAGCAAGAGATTCGGGAATACCTGATTCGCGAGGAAAAAGAAGACCGCAACGAAGCTCAGCGCTACGCCGATGAGAAGGCGCTCGAGGCATTTGGCCTGATCCCGAAGAATTTCCCGCTTGATTCTTTCATGCTCGACGTTTTGACCGACCAGGTTGCCGGTCTCTACGATCCCAAAGCCAAAGAGTTTTACATCGCGGACTGGATTCCCGCCGACGAACAGCGTGCCGTAATGTCGCACGAGCTCACGCACGCGCTCGAGGATCAGTCGTTCCACATTGATCCTTGGATTAAAGCCGCGCGTCCGAATGACGATGCCGAATTGGCCCGCGAAGCCGTCAGCGAAGGCTCCGCACTCGCTGCCATGGTGGATTACACTCTGCGCGAACAGCAAGTCGGCGTCCGCGATCTACCCGATGTCTCATTATTGATCCGCTCCGGTGCTGTGGAAGAGATGGACAAAGATCCCAATCTCGCGAAAGCGCCTGGATACATTCGAGACGAATTGCTTTTTCCGTATCTCGCCGGGACGAGCTTCTCGCAACAATTCCTGAAGGCGCACGACGGATGGGCAGACCTCAACCTGCTTTTCAAGAGTCCACCCGTTTCGACGCAACAAATTCTCCATCCTGAGAAGTATCTGACGAGCGTGAAACCGGCGGCGGTGACGCTTCCCGAATGGAAAGGCGTAGTTCCCGGCGATTGGAAATTACTGGAAGAAAATGTACTAGGTGAATTCGGCTTGCAGGAAGTTCTGAAACAATTCCTCGGGCAGGATCGCGCCGATACGCTCGCCAAAGCCTGGGCCGGCGATCGTTATGCCCTGTTTGAGGATGCAAAGACCAAAGAAACTCCGCTCGTATTTCGACTCGTTTTGGACAACACCGAAGATGCCGCACGTTTCTTCGGGCAGTACAGCGAGGTTCTCGAGCTCAAGCACAAATCTCGCACTGCGCTATTTCGCCGTCCCAACTATTTTCAATTTCAAACGGATTCAGGGGACGTCTTTCTTCGTTGTGTCGGAACCACCTGTTTAGCTGTGGAGAACGCCAGTCGCGAAACGTACGACAACATCAATCGCGACATTGGCTGGACCGCCGCTCCCGCGCCTGCCGACCGCACCGGAAATGCATTCACGCAGCAGCGGGAGCAGCCGTTGACGATTGTGAGCGTGTCTCAATCGTTCAGCGAAATACCTGCCGTATCGCTTCGATGAATCACCATGAGAGTTTGATCGTCAACTTGCTTTGTTCCTGACGAGTATCCAGCAATGTCGCGCATACACGCCGCTAGCAAGTCCTGCGGCACCCACCCATGTCTCTCGCCTGCAACGCTCGCCAGCCGCTTCATTCCGTATTCCGTGCCGGTCGGGTTGCGCGCTTCGGAGATTCCATCGGTGTACAAAAGTAAGGAGTCGCCCGGCTCCATTCGCGCGCGCTGCACCGAATATGGACTCGTCGAAAACATTCCCAGCGGCAGTCCGGTAGCATGAATCTGTTTCACGCCATCACGCGTCACCATCACTGCCGGCAAATGCCCCGCGCTCGCAATTTCGATGTCGCCCGATTTCCCGGCGCGTCCGCAAACAAGCGTCGCGTATTGACCGGCAAACGTGCTTTCGCAGAAAACCCGGTTTGCTGTCCCTAGAAGCTTCTCCAGATCCAACCCGCCATCCGTCCTTGAACCGGAGCCCACATTCGCGAGGCTTCGAAACATTGCATGCAAATGCGTCATCAGCAATGCAGCGGCCAAGCCTTTACCCGCAACATCGCCGAGTAGAAACACAAGTTTCCCGTCGCTTTCCAGCGGCAAAATCAGGTCGCAATAATCGCCGCTGACAGCGCCTGCCGGCTTGTACTCGTAGTGGATGTGCCAGTCGCCGAATCGCGTAGCTTTCTGCGGCAACAGCCCGCGCTGAACCGTAGAGGCCAGCTCCAGGTCTCCTTCAAGCGCCCGTCTTTCCTCCGTCGAGAGGCAATCCAAGCAGACACGAGCAAGCGGATTTGCAATGAGCCGCTCCTGTTCCACGGTCCCCTGGCACACGACGCACGTCCCATAAGTGCCGTCATGGATGTGCTCAATCGCCAAATCGACTTCCTGCAGAAGCTCCATCAATGGCGCTGTTTGCTCCCCTGAGGGCGCAATGGAGATCGTTGACTGCAGTTCCTCACGCCTTTTCTCAAGCTGCTCGCGTATGTATGGTTCGCTCACTTCGGGCATGGTTTGCGTCTCCGCACGAGTTTCGATATCGACCGTATCCAATCGTCTCGCCATTCTGGCTGCAGCACCATCCGTTTCTTGCATTGAAACCCCCATTTCGAGCCCCTCAATTTGATTCGGCCGCCACCCGCCCCGATTCGGACTTAATGGGCATAAGGGGTGCACTGGAAGTCTTTCTTTCCAATCGAGTTAGGCGGCGCTCGAAACGCGCGCGGCTCCGCTTGTAGAGGTTCGCTGCCACGGTCCCAGTACGATTCGCGCGCCGAAGCTCCGCCAGCGCTTTTTTGGTGATTGACGCCGCTTCATGCGGCTCTCGCGCATGACGCTCGTAATAGATGGCAAGCTGCTCGTAGGCTTCCAAACCTTCGCGCGAATTTCCCAGCAAGCTTTCCCAAAGCTCCCGCGCTCGTGCAAAATCTCCTTCGCGCTTCGCCATGATAGCCAGCGACCTTCGCGCCGCTCGTTCCGTTTCAACTGGCAACTCACCTTCGATCGACCGCTGAAAAAGAGTCCGGGCTCGTGCCGATTCACCGCGCCGTTCGCAAATCCGCGAGATGCCAAACAGTTCAAATGCATCCGTGCACTGGTTCTCTGCGTCCGCCAGCACTGAAAGCACTCGCGCCGAAAGTCCGGCAAGCCCGCGCAAATCCATTTGGTTATGATAAAAAATCGGAAGCATGGGCTCGGGTGGACCTCCGCGCAGAAAATCGAAATACAGTGACGGAATCAGCTCCGACATCACGTCCGTTCCGCGATTCCACCCCAGCACGTGCCGCTCGAGTTCGGCCAATCGCACCGATCCCAATCGCAACCGCCACAAATTGCGGGCCGGATGCAGAAAATCAAGATGCGCTCGCAGCGCGGGTACGCGGATTTTGCGAGTCATTCGATAGCGCGTCTCAAGGAGCGGCCAATCAAACGATTTCCCATTGAACGTGACCAAAACGGGACGCTCGGCCATCCGTTCGGCGAGAGCTACCAGCACCGAGTGCTCCTCGCTGTGCTCGCGCATGAAGAATTGCTCCACTTCGAGCCCGCCGACATCCCACCACGCGATTCCGATCAGGAACGGATACGTTCCCGTGCCGCCGCAAAGACCGGTCGTCTCCGTATCCAGAAATAACCACTGGCTCGAATCGGCAATTTTTTCGGCTAGGTCCGGCGCCAGCAATTTGAGAGCGTCGGGATGCAGGTAAACCTCAGGGGGCGCGCAGTCGATCGTCTCTGCAAACCATCGCCGAAGCCCGAGATGCGGACCGAATTTGTTCTCTCGAACGATCGCGCCCAAGATCCGCGCCAGTAGCTCAGCGCCTTCGGGCACATCCGGAGACATCCCGGGCAACGGTTCGAGTCGCCAATCTCGAGCGACGGACCCGCCGCTGCGGTCGCCGTCGTCAACCCTCGCCGCCGAAGCGCCAAGCGGCCGCAGCGCGTTCAGTCTCGCAAATCGCTCCTCATTCGTTGCTCTCAACTCGTTGTCCTCATTCCGATCTCAGCTTCCTCTGTGTTAACGGCTTACTATTACTCGGGGAAACCATTTGACTTCTGCTTTCGCTGACAATCATCGCGAGCACAATTTCTCTAAGATCGCCAGCGCTGCTTCCTTCGTCCTCTCACTCTTTTCCCCCGCTGGCCCCACGCACGAAGGGCATCCGTTCTCGCACGGACACCCCACGATCAATTCATGAGTCCTTCGAAGTAGCAAATCGTGAACGCGATAAAGCGGCTCGCTGAATCCAATCCCTCCGGGATACGCGTCGTAGAGATAAAGATTCGGCTCGTAGAACTCCTTCGCGTTCGCCACATCATTCGCGTCTGAAAACTCTACCCACTCCGTTTCGACGCCCGCGCTTGGCGGCCGTTCGCCTACTGCCGTTCCCAAATCCCGCCGGTCGCACATCAGTAGTAAGGTCGATATCGATTCAAGCGCATACAGCAGTCCGAAAATTCCGCTTTGCCGGTCGCTCAGCGCGAATGGCAATCCGGTCAACAGTTCGCGCTCAAGACTGATCCAGAACGCAGTCGTGTGCATCTCGTTTTCAGGCAGCTCGAGTTTTCCCGCGCCCACATTTTCATTGGTGAAAAATTTAATCTTCTTGAATCCGACCACCTGCGAACGCACCAGTACGTCTCCATGCACGCGTGCCGCCGGCCCCGCGATTGGCTCCTCTTCAGCAATCTCCAGTACGCGCACCTGCGTGTAGCGAATCGCGTCGGTGTAGTGATCCACGTCGACCCGTTTCACATTGGCTTTTCGCTGCTCGAAATCCAACTGCTCCACGTGATACTGCTGTCCCTGATGAATGTAGATTGCTTTCGGATGGAGCGTCGTCAGCGCCGAAGAAAAATCCACTTCGCCGATGACTTCGGGCCCGCCTTCCTCCTCGGCAGTCGTATCCCCTGTGATGTCCCCCGCAATATCAACGATCACGAAATTATCGGAAGTAACCGCGCGCAAGCTGACCGCATCCGCGGGATAAGCCTGCTGCACCCAGTGCCAGTTCCCTCCGCTGCGATGTAGAAATCCAGCCTCGCCGAGCCGTTGGCACAATTCCGGCAAGTCCATATTGCCAAATCGCTCTTCCGGCGAAAGCGGCAGTTCGAATGCAGCACACTTCAAATGGTTCACGAGAATTTCGAGATTATCCGGCTGTACGTACGCGTGTTCGGGCGAGCGCCCGAAGAAATAGTCCGGATGCTGCACGATGAATTGATCGAGCGGCGCCGACGATGCCACGAGCACGGCGCAAGATGTTCCGTTCCGTCTTCCCGCGCGGCCGGCTCGCTGCCACGTAGACGCGATCGATCCTGCATAGCCAGCCATGACGCACGCATCGAGCGACCCGATATCGATTCCCAGTTCGAGCGCATTCGTCGCCACCACGCCGCGCACGCGCCCCTCGCGCAACCCGCGCTCGATTTCCCGCCGCTCGCCCGGCAAATATCCACCGCGGTAGCCGCGGATCGGTTCCGGTTGTCCGATCTGTGGCGGATTCGCCTGCTGCAAATATGTGAGCAGCAATTCTGTGTGTAAACGGCTGTTGGCAAAGACAATCGTCTGGAGCTTTCGCGCGAGAAGTTCCTTGGCCACGCGCGTCGTTTCATTCAAATAGCTCCGCCGGATGCCGAGATTGCGATTCACCATCGGCGGGTTGTAGAAGACAATTAATTTCTCGGCGGCAGGCGCGCCGTTTTCGGCCAATACTTCCACTTCTCGCTCGATTAGTTGTGTGGCCAGCTCACCCGGATTCGCGATCGTTGCCGAGCAGCAGATGAATTGCGGCTTCGACCCATAAAACTCCGCAATACGTGCAAGCCGCCGCAGCACATTCGCCAGATGGCTTCCAAAAACTCCGCGATAGGTGTGCAGCTCGTCCAGCACGATATAGCGCAGATTTTCGAATAGGCGCATCCACTTCGTATGGTGCGGCAAAATTCCCGTGTGCAGCATGTCCGGGTTCGATAGCACCACGTGTCCGCGCTCGCGGATCGCTTTGCGCGCGTCAGAAGGTGTGTCACCGTCGTACGTGAACACGCCGAAGCAATCGTCGAGCCGGCCCGCCAGATCGTGCAGCTCCGCAAGCTGGTCCTGCGCGAGCGCTTTGGTGGGGAAGAGGTAGAGCGCTCGGGTGTCGGGCTGCTCGATGACGGAATTTAGCACCGGCAAGTTGTAGCAAAGCGTCTTGCCCGAGGCGGTCGGCGTCACGACCACAAAATCCTTGCCTGCGTGCGCGAGCTCAGCAGCCTCAGCTTGGTGCGAAAAGAGCTGCTCGATCCCTTTCGCGCGATAAGCCTCAAGAAGCTCAGGCCGTACCCACGCGGGCATGGCGCCAAACTGCGCTTCGCGGGCGGGCAGGTGCCGAATAGCCGTCAGCACCTCGTCGGTCTTATAACGCCCTGCGAGGTTTCCTAGCGCGTCCTGGAACGCATCCAGAGTCGTGACTGACTTCACGACCGCCAGTCCTCGACTCGCTGCCTCCATCGAAAGCTCCCCAAGAACAGTCTTCGCCTTTTGTTCGCTCACCCTAACACGATGCATCACAGGGCGCAACACACAAATTGATCCTGGGTTCGCATCGCCCGGCGATGGCTCGCCCACTTGACACACCCGCCCGCAAGCCGCTAAATAAAGACCATGGCTCACTCGTACTTAGTCTTCGACTTCGGCAGGGACGAAGAAACCGCTCAGCAGGCACGGCACAAGATCGAAGCGTGGAAGCAGGGGTTTCGCCTCGGCAATAAGATGCTTCTTAAATTCGAGCGCGTCGAGCCCGACGAGCAGGAGGGCGCTGCGAAGCCTTCCGCTGCCAAGAAGAAATCATCCGCAAAGCCGGACAAATCCGATTCCGGCTCGAACATACGCGTCCTCGTGCGGCTCGATTTTTCCGATCACGAAAAGCTGTCGCAACAGCGCTGGCTCGACCGCATCCCCACGGAAGACCCGTTCAAGTCCGTGGACTGCGAAATCATCCGCCAGCCAGACGCTGAATTCGAACAAACCGCCGAATTGTTCGAGTCTCTCGACTAAGCTCTGAAACTTATAGGCAGGAGCCGCCGGTCGAATCTCGCTTGCGCATACTGGACTGGTATTCAAAATCCTCGCAGTCGGCGAGCCGCTAGCCGTCTCTAAATCTGAGCGACTTGCGCGCTGCCGGAGATGAGCGCTAGTTTTAGTACCCAAAGCTGATACTGGCTTGCAAAAATTACCTGTGAAACGCCCGGCTACAGACTTCCTTTTACCCCTTAGTTCGATGATTCCATTAAACTTCCTTGCTTAGCATTGGCACCCAAACTGCACTTGTGACGACGAGCGTTGAAGCTCACAGGAGCCACTCGATGAATCACACGTTCGATATCTTCAAGCGCTTAGACGATGGCAACTTCTTCTGGATCGCCGCGGACCGGGATTTTGAGGCGGCGCGAAAGCACCTTGACCGGCTGTCGGTCGTCGCGCCCGGACACTACCTAATCCATGCGCAGGATAAAGGCTTCGTTTTGGAACTGAATAACTCTCCCTCGATGGCTCGCGTAGCTTAGGCCTGTTTTATTTACCCGCACCTCCAAGAAAAAGGCCGGCGGGCTTTTGCCCGCCGGCTTTTTTAATTCGCTCAGTTTTGAAGAAAAACTCCCGCAGTTCTATATTCCTGCGGATCGTTCTGCCTGTTCGCTCCTCAGCGCCCGCTGCCCTTCGCGGGAAGCTGCCCGACTCAGGCAAAGCGGGAAGGGAAGTGGAGGCTCGCGGCGTCTGGCCATAGGCAACATCAAGGACTAGAATGAATCCCCTCATTGCCATGCGAAAGACAAGTAAAGCGATGCTCGATTACGTTTCGGGCGCACGAAAATCTCGTAACATAATTTTTGCCGCGCTGGTCCTAGCCGCTTTCGCTGTTTCTCTCGAAGGCGTATCGTGGAGCCAGCAGCCGCAGCAATCACAACAGCAGCAATCGCAGCCGCCACAGCAACCATCACAGCCAACATCGCCTGCGCCGCAATCACCCACGCAGTCGCAGCAGCAAGCCGCACCTCAGTCACAGTCCAAGATTTCCACCGAAGTAAAACTCGTCACCGTCTACGCTTCGGTTCGCGATAAGCACGGGAAAATCATCCCAAATTTGAATCAATCCGACTTTGCGCTGCAGGAAGACGCCCGCCCGCAAACCATCAAGTATTTTGCACGCGAGAGCGATCTGCCGCTCACCCTCGGCCTCTTGGTTGACACGAGCCTGAGCCAACGGCGCGTGCTCGGCCAGGAAAAGAACGCGAGTTATTCTTTCTTCGATCATATTCTGCGCGAAAACAAGGACAAGGCCTTCTTGATCCACTTCGATCGCGAGGTGGAACTTCTTCAGGACTTAACGGCGTCCCGCGAAAACCTTCGCTCGGCCCTCGAGCTTCTCGATACTCCGGAATTCACAACAACCAGGGGAAGCGGAGGAGGCGGAGGGGCAGGCGGCTCAGGGCGAGGCCACGGCGGTGGAGGCACGTTGCTTTATGACTCGATCTATCTCGCCTCGAACGAGCTGATGAAAAAGCAACAGGGTCGCAAAGCCCTGATTATCCTCACCGACGGAGTTGATCACGGGAGCAAAGAGTCTTTGAATACCGCCATTTCTTCGGCGCAGCGTGCTGACACAGCGGTCTACTCGATTTTGTTTGCGGACGAGGATGCTTACGGCTCCGGTGGCCGTGGAGGTTTCGGAGGTCATGGCGGTTATGGTGGCGGCGGAATGGGTCGGGGAGGCCCGGGCCGCTATCCTCAGCAACAACGCCCCGACGGCAAGAAAGTTCTCGAGCGTATCTCGAAGGAAACCGGCGGCCAGCTTTTCGAAGTGAAAAAGAAACTTTCTATCGAGCAAATTTACGCCCAGATCGAAGAGGAACTGCGAAACCAATACGGCCTCGGCTACACGCCCGATCGCCCCAACTCCGATTCCACGTATCACCTAATCCACGTCACTGTAAATCAGAAAGATCTCACCGTCCAAGCGCGTGAAGGCTATTACTCCGGCCCCTAGGACGCTTCCGGTTGATTACTCGGGCTCCGGAACGCCACTCACCAACACGACTAATCCGGTGTTCCCGGCTCGCCGATCCTTCAAAATTTCCCGATATTCCGGTGGCGAACGGAAGCTGCAGTTCACTTCGTAGTTTCTGCGTTCGTCGCTTCTTGCACGTTTTCCGCTTTATGCCAGGAAGAATCGGGATTGAAGCTCTTCATCGCCTTTGCTTCCGTCTCAGTCTTCTTCCCGAGATCCTTTTCGTAGACGACGCCGTCCAAGCCCACGATGAACGTCATCACGCCTGACGATCGATAGGCGGCGGGGTACGCCACAAAGGCGAAGCCGTCCGTCATCTTCCCGCTCGATATGTAACTTTTCGCGCCGCCTGGTGCGCTTTTCCCCTGCGCCAACAAAGTATGGTAAAGATACCCGTGGTAGGGAGTGGGAACGCTGTCTTTGTGCGCGGCATAACCCTGCGTGACTGCGGCCGCTACCATTGGCCCCATCGGGCTTTGCGCCTCGCCTGGAGCCGCCTTCCAATACAGGCCGTTCTTTTGTTCGTCATCGCTGAAAATTTTCTGCGCATATTCATGCTGCGCTGCAAAGTACTCTTTCTGTGCCTTCACGAGTTCCTCGCATACTCGAATCGTCCATATTTCATTCCGACCCACGCGGCGATAGAGAATCTCCTTTTTGCCGGCCTCGGTGTCGAAGTACCACACATTACTTTTGCTCACGAGTGGTATCGGCGCAGGCCAGTTCTCTGCGCCGATGTACAGCGTCGTCGTTCCGTCGGGCTCCCTCACCAGCCGATGCATCTGCTCGAACCTGCGGGCGAAATTCTCTCGGTTTTGCTTGTCTTCCACCGGATCTCCCGACGAAACAATGTCCTTGCCATCCGGTCCCAGCACCTCCAGCATTGCCTTTTCGTCGTTGCTTTCCGCGGCCTTCACAAACGCCTGACTTGCTGCCTCCGCCGAGGAAAAAGTCTTTTGCCCCTTCTCTTGCGCAACGGCTCGGGTGGGAACGCACGCCATCATGAGAACCGCCGCCGCACTTATTTTCGCGATATTGGCCCAACAGGATTGTCCAAGCTCGATTTTCGTCCGCAGCATTTTCTTTGTTCTCCGTAATCCAGTATGCTGAAATTGCACGGTTGACTAATTCGCTTTAACGGTGTCCCCCGCCTCCGCCGCCGTGACCACCGCCTCCACCGCCGTGAAAGCCACCGCCTCCACCTCCAAAGCTCGAGGACCCCCGCGAAGAATAGCTTCTGCTCTCGCCGCCATGCTCGTATCCGCCAAACGCACTGGACCGCGTATCCCGTTGGGGCGAGGGTGAGTTGTTCCATCCCCGCGCTTCATTCGTGTTGCCGTTGAAGGGCCGCGCGGTCGCGCCGGGGCGGTTGTACACATTGCTAGAAGCGCGATTGTCGTCGCGCGCCGCTCGATTGGCCTCGTTTCCGCGACTATCGTAGGCGCGGTTGTCGCGCCTGCGATTGTTGTCGAAACTGTTCCTCGGATTTGCGACGACTCCACGGTCGCCTCCATGCCGATAGTAGACATTGCGGTTATAGAACGTGCGGCTGTTCGAGTAATACCGATTGTGGTTGTAGATGATATCGCGGTCACGCCAGTCGAATCCCCAATGACCCCAACCCCACCCGAAGCCGCCGTACCAGCCAATTCCGAATCCTACGCCGAACGAAAGATATGGCCCCGCGTACCAAATACCCGGATACGGATACCAACCCGGCCACGCGACAATCGGGCCTCCGTATACAATCCAAGGATCGTAAGCGGGCACATAGACCACCTGCGGGTCGGCAGGCTGAATCACGATCGTTGAGCCCTGCGTGTCCACCGTTTGCTGCGGCGTTGACTTCAAATTCCCGGCTTCCTGCGCCTTCTGACGCATCACCTGAATTGCGTCCATCACGTCTTGCTGCTGGTTGTAATACGCATCGCCGAGCGACGACGTCCACGAGATGTTCTTGTCCATGTTGCCGAGCACCGTTGGAAACGCCGTCAGCGCCTTCACGCTCGGGTCCCACTGCTGTTGGTCCACGGCCTTCGCGAGTTCGTCACCCTTCAAATCCGGATGCTGCTGGAGCCACCGGTCTGCCTCGACGACTTCCGCAGGGAACGTCGTCGCCGCCAGAATCTGCGCCACCAGCGAATCCGGATACAGCGCGATCGGAGCAACCAGCTGCTGCAATTGCTCGGGCGTCTGCTGTGTGTATGCCTGTCCTTGATCTTGGTCCGGCGCGCCCTGCTGCGAAGTGTCGCCACCCTGCTGCTGCGTATCCTGCTGCTGCGCATCCTGATACGCGCTCAGGTTCTGCGGCCACATGGCGAACACCAGCCCGGCCGCGAGCAGCACCGCCAGCATTTGGCTGCTTAGTCTCATTTTCCTATTTTCGGCGCTGGCCCAAGTTACGCCTGCGCTCGTCAATTTCATCGGCACCTTCATCTTCTGATGCCTCCTAATGTTTGAGATGTTTTGGATACAAACGAGGTTTCACAAATTCGGTTCGAAGGCCAGTACTAACGCGGGCATCTTACTCCACAGCGTT
>Ga0307471_100001887_pt1 | contig 11812 bp, 9 predicted proteins | sample atmos_gasesAM3C__2_FD_204566 | JGI IMG/M metagenome (GOLD analysis project Ga0307471, IMG submission 204566) | Hardwood forest soil microbial communities from Morgan-Monroe State Forest, Indiana, United States - atmos_gasesAM3C_515 | ecosystem: Environmental > Terrestrial > Soil > Temperate... | reverse complement strand
CTCTACGAGATGGCGACCGGATCGGTTCCATTCTCCGGGGCAACCTCAGCAGTCATTTTCGAAGGAATCCTGCATTCAGCACCGACGCCTGTGAAGGAGCTAAACCCGCGCCTGCCTATGGCGCTAGAAAACGTTCTCGGCAAGGCACTCGAGAAGGATCCCGACCTGCGTTACCAGACCGCCGCCGAACTTCGGGCCGACCTGAAGCGCATCAAGCGAGATATTGATTCGAGCCGCCGCCCTGCGGCCCAAAAGAGTGAGGCGTCGAATGCGCTTCCGGCTGGCGCCGTACCGGCGAAGAAGTCGGTTGCCGTGCTCTATTTCGAAAATCAGAGCGGCGCCAAAGAAGACGAATACTTACGCGACGGCATCACCGACGACGTCATCACCGAGCTGTCCAAGATCCGGGGACTGAACACTTTTTCCCGCCCCACCGTACTGGCCTTCCGGGACAAGCCGGTGACCCCGGCACAGATTGGCCAACAGCTCGGTGCTGCTTATGTCCTCACCGGCACCTTGCGCCGCGCCGGCGCCCGTCTACGCATCAGCGCCCAGCTCGTGGACACGCACACCGATTTTCCGCTCTGGTCAGAACGCTTCGACCGGGAGATGAAGGACGTTTTCGAAGTACAAGATGAAATGGCCCGCAAGATCGCCGAGGCCCTGCGCGTAACGCTTTCCCCGCAGGAACTGGAGGCCCTGGCCGACAAGCCCACGGAAAACCTGCAAGCGTACGATCTCTACCTACGCGGCAAGCGCTATGCCCGGCGCCTAACCCGCCAGGACGTCGAGTTCGCTTTGCAGATGTTCGAAAACGCTGTGACCCTTGACCCCAGCTTCGCCCTAGCCTACGCCGCCTGCGCCAACGCCTGCGCGATGTACTACTCCCTCTTCAGCCGCGATGAGGTGTGGGTCGAACGCGCACGGGAGGCTTCCGGCAGGGCCGTTGCCCTCCGCTGGGACCTGCCCGAGACGCACCTCAGCCAAGCCTGGGTCCTCTACGCCGCAGGACTCTATGACGAAGCCGTGCGCATGGTCAAAAAAGCCATCGAACGCAAACGCGACTGCGACGGCGCCTATTATCTGTTCTGCCGCGCCCTGTTTGCCTCGGGACGCTATCAAGAGGTTGTGGACGTTGCCGAAGCTGCCATCGAAGCGAGCGGCGAAGACTACAACGTTTATGTGCCCATCACTAACTCTCTCGGGGCCATGGGCAAGGAAGAAGCCCGACGCAACATGATCCACCGCAGGATGGCAGCTCTCGAAGACCACTTAAAACAAGTGCCGGAAGACGCGCGAGCGCGCATTCTGTTGGGTGCTGACTACGCCGAATCGGGACGAGAGGAAGACGCCTTACGCGAGCTCAACCTGGCCGTTACACTGCGCGCCAACGAAGCCTCGATTCTCTACAATGCGGCTTGCGTGTACTGCCTCTTGAAGAAAAAGCCGGAGGCGCTGGATGCCTTGCGCAAAGCCTGGGAAGCAGGTTCCAAGGATGCCGTCTGGGCGCGCCGCGACTCGGACCTCGCTCTCCTTCACGGCGACCCCGAATTTGAGCGCATGTACCCGGGAAAGCCGGCCTCCCACTAGTTCGACTCGATCTGTTCAGAAAGGTGTTAGATAACTGTTCAGGACGGGGTCGAGACTCTTCGCAGCGAGCACGATCGCTTCGGCGAGATGAGAGCGCGGCGGCCGGTCGACTGAAAGATCTGCTCGCGGCAGCTAAATTCGTCTGAAATGATGAGCGTGTCTGGTGACGCTTGGCGCACGGCGGGCAGAAGCACTCGTTCTCCGGAGGCCTGTGCAATCGCGTATTTTTCACGTTCGAAGCCAAAGGGTCCCGCCATTCCGCAGCATCCCGAGTCGATGGATTACACCGCTGCCCCCATTCTGCGAAGTAGCGATTCGGCGTGTGTCATCTTCATAAGCGCTTTCTGACTGGCTCGTGGTCCCGAATCTGACGCCGCGTGGCCATGTTTACGCTTGACCAATCGACTTGTTGAATGAGTGCAGCTACGCGGTCTCCGTAACTGAAATGCATTAAAAATCAAATGCTAAACTCCCTCGAGGACCGACGCCTGACCGTAGAGGCTTGAGAGAGTCAGCTCGAAGAGAAAACTATTGGGTTTCTACACGCACGTCGGCGAATTTCCGAAAGTCCTGATCGAAAGTGGCCACTGGCGTGTTTTCAGCAGAAGCGGTTGCGGCGATCAGGCAGTCCACGAAATGAACCTTCGCCCTTCGGTAGCGGTTCAAGGCGTCGAGATGAATCCCCGCCTCGTTGACTTCAACATCAGGGCTGGAGATGAGTGTGCCCAGCGCCGAAGCGATATCTCCACGTAGATGCTTATAGAAAGACTCCAGTACAAACACGCACTCGGCCAGACAGCAGGCAATACCACAATCACCACATCGCCGCGGTCGCAGGCGTCGAACAGCTTTCCAGCGGCCTTTGCGTGCTTTTCATGATCCTGTACTAGCTAGCGGACGATCAGGTTGGTATCGACAAGCCTGCGCTTGCTCACCGGATGCCCTTGCGATTGCGGGCTGCCGTCGCTGCGGCTTCGCGGATTTGGGCGAAGGACATCCCCTTACCCTTCTTGCTGGCGAGAACACCTTTGAGTGATCGCGTGCCCGGATGCACGCGAATAGTCACATGGTCCCCCTCCATCGCGTACTCCAGTGTATCGCCCGGCTTGATGCGCAAGGCTTTGCGAATCTTTCCTGGAATCGTCGTCTGCCCCTTGCTCGTTACCGTGGAATGCTGCATCGGCATCACCCTTGCTATATCGTCGATTCCTTACCTTCCCTTACTTGACTCCCGCTGGCAAGCCCCAAAATACCCCGCCTCATTTCGGAGGGGAGCCGCTATCGAAATCGGTTCTGTGGGAAGCAAAGGGACGCGCCTCACACGCCTCTACGACGCGAACCACGACGGCATGAATCCGAATTACCGAGAGGTCGATACGTTCGCTACGAACTCGGCTTCCACCTACAATGCGCTTCAGGGTCAGGCGCGTTTTTCCGACTGGCACCGCTTTTCCGGATTCTCCGCTTACGTTTTTTCAAAATCTCTCGATGGCGCGTCCGATGGCATCGATTTCAATTTTGCCACCGCCGCGTCTGGCCTCGCACTTCAACAAGCCTTGGCGCAATGTCCCGGCTGCTTCTCGACGCAAACGCCGGATGTCGCGCAAGGGAATCCAGGTCTCGGCGGCGGCGAGCCGCGAGTGGTGCAGTTCGCTGCAAGGCTTCAGTTTTAGCCGAGACCCACAATTCTTTTTTGCATTCTGTTTTTTGGATCTGGCGCGCTGGCTTTGATGCGTAGGTCATCCGAATTTCGAGATTACGCTGTTACTTTGCGGTTGCGAGCACATATTTCTCGGGTTGCTTCTCGAATTTGTCCTTGCAACCGGCACAGCAGAAGTAGAACACCTTGCCCTGGAATTCGGATTTATACTTTGCGGTGGTTGCCCCGACTGACATCCCGCAAATCGGGTCCTTGACTTCTTGCGTAAGCGCCGGGAATTCCGCCTTAAGCTTCGGCGTCACCGGCTTCACGCCTTTTACCTGGATGATTTCAGCGAGAATGCTGACCGCAATTTCCTCGGGAGAGGCTGCGTGAATGTCGAGCCCCGCTGGCGCCCGGACCTGGCTGAGCCTCGCGGCGGCGACTCCTCGGTCGCGCAGGTATTCGAGCACCTTACCTGCCTTCGTTTTGCTGGCTACGAACGCCACGTAAGCGGCGCTGGTGTCTAGCGCCTTTTCCAGCGCTTCCTCGTCGTATTCTCCCTGGGTAGACACGACGATGAAAGTCTCGGGCGTGATTTTCAAATGGCTCAGCTCCAAATCCGTTTGCAGCAGATCCGGATCCGGGAAATTCTCCCGGTCGGCACCGGGGGCGGCGAGCGAGACCCTGTAGTTGACCGCCTTGGCCAGTCTCGTCAGGGACGCCGCAACCGGAGAGCGGCCAAGAATCAGAATGTGCGGCTTGGGGAAAACCGGCTCGATGAATATGTCCAGCGTGCCGCCGCTGTGGCAGGTCATGGCATAATCCACGATGCCTTCTTCCGGAGACGACGAAGGGCTAATGCGAATCAAGCGAGGCTGGCCGTCCGCCATGGCCTTCAACGCTTCCTTGATCACCACCGGGTGCGCACACCCGCCGCCGATCCAGCCCCACATTTTGCCGTCGGGGAAGATGATCGCTTTGTTTCCGGGTTTGCCGGAGATTGGCGCTTGATACCGCACAACCACGGCCACTGCGAAGGGCTGGTCTTTGGCCAGCAACTCATCCGCTTTGCTGAGGAATTGATCAAACATTTTGAATCATCTTTTTCGGCGGCTAGAGATATCGTTCCAGAGCCAGGAGGCTCTGCAAATTATGAGCCGCGGCAAAAACGTTGACGTAAGGCAGCGCAGCGCTCATGCCGCGCGTAACCGGCGCATAGTCATCAAGCCCCAGGAGGGGATTCAGCCATATCAGTTTTTGCACCCGGCGCTTGATGGCGCGCAGTTCCCCGGCCAGGGTATCGGGCTCTCCGGTGTCCCAGCCATCACTCAGAATTATGAACACCGTCTTGCGGGAAAGCAATTTTGTGCCGTGCCGCTGGTTGAAGTCCTTGAGGGACTCGCCGATCTTCGTGCCGCCAGCCCAGCCGGCGGCTCTTTGCGAAAGTCCTCGCAGGGCTTCGGACAAGTCCTGGTTCCGCAGCACATCGGTGACCTGAACGACGTTCGTGCTGAAGAGAAATGTATTCACGTTCTTGAAATATCTTTGCAGGGCATAGGCAAATCTCACCAGAAACAAACTGTAAGAATTCATTGACCCGCTAACATCGAGGAAAATCACCAGCTTGTGCTTGTAAGGCTTTTTTCCGTGAAAGGCCAGATCGATTGGATCGCCGCCACGGGGGATGCTTCGGCGAATGGTCCTGCGCATGTCGACCCGATCGGCGAGATTCTTGATTTTGCGTCTTCGTGAGAGCCGCAAGCTCATTTTGCGGAACAGGCGCAACGAAATCTCTTCGAGCGCGGCAAGATCGTCATGCGGCACATCAGATAGGTCCACCTTTTGCAGGCGCTGCTCCGCGCTCGCGCCGGAAACGTCTTTGCCTTCAAGGTCCGAAGAAGAACCCTCACCGCTCGATAGCGCCATCATTGCCCGGGAACTGGCTTGCGGCCGCTGCGTGCGGAAGCGGACTTCCTGGCCCTCTTCCGAAGTGGGATGCGAACTCCGCTGCGAGTTACTCCAGAAAATCTCGAAGAGATCGTTGAAGCGACCCCACTCTTCTTTCGACGAAGTGAGGACGGCGCGCAGTGCGAATGACAATTGCTCTCGATCCGCGACGCCGGTTGTTTTTGCAACTTCGATCGCATTTAGCGTCTGCTGCACGCCGATTGACAAGCCGTTGTCGCGGGCGAAACGACAGAACTCCACGATGGAAGCTGCCGAGCGTTCGGGTTCTTCTTGTTGCATGCTAGCCATCGATCGGGCCGTGATTTCTAATCTTTCGCAGAAAAAAAATGCCACTGCTGACCGAGATCACGAAAGCATTTTTTCGATGCCCGCTGCCTTGAGCTTGGCGACGTCTTCCTGCGACTTCGCGACGCAGCCCAAAGTCTCTTCGACCAGTTCGACGTCCAGCTGATGTTTCCCCAGCGACATCGCCGCCTGGGCGCAATCCAGAGTTTCCGTCACGCCGGGAGGTTTGGTGAGATCCAATTGCCGGACAGCGTGAACGAACCGGACAACTTGCTCGCCCAGTTTCTTCTCGATACCGGGCAGCCGCGCGCGGACAATTTTCTTTTCTTTTTCAAAACTCGGATAGTCGATCCAATGATAGAAGCATCGCCGCTTCAGAGCGTCGCTCAATTCCCGCGTCCGGTTGGACGTCAAAATTACATAGGGCACGTATTTGGCCCTGATGGTTCCGATTTCAGGGACGGTGATCTGAAAATCGGAGAGCAATTCCAACAGAAACGCCTCAAAGGCCTCATCGGCGCGATCGATCTCGTCAATCAGCAGTACTGGCGAAACATCGTCAGCGAGAATGGATTGAAGCAAAGGACGCTCGAGCAGGAATTCCTTGCTAAAGATGTGCTTCTCCTTCTCTTCTACAGTTTGCTCCGTTCTTTCCTCGATTTTGATGGCCAGCAACTGCTTTTGATAATTCCATTCGTAGACGGCGGAGTTGACATCCAGACCTTCATAGCACTGCAGCCGGATCAGGCGTGTCTTCAGCATCGCAGCGAGCACCTTGGCCACTTCCGTTTTGCCCACGCCGGCGTGCCCTTCGATTAGGAGCGGTTTTTGGAGCTTGGTGACCAGGTAAACAGCGGTGGCCAGGGCGCGGTCGGTAATGTAACCCAACTGCTCAAATCTCTGGATGAGACTATCTACGTCCTTGATTTCCTTGTCTTCAGGGAACGCCTGGGAGACCGTCATGGCAGGTTCAAGTCAAATGACATGATCGCTCACGCATGCTTCAAGAGTCGCGCCGAAATACTCCCTTCGCGGCTTGCCAGGCCACCGAAGCGGCGCTGATCGGCTCGCCAGGGGCTGGCTCGGCGGCCGCATCCGCAGGCTGAGCCAGGCGAGCCTGGAAGTTCTTGGTAAATTCGCCGAACATGATATTCGAAACTTCGCTTATGACCCGCGAGCCCATCTGGGCCAGTATCCCTACGACGTTCAATTCGGAGGTGCTGACGACCTCAGTGCCGCCGCTATCGAGCGCGCGGAGCCTGCCCGTCATCCTCATGGATGCGCTGCCGCGGCCTCTCACGTCCTGCCCTTTGCCCAGGATTTCGATTTCATGGTTCTGATTGTCCAGGCGGACGATTTGCGCTTCACCCTTGTAATCGGTGACGCTCGGGCCAACTTTCACACTGATCGCGCCCTTGTAGGTCTTCTCATCGACTTGCTCGGTAATCTGTGCGCCGGGTACACAGGTGGCAACTTTCCTCGGATCGCTCAGGAAGTCCCACACTTTTTCCACCGGCTCATTCACCTGGAAGGTTTTCTCGATTTTCAGTGCCATGGTCTCAGCTCACCAGACCCTTTTCCTTCAACACATTCCATACTTTCCACGGCGTAATGGGCATATCGATGTGCTTCACGCCTAGATGCGAAAGGGCGTCCACCACAGCGTTAACGAAGGCAGCCGGAGAGCCCACGTTGGGTGATTCTCCTACCCCCTTCGCACCAAACGGATGGTGAGGCGAGGGCGTGCAGGTGCTGCCTGTTTCCCAATGCGGCGTTTCAACCGCAGTCGGGATTAGATAGTCCATGAATGTACCGCCCTGCACGTTGCCGTTCTCGTCGTAGTCGATTAACTGCATGAAGGCGATGGCCAGGCCTTCAGTCAATCCGCCATGGATTTGGCCTTCGACAATCATAGGATTGATCACGTTGCCGCAGTCATCCACTGCCACAAAGCGACGCACCTTCACCTCTCCTGTGCCCTTGTCAATGTCCACTACGCAAATATAGGTTCCGAAGGGGAACGTGAGGTTCGGCGGATCGTAATAGTCGACGGCTTCGAGACCGGCCTCGAGACCTTCGGGAATGTTGGTATAGGCGGCGAAGGCAATTTCCTGGATCGTCTTCGACTTACTCGGCGCTCCCTTCACGAAGAACTTACCGGTTTCCCATTCCAAATCGGCTTCGCTGCACTCGAGCAAATGCGCGGCAATCTTTTTCGCCTTGTCTCGAATCTTCCGCGCGGCCATTGCAGTCGCCGCGCCCGACGTGGGAGTGCTGCGGCTGGCATAGGTTCCCAAGCCGTAGGGAGCTGTGTCCGTATCGCCTTCCTCAATGATCACGTCAGAGGCCGGGATTCCCAGTTCCTGCGCGACGATTTGAGCATAGGTGGTCTCGTGTCCCTGCCCTTGACTCTTGGTGCCCATGCGGCAGATCGCTTTTCCCGTGGGGTGGACGCGGATCTCGGCGCTGTCGAACATCTTGATGCCGGCGATGTCGAAAGTGTGCGCCGGACCGGCACCAACGGCCTCCGTGAAGCTGGAAATTCCAATGCCCATCAACTCGCCCTTCTTGCGTTTCTCCGCTTGCTCCTTACGAAGCTCTTTGTATCCGACCATTTCCAGAGCTTTGTTCAGCGCGCCTTCGTAGTTCCCGCTGTCATAGGTCCAACCAAGTGGAGTCTTGTACGGAAATTGATCCGGCTGAATGAAATTCTTGCGCCGGAATTCGGCGGGATCCATTTTCAGTTCGGCAGCCAGCACATCGATCGCTCGTTCAATCAGGTAAGCCGCTTCAGTGATTCGAAACGAACAGCGGTAGGCGATTCCACCCGGTGCCTTATTCGTGTACACGCCATCGACTTCGCAAAATGAGTTCCCGAAGTTGTAGGAGCCAGTGCATACGCTGAATAATCCGGCGGGAAATTTCGTCGGTTGCGCGGCGGCGTTGAAGGCTCCATGGTCGGCAAGAGTTTTTACTCGCAGGGCTTTCACTTTGCCATCTCGATCGGCCGCGATTTCGGCGGTCATGTGGTAATCGCGAGCAAAACCAGTGGACTGCAGATTTTCCGAGCGAGTCTCAATCCACTTCACAGGCACACCGAGCGTCAGCGATGCGACCACTGCGCAAACGTATCCGGGATAAATCGGAACTTTGTTTCCAAATCCGCCGCCGATGTCGGGAGAAACCACCCGGATGTTCTGTTCCGGGATTCCGCCGACAAGCGCAAACAGAGTGCGATGAGCGTGCGGGGCTTGAGAAGTGAGATACACCGTCAGCTTCTCCGTCGCCTTGTTAAAGTCGGCCACGCAACCGCACGTTTCAAGAGGCGCCGGATGGCATCGTTGCGACACCGCATGGACGCTAGCCTTCACTGGAGCATTTTGAAAATCCTTATCCGTTGCCGCTCGGTCTCCGACCTCCCAGTGGAAGATGTGGTTGGACTTCTCATCACGGTCCTCTCGGAGGATGGGTGCATCCGGGTCAGTCGCCTTATGAGGATCCACCAGCACGGGAAGCTCTTCGTATTCCACTTCCACCAGTTCGGCCGCGTCGGCCGCGGTGTATTGATCTTCGGCAACGACAAATGCCACTTCCTGAGCTTGAAACAGGACCTTGCCTGTCGCCAGCACCATCTGCTTGTCGAAAAAGAGCGTTGGCATCCAGGCGAGGTTGGCTTTGGCGAGATCCTCGCCCGTGATGATGGCCAGCACGCCGGGCAGCTGTCTGGCCTTGTCGGTATTGATGGACTTCAACCGCGCGTGGGCGTACGGGCTGCGAACCATATGTCCATAGACCATACCGGGCAGATGGACGTCGTCCACATAGTTACCCTTGCCTTGAATGAACCTCGAATCTTCCTTGCGCTTGATGGGATGGCCCATGCCACCGACTTCGGGAGACGTTTTCGTAATCACTTCGCGACTCCTTGCGCCACCTTGCCGGCCGCATACTGAACTGCTTTGACGATGTTTTGATAGCCAGTGCAACGGCACAGATTGCCAGAAATGCCCCATCGGATCTCTTCTTCGGTGGGGTTAGGATTCCTCTGTAGCAGAGCATAAGAAGACATGAGCATTCCGGGAGTGCAGAAGCCGCATTGCAGGCCGTGCTCTTGCTTGAAACCGTCCTGCAATGGGTGCCATTTCCCATTTGTGATCAGGCCTTCGACGGTGAGAAGCTCCGCGCCGTCCGCCTGGACTGCGAACATCGTGCAGGACTTGACGTTCTTTCCGTCCAGGACGACGGTGCAAGCACCGCAGTTACTGGTGTCACAGCCAACGTGGGTGCCGGTTAATCCTAGATGATCTCGTATGAAGTGCACGAGCAGGGTTCGCGGCTCGACGCTCGCCTCTCGCTCTCGGCCATTCACTTTGACGCGAACCGTCTGCTTTTTTGCCATAGAGTTTCCCCCGACCGCCCAAGATTGATATTATTTCGTTGCGCGTTCCAGGGCGCGCGTTAGAGCCCGCTTAGTTAATTCTTTTACAAGACCTTTCTTATATTCCACCGGGCCGCGCAAATCCACGCTCGGTTCCGATTCGTCAGATGCAAGCTGCCCAGCCTGCCTGGTAGCAGCTTCATCGAGCTTCTTGCCGCGCAGGAAATCTTCCGCTTTTCTGGCTTTCACCGGCGTGGGGCCGACGTTGGTCAAGCCGATACCCACCTTCTGACAGGCACCCCTATCGTTCACAGTCAACTGGACGGCGACGGCGGCAGTGGCAAAATCTCCGACCTTTCGTTCCAGCTTAAAGTAGGCCCCGCCGCTGCGAGGCGGTGGAATCGGTATACGGATTTCGGTGAGAATTTCATCGTGCTGCAGCACCGTGCTAAAGAGAGAGAGGAAGAAATCCTCGATGGGTATGACTCTCTCGCCCTTCGGCCCCGTTGCGACAACCTGCGCGCCGAGGGCAACCATGGTCGCAGGGTGGTCATTGGCGGGATCCCCGTGTGCCAGATTGCCCCCTACCGTCGCCAGATTTCGCACCTGGGGATCGGCGATGACGTGAGCGGTATCAATGATGATCGGATACTTCGCGCGCACTACAGGAGAAGCTTCAAGCTCAGCTTCGCGGGTAAGTCCGCCGATCTTCAAAAAGCCGCCCTCTTCCTTGATGTGCGAAAGGCCCGCGATGCGATTGATGTCCACGAGATAGCCCGGCCTCGCCAGCCTGAGCTTCATCATGGGAATCAGGCTTTGTCCGCCGCTAAGGATTTTCGCGTCGTCGCCGTATTGTTGCAGAAAAGCGATTGCTTCAGGAATTGTTTTGGGCCTGAGATATTCAAAGGAAGGTGGAATCATCTGCGCCTCTCACTTGTGCCGGAAGTGTTGCGGAACTTGAGATCGCGGAATCGTCATGGAAAAACCTGGGACAGGGAATGAGAAGAGCGTCGGAGAGGGGCGGTTTCCGTCCGAAAGAGATTCTGTCGGCCATCACTTTGCAATTTGATCTTCTCCGGGATCGTTCGATTCAACATGCGCCCGTTGCGAAATCAATCTTAGCGCAATCGGCTTGGGAGGGACAGCTAACCCGAAAAGCAAAACTCAAGCCACCGTTCGATCGATACGCTATGTGAACCTATGATTTGCCAACCTGCTGTTTTCCCCGCCAATCGTCAATGGCCTTGCGAATGGCTTCGGGGGCGAGATTGCTGCACAGCATCTTGTATTCGGGGATGCCCCCTAGCGTGTCCGCCACGCTTTGCTTCGTGATCTCGTAGGCCTGCTCGACGGACTTGCCGCGGGCCATTTCCGTAGCCACGGACGAACAAGCAATGGCGACAGCACAGCCCATGCATTTGAATCGCGCGTCCGCAATGATGCCGTCCTCGATGCGCAAGGTGACCAAAACCGTATCGCTATCGACCGGGCTTCTGACGAGTGCCTTGCCGGACGGGTTGTCAACGGCGCCCGTATTTCGGGGGTGTTCGTAGTGGTCGCGGACCTGTTCGCTGTACAACGCAGAGTCTCTGGTTACATTGAATTCGAGACTACGTGAGAATATGATACGTGTCGGATCATGTCTTCTCAATTTTACTCCAAAGCTGCTGATCTTGCCGGACGCGGGAAATCCTTTGCGGTCGCCACTGTGGTTCGCGTGGAAGGTTCCTCGTCTGCCAAGCAAGGCTCGAAGGCTATTATCGACTCGCAGGGCAAGCTTGTCCTGGGGTGGGTGGGCGGAGGCTGTGCTGAAAGCACAGTGAGAAACGAAGCCTTGAAGTGTATCGAGCTACGAACGTCCGAGCTCATCACCCTGGATATGGCGGATGAGCTATTGGGAGTGGGGATGCCGTGTGGGGGGAAAATGGACGTTTACATCGAGCCCGTTC
>Ga0307471_100001886_pt1 | contig 11815 bp, 9 predicted proteins | sample atmos_gasesAM3C__2_FD_204566 | JGI IMG/M metagenome (GOLD analysis project Ga0307471, IMG submission 204566) | Hardwood forest soil microbial communities from Morgan-Monroe State Forest, Indiana, United States - atmos_gasesAM3C_515 | ecosystem: Environmental > Terrestrial > Soil > Temperate... | reverse complement strand
ATTGGTCGGTCTGCGTGAGCGTACTGGTTCTGCAACTCTCAACTCCGTAACGGTGCGTGGCTCCAACGGAGCTTTACGCTCTCGACACTCAACCGACCTGTCTCGCCAGCACGTCGGAGGTCACCGCGGCGACCGAAAGCGGCTCACGCCGCTTTTTTCTTCGCCACCGCTTTCTTGGCGACGATGACTTCTGGGAATAGCACTACCCGGGAGGGAGGCTCAACAGTTCCATTCTGACCGATGGTCGACTCGAACGTCAGTTTTCCGTTAGCGATCTCGGTTAACGCGATATCGGCTTCACGCAGTCCCGGAGCATATTCCACGAGCGGACGATGACCGAGCGAAAGCTGTCGAACGCGGCGTGAGACCATGTTCACCAGGATTTGCTGATTAGTGATTACTTTGGAGGCGGCTTCAATGAGATCGGCTTTCATAATTGATTCTGACTTTCTACCAGGCACCAACGTCGCACCGACTTTGGCGCGCACCGGAGGCTGACTTTCCTCCTTAGTACTTCTTGACCTCCGACTATCGCCCAGATAGCGCGGACCACAACTGCTAATCTCGGATCCTGACCGCTGGCTGACATCCCTGGCTGGCTGCCTACTTGCCGCAGCGTTGTAGTGGCGGCGGCGTCTGCCCTGAGCTTGTCGAATGGCTCAGCCGCAGAAAGGTTTCGGTTTTACTGGACGGCTTCATCATTCTTACTTCCCCTTCCCGACCCTTCTCGGGCCCAAGCACTCCCAAACGAGCATCATTCCTCAGGCTCTCTAGCAATTTTCCGCTACAGGAGGTTGCGAAATTCTTCTACGGACAGTCCAGCGTCTTTGACAATCCCGCCCATTGTCAGCGCGTTTACCGGATTGTGACGCGGTATGGTGATGAAATGGGAACCGTCGCTCATGACGATGTGTTTGCCTTGGCGCACAATGCGGAAACCACCCTTTTCCAACGCCCGCACCGCCCGGAGATGGGAATACACCGTGCGGGGACGCCGGTGGATGGACTGCATGGGTCGCATTGTGATGCGACCGAGCAATCGGGAGATCGCGAGTCAATTTTCGGCATTGTTAGACCGACACTTCCACTTCGCGGACGTCGGAACCACGGAGGCTTTCATTGACAGCAGCAAGATAATCCTCAATGGCATCGCGAATGTTCTGCATCGCTTCCTGCTCGGTTTCTCCTTGAGACCAACAACCGGGAAGCGCGGGGCAATTCACTGCGTAACCTTCTTCCGACTTATGAAGCACGATCTGATATCGGAGGCTCATCGCAGAACTTTATATCGTGAACGCCACAAATCACAGCGAACTTTGTGCCGGCCCAATCTCGCCGGCTCGCCGAGGTTTCAACGTTGGGGAGCATTTCACATGGAGTTTACCCGCCGCGGAGGGCAACACGGCGCGGGGGGGCGCCGCCGACCTGCTTGCCATGCCGTAGTCCGACGAAGGCAGGTCACGTCGTAGCTTTAGCGAAGATGGAAGCGGGCGAAGGCGATTAAGCATTTAACTTTCCCGCAATCCGGAATTCCACATTCCGCATTTCCCTCTGATCACCAATAACTGATAACCGATAACGCGCAGCACGGCTGCGTCCCCAATTAACCAATAACAGATAACCATTAACTCAGCGCAGCTGCCGCTGCGCTGGTAACTCCAGCAGGATCTCAGCGCCTTCGCGCGCCCCTTCAATCACCATTGCCTTTCCGCTTTTCCTCACTAGCTCCCGCGCCTGCTCCACCATTCGATCGATCATGTCATCGTCATGACTCGGATCGTGATGGAAAAGTAAAACCCTTTTCACATTCGCATCGAGCGCAAGCTCGACCACGCTGCTGAGCGAACTATGCCCCCACCCAATGTATTTCTTATATTCCTCGTCGGTAAACTGCGCGTCCAGAATCGCCACTTCGCAATTCCGCACAAACTCCACCATCTTGGCCCGCTCCCCGCCGGCAAAATTTCGCGCTTCGTTCCCATCGATTCCATCCTGCGCCGCGAGTTGCATTTTGAGAGGCTCGTACGGCTCGTTGTCCGGCATGTAGGCGATCGATCCGGCGCTGGTAAAGAGCCGATAGCCGACGCAGATGCCCGGATGATTCGCAAACTTTGCCTGCACCTTCACCGTGCCGATGTGAAACTCCATGTCCTTTAGCTCTTCGATCGCCAGATGACTGGGCAATTCATGCAAGCTCACCGGAAAAAACGGCGTCTCCATCTGGCCGGCCAGGATCGCGCCCAGACCAGCACGCGCTCCTTCATAACCCAGGATCCGGATCAGATTTTTGCTGTTGTAGGCCGGGGAAAAGAATGGCAGCCCCTGAATGTGATCCCAGTGCGTGTGTGTAATGAGAAGAGTCAGCTTGATCGTCTCTGGTCCCAGCTCCTTTTCCAGCGCCAGACCGAGACCACGAATCCCGGTGCCCGCGTCGAGCACGATAATTTCGCCGTCGGCCCGCACTTCTACGCAACTGGTATTGCCTCCATACCGGATCGTCGCCGGCCCCGGCACCGGGAGCGAGCCGCGCACGCCCCACAACTTTATCCGAGGCGGCACCGAACCGAGTTCCTCGGGCGAAGTCGTCGCTCGTGGTCGCTCCGGAATCGGCGTTAGGAGTCGGTCGATTGACTCGCGCAGCACTTCCCAGGTAATCGGCTTCAGCAGAAATTCGTCCGCGCCGGCTTCGAGCGCGCTCGCGCGATCGACCGCATAATCACGTCCCGACACCACGATGATCTTGGTCGGCTGGAGCTGTTGCCGAATGGTGCGACAAACTTGAAAGCCATTCGACTTCGGCATCAGCAGGTCGCATAGAATTACCTCCGGCCGGTTCCGGAGAGCGAGTTCCACTCCGGAATCGCCATCGGCGGCCTCAAAGACTTTCCAATCTGCCCGCGCGAACAACTTGGCGACGGCCTGACGCCCATCCTCATCATCCTCAATGATCAATACGCTTGGCATCACCATACCGCAGATTTCATCGGTCCTTCGTTCGGCGCGATCTCGCGAGGCATCCTCTCAGACTAACTGACAACGCAAATGAACGTCGAGAAAATACGGACGTTCCCACTCTCCGCATCCCGCAATGGAGCGAATGGGATGAGCGACATCGCCGGAGGATTGGGATCACGACCTGGGAGGAGTGTTTAGCGGTCGAGTGCTGCGGGAGCAGCAGAGATACAATTTTTTGAGTCAATCAACTCTCAACAATCAACTCTTCCCCTGTTCACCAATCACTAATCACTATTCCCCAGCGCCTTTGGCGCTTTGCCCTTCTCATTGGAAAAGGTTTCGGTTACGGTCTCGCCCTGCTTGTTAGATGAATAAGAAGGATCTCACCGAAGCGGATATCCGCACAAAATTCATCACGCCCGCGATCCTAGGCCCAAGCGGATCCAAATGGAACGTCATGACACAGGTATTGGAGGAGCGCTATTTCACAAAGGGTCGCATTATTGTGCGAGGCAAGACGGTCCAACGCGGCGAGGCAAAAAAGGCCGACTACATCCTTTTTTACAAACCAAACATTCCGATTGCCGTCATCGAAGCTAAAGATAATAACCACTCAGTCGGCGCAGGAATGCAGCAGGCATTGGATTATGCCGAGACGCTCGATGTGCCCTTCGCATATAGCTCCAACGGCGATGGATTCGTCGAACACGATCGAACCGGCAAGGCTGCAGTACCGGAAAGAGATCTTGCGTTAAAGGATTTTCCAACACCCGCCGAGTTATGGTCGCGGCACCGCGGCTTCAAAGGCTACACGCCGGAGCAAGAGATCGTCGCGACGCAAGATTACTACAGTGATCCTTCCGGAAAAGCGCCGCATTACTTTCAGCAGGTGGCGATCAACCGGACCGTGGATGCTATCTCACGTGGCGAAAACCGTGTCCTTCTCGTGATGGCGACGGGGACAGGAAAAACGTACACGGCCTTTCAAATCATCTGGAGACTGTGGAAAGCCGGAGTGAAGAAGCGGATCCTATTTCTGGTCGATCGAAATATCCTCGCTGACCAAACCAAGATTAACGACTTCAAGCCGTTCGGTCAGGCGATGACAAAGATTACGAAACGAACAGTTGATAAGTCGTACGAGATCTATCTCTCTCTGTATCAGGCGGTGACTGGCACTGAAGAAGAGCAGGATATCTACAAAGAATTCTCACCCGACTTCTTCGACCTTGTCATAATCGATGAGTGCCATCGCGGCAGCGCTGCCGCGGACGCTTCCTGGCGTCGTATACTCGACTACTTCTCGTCCGCTACTCAGATCGGGATGACGGCGACACCCAAAGAGACAAAAGATGTTTCAAATATCGAATACTTTCGTGAACCGATCTACACCTATTCACTACGGCAAGGTATTGAGGACGGATTTCTCGCTCCCTACAAAGTGATTCGAATCGGCTTGGACAAAGACCTCGAAGGTTGGCGCCCCGAAAAGGGCAAGCTGGATCGATACGGACAAGAAATCGAAGATCGCATTTACAACGACCTAGACTTCGACCAGAACCTTGTTCTTAAGAAACGGACCGAGGTCGTTGCGAACAAAATCACAGAGTTCCTGAAAGCGACGGACCGATTCGCAAAGACCATTGTCTTTTGCGAAAACATAGAGCACGCGGAAAGGATGCGGCAAGCGTTAGTCAACGCCAACACAGACTTAGCCGCTGCGAACAAACGCTACGTGATGCGGATCACCGGGGATGACGACGAAGGTAAGGCCCAACTCGACAATTTCATCGACCCGGAGTCCACGTTCCCAGTTATCGTCACGACGTCGCGCCTAATGTCAACCGGCGTCGACGCGCAGACCTGCAAGCTCATTGTTCTTGATCGCAAGATCGGGTCGATGACCGAATTCAAGCAAATCATCGGACGCGGCACGCGGATCAATGAAGACTACAACAAGTTCTTTTTCACAATCATGGACTTCAAGAGGGCGACCGCGCATTTTGCTGATCCGGATTTCGATGGTGATCCCGTTCAGATCTACGAACCAAAAGAAGGTGACCCAACCGAACCGCCTGATGATCCAACCGCAACCGCGGCCGATGATGAAGGCATGTATGGAGACAAGCCGGTGGTTTTCCCGGACGGCCCAGAGGGTGGAAGCAAACCCACTCGATATTACGTCGACGATGTGGAGGTCACTGTTGCTACTGAAAGAGTTCAATATCTGGATGCGGAGGGTAAGTTAATCACGGAGTCACTCAAGGATTACACTCGGAAAACCGTCAAGAAATCGTTCGACTCTCTTGATGCCTTCCTCACAAAGTGGAATGAGACTGATCGCAAGCAGGCCATTCTGGATGAACTCGCAGCTAAAGGTGTGTTTCTTAGCGAGCTATCGGAGCAGGCCGGGAACAACTACGACGCTTTCGATCTCATTTGTCACATAGTCTTCGACCAGCCGCCACTGACGCGCCGCGAACACGCTGACAACGTTAAGAAACGAAATGTTTTTGCAAAATATGGTGAGAAAACGCGGGCCGTTCTGGATGCTCTTCTCGACAAATATTCTGACGATGGTCTGAAGAGCGTTGAGTCTTTGGAAATCTTGAAGGTCGATCCGCTCGCTTCCTTTGGCACTCCAGTGGAGATCGTGAACCTCTTCGGTGGAAAGCAGAAATACCTGACCGCGATCGAACAACTCGAAACAGAACTCTATCGAAAAGCTGCCTAAAAAATGGCTAACGTCTCAAACCTCGTTAAGACAATCCAGGGCATCATGCGCAAGGACGCCGGCACCTACGGCGACGCGCAGCGGCTTGAGCAGCTGGGTTGGATGTTTTTCCTAAAAATTTTGATGATCGGGAAAAGCAGTTGGAGCTTATGCGGGACAATTACAAGTCGCCGCTGCCTGAGCATCTTCGCTGGTCAGCGTGGGCAAGCGACCCCGAAGGAATCACCGGAGACGCACTCCTGGATTTCGTGAATGCACAGCTCCTTCCAAAGCTAAAAGAGCTAACGACAACTGCGGACGACAAGCTCACGACGCTCATCCGCACGGCTTTCGACGGTGCCAATAACTATATGAAGAACGGCACTCTCATGCGGCAGGTGATTAACAAGATCAACGGCATCGACTTCAACGCCTCAGCCGATCTGCACATGTTCGGCGAGATCTATGAGAAGTTGCTGAGAGATCTCCAATCCGCGGGCAATGCGGGCGAATTCTACACCCCGCGAGCCGTCACGCAGTTCATCGTCGAGCAAGTGAATCCCCGAATCGGTGAAACAATTCTCGACCCAGCATGCGGCACTGGCGGCTTCCTTGCGAATGCGATTGAGCACCTTCGCAAGCAGGCGAAGACGGAAGCAGACGAGCGCAGCATTCAGGAGTGCTTCGCTGGCATCGAGAAAAAACATCTCCCACACATCCTGTGCATGACCAATCTCCTCCTACACGGGATCGACGTGCCGTCCAACGTCCGTCATGACAACGCTCTTGCTCGGCCATTGCGCGATTGGGGGCCGAAAGAGCGCGTGGATGTGATCGTGACCAACCCGCCCTTCGGTGGGATGGAGGAGGACGGCATCGAGACAAATTTTCCGACCGAGTTCCGCACCCGCGAGACGGCCGACCTTTTCCTCGTCCTTATTATGAAGCTGCTTAAGCCTGGCGGCCGTGCTGGTCTCGTTTTGCCGGATGGGACGCTCTTTGGCGAGGGAGTGAAAACGCGCATCAAGGAAGCACTCCTAACCGAATGCAACCTTCACACGATCGTCCGCCTGCCCAATGGTGTCTTCAATCCCTACACCGGTATCCGCACTAACCTCCTCTTCTTCACCAAAGACCAGCGCACCACGGAGGTCTGGTATTACGAACACCCATATCCGCCCGGCGCGAAGAGCTACAACAAGGGCAAGCCGATCCGCATCGAGGAGTTCGAGCCGGAGAAAGCGTGGTGGGGCTCAGAAAAAGACGGCTTTCAGTCGCGGGTGGAAAACGAGCAGGCTTGGCGCGTCTCCATCGACCAGATTAAGGCCGGCAACTTTAACCTCGACCTCAAGAATCCGCACAATCTCGACTCCGGCCCCGGCGACGTGGACGACCTCCTGCCCGAATACGAAAAGCTCCTCGGCCAGATTGCCGACACACGCACGAAGCTGAAAGAGGAAGTCCACGACGCACTTACCGCCACCGCCACTGGCGGGACCGCGGCATGAAACTGGAGACATTCTTCGAAAAGTTCGACCTTTTCGCCGACGCGCCGGATGCGGTGGAGAAGATGCGAGAGCTGATTCTCGATTTGGCAATTGGCGGGCGCCTCCTACGAACCTCTGACAGTGCGGAGCGTGAGGCCCAAGGCGGATGGCCAAAACAAACTCTCGGGAGCATCGCATCGCTTATCACCAAGGAATCAACGCCAACGTCCTACGGTCACCAATACGAGGCATCTGGGATTCCGTTCGTAAAAGTGGAGAACATCGCTAATGGAGTCATCAACCGCTCCTCGATGGAGCAGTTCATTTCGGAGCCAACGCATGAGTTCCTGAAGCGGTCACAACTTGAAAGTGGCGACATCCTTTTTTCCATCGCTGGGACAATAGGCAAGACCTGCGTCGTTAGTTCTGGAGACGTGCCAGCGAACACCAATCAGGCGCTGGCGATAATCCGGGGCTTTAACGCGTCGTTCGAGATCCCGTTCTTGAAAATGCAGCTGGATTCGTTCGTTGCCAACAAAGTGAAGGCGAAAGCCCGGGGTGGAGCGATGCCCAACGTTTCTCTCGGAGACCTTCGTGATTTGTTGGTCGTCGTCCCATCCCTCGCCGAGCAGAAGCGGATCGTGGCGAAGGTGGATGAGCTAATGGCGTTGTGTGATCGGCTGGAGACACAGCAGCAGGAACGCGAGACGCGGCACGCCGCGCTTGCCCGCGCTTCGCTGGCCCGCTTTGACGACGCTCCCGTGCCGGCCAACCTCACTTTCCTTTTCCACCCGTCCTATACCATCCCCCCCGCCGACCTCCGCAAGTCCATCCTCACTCTCGCCGTCCAAGGCAAACTAGTCTCCCAAGACCCCGACGACGAACCGGCGGAGGAGGGATCGCACGGAAAGAAAGGTAAAGTAATTGAAACAGTTGCAGAGAAGGAAATGCCATTCCCGATACCACGTAATTGGACGTGGGGAAGGCTTGGAAACATTGGTATCGGATCGACTGGAAAAACCCCGCCAACTAGAGACCCCGAGAACTATGGCGGAGAGATTCCGTTTATCGGCCCGGGACAAATAACGCCTAGCGGCACGTTCTTACCTTCAGACAAATTCTTGTCTGAAGAAGGCCTTGAATCTGGTGTGGAAGCGTTGCCCGGAGATGTGTTGATGGTTTGCATTGGAGGGTCCATTGGCAAATCGGCGATTTCCCGAGAACGGATCTCCTTCAATCAGCAAATTAATGCTGTCCGCCCGATCTCTCTGACCTCGGAGTTTACCTACTTCGCGTTTACGAGCTTCTATTTTCAGGAGGAGGTGGCCAAAAGAGCTACCGGATCGGCAACGCCCATAATAAACAGGGGTAAGTGGGAGGAAATTCCAATTCCCATCCCACCCCTCGCCGAACAACGCCGGATCGTGGCCAAAGTGGGTCAACTGATGACCTTGGTGGACCAGTTGGAAACCCAACTTGCCGCCTCCCGGGCCACGGGTGCGAACTTAGTGGATGCAATGGTGTCCGAAGTTGTCGTTGCTGCCTGACGTATGCCCAGTTCTGAATGTCCACCTTTCGACCCAAACGCAACGTTGGACGAGTTCGCCGGTGTTGGGAAAAATCGTCGCTTCGATCAGAAGATTGATGACGCCGAGGATGAAGAAATCCAGGTCATCTACAAACGCGGGGATAAAGAGCTTCCGCTCGCAAAACCGAGCCGAGCCGTGTACTTCGGCGATCGCGTAGTCTATGATCAAGAAGCGACGCGGTTGAGCTCGGGTATTATGTGGCCGATTCTGTTCAGCGACCCTAGCGGTGTGTTCAAATCTTACGCTGGCGCACTTGTGATAAAATCACGACGATGAAAAACGAAAAAGCATTTCACGCCGCCATTATCGGAATGCCAACAACAGAAAACGTCGCGAGATAAATGCTCGTTTGAGTTTCAACACAGCCTGCGAACTGGGCTTCTCGCGGGCGTTTGGACGAATGCTTGCACGACGGTAGGCGGTTTGCTACTAGGCTGTTTTTCGGTCGGTTACCATAGCGCTGGTCGGTCGTGCTTTTCATGGCGTTTGTTCTGACTCACCTAAGAGGGCACGGTTCTGACTTACGCGTTCTCTCATGGTAACGATTCGAACTAAACCAACGAATCTAACGTCGTTTTGGGCGGTTTTCGGGGGTCCTAGGGAAGGGTCTGAGGGTAAAAACGCGTCCTAGGGGGTGTTTTGGCCCGTTTTCCGGGGGGGGTTTAGGGGTTGTCCCGTTGGGGTTTTCCAAGGTGTGGGGTGTCAATCGAGTAACTTCGGCGTCATCCGCACCATCCCAACGCCACCGCAGAATACGCCATAGGTGTCCCGCTCCGCCTGACAAGATCGCGCTAGAATCGTTTTTGATCGCCGGATGACAATGATCCAGCCAGCATCACAGCGACGGGGCTTAGGCGTCTCTTGACTTAAGCAGCGCGAGCACATTAAATCGCCTAACCCTTCGAACCCCATGAAGACTCAACGCGAATCTCGGCGGATGGTTAGCCGGTTCGCAATAATGGTGGCAAAGTTTTTGCACATACCAGACGGGGCTGCGGTCTATGTCATATGGGGTGCGTGGATTGCGGTGGTGATAATAATTGGGATAATTGTGATGCTCTGGAGATAAAAAAGGGAACAAACCCCAAAAAAGCTGCCATGGACGATACTGGCGTCGTGCTGATCGTTTTTTGGGTCGTCGTTGTGAATCCGCTGCTCGGTTGCGCTTTGCTTGGCTTGGCTGCCTTGCGGCGCAAATTGGGTTGCTAAGGTTTTAGCAGCTCAAAAACAACCGTAGCTCCAAAAAGTTTCACAGCACAAGAGTGGTCGTCCTTTTTAGGCGGCCACTTTTGCTTGTACGCCAGACGGCAACTCGCGTCCGTCGGAAGCGAATCATCCGCCCTTGTGCTCGTGCGTTTGAATCACTGGCCGTTGAGCAGCGGCTGAGGGGTTCCGAGCGTTCTAGCGGCCTCGTGCGCGAAAACTTTTTCACCGCGACGATTCTGCTTTCTAAATGCCGCGCGCCGAATAGCGAATTCTCGAAGCTCACCGGGAACTTTCCAAAAAGGCGCTCGTATTGCGCCGTCGAGACGAGGTATCAATGTTAATTTGGGAGGGGCCTATGAAACTAAAAGCACCTGACGCCGTCGCTGCGACCGCGCGGTCGCCCATAAATTGGTTCCTAGGCATTTGTCTCGCGGCATTTTTGACAACCATCTACGCGTCAAGCGCGGTCGCCAAGACCGGCGCGGGGGGATTGAGCCCCGCGGAAAAATGGGTGGTCGCGCAGGCGACGGCTGGAGAGATCGCCGACCTGAGCAAGCAATTTCCTGAGGAAAAGAACCGACAGCTCAGCGCTCATTTTCTGGAGGACTTGCTGACGGGCACGCTACCCGGTGTCAAGCTGCATCGACATGGCGTGCGAATCATTGGGGCAACCATTGACGAGCCGGTCGACCTCGAAAATACGCAGATCCTTTGTGAGGCCTGGCTAGAGCATTGCCAATTCAATGCGAGTGCGACTTTCGACGGTGCGAGTTTCACCGGCGCCATTTCATTCGATAGCAGCACGTTTAAGGCAGAGGTCAGTTTCAACGGCATGAAAGTCGGAGGCGTCGCCTCCTTCGAAGATGCGGTGTTCGAAGGGCCGGCGGACTTCATCGGGGCAGATATCGTCAGCGAATTCCACATGGATGGGGCAAAGTTTAAGGCAGAGGCCAGTTTCAACGGCATGAAAGTCGGAGGCGTCGCCCTTTTCGAAGATGCGGTGTTCGAAGGGTCGGTGCACTTCGTCGGGGCGGATATCGTCAGCTTATTCGATATGGATGGGGCAAAGTTTCAGAACAAAAAAAAGACCGTCGACTTCAACACCATGAAAATTGGAGGCGCTGGCCTTTTCAACGATGCGGTGTTCGAGGGGCCGGTGGACTTCGACTTGGCAAACATCGCCGGCGGTTTCGTTGCAGTTGGGGCAAAGTTTCAGAACAAGGAAAACAAAGCCATCTTTGCCGGCATGAAGGTCGGAGGCTTCGCCTTTTTTCACGACGCGGTGTTCGAGGGGCCGGTGGACTTCGTCTCGGCAGACATCGCCGGCCAGTTCGGGGCACTTAGGGCAAAGTTTCAGAGCGAAGCCAACTTCAACAGCATGAAAGTCGGAGGCGCCGCCTTTTTCAACGACGCGGTGTTCGAAGGCCCGGTGGACCTCAGCTATGCCGACTTTGGCGCCCTTAGTCTTGTGAATACTGTCTGGCCGAAGGTCGCCGGCCAATTCCACATGCAAGGAATGAGCTACAAATACATTCGCGCCGTTCGAGAAGACGAACCCAAGTCGCACGAAGAGCTTTTGAAGTTGGCCAACCAGTCGGCTTACACCGCCGATGTGTATGGCAACCTGGAGGATTTTTTTAAACGCCAGGGCTATCGCGCCGATGCTGATCGCGCCTTCATTGCTGGGAAATGTCGGGAGCGAAAACAATACTTTCACAGCGACGATTGGTTTCGGTGGTTAGGTAGCTGGATGCTATACCTTCTCGTCGGCTATGGGCGTCGTCCATGGCAGGCTGGTATCCCGTTGGCCGTTTTGATCACGCTAGGATCCATCCTTTTCTCTCCCGAGAAAATGGAACTGCAAA
>Ga0307471_100001884_pt1 | contig 11824 bp, 11 predicted proteins | sample atmos_gasesAM3C__2_FD_204566 | JGI IMG/M metagenome (GOLD analysis project Ga0307471, IMG submission 204566) | Hardwood forest soil microbial communities from Morgan-Monroe State Forest, Indiana, United States - atmos_gasesAM3C_515 | ecosystem: Environmental > Terrestrial > Soil > Temperate... | reverse complement strand
CGGGCGAACAAGGATCTCACCCTGCTGAAGGCGCAGATCGGTCAGGAGAGCAAGGTCCGTGACCTGGCCAACGAGCTTCGCAAGCGCGTCGACGTGATCGAGGCGATCACCAAGGCTCCGGGCCAGAAGATCCAGCTCGTCGACGCGTTCGCGGGCGTCATTCCCAACGACCTTTGGGTGACGGGCTTCGAAGAGAAGAGCGGACAGATCAAGATCATCGGATCCGCGTTCTCGCCCACGGCGATCGCCGATTTCATGGCGAATCTGCGGTCCTCGGGAAAATTCAAGGACGTCGACCTCGTCGTCACCCGGCGGGACCTCGCCCGGCCGTCCCCGCTGGTGACCTTCGAGGTCACCTGCCGGTACGAGGGCTGACATGCCGCTCCCGCCGATCTTCGACCCGATCGTCAACGCGCCCCGGTCGCAGAAGCTCGTCGTGGGCATCATGGGCGCGATCGTCATCGCCGCCGCCGCGTACTTCCTCCTTCTGGCGCCCGCGGAGGCCGAGGTCTCGCAGCTCCGCGCGCAGCTGAGCTCGCTCCAGAGCGAGATCACGCGGAGCAAGGCGATCGTCGCCGACCTGCTCAAGTATCGCCGTGAGGTCACGGAGCTCGAGGCGCGCCTGAACGCGCTCAAAGACCGGCTTCCGGGGGAGAAGGAGATCCCGACGCTCTATCGGTCGGTTTCCGATGCGGCGACCGCATCGGGGCTGGCCGTCTCGCTCTTCCAGCCGCGCCCGCCGGTGGTGCGGGACTACTACAGCGAGATCCCCATCGCGGTGAACGCCGAGGCGGGCTATCACCAGCTCGGCGAGTTCTTCGAGCGTGTCGCCAAGCTCGCGCGCGTCGTCAACGTCACCGAGATCAAGCTGGGCGGCCTCAACCGCCCGCGTAGTCCGATCCGCGCCGAGCTGGTCCTGGCGACGTATATGTACCGTCCCGTCGGCTCGGCGCCCGCGCCGAAGCCAAGGTGAGGACCCGAGACATGCATGCACACCGGGGGGTGCTGATGTCGGTCGGCTTGGCCGTGACGCTCGGGGCGTGCGGGAGCACCCCGCCGCCCGCGCCGCCGAAGCCGCCGGCCGCCGCCTCCCAGCCCGCGACGGCCGCCGAGCAAACGCCGCCGGCCGAGGTCGTCGTCGCAGTGCCGAAGTATGACGCCAAGGGTCGCCGCGACCCATTCGAAACCCTCGAAGTACGCGAGGGCTCCGGAGGACTCACGGTGGCAGCGACTCGGCTCACGGGCATCGTTCGCAGCAATCGCGTCGCACTTGCGCTGGTCGAGGCGCCCGATGGTATCGGGTACATCCTCAAACCCGGTGACACGCTCGGGGATGGCCGCCTGCTGGAGATCGGCTCCGACAGTGTGGTGTTCATGGTGGCGCCCAAGACCGGCGCCCCGTCAAACCGCGTGGTTCTCAGACTGGCGACAAACTAAATGAACGCTGACAGACGGATCCCCATCGTGCTGGTCGTGGTGAGCCTCGCGCTAGTGCTCCTGGTGCCCGCGAGTCCGTGGGCCCAGACCGACCCAGCGCGACTCAGCGATGTGACGGTGACGCCGCATCCGGACTCCGTCACCGTGTTCGTGAAGACGTCTCGCGAGGCGCAGTACAAGGCCGACCTGGTGGACTCGCCCAACCGGCTCGTCATCGACCTGGAGAACACGGTCTACGCGTGGCGAAAGACGCCGTTGAGCGTCGGGAAGGATCCGGTCAAGCAGGTTCGCGGCAGCCAGTACCGCCAGGGCGTCGCCCGGGTCGTGCTGGACCTGAGCCGTACCGTCGGATACGCGATCCGTGAGGAGTCCGACGGCCTGGCGATCGTGATTCCCACCGCCATGCCGCCGTCCTCGGCGGCGGCTACGAGCGTCGCCGCGATGCCCGCGGCGCCCGGCCCGCAAGACGCGCAACCGGCGGCGACTCCCCGACCGATTCAGTTGGCCCAGGCGACACCCGCGCCAGCCGCGCCGGCCCCGACCAACGGCCAGCGACTCATCTCGTTCGACTTCAAGGACGCGGACGTCGTGAACCTGCTCCGCATCCTCGCCGCCGAGAGCAACAAGAACGTGGTCATCGGCGATGACGTCAAGGGCAAGATGTCGATCACCCTGAAGAACGTCCCCTGGGATCTCGCCCTCGATACCGTCCTCGAGACCCGCGGGCTCCGCAAGGTCGAGAAGGACGGCGTGCTCCGCATCGTCTCCAACGAGCAGCTGATCAAGGAGCGCGAGGCCGCCGCGCGAGTCGAAGAAGCGCGGATGAAGGCGGAGAGCGACGTCCGTACGAAGCTTGCGGAAGCGCAGCTCAAAGAGCAGGAAGCGATCGACAAGAAGCGGCTCGCCGAGGCGGCGGTCGCCGAGCTGAGAGCCCGCGGGCCACTGCGCGAAGAGACCATCCGGCTGTCCTACGCGGATCCCGAGGAGGTCGCCAAGACCCTGCAGGGGATTCTGGGGATTCCGCCCTCGGGGGTCCAGGCTCAGATAGCGCCGATGGCCGAGGGCATGCCGCCCATCGCGGCGCCGCCGTTCTCCGCGCTGTACGGGACCGCGCCCCAGCTCCCGCAGGCGCCTCCGCCCTCGCCGACCGCCGAGGTGCTGGCGAAGGGCATCACGATTCGCGCCTACAAACCCACGAACTCGATCTTCATCCGCCACTACGAGGCGGATCTGGAGCGCATCAAGACGCTGATCCGCGAGAAGCTCGACGTGCCGCTCCCGCAGGTGAAGATCGAGGCCCGTATGGAGATCCTCGATCGGGACGACCTCTTCGCCATCGGCGTCCAGTGGGGTGGCGGCGGAGCCGTCCAGGCCAACCAGAATTCGATCCTCGTCGGGCGCGGGTTCACCAGCGACACCCAGAACAATCTGGGCGTGCAGGGCGGCGTTCCGATGGCCAACGTGTTCGGTCCCCCGAACGCGCCAGCGGGCTTCCCCAATACGCTCCCGGTGAGTGGCACGACCGGTCTGCCGCTGGGCGGAAATCTGGTCAATCTCCCCATCGCCGCCGTGCTCGGCGGCGGCGTGGTGCCCGCGGGCGCCGGCGGTATCGCGTTCGGGTTCACCAGCAGCCGGTACAACGTCAACCTCGCGCTCGAGGCGCTGCGCCTGCTCAGCAAGACGCGGACGCTCGCCCGACCCGAGGTCGTCACGGTGGAGAACGGTACCGCCTCGATCTCGCTCGGTGAAGAAATCCCGTACGCGACGGTCAGCTCCGCCGGTACGCAGATCCAGTTCAAGGAAGCGGTGCTGAGGCTCGACGTGATTCCGACCGTCATTCGCGAAGGCGACGTCACCAAGATCAAGATGAAGGTCACGATCGAGAACAACCAGCGCAGCAACACGACCGTGAACCTCGGCACGACCGCCGGTTCGCCCCCGGTCATCAACAAGCGCAAGGCGCAGACCGAGGTCCTGATCAAGGAAGGCGAGCGGCTGGTCATCGGCGGCGTGACCCAGAACCTCGACCAGGACGAGACGCGGAAGATCCCGCTCTTCGGCGACATCCCCGTCATCGGGTGGCTGTTCAAGCAGACGGCTTCGCAGACCACGGGCCGCGAGCTGGTCGTGTTCATCACGCCCTCGGTCCTGAATCCGACGGTGTTGGTGCCCACGACGCCGAAGAAGTAGTCCAGATGAGCGGGATGTTTCGGGTTCTTCACCGCGGGCACGTCCCACGGTAAGACACTGGTTCGCCACCCTGAAAACCTGGTAGCCTGATTGGGCGGCGATTCGCTCCTCCGGGGCGAATCGCCGGAAAAATCCAGATGATCGTCGAAGTCAACCTCGGAAGCCGGTCGTATCGCATCGTCGTCGCGTCCGGCGAGCTGCAGAGCGTCGGCCCGCGCCTGCGTGACCTGCGCCTCGGAACGCGCGCGGCGCTGGTCAGCGATGCCGCGGTCATGCGCCTGTACGGCAAGACCGTCGTTACCAGCCTCGAGGCGGCGGGCTTCACCGTGACCACGATCGACGTGCCGGAGGGCGAGGCCGCCAAGACCCTGGCGGTCGCACAACACTGCTGGGACCGGCTTCTGACAGCGGGCCTGGACCGGACTTCGACGGTGCTGGCGCTGGGGGGCGGCGCCGTGGGTGACGTGGCGGGCTTCGCCGCCGCGACCTACATGCGCGGGATCAACTTCGTACAGCTCCCGACGACGGTGCTGGCGCAGGTGGATGCCTCGAGCGGAGGCAAGACCGCGATCGACCACCCGCTGGGCAAGAACATGATCGGGGCGTTCCACCAGCCGCGGCTCGTCATCGTCGATCCCGCCGTCGCCCGCACTCTTCCGGAGCGCGAGTTCCGCTCCGGCCTGGCCGAGATCGTCAAGCACGGCATCGTGCTGGACGCCGGCTACTTCGCCGAGCTCGAGCGCGACCTGGAGCCGCTCGCCGCGCGCGATCTCGGGGTGCTCGAGCGGATCATCGGCGGCTCGTGCCGGCTCAAGGCTTCGGTGATCGAGCGCGACGAACGGGAGACCGAGCTCCGTCACGTGCTGAACTACGGGCACACGATCGGCCACGCGCTCGAGGCGGCCACGGGGTACGCGCGCTACGTCCACGGCGAAGCGGTTGCCCTGGGGATCGTCGCCGAGGCGCGCCTCGCCCGGCGGCTCGGGATCGCCGACGACGAGACGACCACGAGACAGGAGCGCATGCTCGGCGCGCTCGGGCTCCCCGTGCGGGCGCCGTCGATCGACGTCGAGCCCGTGGTGGCGGCGATGGCGCGCGACAAGAAGTCGAAAGACGGGCGCATCCCCTTCGTGCTGGCGCCCCGGATCGGCGAGTTTCGCCTCGTCTACGACATTCCGGCCGCCGAGATCCGCACGGCCATCGCGTCCCTCGCGTCGTGACGACGGAGGCGGGGTTGACAACGGAAACGCAGGCTCCGTATAACCGGCTTGGGATGCCCGGGGACGACCAGACGATCGTCGGCGCCATCCGCCGGCAGGAGGAGCGGTTGGCGCGGGATCCCGCGTCCCTCGCCTTCGCGCAGCTGGCCGATCTCTATCGCAAGGCCGGGCGGACGCGCGACGCGGTGGCGCTGTGCCGCAACGGCCTCACCCGCTACCCGCATTACACGACGGCCCGGCTGATCCTGGCCAAGGCGCTCGTGGCCGACGGCCAGCTCGCCCCGGCCCGGGTCGAGCTCGAGGCGATTCTCGAGGCGAGCCCGAGAGACGTCCAGTGCCATCGCCTGGCGGCGGAGATCCATCGTCGGCTGGGCCACATCGACGAGGCCGTGAGGCACCTGGAAGCGGCGGTCGCCCTCGATCCGAGCGACCGCGAGTCGCAGGGCCTGCTCTCGCTGCTGCGGGCGGCCGGGCCGCCGGCCGGCGAGGCGACCGGGCTCGCCCGAGTACTGACTGACGACACGTTCGCGACGGTCACCTTCGGCGCGCTCTGCCTCGAGCAGGGATGCGTCGAGGAGGCCACGCAGATCTTCACTCGTATCCTGAGAAAGAATCCGGATCATCGAGAGGCGCGCGATCAGCTCGAGGGGGCGCTCCGCGCGCGTCAGCGACGGAAAGGCTAGGCTCGATGCAGGTGTCAACGGCCGAATTCAAGAAAGGGCTGCGGATCGTCTTCGACGGCAACCCGTATACGATCGTCGACTTCCAGCACGTGAAGCCGGGCAAAGGCGGCGCGTTCGTCCGGACGAAGCTCAAGCACATGAAGCTCGGGAAGGTCATCGACAACACCTTCCGGTCGGGTGAAAAGGTCGAGCTGGTCGACTTCGAAGAGAAGCACATGCAGTTCCTCTACCGTGACGACCGCTACAACTTCATGGACACCGAGACATACGAGCAGCTCTCGCTGTCGGCCGACGAGGTCGGCGACGCGCGGGAGTACCTCAAGGAGAACACCGAGGTGGACGTTCTCTACATCGCCGGCTCGCCGGCGGCGGTCGAGCTCCCGAACTTCGTCGAGCTCGCGATCGCCCGCACCGACCCGGGCGTCCGCGGAGACACCGCGCAGGGCGGAACGAAGCCGGCGACGCTCGAGACGGGCGCCGTCGTCCAGGTGCCGCTGTTCCTGAGCGAGGGCGACGTGGTCAAGGTGGATACCCGGACCGGCGAGTATCTCGGGCGCGTCGCCACCGCGGGTGCCTGATGGCGCGGCGACGCCGGCAGTCCGGCGCGGGTGAGGCGGCGACCGGCGAGGCCGCGACCGTCGAGCTCGTGCGCCGTCTCGGGACCTTGCTGACGGAGCTCGGTCTGACCGAGCTCGAGGTGACCGCCGGCGACGTTCGGGTGCGCCTGCAGCGGGGCGTCCCGGCGCCGACTCCGCCGGCTCTCGCCCCGGCCGCGGCCCCGGTCGAGCGGTCGGCCGCCGCGCACACCGCCGAGATCGAGTCGGCGTCGGGCGTGACGATCGAGGCGCCGATGGTCGGAACCTTCTACCGGGCGTCCTCGCCGACGGCGGACCCGTATGTGAGTGAAGGCGATCTCGTCAAGGAAGGCCAGATCCTCTGCATCATCGAAGCGATGAAGCTCATGAACGAGATCGAATCCAAGGTGGCCGGCCGGGTCGTGAAGATCTTCGTGGAGAACGCGCACCCCGTCGAGTTCGGCCAATCACTGTTCCTGATCGATCCCGCCCGCTGAGCACGGGCGTGCCGCGCATCCGCGACCTCCGCCTGCTCATCCTCGGCGCGCTCCTGCTCGGCGCCGCGGCGCTGACGCTCGGCTGGCGCGAAGGCCGCCGCTACGAGCGCGGCGGCGCCGAGCGAACGATCGTGTTCGCGTCCCTTCGCGCGCGCGACGCGCAGGCGTTGACCGAGGAAGCGATCCACCTGTACGCCACCGGACAGTTCCCGCGGGCGTGCGAGAAGTTCGGCCTCGCCGCCGCGGACGATCCGGCGAGCTCGGCGCGGCGCCAGGACGTGATTCGCTGCTTCGAGGGCTGGGGCTGGCACGCGCTCCGCGAGGGCCGACCCGACGAAGCCGCGCTGTTGTTCAGGCAGGGGCTGACCGAGACGCCGGACGATCCGGCCCTCCTGAAAGGTCTGGGAGTCGCCGCGGTGCACGCGGGGCGGTCGGACGACGCGTTCGCGCCGCTCGAGCGGGCGGCCCTGGCGGAGTACGATCCGGAGGTCCGGCTCCTGCTCGCCCATCTTCACGACCGCCGTGACGACCCGGCCCAGGCGGTCGTGAATCTCAAGGCCGTGCTCGATCGCGAGCCGACGAACGAAGCCGCGCGCCGGATGCTCGACAAGGTCGAGCGCGAGTGGCGCGCCGAAGCGGGCTTCCGCCGCGAGGTCACCCCGCGCTTCGTCGTGAAGTACCGCGACACCCTCGACGCCGAAGCCCGCCGCGAGATCGTCCAGCACCTCGAAGCGGCGGCCGCACGCGTCGGGCGCACGCTCGCGTACACGCCGCACCAGCGGACGACGGTCGTGCTGTACGAGCACCACGAGTTCCGGGACGTGACGCGCGTTCACGCGTGGGCCACCGGGCTGTTCGACGGGAAGATCCGACTCCCGGTCGGCCGCGTCCGGCCGGCGGCCCACGAGCTCGAGCGCCTGGCCGGTCACGAGTACGCCCACGCCGCCATCCACGATCTGACGCGCGGCCGGGCGCCGCGCTGGCTCCACGAGGGGCTGGCTCAGGTCCTGGAGGGCGCCGCCGCGGACCCGATCCTCAGGGCGCCGGCTGGCCTCACGCTCGCCGGCGTGGAAGCGCTGGCTACCGATTCCGACCCGCTGCGCGCGCGCGCCGGCTACGACATCGCGCTCTGGATCGTCCGCGATCTCCTCGACCGCGGCGGGATCGAGCCGCTGCGCGAGCTCCTGGCCCGGCTCGGAGCCGGCGAGACCATTGCCGAGGCGATGCCGCGCGTCTATGGTCTCCGGCTCACCGAGCTCGAATCCCAGTGGCGGCGGGTCCTCGGCGGCTGACCCGTGTTCCACAAGGTCCTGATCGCGAACCGGGGTGAGATCGCGCTGCGAATCATCCGCACGTGCCGCGAGCTGGGCATCCGCTCGGTGCTCGCCCACTCGAAGGCCGATGCCCACTCGCTCCCGATGCGCCTCGCCGACGAGACGATCTGCGTCGGGCCCGACTCGGCGCGGGAGAGCTATCTCAACATTCCCGCCATCATCTCGGCCGCCGCGGTCACCGACAGCGAGGCGATCCACCCGGGCTACGGATTCCTCGCCGAGAACCCGGCCTTCGCCGAGGTGTGCCGGGCGTGCTCGATCACGTTCATTGGTCCGTCCCCCGAGGCGATCCGCCTGATGGGCGACAAGGCGCAGGCCCGCCAGATCGCGATGCAGGCAGGCGTCCCCGTGATCCCCGGCAGCGAGGTCGCGCTGAAGGGCTCGGCCGAGGCGCTCGAGGTGGCCGATCGCATCGGCTACCCGATCATGTTCAAGGCCGCCGCCGGCGGCGGCGGCCGCGGGATGCGGATCGTCAGGGAGCGCGGTGAGGTCGTGCAGGCGTTCGACGCGTGCCAGTCGGAGGCCGGCGCCGCGTTCGGGTCGTCCGAGGTCTACTGTGAGAAGTACATCCAGAACGCGCGCCACGTCGAGGTGCAGGTGCTGGGCGATCGCAACGGCATCCGGGTCCACCTCGGCGAGCGGGACTGCTCGGTCCAGCGGCGCCACCAGAAGCTCATCGAGGAATCTCCCGCGCCGCTCCTGGCCGACCGGACGCGCGAGGGCCTGCAGCGCGCCGCGCTCACCGTGGCGGCGGCCGTCAACTACGTCAGCGCGGGCACGGTCGAGTTCCTGGTCGACGAAGCGGGCGACTTCTACTTCATCGAGATGAACACGCGGATCCAGGTCGAGCACCCGGTGACGGAGATGATCACCGGGATCGATCTCGTGCGCGAGCAGATCCGGATCGCCGTCGGCGAGCCCCTCGGCTACCGGCAGGACGCCGTACGCTTCGAGGGCCACGCGATGGAGTGCCGCGTCAACGCGGAGGACCCCGAGACGTTCGCGCCGAGCGCCGGCCGCGTGACCGCGTGGGTGCCGCCCGGCGGCTTCAACGTGCGCGTCGACAGCCACCTGATGGCGCCCTACGCGGTCCCGCCGTTCTACGACTCGCTCCTCGCCAAGATCATCGTGCGCGGCGCCAGCCGCGAGGAGGCGATCGACCGGATGCGCCGGGCGCTCCGCGAGACGGTGCTGGAAGGCGTCAAGACGTCGATCCCGTTCCACCTGAGGGTGCTGGACGATCCGGCGTTCCAGGAGGGCCGCGTGAGCAAGGTGGAGCTGGTCCGACGCCGAGGCTGATGGACCCCTCGCTCTACGTCATCCTCGATCGAACGGCCGCCCGCGGACGCGACCTCGAGGAGATCCTGGACGCGACGATCGCCGGCGGTTGCCGGCTGGTCCAGCTCCGCGAGAAAGAATGGCCCACCGGCCGTCTCCTGCCGCTGGCCGAGCGGCTGCGCGACCGGTGCCGCCGGGCCGGCGTCACGTTCATCGTGAACGACCGGGTCGATCTGGCGGTCGCCGTCGGCGCCGACGGCGTTCACCTCGGGCAGGACGATCTGCCCCCTCGCGCCGCCCGGCCGCTCCTGCGGCCGGGGATGGTGCTGGGTCGCTCGACTCACAGCGTCGCCCAGGCCCGGGAGGCGCAGGCGGAGGGCGCCGACTACATCGCGGTCGGCTCGATGTTCCCGACGCAGACCAAGCCCGACTTCCAGCTCGTCGGCCCGGAGCTGATCCGCGCCGTCCGGCCGGAGACCAAGGCCCCGCTCGTCGGCATCGGCGGAGTCACCCGGGACAACGTCGCCCAGGTGATCCGCGCCGGGGCCGACGGCGTCGCGGTGATCTCGGCCGTCTGCGGCGCGCCCGATCCCGCCGCCGCGACCCGCGAATTCCTCGCGGCGATCCGCGCGGAACGTGACTTGACGCGGCGCGGATCGCTATAATGTCGCCGCGCCGACCGGCACTCATCACGTGACCGAACGTGACAGAACGCGACCGAATTCTGCGGTGGTGCGCCTCAGAGGCCGTCGCGGGGCTGGTCCCCCGCCGGCCGAGGCGCGCCTAATTCCGTGGTGGTGCGCGCCGCAGGCCGTCGCGGGGCTGGGGCCCCGCCGGCCGAGGCGCGCCTAATTCAAGGAGGGCACCGATGATCCGTCACAGGGGCTACCTCGTTCTTGCGCTCGTCGCCGTCTTGGCCGTGGCGCTGCTCCCGGCCTCGAATCTCGAGGCGCAAGGCAGCAAAGGCACCATCAAGATCGCCACGCAGAGCCCTCTCAGCGGCGGTCAGGCGGCGCTCGGCGAGGGCATCAAGCTCGGCGCGCAGCTCGCCGTCGAGAAATTCAAGGGGGCCCTCGAGAAGCAGGGCTTCAAGGTCGAGCTCGTCCCGTTCGACGACCAGGCCAAGCCCGACGTCGGCGTGGCGAACGCGAAGAACATCATCGCCGACAAGGACATTCTCGCCATCATCGGTCACCTGAACTCGGGCGTCGCGATTCCGTCCTCCGAGGTGTACAAGGAAGTCTCGCTCGCGATGATCTCGCCCGCGAACACGAACCCGGTCGTGACCGACCGCGGCTACCCGAACGTCAATCGCGTCTGCGGGCGTGACGACGTCCAGGGTGTCGTCGGCTCCGAGTTCGCGCACGCGACCATGAAGGCGAAGTCCGTCTACATCATCCACGACAAGACGCCGTACGGCCAGGGCGTCGCCGAGTTCTTCAAGGCCGACGCCGAGAAGAAAGGCATCAAGGTCCTCGGCTTCGAGGGCACCGAAGAGAAGTCGAACTTCGATCCGATCGTCACGCCGATGAAGGCGAAGAACCCGGACGTGATCTACTTCGGCGGCATCTACGACCAGGCGGCGCCGTTCTTCAAGCAGTCCCGCGAGAAGGGCGTCAAAGGCAAGTTCTTCGGCCCGGACGGCATGGACTCGTCGGACCTGACGAAGATCGCCGGGAAGGCCGTGGTCGGCATGTACTACACGACGGCCGCGGCCGCGCCCTCGGATCTGCCCAAGGCGAAGACGTTCGTGGACGAGTTCAAGAAGAAGTTCGGGAAGAATCCGGAACCGTATGCCGCCGAGGCCTACGACTCGGCCACGATCGCGCTCCGGGCGATCGAGGCCGCCGCGAAGGGCGGCAAGCTGCCGAGCCGCGAGGACGTCGCGACCTCGGTCCGCAAGACCAAGCTGAACGGCATCACCGGAGAGATCGAGTTCGACTCGAAGGGCGACCGGAAAAAGGCGGCGTATTTCGTGAAGCAAGTCGGCAACGAAGATCCGGGCAAGTGGGAGGCCAACAAGACGATCAAGACGTTGGCCATCGCCGCTCCCGCCGCCAAGAAGTAAGCGCGGTCTGAGGGGGCAGGGCCGCCCCTGCCCCCTCGGATTTTTTGGCCTAGAGCATGGACGTCGAGCTCCTGATCGGGATCTTTCCGCAAGTTCTTCTCGACGGCATCATCCTCGGCTTCATGTACGCGCTCATCGCGCTCGGCTACACGATGGTGTACGGCGTCCTCGAGTTCATCAACTTCGCCCACTCCGAGATCTTCATCTTCGGCGCCTTCGTGGGCGTCGAGGTCCTCCTCGGCCTGAAGAGCATCGGGCTCCTCGACGGCCTCCCCTGGCCGCTCGTGCTGATGCTGGTCCTCGTGGCGGGCATGGCCGCCAGCGGGCTGCTCGCCGTCACCGTGGAGCGCATCGCCTACCGCCCCCTGCGCGGCGCGCCTCGGTTGATTCCGCTGATCTCCGCCATCGGCATCTCCTTCTTCCTGCAGGACCTCATCCGGCTCGTCGAATCGCTCTGGCGGAACGCCTTCAACCTGGTGTACCCGACGATGGACGTCCTCAACCTCCGCTTCGAGCTCAGCGAGACGATCGACGTGTCGGTC